>Ga0210384_10008100_pt1 | contig 10988 bp, 5 predicted proteins | sample IncBWH2MmetaG_FD_160574 | JGI IMG/M metagenome (GOLD analysis project Ga0210384, IMG submission 160574) | Forest soil microbial communities from Barre Woods Harvard Forest LTER site, Petersham, Massachusetts, United States - Inc-BW-H-2-M | ecosystem: Environmental > Terrestrial > Soil >...
CGGCCACAACGTCCACCGTTTTCGTAACCCTCGCTAGGCCAACATACGCAACCATAACGGTGTAACTGCCAGGTGCGAGGTCCTTCATGAAAAATTCGCCCTGGACGTCCGAGGCGAGCTTGATGCCCAGCGGGTCCAAAGTGACGTCGGCGCCCTGGAGAACGGCGTCCGAGGAATCCGTAACGTGTCCACGAATGGTGCCTTTACGTTCCTGGGCGAACGAAGACATGGCGAAAACCAGGCACAGAGCCAAAACAAATAAACACTTCTTGTTGCTGAACATACACACACCCCCAATCAATCTCTGAGTGATTCCCCGCCCACCTGAAAATGGGCGACCTGGGCGGGTTACACGACGGGCACAGAGCCCGCCACCGGAACGCGACTATTAGGAGCGCGAAATGCTACAGGCAGATGAATGGAGCTTGATGAGAAGTTGAATTCAGTGTGAACACAATTTGACAAATGGCGACCTGGAGATAGGGGCCGTTGTAAGTCGCACGCCGCGATCCGCGGTGTGGCTGCGGCCCTATTCCGCCGAGGAGCTCCAGCGTACGCCGAAGGAAACTGTCGGCTTATAGAATTCGCGCTGGACGGTATAGCGACTGCTGCCTTGGTAGAAGCCGAACACCTCGTTACTGAGATTCAGGCCGGAAACCTCAAAACGAAATCCCTTGGCAACTCGATAGCTGCCTTGAATGTCGTATTGGGTGTGGGCGTAGAAATAGACGTCGCCGGTCGGACCCTTGATTCCAAGAATGGGGTCCCTATCCGTTGCGGCGTCGGTGTGGGTGTAGTTGTAGAACGCTATGTTCGCATCGTTGTGGCTCGCGGCGAAGCGCATGGAGAAGCGGCGTTTGTCGTAGGTAAAGCCCGCGTTCCAGGTATTGGGGGCCTGGCGGGGCAAACCCGGGTGATCGATTCGCCCCTGACCGCCTGCGTTGGCAGGGTTGAAGAAGGCTGGAAACGTAACGTATGAATTTGTGTAGCTATAGTTCGCGGAGACGCCGAAGCCGTTGAGGAACCCCGGAAGGAACGAAAAACGCTGTTCCCAGGAGACTTCGACGCCTTGGATATGAGCGTCTGGACCGTTAATCGACTGGAGAAGTCTAAATCCGGCATTCGGGTCGTTCGGACCGAGCAGGCTTGCTGTGGGGTAGATGGGATTCGATAACTGCTTGTAAAAATATCCGCCTTGTAGAATGCCCAGCGGCTGGAAATAGTGTTCGATCAAGATGTCGTAATTGTTAGCCTTGGTAGGTTTGAGGCTGGGATTGCCCTCAGTGACTGTCTTCGGGCTGGTGTTGGGATCGACGATGGTCGTGGGCACCAGGTCGCCGACGTTAGGCCGTGAGATGCCCTGACTGAAGTTTGCACGCAGGTTAGTGTTTTTTCCGAGTTGATACTGCGCTTGCACACTGGGCAGCGCATTGAAGTAATCCGAGCTTTGGGGGAACGGAGTGATTCTTGGGTTGCTCGCGGTAACCGTCGGGTCATTCGGATCGCTCGTGACGATGCGATTTGCAAGGAAGTTGGTGTCTGCCGCATCAAAGCGAACGCCGGTTTGCAGCCGCAACTTGCCAAAAGAGATCACGTTCTGCAAGTAGCCCGCGTAGATGCGTTCGTTGGCATCAAAGAAGCCGCTCGCCGAACGGCGGATGCTTGTCGCTTGAGCCAGCGAGAACTTGCCCAAATTGCTGAGGACGGCTCGTGTAATTGCGTCGTAGCTCGAAGTTGGCCCATACGATTGCGAGCCGACTCGGAAAAAGTTGTCATAATAGGTGGGATTGGTGTAAGTACCCAGCACGGAATTCAGGGTAATGCCGCTGCCATTGTCGTTGAAAATCTGGTCGCTTTCGTTCTGCGTCGAGTGAGAGTTCCGTATCTTTATACCGATCTCGAACGTTCCGAGGTGTGAGTGCGCGTTATAGCGCCGCGCCAAGGACGCCGCTCCCTGAAAATTGAGTTGGGTGGCGATATAATGCGTAAATGAAGTTCTTGCTATTTGATACTGCGTCGGATCGTAGATATTTGAGCCATCCAAAGCGGTAAATTTGGGCCGGAGAGGATCCTTGAGGCTCAGAGCGAGATCCGCGCCGGTCGATCCTGGCAATAGATTTCCATTGTTGTCGTAGCTCGCGGCTGCTCCGTTGAAATTGGTGGTCTCAAAATCCTGGCCGCCAATGTTATGCGAACGGGAGCCCGCGAACTCATACGTGATCAAGGTTGATGAAAGATCGTGCCGCGCACCGGTCAAGAAGCTATATGTCTGTTGATCGGGCCGACGGACGTAATGACGGTATTGGTAAGAACCTGGTGAGCAAGGATTACTTCCAGGATTTGCCACATCAGCTGCCTGGTTAACTGCAACGCAGTCCTGGGCATTATCGAACGTAATCTGCGTGCCGTCTGCAGAGACAGACTTAATGTTGGTTCCAGCGTTCGGTGTGTAAACCCAGGTCTCGCCGTAATCGTGAAAATCCGAAAAGAGTCCCCTGGCGTACACGCTGGTTCCCGGCTTTATGTTGTAATCGATGCCGGTGGAGAAGCCGTAGCGCGTCCGATAATAGCTGTAGGAGCGCGCATCATAGGTGTTCGCAAAAGCAATATTGCGGCCCGTCACCGGATCGGTTCCGGTTGCCTGCCCGGGTTCTTGGTCGTCTATGCCGCGGTTGGTCTTATCGAACGTGCCGTTCAGCAAGAAGCCTAATTTCTTGCTGGCGCCAAAGCGCTTGCCAAATATCCCGTTAAACCCGCCGCGCGGCAAGCCTCCCTGAATCGGGTTGTAGCCACCCGTACCTCCGAAGCTGTAGGTTGGCTTCTCTCCCGCGCTCCTGGTGACCAGATTAACCGAACCGCCGATGCCGTCGGCATCCTGGTCTGCGGAAAGGGTCTTGAACACTTCGATGCGCTCGACAAGATCCGCTGGCACAGCGTCCAGCTTGATCTGGCGCACATTGGTTTCCGGGGCAGGCAGGTTCACACCGTTGACAGTGACGTTGCTGAGGCGCGGTTCAGTGCCGCGGATTTGCACGTACTTGCCTTCGCCTTCATCGCGCTCAAGAGAAACGCTCGGGACGCGGCCGACTGCATCGGCGATATTGGTGTTCGGTAAACTGTTGATAACCCGCTCTGGAAGGACTTGCACAATGTCGTCAGACAGGCGCTCAATGTTGATGGCCTCGGCTTCGCCCTGCAGGCGTTCCGCCGTAACCATGACCTGATCGCTCTGCGAAGCAACTTTTAAGACGACGTCCACATTGACGGTCTTTCCGCCCTCGACCTGGACCGTGGAGTTGGAAACCGCAAATCCCACATACGAAACACTCAGCGTATATTCACCCGCGGGCACGTCCGTGATGCGGAACTGCCCTTGGTCATCCGACGCAGTCTTCTTCCCCAGTGGTAAAAGCTCAACGAGTGCACTCGTCAAGGCCGAACTTGCGGAATCCTTAACACTTCCGGAAATCGTGCCCTTGCGTTCCTGCGCGAACGACGACAAGGCGAAAACCAAACACACCACCGAAATACAAAAGCACTTCTTGGTACTGAACATCCGCACACCCCCATCAATCTCTGATTTCCCGCCGAACTGAAAATGTCGACCTGGGCGGGTTACACGACGGGCACGGAGCCCGCCACCGGAACGCGACTATTAAGGGCGCGAAATGCTACAGGGAGATGAATGGGGCTTGATGGGAATTTGAATTCAACATGAACAGATTTTCACGAATGGTCGGCCCGGAAATGGAGCATTTTCTCGCTGACGTGCGGGCATTGTGAGAAGCCGAAGAGAGGATCAATTTCCGGAGCCCGGATCGGGTTCGAGACGATAGCCGAATCCACGCACGGTGTGAATCAATCTCACAGGCTCGCCTTCGTCTATTTTACGGCGGAGGAGCCTGACGAAAGCATCGAGCGTATTTTCCTCGACATTCTCCGAGGTACCCCAGACGGCATCCAGAATGGCCCGTCGGGAGGCGACTTTGCCTTCCCTGCGCATGAGGAACTCGAGGAGGCGAAATTCGGTGGGCGTAAGGTGAATCTCGCGCTGGGCGCGCAGAACGCGGCGCTGGGGGATGTCCAGCGTAAGATCCGCGACGCGGAGAGATAGAGAGCGCAGCTCGTTGTGGCGGCGGTCAAGCGCGCGGATGCGAGCGAGGAGCACGGCAAAAGAAAAAGGCTTCGTAAGATAGTCGTCGGCGCCGGCATCGAAGCCCCTGACAATGTCGGGAACGGCATCGCGAGCGGTGAGCATCAGAATGGGCGTGTCCTGACGATTATCGCGGAGACGGCGCGTAACTTCGAGGCCGTTGATTCCGGGGAGCATTATGTCAAGAAGAATGAGGTCGAATTTGTTGAGTTCGGCAAGCTGGAGAGCCGACAGGCCGTCGGAAGCACAATTTACGACATGGCCCTGCTCCTCAAGCCCCTTTTGAAGGACCCGCGCCATCCCTTTTTCATCTTCGACAACAAGAATTTTCATTTGCGCCGCGCGTCTTCACACTCCAGGTTCGAACGTTGTCCCCGCTGAGACTCCCGCCAAGGCGTCCGCGTGTCGCGGCCGCAGATAATAATGAATGGCGGGGGTAAAAATTAGCGACAACACCATGGAGCTAAGGATGCCGCCGACAACAGCGATAGCCAACGGTTTCAGCATGGCGGAACCCGCGCCGATACCAAAGGCCAGCGGAAGCATTCCGGCGACGGTGGCTAGCGCGGTCATGGCAATAGGGCGCAACCGGCGGCGACCAGCTTGGATCATGGCCTCTTCCGCGGAGAATCCAAGATCACGGAAGCGATGCTCGGCGTCCAAGAGGAGAATGCCGTTCTTGGCCACGATGCCGATAACCATGATCATGCCCATGCGGGAGGCAACATTGAATGAGGTTTTCGTAACGAGCAGCGCCAGGAATCCGCCAAAGCTGGACAACAATGCGGACGCCAGAATCGCCGTGGGCGCGGAGAAAGTGCGAAATTCGAAAAGCAGCACGGCAAACAGAAGTAGCAGCGCCAAGAATAATACCACCAGAAGATCACCGGACGATTTCTGCTCTTCGGCATACAGGCCGCCATATTCGACGCGGATGGATGAAGGCAAATGCAAATTGTTAACGGTTTTCTTCACCGCTGCAATGCCAGTGCCAAGGTCCACCCCCTCGAAGCGCCCGGTGACTTGTACAAGGCGCTGCAAATTCTCGCGGCGGATTTCCGTTTGTCCAGGATCCACGCTGAGAGTAGCCAAGGAGCCAAGCGTGGCCGTGCGGCCGGTCGAACTGGTCAACAGAGCGTTGCTCATACTGTCCAACGAAGACCGGTTTTGTTCGGGGAAGCGAACGCGAACGGTGTAGGCGCGATCATTGAGAATCACCGGCGTTGCGGCGGGCTCACCTTCCAGAACCGCAGCGGCGTTGACGGCGACTTCCTCGGGAGTGAAGCCTGCGCGCGCGGCAACCGAAGGGTTCACCTGGTAGGTTACAGCCGGGCCGCTGATGGTATTCTCGATTCCGTTGAGAACGTCCACGACGGGGTGGGCATTCCCTCCAATCTTGATCTTGTCGAGGGCATCGGCGACGCGCGGCGCGGTTCCATTGAGGAGCTTGCCGTCCTGCGAAAAAAGCTTGATCACGACAGGTTCGGGCGCGCTGGTCAGGTCGCCGATCATGTCCTGCAGGAGCTGAACGAACTCGACTTTTGTGCCGGGTTCACTAGATTCGATATCGGACCGGATGTCGGCGATGATTTCGTCGATATCGCGCTTGCGATCTTTCTTCAGCCTAACGGTGAAATCTCCGTTGTTCGCTTCCGTGACCGCGACCAGACCCAGCTGCAAACCTGTGCGGCGGGAAGTATTTTCGACTTCGGGCGTGGACTTAAGAATTTCCTCGATGTGCAGGAGGATGCGGTTGGATTCGGTGAGCGAACTGCCGGGCGGCGTGAAATAGTCGAGAATGAATCCCCCTTCGTCCATTGCAGGGAGGAAGTCCGTGCCGAGAAAGCTGTAGCACAGCGCCGAAAGAGCGACGACCACAACGGAGCTTGCGGCTAGCACCCAAGGCCGCTTCAGAAGGGCCCGCATGGTCCGGGCGTAAAACTCCACGATGCGCCCAAAAAAACCGGAGAGATGCGCTTCCTCCGCGGCGAGGAGAGCAGCCATGTCTGGACCAGCGGAGTCCGGCGCAATTCCAGCGGTTTCCTTGCGGCGAACAAGGTATTGGCTGAGTGTCGGTGTCCACGTCAACGCGAGAAGAAGCGAAGTAGCCAAAGAGACGGTCATGGTGACGGCGAGGGCGCGGAAGAAGGTCCCTGTCACTCCTGTGATGGAAATGAGGGGAAGAAAAACGACAATCGGCGTAATGGTCGACCCAATGAGGGGAATTGTCAGTTCCCGCAGGGCACTCCGGATAGCCTGGGCGCGGTTCTGCCCGGCATCCCGGTGCAAAACAATGTTTTCGAGGACCACAATGGCGTCATCGATGACTAGACCGACGGCGGCGGCGAGGCCGCCCAAAGTCATCAGATTGAAACTCTGATTGGTCATTTTCAAAACGATGAAGGTGACGAGAAGAGTTATCGGTATGACCAAGCCCGCCACCAGCGAAGTTCCCCAATCGCGAAGGAACAACACGAGGATGATGGAAGAGAGCAAAATGCCGATGAGCACCGCATCGCGCACGCTGGCGATGGAGTCGTGAACGATTGTGGACTGGTCGTAGAACGGCTCGATGTGAACTCCGGGAGGCAAAGTGGGAGTAAGTTCTCGGATGAGAGCATGGACTTCGCTTGCGACATCCAGCGTGTTGCTTTCGGGCTGACGATCCACGTTGAGAAGCACGGCGGGTTTGCCGTTCGCGGTCACCATCGTATAAACCGGGGCGACCGACGGCGCTATTTTCGCGATGTCGCCAAGACGTATGGGAATCCCCGCCGAGGAACTCTTGACAACAATTTGCCCGATCTGCTCCGGAGTGCGCACCTGGCCACTAATAAGACCCAACACGAGCTGATGACCGTGCTCGATCAGCCCGGGCGAATCGATGAGATTCGTCCGTTTGATGGCATCCAAGATGTCTGGCACCGTGATCCCCGCAGCGAGAAGGCGCGCTGGATTAGGCGTAACTTGGAATTCAGGAACGCGGCCGCCTTGAATGATTACGGTCGCAACGCCATCCAGCCGGTTGAGGCGCGGCTTAAGGTCGTAGGTTGCGATCTCCCACAGTTTGTTCGGAGGCACGGTGTCGGACGTCAGGCTGTAACCGATGATGGGAAAAACCGCGAAGGTCAGCCGATGGGTTTCCACTTTTGCGGTAGAAGGAAGGTCCGCCTGCAAACGAGCCACAACCGCGTCCACACGCTGCAACGTCAAAATCATGTCAGAGTTCCAATCGAAGAACAGATCCACCTCGGCGGAACCACGGCTGGTCACGGAAGTAACCTTCTGCAGACCTGGAACGCTGTTCACTGCTTCTTCAATCGGGCGCGTGATGGCGACCAGCATCTGGTCGATGGGCATAACCCCGTTGTCCACTCCCACCACGATGCGCGGGAAATCCGTATTCGGAAAGACAGAAATCGGGATGCTGAACGCAAGGTATCCGCCCACAAGCGCCAGACTGACGGTCAGGAACAACACGGGGCTTGAGAGACGCTGAAACCAAGGCACTTCAGGTTTCGCGGCTGGGCTTGCCGCAAGAGAGGAATCTGGCCGGAGTTCCATGCGCGGCTACTCCTTATCCTTGGCCGGGGGCTTCGAAGAGCCGCCTGACTTTGGGTCTTTTTTGCCGTCCTTAGCATCCTTCTCGTCTTTTGCGTCTTTCTTATCGTCGTCTTTGTCGCCCTTGTCGGCAGCTTCTTTTTCTGAAGAGCCGGGAGCTTCGACTTTGATCTGCGTGTCATCCGGAAGGGCGTAGCCTCCGGTCGTGATAATGGGGTCATTCACGGAAACGCCGCTCACGATCTGGGCGAGATCGCTGGTGCGGACGCCGACTTGAACGGTCTTGACGTGAGCTTTCTTGTCGCCGCCCGCAAGCAGAACATAATCGGCGCCCTCGGCATTCTTGAAGATGGCGGCAGCGGGGACAACGACTGCATCTTTCACCGTTTTCGCGGTCATCGCGACTTCTACGCTCATGCCTGGTTTAATCGCCGGGTCGGGTTTGGAAGCCTCGACCCAAACTTCAATCGTGGTGCTGCCGGGATCGAGCGCCGGGCTGACCAGGCTGACGCGGCCTTTTACGGCGGTGTCGAGGCCTGGAATCCTAATTTCAGCTGGATTGCCCACCTTGAGAGAAGTGGCTTCGGACTGGGCGATGTGCGACTTGGCGATCAGCCTGCTCACATTCATCACGGTGAGAATCGGTTGATTGGCGACGGCAAGATCACCAACATACAGGGGACGGTCGGTGACTACGCCGTCGATGGGACTCCGAATTTCGGAATAGCTGAGCATGGCATCCGCATTGCGCATCTTGCCTTCCGCCGATTCCTTGGAGCCGAGTGCGGATTTCAGCGTCTGTTCCTTCCCCAGGCGTTGCAAATCGGCGAGCTGGCGCTGGGCCTGTTCGTTCTGGCTGCGCGCTTGCAAAAGAGCAACCTCTGCCGAATCGAAGTCACGCCGGGGGATGGCGCCCTGCTGATAGAGGTCCTTGCGGCTGTCATAGACTTTCTGCTGCGCGTCAAACGCGACTTTAGCGGCGGCCGCATCGAGCTCCGCTTTCTGAATTTGCTGAGGCAGGCTGGCGCCCACCATCGTTACGTAGGCGGCCTCAGCTTGCTTGAAATCACCCTGACTCGACTCGGCGGCGCCGGCAAGATCCTTGTTCTCGAGACGGGCGAGCACCTGACCCTTCTTGACGCGAGCTCCGCGTTGCACTTCAAATTTTATAATCGTCGAAGTAATTTTTGGGGCGATAGTGGCCTGCTCCAGGGGATAGACGACCGCTTCCGAAGAGATGATTTGCGCGATGGCGGAGCTCTGCGCCGGTGTAACTTGGACGCTCGCAACAGGTTCCTTTTCTTTTTCCTCGCCTCCGCAACCGCTTAACTGGAAAGCCGCGCAGAGTGCAACGCAAGCGACTGCAAGTGAGATGTGACGGGCTGTTTGGGGATTCATCATTTTGAGTTTCATGGAGTTGTCAGTACTCCCGTTAGAGTTTGCAAATTCGCCAGGGCTACGCGATAGCGGACTGCGCCATCCTGATAGGCGGCGTTGGCTTGCGCGTAAGTGGTTTGGGCGTCGACGACTTCGAGGACCGTGGATTCGCCATTTCTGTAGCGCAGGGTTGTCAGACGCAGGCTTTCCTCGGCAAGTTCGGCCGAACGGTTTAAGCCGCCCAGCTCGTTGAGCGCTGTCCCCGCCTCGGCGTAGAGCGATTGTATCTCGGCAAGAAGTTTGCGTTGCGCGAGAGAGAGTTCGCGCTTGGCCTGGGCGCGGCGCAAACCGGCTTGCTTGACGCGGCTCTGTGTAGCGCCCCAGTTCCAGATGGGAATGTTCAGGGAACCGACAATGGAAGTGCCAAGATTCGAGAATTTCTGATTTCCCACGGCCGTATTCACTGCAAAATGCGCCGCGTCGATGCCGTAGAAATAATCCAGGGTCAAGGAAGGAAGGTATCCAGCGCGGGCCCCAAGAACGTCGTGATTGGCTGCCTCAACTGCCGCCAGTGCGGCGCGGACATCGGGATTTTGATGGGCGGCTTGCTGTTGAACTTCCTCAAGGGTAGGCAAAGGGATGGCTGCGTGCAAATCATCCGCCACCTCGAAGTTATCGTTGAAGTCGGGAAAAATCAGCATGGAGAAATCAAGACGCGCGTTGAGAAGCGCGAGTTGCGCCTCCTGGAGCTGCCGGCGGCGGTCCTGCGCTTGAAGTTCGGCCTTGACCACATCGGAATGCGCGACTTCGCCTCCATGCTCGAGATCCTGAGTAGTTTTGAGAAAACGATCGCCTTCGTCTGCGCCCTTCTTGGCGGTTTCAAGCTTGTGCTGAGCCGCGGCCAGATTGTAATAGCCTTGCACGACGGTAACGACGAGACCCCGAGATGCAATTTCTGCCTGCGCGCGCGCAACCGCGGCCGCGGCGGAAGCGCGGCGCCACGCGGCGTATCCCGCCACATCAATCGATTCATGAATATTCGCCTGGCTGATGTACTCGTGGACGGTATTGTTGGCAATAAAAACGACGGGAACTGTCGTGTGAGCTGCCAGGCCTGGTGCCGCGCTCTGCGTGTAGATCGCCGAATTGTTGTAAGCAACGGACGGAAGCAAGGCATCCCGCGCTTGCGTGCGATCTTCGCGTGCCAGCCCGGAGTTGGTGACGGCAGCCTGATACTGCACGTTGTTTTTTCGGGCGAGGTCGAGCGCGGCCTGCAAGGTCAAACGCAGAGGCGCCGCGGGAGTTGCCTGTTGAGCTGGCGGCGCCTTTTCGGCAGGGACCGGTGGCGGCGTTTCTTGTTGTTGTCCGGCGCGCGCAACGGCGGGTGTTCCCAAAAATAGGCCAGCGGCGAGGGTGACGATGGGCATCAAGGATTTAGCGTTCACGGCGATTCTCACGGGCACTCCTGAATGAAGCACCGCTTAACAAGACTGCAAGCTCAAAGAAAAGGCTAACGACGCGGAGATAAACGGAGGATTAACGCGCCTGGAGGTGGGAAGCGGAGGGATCCGCGGGCAAAAATGCCACAAACGCGCTGCCGGTGGTGTCGGAGCGGGAGAGTTCGAGCGTCCCGCGATGGGCCTCTGCAATCCAGCGGGCGATGGAAAGTCCGAGCCCGGCTCCCCCACCGTCGTTTTCGGCGCGCGACCTGGCCTTATCGGCGCGGAAAAATCGCTCGAAGATGCGAGATTGCAGATCCGGGGAAATGCCTGGGCCTGTATCGTTGACGCTCAAAGCGTATTTTCCATTTTCGCGGCGGCAAAGCAGCGTAACGCGGCCGCCTTCCGGGGTGTATTTGATCGCGTTGTCCAGCAGATTGAGAATCATTCTGCGAAGA
>Ga0210384_10008101_pt1 | contig 10987 bp, 3 predicted proteins | sample IncBWH2MmetaG_FD_160574 | JGI IMG/M metagenome (GOLD analysis project Ga0210384, IMG submission 160574) | Forest soil microbial communities from Barre Woods Harvard Forest LTER site, Petersham, Massachusetts, United States - Inc-BW-H-2-M | ecosystem: Environmental > Terrestrial > Soil >...
GCAAAGTTCATCGCCTTCGCCTACGCCGGCTGCGACCCCGAAGAGATGGGCATCGGCCCCATCCACGCCATCCCCAAGGTATTGAAGATGGCCGGCCTCTCGCTCGAAGACATCGACCTCTTCGAATTGAACGAAGCCTTCGCCGCACAGTCGCTCGCCGTCTTGAAGGTTCTCGGCATCGACCGAGCCAAAGTGAACGTCAATGGAGGAGCCATCGCCCTCGGCCACCCGCTCGGCTGCACCGGAGCCAAGCTGACCGCAACTCTCCTGCGCGAGATGCCGCGACGCAAAGCAAAGTACGGTGTCGTCACCATGTGCGTCGGCGGAGGGATGGGTGCGGCGGGAATCTTCGAGGCAATTCACTAACCAGGTAATTTGAGCTAAGAGAAGAAGAATCATTTATGGACATTTGCAAGATTTCGACAACCTATCTGGATCAAAACTATCGCACCATGACGATACTTGCTGCCGCCGCGGCGGTACCAGGTGCAGCCTTCGCCGCCTTACAGCTCTGCGCTCCTCTTGCGGGAAACGCGGCAAAGTTTGGAGACGTTCTGACCTGTATAGCTTTCTTAGTGTTGTCGCTTAGCCTACGTCTTCATCGCCCGGGGAGACCTAATGTTTTCATACTTGATGCGATTAGTTCTCTCGCTCTAGCTTTCACTTTCACCGTCTTTCTCACGGGCTTACTTCTTCATCCAAGTACAACCGGCGATGGAGGAGATGTGATTGTGTACATCTTCCCCGCGATTCTCTTCTTTCTAGCTCACAGTTTCATGGCTCTTGTCCGATTTCAAGATTGAGGTAACACCATGGCCACAATGACCACTCCCACCCCCACCGACACGAAGTACATCCCCGGCGGCAGCTTCCTCATCACCGACCCCACGCCCGCCGACTGCTTCTTCCCCGAAGACTTCACCGACGAGCACAAGCAGATCGCCGAGACCACGGCGAACTTCGCCGTCAACGAGATCATGCCCGCCTCCGACCAGATCGAGGCCAAGGACTTCTCCGTCACGCGCCGCCTGCTGAAAGAAGCCGCCGACCTCGGCCTCACCGCCATCGACATCCCCGAGGAGTACGGCGGCCTCGAGATGGACAAGATGTCGTCGGCCATCGTCGCCGAGAACATCTCCAAGCAGGCCAGCTTCTCCGTCGCCTTCTCCGCGCACGTCGGCATCGGCACGCTTCCGTTGGTCTGGTACGGCACTGACGAACAAAAGAAGAAGTACCTGCCGAAGATCGCCTCAGGCGAAATCGTCTCCGCCTACGCGCTGTCCGAATCGACCAGCGGCTCCGACGCTGTCAACGCCAAAACCAAAGCCGTCCTTTCCGCCGACGGAAAGACCTACACGCTGAACGGCGAAAAGATGTGGATCTCGAACGCCGGCTTCGCGGACCTCTTCACCGTCTTCGCAAAGTGCGCCATCCCCGACGGCCCCGACGCCGGCAAGGAAAAACTCACAGCCTTCCTCATCGAACGCGGCACACCCGGATTCACACAGGGCAAAGAGGAGCACAAACTCGGCATTCGCGGCAGCTCCACCTGCCCCCTGATCCTCACTGACTGCGTCATCCCTGCAGAAAATCTTCTCGGCGAGGTCGGCAAGGGCCACCACATCGCGTTCAACATTCTCAACGTCGGCCGTTACAAGCTTGGCAACGCAGCCGTCGGCGGCGGACGCATGGCGCTCAACAACGGCATCCGCTATGCCATCGATCGCAAAGCCTTCGGCAAATCCATCTCGGAGTTCGGCCTCATCCAGGAGAAGATCGCCAACTGTGCCACCGGCATCTTCGTCGGCGGAGCCCTCTGCTACCGGACGGTTGGACTGATTGATAAAGCGCTCGCGGACATACCGCACGAAGACAAGCGCAACACCAAGGAGATCCAGAAACGCATCGAGGAGTACGCCGTCGAGTGCAGCATCGTCAAAGTCTGGGCCAGCGAGATGCTCGACATGGTCGTAGACGAGGTCCTGCAGATCTTTGCCGGCTACGGCTACGTCGAAGAGTATCCGGCCGAGCGAGCCTATCGTGACGCCCGCATCAACCGCATCTTCGAAGGCACCAACGAGATCAACCGGCTCATCATCACCGGCTGGCTGATGAAGTCCGCGATGTCCGGCAAACTCGCCCTGATGCCAGCGATCAAAAAGCTGATGGACGAGGTGATGTCCGGCCCCAGCGAGAAGATCGACCGCGAAGGCCCGCTCGCCGACGAGCAGAACCTGCTCGCCAACGCGAAGAAGCTGACGCTGTTCGTCGCCGGCGCTGCCACACAGAAATATATGCAGCAGATCGCCGACGAGCAGGAGGTCATGGGAGCCATCGCCGACATGATCATCGAGGTCTTCGCGATGGAGTCCGCCATACTGCGAGCAGAAAAGATCGCGGCAGGGCAGGGCAATGCAGCTTCCGCAATTCCCGTCGCGATGGCGCGCATCTATGCCGACAAGGCCATGTCCACCATCGAACTCTCCGCCCGCAAAATCATCGCTGCTGTCGCCGAAGGAGATATGTTAAGGACGCAGCTCACGATCCTTCGCCGCCTCTCCAAGCACGACTCGGCCGACACCATCAGCCTGCGCCGCCAGGTGGCACGGCACGTCATCCAGGCAGGAAAATACAGCCTATAGTTGATATAGGCAATGTCGTGCTCGAAACCGGCTCTCTTTCCCTTTGCAAGATCGCCTGCACACGCGCGTGCAATGGTTATTGATGGGTCTTGCGTCACGCCGAGTCTTGCGTCACGACGTCCCATTTATGTTGACTCTCTAATGAAGGACTCGGTTACCGTGGCCCAATAAGTGCCTCTTAAGACAATGCATTCAGCTTGTCACGCAGATGTGTCGAGATGTCGTTCCAAGAAGGAATTTCAAGAAATCGACAAACAATCTCTTTACCGGTGTAGGCGCAACATTTCTCCTTGTCGTCTGTCTAAGCAAGTACCTTGATCTCGCTCTGGGTCTCTAAGACCAGTGACTCCTCGTGTGTCGATCAGCAGCAGCACGCAACGAAATAGCTCGGACTCCAGTAGTAAGGTAGAAATTATCCATGCGTAGCCGTCTTGTCTCGTCTCTTGCCCTCCCCACAGCTCTCTTCCTTATCTCGTTCACCGCATCCGCTCAGGCCGCAGTGCAGAATCGCGTCACCAGCGCCGTTAACAATGGCAGCAGGGTTGCCGTGCCGGGCACCGTCGGTGGCCGCGCAAGGCAGTCGGTCGATCTCGGCCTCGCTCCTGCCGACCGCAAGCTCGAGTCGCTCTCGCTGCGTTTCAGCATGACGCCGGCCCAGCAGGCCGACCTCAATCAGCTCCTGGCCGCCCAGCTCAATCCCAGCTCGCCCAGCTATCACCAGTGGCTTACGTCCGAACAGTTCGGCGCGCGCTTCGGCCTCAGCAGCAGCGATCTGGCGAACGTCTCCTCCTGGCTCACCAGCCAGGGCTTCACCATTACTAGCGTCGCCAAGAGTTCCACCTTCATCACCTTCAGCGGCACGGTCGGACAGGTGCAGCAGGCCTTTGGCACCACCATTCACAACGTTTCGCACAACGGCGAACAACACATCACCAACCTCACTGACCCCACCCTGCCCTCAGCCATCGCCAATGTCACGCTTGCCGTTACCGGCCTCAGCGACTTCAGACTGAAGGCCCGCTCGCGCGCCCGTAACATCACCTCTGATTCCGCTCAGCCCTTGTTTACCGCCCAGAACTGTGGGAGCGGTGCGACTCCGCCCTGCCACTACATCGCGCCGGGTGACCTGTACACCATCTACGACTACACGCCTGCACTCTCCAGCGGCATCACCGGCGCAGGCATCACCATTGCCGTCATGGGGCAGACCGGTCTCACGCAGGGTAACGTGCTGCCCGATGCAAACCTGACTGCTTTTCGTACCGCCGCCGGTCTCCCGGCTATCAATCTGAAGCTCCAATTAGCTGGCACTGACCCGGGGGTCGTGTCATCGGATATCGATGAGGCGCACCTTGATGTGGAGTGGTCTGGAACTTCCGCCCCCGGCGCCACCATTGAGTACGTCTATGGCAAGGACGTTCTAGCTAATTCGCTTACCTCCGCAATCGACGCCAGCCCCACCATCGCGCCCATCATTACGATCAGCTATGGAGGATGCGAAAGCGGGTTCGGCGCGAGCTTTCTCGCCACCTACAATCAACTCCTCCAGTTGGCGAATGCCAAGGGCATCACCGTGATGAGCTCTTCGGGGGACGACGGCGCCACCGATTGCGACACCTCAGGCATCGCCACGGAAGGCCTCAGTGTCGACTTTCCCTCCAGCTCCCCCTTCGTCACTTCGGCCGGCGGCACCATGTTCAACGAGGGATCCGGCAACTACTGGAACTCCACCAACAGTACGATCAATATCCCAAACGTCGGGTCCGTCACGAGTTCCTTTATCGGCTCAGCAACCCCCCGTATTCCCGAGCAGCCCTGGAATGAGACCACTGCCACCGGCGCACTCGACAGCGGCGGCGCTGGCGGTGGTGGCGCCAGCGGCTTCTTCTCCAAACCCGCATGGCAGACCGCCCCTGGCGTCCCCGGCGACTCTTCACGCGACGTTCCCGACGTCTCGCTGAACGCCGCCGCCATTCACGACGGATACGTCGTCTGCAGCCAGGGATCCTGCACCAACGGTTTCCTCGCCTCGAACGGCCAGGCCAATGTCTTCGGCGGCACGTCGTTCGTTGCACCATCCCTCGCCGGTATTCTCGCCCTGGTCGAACAAAACCTTGGCACCGGAGCCCTCGGCAACATCGGGCCCACGCTCTACGGCCTGGCCAGCGGTCCGACCGCCTCGAGCATCTTCCACGACATCATCACCGGCAACAACTCCGTGGCCTGTTCGCAGGGAACTCCCAACTGCCCCAACGGTGGCTCCATCGGCTATAACGCCGGCACCGGCTACGATCTCGCCACTGGTCTCGGCACCCTCGACGTCAACATGCTGGTCACAAACTGGGCAAACGCCAAGCCAACCGGAACCGGCAGTACCATCGGGGCCGTACTCTCGACGACAACTGTCACAACCTCCACCGCACTATGCGCAATTAGTACCGCCACTCTTGCTCTCAACGTAACCGTTGCGACGGGCAGCCCCACCTCCGTTTCTTCCGGCATTCCGACCTCTGGCGCTGTTCCCACCGGCACCGTCCAGGTTCTCGTTGACAATGTGGCGGTTGGTGCCCCTCAGGCCCTTGTCAATGGGGTCGCGGCGGTCAGCCTTAGCACGAGCACGATATCCTCCGGGGGCCACACCATCAGTGCCGTTTACTCGGGTGACGCCACGTTTGCCGGCTCCAAGGGCACGCTTCTCGCCTCAGATGGCAGCTTCGCTTCAGTGGACTTTGTTTACAGCCCTCAGAGTGGTCAGAAGGACTTTTCCTTGACTGCTGCATCGAGTGCTTGCACCGCCAGCGTAACCGTGGCCTCCGGCGCGACCTCAGCCGGCGTAACCTTTACCATCACGCCAGCCAACGGATTCACCGGCGCAGTCACCATGACAGCGGTCCAAAACACCCTCGGCGCCCTCACTCCCTCGTTCTCGGTCACCCCGGTCAACATCACCACCGCCGCCGGGGTTACAACCTCATTCATCGTCAAGGCCTCGCAGACCACAGCACAGTTGACTCAGCCGGCACTCACTCCCTTCCAGCACCATCCCTCCGGCAGAACTCCCTGGTACGCCGCCGGCACCGGCGCCACTCTGGCCTGCATGCTTCTTTTCACGCTCCCACGCCGCCGCCGCTGGGCAGGGTTACTCGCAGTGATTCTTTCGCTGGCAGCTCTAACCGCTGTCGGCTGCGGCGGAAACACGTCGACGACAGGAGGCGGCACCGGGGGTGGCACTGGTGGCACGACCAACGCCAAATCGGGCACCTACAGCTTCACCATCACTGCCGTCTCCGGAACTCTGGTCCATAGCGCACAGGTTACGGTTAACGTCCCATAAACTTGATTTACCGCCTTTGCTTCCTGATCAGGCCGCGCAGTCAATGCGCGGCCTTTTCGCGCATTACAGAAATCTCTCCGGCAATATTTCTCTCCTGGCTGCAGAACTCCTCTTGACGCCTGATCCCGGCCACGTCAGAATCGAGTCTCCCAATATGCAAATGTTTGCGCATCCCGCTTCTTTGAGATGCCTAATAATCTCAAAATAAAAGGGATGATCTTTGGCAGTCAAACTGCAAAGAAGGTTGTAACTGGTAACAATTTGCCGCCTAAGAACGCTCTTTTGCTCGTCTCAGCGGCAGGAATTGATCGAATGCCTCGGACCTCTGGAACTCTGCTACTTGCCCTGACGACGCTCGCTCTGCTCCTCGCCGCCTCGACTCCGGCGAGCTCGCAGTCTCAGCTTCCCGCTCCCCGCTCCCGCATACTCCAGTCCATCGACGACGCCCGCGTCACGACTCTCTCTGGCAACACCCATCCCCTTGCCCGTCCTGAATTCGACCAGGGCATCCTCGCCGACGCCGTCCCCGTCAGCCGCATTGTCCTCATCCTCCAGCGCAGCCCCGAGCAGGAATCCGCTCTACAGCAACTCATCGACAACCAGCAGGACAAGACCTCCTCCACATATCACCAGTGGCTCACGCCCGAGACCTTCGGCGCAGTCTTCGGCCCCTCCGACCGCGACCTCGCCACCGTCACCACCTGGCTCACGAACCACAACTTCACCGGCATCCAGGTCAATCCCGCCCGAACCTTCGTCGAATTCAACGGTACCGCCGGCACGATCCGCGCGGCCTTCCGCACCAGCATGCACCGCTACGCTGTCCAGGGCCGTCAGCACTTCGCCAACTCCTCCGACCCCGCCATCCCTGCCGCCCTCGCCCCGGTCGTCGCCGGGATCGCCTCGCTCAACAACTTTCCTCGCCGTGCAGCCAGCCACCGCCTCGGCAACTTCCGCCACGATCCGGCAACCAACCGCACCACGCGGCTGCAAGACCAAACCCAAGCCGCCCAAACCCAAGCCGCCGATCCGTCCTTCACCATCTCTGACGGCCAACTCTCTTTCGGCGTCACCCCCTACGACTTTGCCGCCATCTACAACATCCTTCCCCTCTGGAACGCCGCCACTCCGATCGACGGCACCGGCCAGACCATCGCCATCGTCGGCCAGACCGACATCAATCCCAGCGACTTCGTCAACTTCCGTAAGCTCTTCAACCTCCCGCTCGGCAACACCGCCACTCCCACCGGCACCCAGTACCTCAACATCATCTACAACGGCCCCAACCCCGGCGTCACCGGCGACGAAGGCGAAGCCGACATCGACACCCAGTGGTCCAGCGCCGTCGCCAAGGGCGCCACCATCGACTACGTCGTCTCCCAGAGCACCGAGGTCATGCAGGGCACTGACCTCTCCGCTCTCTACATCGTCAACAACAACCTCGCGCCCGTCATGAGCTACAGCTACGGTCAGTGCGAGCTCTTCCTCGGTACCTCCGGCAACACCTTCTACAAGACTCTCTGGCAGCAGGCCGCCGCGCAGGGCATCACTGTCCTTCTTGCCAGCGGAGACTCCGGCGCCGCGGGCTGCGACGTCGCCGGAGTCTCCGCCGCAAGCAATGGCCTCGCTGTCAATGGCCTGGCCAGCACGCCCTACAACATCGCCGTAGGCGGCACCGACTTCTACATGCCCAACGGTGGCACGGCCTTCTGGAACTCCACCAATGACGCCACCACCCAGGCCTCGGCCAAGGGCTACATCCCCGAGACGCCCTGGAACCAGAGCTGCACCAACCCGGTTTTCGGTACCTCGCACAACTTCTACGGCCAGACCCCCGAGCAGGTCTGCAACAGCACTGTCGCCTCCTCAGACGGCCTGGTCTCGGTGGTTGGATCAGGCGGTGGACCCAGCGCCTGCATCCAGTCCAACGGCTCCTCTTCGTCCAGCTGCCGCGGAGGCTATCCCAAACCGTCCTGGCAGACCGGCACCGGCGTCCCCGCCGATGGTGTCCGTGACACCCCCGACGTCTCGCTCTTCTCGAGCGCAGGCTTCTTCGGCGCCTTCTACGTCGTCTGCCAGCAGAGCACCAACTCCGACGGCAAACCTTGCAGCCTCGCCGCTCCGGCTTACGACTTCGCCGGCTACGGCGGCACCTCCGTCGCCGCCCCTGCCTTCGCCGGCATCCTTTCGCTCGTCAACCAGAAGACCGGCAGCCGCCAGGGTAACGCCAACTACGTCCTCTACAACCTCGCCAGCCAGCAGAACAAAGCTGGCACCGCGTGCAACGCCAACACCGGAACCCCCGCGGCCGGCTGCGTCTTCAACGACCTCACGGTCGGCACCATCGCCATGCCCTGCGCCAAAGGTGCGCTCAACTGCACCATCACCACCTCGAGCGACCGCTATGGTGTCCTCTCCGGCTACGCCAGCACCGCCGGCTACGATCTAGCCACCGGCCTCGGCAGCGTCAACGCAGCGAACCTGGTCAACAGCTGGTCGAACGCCAGCTTCGTGGCCAGCGCCACCACACTCACTCTCTCGCCGTCCACCATCACCCACGGCAGCCAGGTCGCGGCCAGCGTCACCGTAGCCTCCACCACCGGCACACCCACGGGCAGCGTCTCCATCAATGCACTCGCCTCCAACGGCTCGGTCCAGAATGGCACGCTCCAGAACGGCAATTACACAGGCTCGCTCAGCAACTTCCCGGGCGGAGCCTACTCGGTTCAGGCTCACTACGCGGGCGACGGTACCTACGCAGCCAGCGACTCCAACCCAGTCACCCTAACCGTCAGCCCCGAGTCCAGCACCACCACCCTCCGCGGTCTGCTCTACAACCCTTCCAACGGCGCCATCACGTCTCTCAACAGCGGCGCCAGCTATCCCTACGGCGGGTACTTTCTCCTCAGCGCCCAGGTCGCCGGCGCCTCCGGGCAGGGGACTGCAACCGGCAACATCACCCTCACCGACTCAGGTGCTCCGATCGATGGCGGAATCTTTCGCCTCAACTCCGCCGCCAACACCGAAGATCAGACCCGCTCGCTTGCCCCCGGCACTCACATCCTCACCGCCGCTTACTCCGGCGATGCCAGCTTCAACGCAAGCACCTCGTCCCCACTGACGGTCAACATCACCAAAGCCGCCACAGCCAGTACCCTTCAGGTCGATCTTCCTGTCCTCTCCGCCGCGGGAACTCTCATCCTGACCGCCCAGATAAGCGCCAGCGGGTATGGCGCAAATCAACAGCAAGGCTACGGCGCCTCCGCTCCCTCCGGCATGGTGACATTCACCTCCGGCAGCACCATTCTGGGCACTGCAGCCCTCACGCCGAAGACATACCCGGCCACAACGTCCGACAGCGGCTCGGTCAACTTCACGCTTCCCGCCAACCGCCTGCCCATCGGCGCCAACGCGGTTACGGTCAGCTACACGGGCGATACCAACTACGCCCCTTCCGCCTCAGCGCCTGTCATCGTCACCGTTACCGGCTCCACCCAGGGTGCCAGCATCACCACCCTCAATCTTTCGTCCGCCACCGTCGCCCCGGGAGGCTCCTACACCTTCACTGCCACAGTGTCCCCCCGCACCCCGCTGCCCACCGGAACCATTACTTTCGCCAGCGACGGCCGGCTTGTCACCAGTCCCGTGACCCTCCTCTCAGGTACCGCAACCATGTCCACGCCGAACATTGCGATTACGCCCGGGAGTCATCTGATCACCGCAATCTACTCCGGCGACTCAAACTATCAGTCGTCGGTCTCCGGAGCTTCCCCGTTCACGCTCAGCGCTAGTACCCTGCCCAGCACCACCAGCATTGCCATGACCACCTCCACGGCCACGCAGGGAACCGCCGTCACGGTTACAGCAACCATCTCGCCCGCCACTCCCACCCCCACCGGCACGGCTCAGTTGATCCTCGACGGCAACCTCTACGGCGGACCTCTCGCCGTTACCGGCGCGACCACCAGCCTTCCTCTGCTCACCAACACGCTTCAATCCGGTGCACACATTCTCAGCGTCTTTTACTCCGGCGACAGCGCTCATCAGGCGAACACCTCCGCCCAGGTTACCTTCAGCATTGTCGACGCCGCCGGTGCATTCACCCTCTCGCCCTCGACCGCCTCAACCAGCGCCGTCCAGGGCAGGGCCTCGAATCCGGTCACCCTGACCGCAACTCCAACTGGAGGCTTCCACTCCGCCATCACCTTCGCCTGCACCGGCGGCCTCCCCGCTGGTGCAGTCTGTCTCTTTACCCCATCTTCAGTCACGCCTACCGGATCTGCACCGGCGACCACCAGTATTACCATCTCGCCGGCAGCAACCGGACTCCAGTCCTCCAACGCTCCACTATCACGAGGTCCCCGCACTTTCGCTTCGGATAGCGGGGCCGCCTCGGGCCTGGGTGTCGCCCTCGCCGGCCTATTCCTCGTCGTTCTCCCTCGCCGCACGCGCCGCTGGAGCGTACTCACCCTGCTCTTTGCGCTCACCAGCCTGGGCATCCTCAGCGGCTGCGGAAGCGGCGGAGTCGACCCTAACAGTCTCAGCCCCAGCAGCCTCTCCACCGGCTCTTATGCCGTCAACGTCACCGCCACCGGAGGTTCCGTTATCCAGACCGCTACCATCAACCTGACCATCCAGTAGGGCCTCCTGTTGCACTTTTGATGTTACCTTCGCCTGTCTCTGCTTTTGTTTCTGTTGTTGCCTCTTTGGTTGTCATCCCCGAAGGGGACCTGCTGTTCTTATCCAGCCACAAAAACGGGTGCACCATGCATCGCGCATTTGCGATGGGTGGATGGTAGAACTCGACCCAGACCAACAAGCCGTTGGTTGGGCCTTTGCATTTTTACTGAAACCACGCCCTCACACCACGGCTTCACCAGGAACATGTCATTTCGACCGAAGCTGCTCACAGTTTTACTGTGAGGAGCGCAGTGGAGAAATCCGCTTTTCTACCTCGACCTCTTCCTACCCACAGCACACTTGCTTCTGTCCCCAAAAACCGGGTCATTCT
>Ga0210384_10008102_pt1 | contig 10987 bp, 13 predicted proteins | sample IncBWH2MmetaG_FD_160574 | JGI IMG/M metagenome (GOLD analysis project Ga0210384, IMG submission 160574) | Forest soil microbial communities from Barre Woods Harvard Forest LTER site, Petersham, Massachusetts, United States - Inc-BW-H-2-M | ecosystem: Environmental > Terrestrial > Soil >...
GCGCCAGCGCCAGCATGCGACCGACGTACGGCCGCGAAGCGCGCATCCGGTCCTGCGCTTTTTTCATCTTCGAGGCGGCGACCATTTCCATCGCCTTGGTGATCTTGCGCGTGCTCTGCACGCTCTTGATCTTGCCGCGGATTTCCTTCGGGCTGGCCATCGCTGCCGGTTCCTACCAGGTCCCGTTCTGCTTGAAGTCCGCGATCGCGGCGGAAAGGGCCTGCTCCCCTTCGCCGTCGAGGTCCTTCGTCGATTCGATCTTTTCGATCAGCGCCGAGTACTTGCTCTTCAGAAACGCCCGCAACCCGCTCTCGAACGCGAGCGCCTTCTCCACCGCCACGTCGTCGTAGTAACCCCGGTTTACCGCAAACAGCGTCACCGCCTGATCGGCCACCGAGAGCGGCGCGTATTGCGGCTGTTTCATCAGCTCGGTGACCAGGCGTCCCCGGTCGAGCTGCTTGCGCGTCGCTTCGTCCAGGTCGGACGCGAACTGCGCGAACGCCGCGAGTTCGCGGTACTGGGCAAGCGAGAGGCGCACCCCGCCGCCCAGCTTCTTGATCACCTTGGTTTGCGCCGCGCCGCCGACGCGCGACACCGAAATGCCGGCGTTGATCGCCGGCCGGATACCCGCGTTGAAGAGATCGGTCTCGAGAAAGATCTGTCCGTCGGTGATCGAGATGACGTTGGTCGGCACAAACGCCGTCACGTCACCGGCCTGCGTCTCGATGATCGGCAGCGCTGTAAGCGATCCGGTCTTTCCCTTGACGGCCCCCTTGGTGAACTTTTCGACGTATTCGACGTTGACACGCGCCGCGCGCTCGAGCAACCGCGAGTGCAGGTAAAACACGTCGCCAGGGTAGGCCTCGCGGCCCGGTGGCCGGCGCAGCAGCAAGGAGATCTGCCGATACGCCCACGCCTGCTTGGTCAGGTCGTCGTAGATGATGAGCGCATCCTGGCCGCGATCGCGGAAGTACTCGCCCATCGTGCAGCCGGAATACGGCGCGATGTACTGCATCGCTGCCGAGTCCGACGCGGAGGCGGCGACGACAATCGTGTACGCCATCGCGCCGGTTTCCTCCAGTTTCTTCACCACGTTCATGATCGACGACGCCTTCTGGCCGATCGCAACGTAGATGCAGGTAAGCTCCTTGCCCTTCTGGTTGATGATCGTATCGATCGCGACCGCGGTCTTGCCGGTCTGGCGATCGCCTATGATCAACTCGCGTTGGCCGCGGCCGATCGGCACCATCGCATCGATCGACTTGAGCCCCGTTTGCACCGGCTGCGACACGCTCTGGCGCCAGATCACGCCGGGCGCGACCTTCTCGATGACGTCGGTGGCCTTGGCATTGACGGGACCCTTGCCGTCGATCGGCTGCCCCAGGGCGTTCACGACCCGACCAATCAGTTCGGGGCCGACCGGCACCTCCAGAATCCGCCCCGTGCATTTGACCGTGTCGCCTTCGGTGATGTGCTCATAGGCGCCGAGAATCACGCTGCCGACCGAGTCGCGCTCGAGATTGAGCGCGAGACCAAACGTGTTGTTGGGGAACTCGATCATCTCGCCCTGCATCGCGTCTGACAACCCGTGGACGCGCGCGATGCCGTCGGTGAGCGATACCACGGTGCCTTGAGTCCGGACTTCCGCACTCGTGTCCAGATTCTGGATCTTGGTCTTGATGAGTTCGCTGATTTCCGATGGATTCAACTGCATGATTTTTCCTCGCGCGGCCCCGGCAATCGCCGGAACCCTGCGTCAATGATTCAGACTACGTTCGCAAGTGGCTGGCCATTGCCTGGAGTTCACCCTGCACTGAGCCGTCGATTACGGTGTCGCCGACCACAACTTTCGCCCCGCCGATCAGCTGTGGGTCGACGCTCACCACCGCTTCGATCTTCTTGCCGAAGCGCCGCTCCAGTGCCGACTTGAGCCCGGTTAACTCCGCCTCGCCGATCGGAAAGGCACTGACGATCTGTGCCCGGACAACGCCATCGGCCCCATCCTTGAGTGCGCCGAATAGCTCCTGGATTTCCGGCAGCAAACTGAAGCGATCGGCCTCGAGCAGAACACGGACCAAGCTCTTGCCGTCGGCGTTCAGCTTGTCCGCGCAGATCGCCAGGAATAGTGACTCTTTCGCCGCGACGGAAAGCCGCGGGTTGTCGAGCGCCGTGCGTACGCGTTCATCGCTTGCAACATGGCTCGCCATGCGGAGCATTTCCGCCCACACCGGCAGCGCATTCTGCTCACGTGCCAGTGCGAATACGGCTTCGGCGTAGGGACGGGCGACGGTGATCTGCTCGGCCATGCGTACTCAGAGCTGCTTCTGCAGCTCCGCCAGGAGCCCGGCGTGCGCTTTCGCGTCGACCTCGCGCTTGAGGATTTTGGCGGCGCCGGCAACGGCGAGTTCGGCGACCTGCCCGCGCAGCGCTTCCTTTGCGCGCTGGACCTCCTGCTCGATCTCGGCCTTCGCCGCCGCAAGGATGCGTTCGGCCTCTGTCCGCGCCTCGACCCGCGCCTCCTCGACCGTTTCGCCCTTCAGCTTCTCGCTCTGGGCGACGATATCGGAGGCCCTTGTCTTGGCTTCGGTGAGCATTTCGGCGATTCGCTTCTCAGCCCGGGAAAGGCTCTGCCTTCCTTCCTCGCCGGCAGCGAGACCGTCGGCGATCTGCTGCTGGCGGATCTCGATCGCCCGCATCAGAACCGGCCAGATGAATTTGGCGCACAGCACGATGAAAACCGCGAACGCGACCGCCTGCATCAGCAGCGTCAGGTTGATGTTCATTGCTGTTCCTTTGCGGCGAAGACAGACGCGCGGATCTCTACCTGAGCTTGAGTTCCGGCGGGATCAGCGGATTGCCGAAGGCGAACAGCATCGCAATACCCAGCCCGATGATGAATGACGCGTCGATCAGGCCAAGCAACAGAAACACTTTCGCCTGCAGCGCCGGGATCATTTCCGGCTGGCGCGCCGCGCCTTCGAGAAAGCGCGAGCACATGATGCCCACGCCGACGCACGCGCCAAGCGCGCCGAGGCCGATCATCAGGCCGATACCGATGCCCGTGTACGCCTGGATCTGCGCAATCAGTTGCAGCTTTTCCATTGGCTTTCCTTTCTGAACGGAGTTTTGGACTCTAGAATCGTGCTAATGGTGTTCATGTGCCATCGCGATGTAGACGATGGTCAGCATCATAAATATGTAAGCCTGCAGGACAACGATCAGGATATGGAAGATTGACCAGCCGAGGTGTAGCACGCCACCGACAACGACACCGGTGACGCCGGTTGCCGCCCACAAACCCAAGAGCAGAAAGATGATTTCGCCCGCATACATGTTCCCGTACAGCCGCAGCGAATGTGAAAGCGGCTTGGAGACGTATTCGATCAGATTGAAGAGCAGGTTGAAAATGATCAGCAGAGGCGAAAGCCAGAGCGGCTTGAGGCCGAACGGCGTCGCGAGCAGCTCGTGCAGCCATCCACCGAGACCCTTGACCTTGATGCTGTAGAAGATCATCAGTCCGAACACGGATAGCGACAACGCGAAGGTCGTGTTCACGTCCGCCGTCGGCACGCCCCGCCATTCGTGCAGATGGAAGACGTGCTGATAGATCCACGCCATGACGTCGACTGGCAGAAAGTCCATCGCGTTCATGAGTAGCACCCACAGGCCGACGGTAAGTGCGATCGGCGCCACGACCTTATAGTCGTGGTGAAACAGGCTTTTCACCTGATCGTTCACGAATTCGACGGCCAACTCAACGAACGCCTGCGTCTTCGACGGAACGCCGCTGGTCGCCTTGCGGGTAACGAGCCAGAAAAAACCCAGTACCAAGATGCCCAGAATGGCCGAGGTAATGACCGTGTCGTAGTGGATCGTCCAGAAGCCGCCTTGCTCCCGCACCGGCTCGGCGAAGAACGTGAGGTGGTGCTGGATGTAGGTTGTCGCGTCGAGTTCGGTTTCAGCGGCCATGGCCGGTTCCTGCATTGTCGATCGATCAGTCTCGAATCAGAATCGCCGCCTGCGCAACGAGCACCGTAAGCACGAACGCAGCAATGAACGCGCCGTGCACAATATCCCGGTAGCTGGTCAAGACCAACCACAGTTGCAACACGATGACCGCTATCTTTGCCGCTTCGGCTCGGATCATTGTCCGGACCGTGGCGGCTGCCGTCCCAGAGCGGCCGAGCCGCACCAGCAGCGCGAACACGACGCCGGCCGAGATGTTCACGACACCCCCCAAAATCGCGGACAAAGCCCCGTGCCAGCCGGCCCACCAGCCTCCGGCCCCCGCTGCCGCCCCACTCGCCAGCAACTGCCAGAGGGCAATCTGGCCGGCTGGGTAACGCGGGGCGGGAATCGACGCGGGGTGGAACACCGAAGATCAAGCAAAGTTTTGGATTGTAAGGTTTCTTGCCGCAATGCGTCAACGAATGTTGCGTTGCGGAATCCTGCTGCGGCGGTGTCTCTAGCCTCCCGACAACGCGCAAACAATCAATACTTCATCCGCCGCGGCGAGCGGCTCGGCGAGGTCGCGCTTCTGCGCGCCGTTAACGAAGAATCGAATGTGCGGCCGAATCTGGCCCTGCTCATCGATGATCCGGAAACGCAAGCCCGGGTAGCGGTGGTCGAGATCGGTTGCGAGTTCGTCTAGCGTCCTGCCTTCCGCGCTAACCGATGTCGCATCCGCGGTGTAGGAGCGCAAGGGCGCAGGAATAAGGACACGCATCGCCACCCGCTGCCTCGCCGCGCTCTACACGGCTTCGACGGCGTAGATGTGCGGCAGATGCGCCGCCAGGCATTTCCAGGTGCGACCCTCGTCGCGACTGCCCCAGACTTCACCGCTCGTCGTGCCAAAGAAAACGCCCACCGGCTCACCGCTGTCGGCAGTCATCGCCTGGCGCTTGACGGTGAGCCACGCCTGGGTCGACGGCAACCCGGTCGCGTGGCGTTGCCAGGTCTTGCCGCCGTTGACCGAGCGGTACACGGCGGGCTTTCCGCCGGGCGACACCCGCGGCCAAACCTTGGAACCGTCCATGGGGAACACCCACAGCGTCTCCGGATCGCGCGGGTGCAGGACCATCGGAAAGCCGATATCGCCGACGCTCTTGGGCATGGTCGCGCCGATGTCCTGCCAGCGCTCAGCGGGGCGATCAAGACGATAGATGCCGCAATGATTCTGCTGATACAGCCGGTCCGGCAACGCCGGGTGCAGGCGAACGCAATGCGGGTCGTGGCCGTATTCGGGATCCGGATCGGGCAAAAAATCCGCGCGCACGCCGCGATTCAACGGCCGCCAGTCGGCGCCGCCATCGCTCGACTCGAAGACGCCGCCGCCGGACATGCCGATGTACATGTGATGCGGGTCGCGCGGGTCGATCAGCACCGAGTGGAGCTTGGCTCCGTCGGGAGTGCCGTCCTGATCGCCGCCGCACCATGCTTTGCGACGGGCATGGTCATTGAAGCCATCCACACCGCGCCACGTGGCGCCCGAGTCTTCGGAGCGGAACAAACCCTGCGGCGAGGTCCCGGCATACCAGACACCCGGCATCGCTGCGTGCCCCGGCGTCAGCCAGAAAGTATGGTCGACGACGCGGCCGCTGCCTTCGCGAAACGCAGGCGGCTGCTTGGCCTCGTGCCATGTGCGGCCCCGATCGGTCGAGCGAAAAACGGTCGGACCGAGATGCCCCGTGCGTGCCGCGGCGAGCATGGTCTTGCGATCGCGCGGATCGGCAACCGCATGGTGAACAATGTGGCCGAGGAATTGCGGGCCCACAAGTCGCCAGCGGCGGCGCGATGCATCGCTTTGCAATTGCCACAGTCCCTTTCTCGTCGCGATGAGAAGGGTCGCAGCGCGGCCGCGTGGGCTGTTCGTCTGCGCCATATTGTTCTCCCTTGTTGCTTCCGCCCGGTAACGGACTGCTGAAGTTACGCCTTCGCGCAGGTGTCGACAAGACCGCCGCGCACCCCATGCGCAACGCCCGCAGCGTGCTTGCCGGCGCGCATTTTCCGCTACAATTCGAATTTCAACGTGCTGCGGCCGACGGCACTGGCTGGGTGCGCCCGTAACGAGGAGATTCCAATGACGATCAAGGTTGGCGACCGGCTCCCCGCCGGCAGCCTCAGCGAATTCATCGAGGTCGAAACCGCCGGCTGCACTCTCGGGCCGAATGACTTCAAGATCGACGATCTCACGCGCGGGAAGAAGATTGTGCTGTTCGGCTTGCCCGGGGCATTCACGCCGACCTGTTCCGCCAAGCACGTCCCGAGTTATGTCGCCAATTATGACAAGCTCAAGGCCAAGGGGGTCGCGGACATCCTCTGCATGTCGGTGAACGACGCGTTCGTCATGGGCGCCTGGGCGAAAGACCAGAAGGCCTCGGGCAAGGTCCGCATGATGGGCGATGGCAGCGCGAGCTACACCAAGGCGCTGGGTCTGGAACTCGACCTGGTGGCGCGCAACATGGGAGTGCGCTGCCAGCGCTTTTCCGCGCTGGTCGAAGACGGCGTCGTCAAAACCCTGAACGTCGAGGCACCCGGCAAGTACGAGGTCTCCGGAGCGGAGACGATGCTGGCGCAGCTCGGCTAACGCAGCTTAGCCAGGATTCCGTCGAGCTGATCTAGGCTCGAATAGCGAATCACCACCCGGCCCGCGCCCTTTTTCGTCGGCTCGATCCGCACCGCCGCGCCAAGCGCTTCAGCGAGCTCGCTTTCCAGGCGGAGGAGGTCGGCGTCCGCGCTGCGCCGCCTGCCCGGTTTCGCTTTACGCGTGCCTGGCTGCAGCGTGGCTTGCACCAGCCGCTCCGCGTCGCGCACCGAGAGCCCCTCGGCGACCACCGTCGCCGCGGCGGCGGCCTGCCGTGCCGTGGTCAGTGCGAGCAGCGCCCGCGCATGTCCCATGTCGAGTTTCCCGGCGAGCAGCAGTGCCTGCACCGGCGCTGCGAGCTGCGTAAGGCGCAACAGATTGGTGACCGCACTTCGCGAACGTCCAATCGCTCGCGCGGCAGCTTCGTGGGTAAGCCCGAATTCTTCGAGCAGGCGGGCGATGCCTTGCGCTTCTTCAAGTGGATTGAGATCTTCGCGCTGGATATTCTCGATCAGCGACAGCGCAAGCGCGGCCTGATCAGTCACGACACGAACCAGCGCCGGAATTTCCTTCAGACCGGCGCGCTGAGCCGCGCGCCAGCGCCGCTCTCCGGCGATGATCTCGTAGCGTCCGGCATCGATCGGTCGCACCAGGATCGGCTGCATCACGCCCTGCGCCTTGATCGATTCGGCAAGCTCGGCGAGCGCCGCTTCGTCCATGCGCGTGCGCGGTTGGTAACGGCCGGAGCCTACGCGGTCGAGCGGCAGCGACTGCAGCGCGTCGCTTGCCTTCTCGTCAGATCCAGACAATAACGCGTCGAGCCCGCGACCGAGCCCTTTAAGTTTAGCCATCGGCAACTCCAATCGCGGGCTCCGGTGCAGCCGCCCCGGCCGCCTCGCTCCGCCGCAGCATCTCGCCGGCGAGCGCGAGATACGCCTGCGCGCCCTTCGAGGCTTTGTCGAGATACAACGCCGGGATGCCGTAGCTCGGCGCCTCGGCGAGACGAATGTTGCGCGGGATCACGGTGCGGTAGACCTTTTCGCCGAAGTGTTTCTGCAGATCCGCCGACACGTTGAGTGCCAGCGTGTTGCGCGGATCGTACATCGTGCGCAGCAGGCCCTCGATCTCGAGCTTCGGGTTCAGGTTCGCGCGCACTCGCCGAATAGTCTGGACGAGGTCGGATAAACCCTCGAGCGCGTAATACTCGCACTGCATCGGTATCAGCACGCTGTCGGCGGCGCACAGGCCATTGAGGGTGAGCAGCGACAATGAAGGAGGGCAATCGAGCAGAATGAAGTCGTAGTCCTGGACCACTTCGGCGATCGCGACCCGAATCTGCGACAGAGCCTCGGCAAGCGCATCCTTCAGGCGCATTTCGCGTTCCGGCAAATCGACCAGTTCGACCTCGGCGCCGGCGAGCTCGCGGTTCGATGGAACGAGATCAAAGCCGCCCGAGGGGGAGGTCGTTCTCACTTCGGCGATTTTCTTTTCCCCCAGCAATACTTGGTATACCGTGTAAGTAAGCGCTCGCTTATCGACGCCGGAACCCATGGTCGCATTGCCTTGGGGATCGAGGTCGACGAGCAATACCCGGCGCTTCATCGCGACCAGGCTGGCGGCAAGATTCACGGCCGTCGTCGTCTTGCCCACGCCACCCTTCTGGTTGGCGACTGCGATGATCTTGGTCATTTCGAGGTGCTGATCGCTTGCACCATCACCAGATGCCGCTCGCCGTCGACACCCGGAACATGGAGCACCGGCAGCGCCACGACCTCGACGCCGGCGGGCAGGGCTGCGAGTTCCTCACGCGGATTGCCACCCTTGAGCGCGGCCAGGCGACCCCCCGCGCCGACAAGGTGGCGCGCACCGGCAACAAAGGTCGGCAACGGTGCAAACGCCCGGCTGATGGCGACGTCGAACGGGATCTCGGGCACGTAATCTTCGACCCGCGTCGCCACGATCGTCACATTGGGCAGACTGAGCTCGGCGACTACCTGGCGCAGGAACGCGGCCTTCTTGCGATTGCTGTCGAGCAGAGTCACCTGCCAATCGGGGCGCGCGATCGCCATTGGCACGCCAGGCAGGCCGCCGCCGCTGCCGACATCGATCAGCCGCAGCGCCCGCTGTTGCGGCAGGTGGGGCAGCGTCGCGAGTGCGTCGAGCAGATGGTGCGTCACCATCCGGACAGGCTCGCGAATTGCGGTCAGGTTGTACGTGCGGTTCCATTTTTCGAGCAGCGCCACGTACGCGAGCAGCTTTGTCTGCGCGCCGGCATCAACGAGGAGGCCAAGCGCGGCAATGCCCGCGGCAAGCGCTCCTTCGAGCGTCATGCCGTGAGTTTTTCAGGACTCGCGTGCGCGTCGTTGAATCCGCGCTTGAGATACACCAGCAGCAGAGAGATCGCCGCGGGGGTCACACCGGAAATGCGTGCCGCCTGGCCGACCGTCTCCGGCTGGTGCTCATTGAGTTTCTGCTGCACCTCGACCGAAAGCCCACGCACCTTACGGTAATCAAGATTGGTCGGCAGGCGCTGTGTTTCCTGCGCGGCGCGCCGGCCGATCTCTTCGTTCTGGCGCGCGATGTAGCCGGCGTATTTGCTCGCAATCTCGACCTGCTCGGCCACCGCAGGTGCGGCGGCCACCCCCGCCCCCGGCAGCGTCATCAGGTTGGCATACGTGACGCCCGGTCGGCGCAGCAGTTCGGCGAGCGTGGCGTCGCGCTCGAGCGTGCGGCCCAGCACGCGCTCGGCATCTACGCGCTCGAGCACGCGCGGGTCGACCCAGGTCGACTTCAACCGTTCGAGCTCAAACGCGACCGCGTCGCGCTTGCGGGAGAATACCTCCCAACGCCGATCGTCGACGCTGCCCAAGCGGCGGCCAATGTCGGTCAGGCGCAGGTCGGCATTGTCTTCGCGCAGCTGCAGCCGGTATTCGGCACGGCTGGTAAACATGCGATAGGGCTCGCTGACCCCGCGGGTCACCAGATCGTCAACGAGCACGCCGAGGTAGGCTTCATCGCGCCGCGGCGACCAGCTGTCTTCTCCCGTTACCCAACGCGCCGCGTTGATGCCGGCGAGGAGTCCCTGTGCCGCGGCCTCTTCATAGCCCGTGGTCCCGTTTATCTGACCGGCGAAGAAGAGCCCGCCGATCGCCTTGGACTCGAGGCTGGCCTTGAGGGCACGTGGGTCGAAATAGTCGTACTCGATCGAATAGCCGGGGCGGAGGATGTGCGCCCGGTCGCAGCCTTGCATCGAGCGCACGAGCGCGAGCTGGACATCGAAGGGAAGCGAAGTGGAGATGCCGTTCGGGTAGATCTCGTTGGTTCCGAGTCCCTCGGGCTCGAGATAGACCTGGTGGCTTTTGCGCTCGGCAAAGCGGACGACTTTGTCCTCGATCGACGGGCAATATCGCGGGCCTACGCCCTTGATGACGCCGGTGAATAGCGGCGAACGGTCCAGCCCCCCACGGATGATCTCGTGCGTGCGCTCGTTGGTATGCGTGATCCAGCACGGCAGCTGCCGCGGATGCATCGACCGGTCACCCAGAAACGAGAATACCGGCGCCGGCTCGTCACCCGGCTGCACGGCGAGCTGCGAAAAATCGATTGTGCGGCCGTCCAGACGCGGCGGCGTGCCGGTCTTGAGCCTCCCGGCGGGAAGTTCGAGCTCGCGCAGCCGGGAGCCTAGGGTCTTGGCGGGGGGCTCGCCGGCACGACCGGCTTCGTAATTCTTGAGCCCCACGTGGATCAAGCCCGATAGAAACGTCCCCGTCGTCAGCACGACCGCGGTGGCGTCAAAGCGGATGCCAATCTGCGTCACAACGCCGGTTACGTCATCGCCCTCGAGCACGAGATCGTCGACGGCTTGCTGGAACAAGGTCAGGTTGGGTTGGTTTTCGAGCCGCGCACGGATCGCCTGCTTGTAGAGAATCCGGTCAGCCTGCGCGCGGGTGGCACGCACCGCCGGCCCTTTGCTGGAATTAAGCGTCCGAAACTGGATGCCCGCCTCGTCGGTGGCAAGCGCCATTGCGCCCCCGAGCGCATCGATTTCCTTGACCAGATGGCCCTTGCCAATGCCGCCGATCGAGGGGTTGCAGGACATCTGACCGAGCGTCTCGATGCTGTGGGTGAGCAGCAGCGTGCGCCGACCCATGCGGGCGGCAACCAGCGCGGCCTCGGTGCCGGCGTGGCCGCCACCGACCACGATCACGTCGAAGTGGTTTGGAAACTGCATGGGTTTACGCCGAAAATCAGCCGCGGAAACGAGCGCCGATGATACGGCAAACCGGGCAGCGACAGAAGCCGCGGCGCGTTCCCGGCCCGCCTGTTCCACGTGAAACAAAATGGCCGACGTTCCACGTGGAACATCGCCGCGGGGTACGGTCGCATCAGCGCGGGGCCGGTCCC
>Ga0210384_10008105_pt1 | contig 10985 bp, 10 predicted proteins | sample IncBWH2MmetaG_FD_160574 | JGI IMG/M metagenome (GOLD analysis project Ga0210384, IMG submission 160574) | Forest soil microbial communities from Barre Woods Harvard Forest LTER site, Petersham, Massachusetts, United States - Inc-BW-H-2-M | ecosystem: Environmental > Terrestrial > Soil >...
CCACGCGCGCGTCGTCGTGCTCCCCCTTCACCACCTTATAAGGGATGCGCTTCATCTCTTCCGTCACTTCGTCGTAGCGCCGCCCCATGAATCGCTTGATCGAATACACCGTGTTCTCGGGGTTGGTCACCGCTTGGCGCTTGGCCACTTGCCCCACCAGCCGCTCGTCCGTCTTCGTAATCGCCACTACCGACGGCGTCGTCCGCCCACCCTCCTGGTTAGGGATCACCACCGGCTCGCCGCCCTGCATCACGGCCACCACCGAGTTCGTCGTTCCCAGGTCAATTCCAATAATCTTGCTCATGACTACCTGCCTTCCATCCTCATTTAAACCCTTTGCTCCGCCTCAAGCCCGCCCCAAGGGTCGTGCCTTACTCTTGAGCCTAAGCTCAGTTCGAGCGGAAGTGTACATGTTGAGTGTCGTCTTGTCAAGTTTTCTTATAGCATCTGTAATCAGCTTGTTTTCAACTCTTTCCAGTCCCCATTACTCCCCTTCACTCAATTCCCCAAGTCTTTTCCTTGACCCGTGATTATCCTTCAAATACAATATCCTTTCGTTACGGCGGCAGACAGGGCTGGCGGAATGTTCCGGCCTCTCCCGAAGCTAACCGGTTTCGATCAGCGCAACTGCTTTAGAATCAACACTTACACAAAGCGCCACAAGTGTTGGATTCTAATGGACTTACGGGTAGGCTAAGCTGCTTAGAATCAACACTTACAAAAAACAGGGGGAGGGGAGTACAACGCCTCCTTCAATCCACGGAATCAAACGCCTGAGCTTTGCGGCCGAGACCTCATTGCTCATTTGCCAAATCTGGGCGGACCGCCTCGCTCCTCGGCTGGAAACCTGTGATAATCTGGCGGTGATTCTGTCCGCAGATATCGTCATTAGATGTTGGAGGACTGTGTGAGTCGTCGCGCTCTCCTTGCTTTGGCAGTCGTCCTCGCCTTCCTGGGTGGAAGGCTTCTGTTGAGCCGGGGTGTGCACCCTGCCCCGACCGTGCGCGCCAGCATTGATCGCGCAACGCAACCATCGCCGGCTGGCGAACTTAATCCTCCAGCGAGCGATGCGCACCCGGCTCCCGCAGTTCCCACTCCTGCCGCGACTCGCGGGACCCCCGCTACATCCGAGAGTGCTACGCTGGCCGCAGTTCCCGTGCCTCAAGACGCAAACGGTATCCCCGACGTTGACCCGCACAAAGCCTTCGGCTCGAAGAGCGCCCCCATTAGCATGGAAGTCTTCAGCGACTTCCAATGCCCTGCCTGCAAAACCCTTTTCATGACTACCAATCGCCAGCTCCTGGAAAGCTACGTCTCCACCGGCAAGGTCTACCTGATCCACCGCGATTTTCCTCTCCCCATGCATGCTCACTCCGTCGTGGCTGCTCGTTACGGCCGTGCCGCCGCGCAAATCGGCAAGTTTGAGCAGGTTGAACAAGTCCTCTTCCAGAACCAGGAAAAGTGGGAACAGACCGGCGACGTGGACGGCACCGTGGCCGGCGCCCTGTCCGCCGCGGAAATGGCCAAAGTTCGCGCCCTGGTAAAGGGGGGCACCCTCGACGCCGCCATCGACAAAGACCGTAAACTCGGCCAGATGTACAACGTCACCCAGACCCCCACCACCGTCTTCCATTCCAAAGGCCAGACCTATCCCTACGGCGGCGCCATGAGCTTCGACACGCTCAAACAATTTCTCGATCAGCTTTTGAGCCAGAAATAATCACGCTGTGCCAGGCAGAATGATTTCATGATGCAATCCAGCCCCCTTAACTTCCGCCGCGCTGTCATCTGGATCGGCCGCCTCGTCCTCGGCGGAATTTTCGTCTACGCGGGCGTATCAAAACTCATTTTTCCGAACACGCACTTGTGGCCGATGTTCGTCCTGCGCTTTTCAATTTCCGTGAATCTGTCGAGTTTTGCGCAGCAAGTTGAATCCTACAAAATAATCTCGCCCGAGGCGTCGCAAATGGTGGCGCATGCATTGCCGTTTGTGGAAATCGCGCTGGGCCTGCTGCTGCTGATCGGCTGGCGTTTGCGAATCTGGGCTACGGCCATCACTGGGATCATGGTGGGTTTCCTGGCAGTTGTGACCCGCGCCTATCTTCTGCACATGGACATCAACTGCGGCTGCTTCGGCACACCGGAGAAGCTCACCGGCTGGACCGTCGTCCGCGACAGTGCGTTCGCCGCGCTAGCGCTTGTCATGACCATTTTCGCTTTTCTCGAAGCCCGCCAGCCGCACCCGTGGTCCGCTCCCGAGAAAGCCTCACTGATCTCTAATCACTGATCTCTATTCCCTCCACAATGAAAACCCTTCCCGAATATCTCGATCTCGCCGAAAAAGCCCACGGCCATCTCTGCGCCGGCCAGGTCCTTGGCGTGCGTCTCGCGATGCTCGGCTTGCGCGAACTCGGCATCGACGATCCCGTCGCCGAACGCAAGCGCCTCGTCACCTACGTCGAAATCGACCGCTGCGTTACCGACGCCGTCGCCGTCGTCGCCAACTGCCGCCTCGGCAAGCGCGCCCTGAAATTCCGCGACTGGGGAAAAGTCGCCGCCACCTTCGTCGACCTCAAGACCGGCCGCGCCGTCCGCGTCGCCGCCAAGGAATCCTCCAAGCAAGCCGCACGCGAACTCTTTCCCGAACTCGAAAAAGAAGCCGGCCAGCAAAAAGCCTACGCGCAACTCTCCGACGAAATCCTTTTCGACAAACAATGGGTGAAAGTCGAGGTCCAACCCGAAGATCTGCCCGGCTTCAAGGGCCCCCGCGTCGTCTGCGCCCAATGCGGCGAAGGCATCAACTTCAAACGCGAAGTAGTCAAAGACGGCCGCACCCTCTGCCGTTCCTGCGCCGGCGAACGCTATTACACCTCAGTTGATGGTGGGCATTCGTGAGCACCATTCGTCGCTTTATTCTTGTTCTGTTGTTGTGTGTCTCGTGTGTTCCTGGGTCGTCTTCACAGGTTCCATTTGCGGATGAGTCGCCAGCGAAAGCAAATGTTCGCGAGGCCATTTTTCGATACATGTTTGCGCACTACAACTACGGGCCGTCCGTAAAGGTATTCTGTATCGAACCAGAGCGTCCTCAACCAGAGAAATTTCTGCTTCGCTTTGCAGACATAAAACCTCATGTCGTTTGGGCCTCCGATTGTGACTTGACGGGACCGATGAACGGCATCAAGTGCAAGAAGACAGGCGAGTCCGGGATGCGCATGACTCTGAAGAGTCTCGAATGGATTAACGGAGAAGAAGCTGAGGCCACTATCGAAGCTTTCTCTGATGGTATCGCCGCTAACTGGAACACGTTACGACTCGTCCTCAAAGAAGGTCGTTGGATTGTGAAGAGCGACAGAAACGATGGAGTTTCTTGACCGCCGCTTTCCTATTTTGTTTGAAACCTCCGCACATCCTGCAACCAGCGAATTCGAAATTGTGAGCTAGAATTAACTTTCGATGCTGAGTCTGCCACCGATTACTCTGCGTTTGCGCGGCTTCAAACTGATTGACCGCGTGGCGCTGGCGTTTCTCTTGCTCTGCGCCATCGCGCTTGGCGCTGGTTGCGGCTTGCTCTTTGTTTACGCGGGCGACTTGCCGGAGATTCGCGCGCTGGAAACGTATCGCCCCGACGTCGTTACCGAAGTGTATGCCGACGACGGTCAGCTTGCCGGAAGCTTCGCCATCCAGCGCCGCATCCTGATGACGTACGAGCAGTGCCCCAGAATTCTCTACAACGCCGTCACCGCTATCGAGGACCAGCACTTCGAAGAGCACTGGGGCATCGACTTTCCGCGCATGGCCAGCGCCGCCTTCCACAATCTCGTCAAGCGCCGCATCACCGGCGGCGCCAGCACCATCACCATGCAGCTCGCCGGCAATCTTTTCCTGGACCGCAGCGACCGCAGCGCGCGCCGCAAAATACAGGAAACTCTGCTCGCGCTGCAAATCGAGCGCCGTTACACCAAGCCGCAAATCTTCACGATGTATGCCAACCAGGTGTATCTCGCGCACGGCAACTACGGTTTCGCCGCGGCCTCGCAATTTTATTTCGGCAAGCCCGTCACCGACCTGAAGCTCCAGGAAGCCGCGCTCCTGGCCGGCATGGTCAACGGCCCGAAATTTTCTCCGCTCTCGAATCCTGAACTGGCCCTTGGCCGCCGCAATCTGGTGCTCCACCGCATGGAAGAAGAAGGGAAAATCACGCCCCTCGAGGAAACCACCGCGAGAAAGTCGCCGCTGGGCTTGCACATCCAATATCCGCGCAACGACCTCGCGCCTTACTTCTTCGAAGACATCCGCAAATATCTCGAATCCACCTACGGCACCGAAGCCGTCCACGAGCGCGGCTTGCGCGTCTACACTACGCTGAACATCTCCATGCAGCGCATCGCCAACCAGTCGCTTCGCGATGGCCTGCACACGTACGAACGCCGCCACGGCTGGAAAGGCAATCTGCCCAACGTGGTTCGCGACAATCTCGGCAAGCTCGATACTTACGAAGACGACGACTGGCGCCACACGATTGAAAAGGGAAGTTACGTCACCGGACTCGTTCTCTCCATCGACGAAAAAAACGCCGTCATCAAGATCGGCCCGTACCGCGCCATTCTTTCCCCCGGCGATTTCGCATGGACCGGCCGCAAAAAACCCGCCGATCTCTTGAGAATTGGCGATCTCGCTCAGTTCTCCATCCAGGAATTGCACGACAATACCGCTCGCGTACAGCTCGAACAGCAGACCGGCCCGCAAGGAGCCATGCTGGCGATTGACAATTCCACCGGCGAAATCAAAGCCATGGTCGGTGGCTACAGTTTTGAAGATTCCAAATTCAACCGCGCCACGCAGGCCGTCCGCCAGGTCGGCAGTTCGTTCAAGATTTACGTTTACGCCGACGCCATCGAAAAAGGCTCCACGCCGTTCGACACCATCGTCGATACGCCGTTCACCACCATCAGCGGCGGCCAGCCTTATTCTCCGCATAACTATGACGAAAAATTCGAAGGCACCATCACGCTGCGCCGCGCCCTCGCCGGCTCGCGCAACGTGCCTGCCGTAAAACTTGCGGAAAAAGTTGGCATCAACACCGTCGTAGACATGACGCGACGCTTTGGCATCACCACGCCTCTGCCGCCGTATCTTCCGCTAGCGCTCGGCGCAGCAGACATGAAACTCCTTGAACACGTTTCCGCCTTCACCGTTTTTCCCAACGACGGCATCCGCATCGATCCGCACATGATCCGGCGCGTCACCAGCTACGACGGCGCTTTGCTCGAAGAAGCGCATCCCGAAGTGCACGATGTCCTTTCGCCGGACGTGGCGCGCACCATGACCGCCATGCTCGAAGAAGTCATCCAGTTCGGCACCGGCATCCAGGCCCGCGTGCTGGGCCGCCCGGCCGCTGGGAAAACCGGCACTACGCAGGATTACACCGACGCCTGGTTCGTGGGTTTTACGCCGCAGATCACCGCGGGCGTGTGGGTAGGCTTCGACGACAAGCAAATTTCGCTCGGAAAAAAAGAAACCGGCGCGCGTGCTGCGTTGCCGATCTGGCTCGAATTCATGCAAGGCGCGCTCGCCGGAATGCCCGCGCTCGATTTTCAAAATGTCGTTACGCTCGAGCAGCAAGCCAACGAACATCACACCAACGTAGACACCCCAGACACCGCCCCCACCGAAGACGAGCCCGCAGCGCCCAGAGAAAAGCCTCCGGCGCCTTCGCCACCCACGAAGACCGGGACGCCGTAACGCTTGGGTGTGTCCGCTCTTCGACTACTGCTTGTGAACTACCACATTCAAAGCCGATGCCTGGATCATACCTAGGTTCACTTCTGCGGGATTCATGCCTAGAATGAGCTGCCAGAGCGTATGCCCGGCCGTGTCCGTCAGGCTCAACGCCACTTGAAATTGCGCGTTGATTCCCAGCGCGCTTGGAGACGAAAGAAGCAGGCAGGTTGCTTTTCCATTCAAAAGCGGAACACTCCCCTTAAAGGACAAGAGAGCGGACGTAATGGTGTAGGCCAGGGTTCCCGACACGGGAGTGCCATCGGGATATGCGAAATTCATCGCCAACGAAGGTTCGTTGCTAACCAGGGGAAGGATCTCGATGGCATCCACTTTTGCGCTTCCGACTACGTTGTCGAATTCAATGGTCAGCGAGCCGTTGCTCACCGGGATGTCAGCGCCCTCGACCAATGCGAGGCTCGCCCCGGCGGTTGCGTAGATGTCCAGGTTATTGAAGACCGGTGTCCCCTGCATCTTTACATTGAAAACGCGAGCACCGACCTGCCCGAGGCGGCCGGAAGTCTCCGCGAAATGCAGATTGACGTGATAGATCCCATTTGCGACAGGGAAAGTGTAGACGAGGGGGGAAACAGAATTGTTGTTCACCCTGCTTGTCTCATCCAACTGAGGATCGGGAGTCCCCGCTATGTTGGCATTCCGTGAAGTCGCGGTCCCTCCCTTGAAACCGAAGTCCGCCTGCCAAACCTGGCCCTTCGAATCCGTGTAGCTTGGTCCGCCGCAATTCACGCGTATGGGCTGCTGCGTCTGTGCGGCTGCAGGCAGTGAAGCAATCAACAAAAATGCAATAAGTCCAATCAATTTTCTCACGAGTCCGCCTCCGAGGTGGGTTTCCTTGTTGCGATTTAATTCAATTTTTGCTTCAAGCGAGAAGGGCCGAGGGGGAGGGGTCTCCAGCTTGCAAATGCAATTCAAAAGTACGCGAGTTTCGCGGGACTAACAATTGTTCGCAAGGACGGATTAAGGCCAGTATGAGAATCGGCCAAGACACTGTCCTCAGTGATTGTACCAACTTGAACTGGCGCAGATCATGGCCAGCGAGGGCTAGCGGTTCATTCGAAACGGATCCCAACCACCGGGATTGAGTGGCCGCGCTCCGCTTTTTTCCTGGAGCAGAACTACTCCGGGTTTTTCCGTGATCTTTCCAATCTGGGTGAGCACGACACTTTTATACTTCCCCGGCACCATCCCTGCTTTGTTGGCTGGAACGGTGAACAGGAGTTCATAGTCATCGCCGCCGTGGAGCGCCAGTTGTAGTGAGTCCAGGCCAAGCTTGTGTTTCGAACCGGAAACCCAAACGGCAGGGATTTTCTCGCTTTCGACCCGCGCGCCGACCCCGCTTGCGGCGCAAAGCCGCGGGAGATCGCTGGAAAGCCCGTCGGAGAGGTCCATTATCGCGGTGGCCAAGCGACGGTCACATAGCCATTGGCCCAGCGCGAGCCTTGGCTCAGGATAGAGATGTTTTTTAACTAACGGATCTCGTACGTTTGCGCGCCCCTTGGTTCTTCTTAGTAGGCGAAGGCCAAGTTCCGCTTCACCGAGGCGCCCGCTGACATAGATGAGGTCTCCCGCTCGTGCACCCGAGCGCAGCACGGCGCGGTTCGCTCGCACTTCACCTACAACCGCCACGTTGATGAGGATTTCGCGCCGCCGGGTGGTGTCCCCCCCGGCCAGCACGCAATTGAGCTTGCGAGCCGCGCGTCGCAAACCGCCCAGGAATTCATCCAGCCAGCGCCCGGCGTGCGATTCTGGCAGCGCCAGGCTCAAGAGAAAACATCGAGGCGCACCGCCCATTGCTGCGACGTCGCTGACGGCCCTCGCGAGGCATTTCCACCCCACTGCGTCCGGTGGGTGCAGATCTCGAAGGAAGTGCGTCCCCTCCAAAAACCAGTCGCAGGTCAAAATGGTTTCGTATCCAGCCTTTGGGCGGAAAACCGCCGCGTCATCACCCATACCTATACGAATGCCCTGGCCAAAGAGGTTTTGGGTCGTGGGCGGAGCACCCCCAACGATACGTTTCAATATGGAATTCTCGTCCGAGCCGCGTTGCGTCATCAGCCTGATCCAACACTTCAATGCAGGTTTGTGAGACAGTATAACTCCCTAGCCAAGCTTGGCTGTTCGCAGTTCCAGATCCGAAGCCGCCGTTCTCCTTGAAATCGAGTGAAACCCCTGTACGAACGGACAGGGGACAGGTTTGCACAGCCTGACCTTCGAATAGCAAAATACAGGGTTGACGCCCAACCCTACAGAATTTAGTATGTGCTAGGTCGCGAACCAAGGCTCACGGTTCAGATATGGGTGTTTGTTTGAATTTCCGATAGCGGGCTCCAGGGTAGAGCGCCCGCAAAGTCAATTAGGCAGATCTGAGGCCCTATTTGTTATGAGGGGTAAGAGCTATACGTTCTTCATCGCGTCGACTCCGGGGAAGCTCCGGAAAGTCATCGTGCCAGCCTATGTGCTGCACGGGATCGCGGTATTGGCCCTCGTCGGCAGCATTACTGTAACGGCGGCGGTAGGCTCTTATTCACGGATGCTTTGGAAGGTCGGCAATTACAACGCCCTCCGCCACGACCAGGAAAACCTGAAAAAGCAGTATCAGCAATTGCAAAGCACGGTTAGCGACACCAACCAGCGACTCGATTCCCTGCAATCTCTGGCCACGGAAGTGGCCATGACCTACGGCGTGCTGCGGTATCACCCTGCGGCTTTTGACCAGAGCGACAATCCAGTGGATGCGCAGGACGCCTTCGATCGCTCCATTGAGCAATATACGTTCTTGAAGCGCAATGCCGCGGTGATCGCCATTTCTAGCAACGGCCTCCATTTGCTTTCGCCCACGAGTTTCGCGGATTCCACCTACACGCCGTCGATCTGGCCGGTCATGGGGCACATTACGGACAGCTTCGGCGAGCGCTTGGATCCATTTAGCGGTGAGGGCGCGTTTCACACGGGAGTCGATGTGTCCTCGGACTACGGCGCGCCAGTTCACGCGACGGCGGACGGCATCATCACGGTGGCTGAGAACCACGCCGGCTACGGGCGTCTGGTGGTCGTCGATCACGGATTTGGTATCACCACCTGGTACGCGCATCTTTCGGCGTTCACCGCCGTGCCCGGAGCGCGTGTGAAGCGCGGTGAAGTGATAGGCTATACCGGCATCAGCGGGCGTTCGACCGGGCCGCACGTGCACTACGAAGTGCGCATGAACAACGCGCCCATCAATCCCTGGCGCTATATGAAGTCCACTCCTGCCGGCGACTAATTCCTGATTGAGTTCTGGGCTTCGCGAGACGAGCTTCGGCTCGTCGTTTTTTTTTGTACGCCGATCGGGAAATTGGCGCACCCCGGAGCGGGCTAGCCGCGTTGAGATCTAGGTGCGGCCTTTTTTCTGCCCCGCGACCTTGTTTGGTGGCTTGGTGGGGGCCGCTTCCGGAGTTGCCGCCGGGGAGGCTGTGCGCGCAGCTTCCAAGAGCTTCGGGGTAATTTCAAGGATCACACGGACGGACTTGGTATCACCGCGATCCAGTTTCGAGACATCGGCGTTCTTCAACAATTCCAAGTAAGCCTCGCGAGCTGCGGGGTCCAATTGCTGGCGGGCCTTGGGATCATTCAAACCGGCCTGGGCCAGGAGGATGACACCGTTCAGCAGGTCAGAGAGCTGGCGCACGGTGCCCTCCGAATTGCACTCGCCATCGGCGACCACGCGCAGGCGGTCGTTGTCCGGTTTTCCTGCAAGGGTAATCCACTGCAACTGATCGAGTAACGCGGAGAGCTGCGGCGAGCTCAGTCCTCCGGGCGCTTGCGCGGCCAGCGTGGAGCCGGCGGTGGCGCCCTGACGGATGACGGCGAAAATGGGAGAGCCCGCCAGCCGTTCGAATCGCGCGCGCCACTCTGCTTCGTCATTACTCTTTGCCTTCATTGTCAGGAAAACGCCGAGGTCCGGCGCATCGGTAAGGGCCATGCGATTCTTGTTCAAAAAGGTGAAAGAGATTCTTTTCGTGCTCCCGCCCACGGGAACGGAATAAATCTCGTGTCCGCCATTCTTTGTGATCGTCCCGGATTCCGAAGCATAAGCGGAGATTTTTTCGCGATCGAATTTTCCGTCTGCGATAGCAAACAGCATGGAGTCTGCCCCGTGCTTCTCAACGGCAACGGCGATGCGGCCCAGATCGCGTTCGTAGTCGAAGCCGGTGTCATTCAAGAATTGCGCGTACTCGGCATCGGCTTGCGGTTTCGGAGCCCAGGCATAAAGTTCGGCGATGAATGCTGCGTGGCGTAGTTCGTCGAAATCAGCGAAGAGAACGGCATTGGCATCCGGCGGCATCAGCGCGAGGGACTCTCCGCGCGTGGCTGGGCTCGAACCACTCCATCGTTGGTAGCCGAGAACAGCGAACGAAATCAGAATGAAGGTGACGGCCGCCAGCCCGATCCATGATTCCTTTTTCATTGAAGGCGCACCATTGACGAATGACTCACAGGATGTGAGATTGTCCCACTGGAGTGGATGGGAGACACGAAAAATCGTCGCAGCAATGGACCCTTTCGCCATGCGCAGCCGGCCTGTTGATTCTGGGTTGAGCGCCCGCTTGTCGACAGATGCTAAACTACAGAGGACAAGAGGGATAAGTGGTATCAACGTGGCTACAAGAGAGGGCAGTTTTCCACAGAGCTGGCCATCGACGTGCTCCGTTTTTGGGGACACCCCCTTGCAATTCTTATACCTCTTCTGCTATTCTTACCCGGTTTGAGCGGCGCTGGCGTAGCTCAGCTGGTAGAGCATCTGATTTGTAATCAGAGGGTCGGGGGTTCAATTCCCTCCGCCAGCTCCACCAGGAAATTTGCAGGGGAGCGAGGGCGGAGCGAATCCTGTAAGAAAAAATAAACGGGCTGGTGTCTTTTGACACGAGTCCTATTTGTGTTTTTGCGCGATTTGCTTGCAAGTTGTTGAAGGATAAGTTCGGGACTCGTGGTTCGCGTCCCAAAATGTTTTCCGGGACGGGTGGGTGAGCGGTTAAAACCAGCAGACTGTAAATCTGCCGCTCCTTGCGGGCTACGAAGGTTCGAATCCTTCCCCGTCCACCAGGTTCTCGTTGTGGGGATACAGAAAACCGCAGGGCAATCGCATGCAGCGATGTTCGAGCGCGGTCTAATTCGGGGCGCAAGCGCCGCTCAGGAAAAGTGCGCCG
>Ga0210384_10008107_pt1 | contig 10984 bp, 8 predicted proteins | sample IncBWH2MmetaG_FD_160574 | JGI IMG/M metagenome (GOLD analysis project Ga0210384, IMG submission 160574) | Forest soil microbial communities from Barre Woods Harvard Forest LTER site, Petersham, Massachusetts, United States - Inc-BW-H-2-M | ecosystem: Environmental > Terrestrial > Soil >...
CCGGGAGTGCCGCGCGCGCCCGGGGGTCGCGTTTGTTCGCTTGCGGCACAACGAGCGGTGCTGCCCGAGAAGGGCCACGGGGGCCTGGGCCCCCACAAGAGCGTGCAAACCGGATGGAAGGTCAGCGAACTCTCTTCCACCTGCGGACTGTTTTCAGGTACGCTGCCGAGCCGGAGCCAAACCCATGAAAACAATCCGTGCCCTATTTTTCCTGTGCGTGATCGCAACGGTGTTCCACACGCACCTGGCCGGCGCACAAACGCCAACGCAACCTGCCGGCGAAAAGCGTGCCGCCGATTGCGAAGAGCTGCCTGCGGTGGCCGCCAAACTAGCGACCGCAGAAAAGACGCTTCTCGATTGGCCCAATATGGCGCGCTATCACGACGCCAACGCCGCCGTTCAGGTTCCCGGTAAGGACGAGAAGCGCGTCGTATTCATGGGTGATTCCATCACCGACGTGTGGGTGCAACCCCAGTTTGGTGGTTTCTTCCCGAGCAAACCTTACATCGACCGCGGCATTAGCGGACAAACCACGCCGCAAATGCTGATCCGCTTTCGTCCTGACGTTCTTGCGTTGCATCCGAAAGTTGTGGTTATTCTTGCGGGAACCAACGACCTTGCGGGGAATACCGGCCCCATGACCGTTGCCCAAATCGAAGACAATCTCACGTCGATGTCCGAGCTTGCACACGCCAACAAAATCCGAGTGGTACTCGCCTCCGTGCTTCCGGTCAGCAACTACGGTCACGATCGCAGCGGCAATCCCGTGGACATGCGCAGCAAGCGCCAGCCCGAAAAAATTCTCGAATTGAACGCCTGGATCAAGAAATATGCCGCCGATCACGGGGATGCGTATCTCGACTATTTTGCCGCCACGGTAGACGATCAGGGACTGCTCAAAAAAGACCTCAGCGAAGACGGGCTGCATCCCAACGCCCAGGGCTATGCCGTCATGGCGCCGCTCGCGGAACAGGCGATCCAAACTGCACTAAAAAGGCGCAAATGACCGATGACAAGGTGCTTCCGCTAACAACTGGCTATTGTGCTTCGACCAAAGTCTAGGAAACTCTGTGTAACCGTTCTGTAACTTGACCGCGGCACTTTGCTGCGCTAGGGTGTTAGAAGTTCGTCGTGAGAGGAATCTGCCATCCGCCAGACCGTTTCCACTGCAGGACGCTCCGCCACCTGAATGCGACGTACCGTTCACATTACCGGACAAATTGAACCCTTTTTCGGCACGCTGGATGAAAACGTGCGCCTGCTCGAGGACGCGCTGCATGTCCGCACGCACCTGAACGACAGCCGACTGAGCATCGAAGGCGATCAGGACAACGTGGACCACGCGGTAAAGATCGTCGAAGAATACAACCACGTCACGCGCCATGGCCGGAAACTGACCAGTGCCGAGGTGAAGTCGCTGATCCACGTGGCTACCGACGAGCCGCACGAGTCTCCGCGCGGAATGTTTGAGCACGGGCGCCAGCGGTCGTTCGGGAAAAAGGTGGTCACACCGAAGAACGCGAGCCAGCGACGCTACATGGAAGAGATTGAGAAGCACGACATGATGTTCGGCGTCGGCCCGGGCGGCACGGGAAAAACGTACATTGCCGTGGCCATGGCGGTGAGCGCGCTGCTTACCAAGCAGGTCAATCGCATCATTCTCGCGCGTCCTGCCGTGGAAGCGGGGGAGCGCCTCGGCTTTCTCCCTGGCACGCTCCAGCAAAAAATCGACCCGTATATGCGCCCGCTCTACGATGCGCTGTACGACATGCTCGAACCCGACAAGCTTGACCGTTTCCTGGAGAAGGGGATTATCGAGGTTGCGCCGCTGGCCTTCATGCGCGGGCGCACGCTCAACGACTCTTTCGTGATTCTCGACGAAGCGCAAAACACCACCAGCGAACAGATGAAAATGTTTCTCACGCGCCTGGGCTTCAATTCAAAGGCAGTCATCACCGGTGACATCACGCAGATCGATTTGCCGGCCGGCAAGAAATCCGGATTGATCGAAGCCCTGGAAGTCTGCGGCAAAATCGACGGCATCGGCATCTCCCACTTCACTGAAAAGGATGTGGTGCGCCACAACTTGGTGCAGCAGATCATCCGCGCCTATGAGGAGTATGATGGTACCCAGCCGCAACGTAGCGGCAAGACTATCAATACTGTGAATGGCAAACCCGAAGCGCACGCGACCGAGCTCGGGAAATCGCAGATCAAAGAAATTAACTGAGCCAAGAAATTTGTTGAGGATGATTCTGAATCGCCAGCGGACGGTACGCGTCGCCAGGCCCCCACTGGAGTTATTTTTGCGCCGCGTGCGTGAGCAACTGGGCCTCGCCAGCTGGGACGTCGCGATTTGCCTGGTGAGCGACGCGGAGATCGCGCGCATGAACGAGGCGTTCCGCAGGAAGAAAGGTCCGACCGACGTTCTTTCGTTCCCGGCAGTCGCGAGGCGGAAACCCGTGCCGTTGCCAACTCGGGACGGTCGCGCTATCGCGGCCGCCGAGCGTGGCGGGCGCCTTTCACCCCAAGCCAATTTCCTCGGTGACATCGCCATCTCTCCTGCCACCGCGCGTCGCAATGCAAAAAAATACAACCGCACGACGCCGAGCGAACTCCAGATATTGATTCTCCACGGCGTGTTGCATCTGCTGGGCTACGACCACGAAACCGACCGCGGGCAGATGACGCGCATCGAGCACCGGCTGCGGCGAAGGCTGGGTCTTTCGTGAAAGTCTATTTTTGGGCGTACACGACCGGCACCTTGCTGCTCGCCTTGGGTCTGCCGATTTTTTCCTATTTGACCCTGATCTATCGCGAACTGGGACGCATGACTACCGGGCGCGTGCATGCTCATCTGGATATTTTCGAAGCGGAAATCGAACCGAAACTCAAAATCAATCGCCGCAGTGGCGGGCGGACGTTCCGCATTCTTGGCCACTTCTGGCTGGCGTTCTTGGTGCTGGAAACCACCCGCGGGGTCGTGTATTTCGTATCAGGCACGTGGGAATCGTTTATCGAGTTCTGCGTTTTTCTTACGCTAGAAGTTGTCATTCTGATGCATTTTATCCCGGACATGCTGCTGTACCGTACCACCGGGCGCTGGCTGTTGCCTTTGCTGCCGCTGGTGCGCGTGGCGATGTTGGTGGCGTGGCCTGCGCGAATCTTTTTGGAGGGTGCGGAATCCCTGGCGCGCATCTCGGAGCAGGAGTTCGAGCAGACCGAAGAACAGCGCACCGAAGAGGGCATCGAAGCGCTCGTGGAGCAAGCCGAAGAAGAAGGCATCATCGAGCCTGAGCAAGCGGACTTGATCGAGCAAGTCGTGGAATTCAGCGACAAGCGCGTGCGCGAAGTGATGACGCCGCGCCCGGACATCGTCGCCATGGCCGCGGACGCGACACTGGAAGAACTGCACGCAAAATTCATCGAGATGCGTTTCGCGCGCATGCCGGTGTACGAGAGATCGCTCGACGATATTTTTGGCGTCGTGTATGCGCAGGATTTGCTGCACATCGCCGATCAAGATTTGCCCAAGCGCAAAGTCCGCGAGCTTGTGCGTCCCGCGTTGTTCATGCCGGAAACGAAAGCGGGTTCCGAGTTGCTGCGGGAGATGCGCCAGAAAGATCAACCGATGGCGATTATCATTGACGAGCATGGGTTGGTGGCGGGGCTAGCCACTGTGGAAGATCTCGTCGAAGAAATCGTCGGTGAAAGCGGTCGCGACGAAAAGAAACCCGCACCAGACGTCATGCGCGAACCCGACGGAAGCTTGATTCTGCGCGGCAGCATGGCCATCGACCATGTCGAAGAATTGCTAGCCGTAAAGTTCGGCGAGAAATCCGACGAAGCGGTCACCACCATTGCCGGATTGCTGAGCCACGTGCTCGGCAAGGTTCCCGCGCCGGGCGACAGCATCGACCTCGAAGGCCATCGATTCGAGGTGCTGGAAGCCAACCAGCGAAAAGTGCTACGCCTGAGGGTCCGAAAGCGCGCCGCTGCCGCGCTGGCGCCCGCAACGTAAAAAAGAAGAATTGAGGCGGAGCTTGACCGAAAAAGACAACGAGACCTCGGCGAAACGCCCCGGCTTTCGCGCGGGTTTCGTCGCCATTGTGGGCCGGCCGAACGCTGGAAAATCAACGTTGTTGAATCGCGTTGTCGGACAAAAGGTAGCCATTGTGACTGCCAAACCGCAGACTACACGCAACCGCATTCAGGGTATTGTGACGACGCCGAAGGGGCAGATTGTGTTCATCGACACGCCGGGACTGCATGAAGCGGATTCCGCGCTGGGTCGACAAATGATGCATGAGGTTGCGGCGGCGCTTGAGGGGATCGATGTCCTTCTGCTGATGGTGGACGCGAGTCGCGCGCTGCCATACGCGGATTCGCTGCTGCTTGAAAAAGCGAAACGGTTCCGTGGAAAAACGATTCTGGCGTTGAACAAAGTGGATCGCGTGCCGAAACAGAAGTTGCTGCCCTTGATCGATGCGTTCCAGAAGGCGTTTGACTTTTCGGCGATCGTACCGATCTCGGCCATGAAGGGCACCGGAGTCGGGGAGTTGCAGGAAGAGATTCTGCGGTACTTACCCGAGAGCGAGCCGTACTTTCCTGAAGATCAGGTGACCGATCAGCCGGAGCGATTTCTGGCCGCGGAGATCATTCGCGAAAAAGCGATTCAAGTGATGTATCACGAGGTACCCTACGCGCTCGCGGTGTTCGTGGACAAGTTCGAGGAGAAGCTGAAGTTGTTGCGTATCGAAGCGACCTTGAACGTGGAGCGCTCGTCGCAGAAGAAGATACTGATCGGGCACAAAGGCGAAATGCTGAAGAAGATCGGAACCGAAGCGCGCAAGGAATTGGAAGAATTGTTCGGCACAAAAGTGTATTTGCAGACTTTCGTGAAAGTTGTGCCGGATTGGCGGGAGAGTCCGCAGAAAGTGCGGGAGTTGGATTGGCATTTTCAGTTGGAAGGTTTGAGCGAGAACCAACGGGAAGAGGTCCCACCCCCGATCGACACAGCGCAGATCGATGATGGCGAGTATGAACCCGAAGCGGATGACGAGCGCGAGCCGGAAAAATAAGTCTCAAGGTCGCGCGGATTGGTTACGGCGACCAACGGAGCCGACCAGCCGGCAAAGATTTGCGCTCAGGTTGCATGTAAGCCTCGCCGTCGTAAAAGGGGCGGCTACGGCATCGCTGATTGCGAGTGCGGAAACTCTAGTCTGGGGCGGCGATGCCCAGACTTTTCATTTTACGATAGAGGTGGCTGCGCTCGAGGCCCAGGGCTGTGGCCGTTTGCGTCATGTTCCAGCGGTTTTCCTGTAATTTTCTCAAAATAAATTCGCGTTCGTAGGCGCTGCGTGCTTCGTGCAGTGTGTTGTAGGGGTGTTGCGGGCTTTCGGCTACGCCGCGGAAAAGCTCGGGAGGGAGATGATGCGGCTCGATACGGGCCTGCGGGCACACGATCACCAAGCGCTCGACAAGGTTGCGGAGTTCGCGGACGTTGCCGGGGAACGGGTAACGCATCAGGATTTCCATGGCGGTGTCGCTCAGCTCGCGGGTTCGCTTGCCATACGCGGAGCTGAATTCGTTCAGGAAGTAGCGCGCGAGTATGGGGATATCTTCTTTGCGGTCGCGAAGCGGCGGGACCAGGAAGGGAATCACGTTCAAGCGATAGAAAAGATCCTGACGAAAAGCGCCACGAGCGATTTCTTGCTCGAGATTTTTGTTGGTGGCGGCCAGAACCCGGACATCGACGGTGACAGTTTGGTTGGAGCCCACCGGCTCGAAGCGCTGTTCTTCGAGGACGCGCAGCACTTTCGATTGGGTGCGCAGGCTCATATCGCCGATTTCGTCGAGAAAGAGCGTGCCGCCATCGGCTTTTTTGAACTTGCCGATTTTGTCTTCGGCGGCGCCCGTGAAGCTGCCTTTTACGTGGCCGAAAAGTTCGGATTCGATGAGTTCTTCCGGGATTGCGGCGCAATTCACTTCCACAAACAGGCCTTTGTTACGCAGGCTGGCGGCGTGCAGCGAGCGGGCGACGAGTTCCTTGCCGGTGCCGCTTTCGCCGAAGATCAGCACACGGCCGTTGGTCGGGGCGGTGACGGCGATCTGCTGGCGAAGTGCTTTCATGGGGACGCTTTCGCCGATGACTTGATAACGGTGGCCCAGCTCGCTGCGGAGTAGTTGGTTTTCTTCCTGAAGGCGACGCTGCTGAATGGCGTTGCGGACCAACACGATTATTTTTTCCAGCGAAAGCGGCTTCTCGATGAAATCGAAGGCGCCCAGCTTGGTGGCGCGCACGGCGGTTTCAATCGTGCCATGACCGGAAATCATAATGACCGCCGGCGGGCGCGGGGAGGCTTGCAGACGGCTTAGTGCTTCGAGTCCGTCGATGCCCGGGAGCCAGACATCAAGCAGAACGACTTCGATATCGCCGGCGGCGGCGCGTTCAAGGGCTTCCTCGGCGGAGGCGGCCGATTCGACGTCATATCCTTCGTCGGCAAGAATCGAGGAGAGGGATTCGCGGATACCGGCTTCATCATCGACAACGAGCAAATGCGGGCGAATGGTCATCAGGTGGCTTCAACCCCGTTACGTTCGGCGACGGGAGTGGAGGTCAGCTCCGCCGCGGGCAGCTCGACAAGAAAGCGCGAGCCGACCGGAAAATTGTCTTCGACGTGAATGGTGCCGCCGTGTTCGGCGACGATGCGCGCGGCGATCGCGAGCCCGAGTCCGGTACCGCGGTTTTTCGTCGAAAAATGCGGCAGGAAAAGGCGGTCTTTGTCTTCGGGCGATATGCCATGGCCGGTGTCCTGCACGCAGATTTCGACGGTTTCGGCTTCGCCGTGGGCGCAGGTGGAGACGGTGATCTCCCGGAACGGCGCGGTTTCCAAGGCTTCGGCAGCGTTGTCGATCAGGTTGACGACGACGCTGCGGAGAAGGCCGCCGTCGGCGCGAACTGGAGGGAGATTTTCGGCAAGCGATGTTTTGAGAGTAATGCCGTCGAGGCGGCCGGAGAAAACTTCGACGGCTTCGTGGACGACGGTGTTGGCGCTGGTGGGCGCAAGTTTGGCCGTCGGAAAGCGCACGAATTGAGAGAACTCGTTGACGAGTGCGGCGAGCGTGGACACTTCGCGTTCGATCAGGCGTGAGCACTCTTGAACGAGACGCGTAAGTTCCGCATCGCGCGGGGCTGCGATTTCCTGGGGATCGCGGCGATCGAGGAAGCGCGAAAGACGCTGGGAAGACAGCTGGATCGGAGTGAGCGGATTCTTGATTTCGTGAGCGATGCGGCGGGCAACTTCCTGCCATGCTGCAGACTTTTGCGCGCGGAGCACTTCGGTGAGGTCGTCGAGAACCAGGACAAATCCGGTATTCGCGCGGCGCGGGCCGAGGGAGCTGACCGTAACAGCGAAGTGCAGGACGCGGCCCGCGACAACGGTCTCAATTTCGCGGGAAACGACACCCATACGGAGGCTACGGCGCATCAGGAGTTGCACGGTGCGCGCCGCTTCGCCACCGACTAAGTCCTCGAGGGATGGAACGTCCCGGGAAGAACCGCCGAACATGCGGGTTACCGCAGCGTTTTCACGCAGAATCGCACCGTGGGCATCGAGGGAAATTACGCCTGTAGGTATGTTCTCAAGAATGGTTTCCATCAGCTGGCGGCGGCGCTCGAGTTCCTGAACTGCTTGCTGGAGATTACGGGTGAACTGGTCGATCTGTGCGCGGGAATCTCGCAACTGCGTGGTCATGGCATTGAAGGAGCGAATGAGAATACCGAGTTCATCCTGCGATTGTTCCGGAACCTGATAGTCGAAATTGCCTGAGGAGACTTCGCGGGTGCCTTCGGCCAGGGCCTGAATCGGGACGGTGACCTGCTTCGCCAGGAACATGGCGATCCACATCAGCGAGAAGAGGAGAAGCATGGTGAAGAAAACGAGGATGAGCAGCATCTGGCGCTTCAAAGCGCGCAGGTTCTGCTTTTCTTTGTCGTATTCATCGCGACGCGCCTGGATTTCGGTGATGCGCGCCAGAAAATTCGGACTGGTGAGATAACCAGCGGCGATGTATCCGACGGTGCGCCCCTTGTCGATCGTGGGAATCCGCGCCACCAGGTAGCTCTTTCCCTGGGCGTCCCAAATTTCAATTCCAGAAGGGAGCGTGCGAGTGAGAGTGCCGGATACGCCGACACGCTCGCACAACTGACCGGTGCGATCCTCGGGCTGATCGTCGCAGGCAACGCCGCCGCGAATGAGTTTCCCGTCTTTATCGAGAATCCATAGCGCGTCCAGGCCGGATTCAAAACCATGCTTCAGAAGCTCGTCGGTTGGTTGGCCAAAATTGATTTGCGCCTGCCGGGCGAGATTGCGGAGGCGAGGGACGGTGGTGCGCCCAAAATCGTTCATGAGGGCCTGGGTCTGTTCGGAGGCGATCTCGAGAGGGCGGGGAAACCAGCGGCCTAGGGTGCGGTTTAGAAGGGAGTAGCTGACAAAGAACATGAACACTACGGGCAGCAGGGACAGGGCCATAGCGCCGACGACCATCTTGGTCTTGAAACGCGCGCCTAGTTGGTCCTTGCTGCGCTCAGCCCAAAGGCGCACGACCGAGCGCGTGAGGATCAAGAAGAAGACGAGTGCGGCCGCAGTAATGAAACTGGAAACCGCGAACAGGGCCATCTTGGCGCGCCAACTACCCGGCTCGAACGGCATGTCGAGCGACCCAAAGGTGAAAACCGCGGCGAGGAGCAGGGAGAGCAGAATGCCGCCGATCGCAAGGCTCCAGCGATGTTTGGGTTGGAGCGAGCTCATGTGGCGGCTGTGGTCCTTTCTCGTAAGGGCTGCAACGACGACTCCGACAACGAATCCGGCGACAGGCGCAACAAGGATCCCGGCAGCGCGTGGTGCCGTGAACCCAAGTATTGCTCCGCTCGCGTCGTGGACGGCAAAAGCGATTTCAGCGGGCACTCGCCGCAGCGTGGTTCGCGCGGGCGGCAGAAGTGCTTGCCGGTGTGAACGATCAGAGCGTGAAATTCATTATACAGTGCGACGTCGGGCGAAAGATTACGCTCGAATAATTGGCGGACGTCTTCATAACCGAGCTTTACGTCGGCGACGCCGTGGCGCTCGAGCATGCGACGTGTGTAGGCGTCCACCACGAAGACGGGACGTTTTGCGGCGTAAAGAAGAATGGAGTCGGCGGTTTCCGGGCCGATGCCGCGCACGGAGAGAAGTTGTTGGCGCAAGGTGCATGTGGGCGCGCGAAACATTCTGGCGAGAGCGCCCTGATATTCGCGGCGGAGGAAGATGGTAAAGGCTTTTAGGGTTTTTGTTTTTTGGCGGAAATAGCCCGAGGAACGAATCAACCGCGCCAGGCGCGTCGCGGAGACGGCCTCGATGGCGCGGGGGGACAGCAACTTCTGGCGGCGCAGATTCTCGATGGCGGGTGCGACGTTGGTCCAGGAGGTGTTTTGAACCAGGATCGCGCCGACGATGATTTCAAAGGGAGTGCGGCCAGGCCACCAATGCTGGGGTCCATGGGCGGCGAACAGGGCGTCGTAGTAGAGGCGGAGAGCTGGCCGTTCAGGAATTGCAGGTCGTGAGATTGAGGCTCGGAGATTCTGCGGATCGCGTGCAGTTTGCGGGGTTTGGACGAGTGCCGGCATCCTGTTGGCACGATAGCTAGCGCCTAGAAGCAAGTCAAGAATTGGGGAGGGTTTTACCCGCGGTACCGAGGCAGCAGGCCGCCGAGGGACGCACTGGAGCGCGGCCCCCACATTTCCCCGAGGTTGTACCGTCAGGTCGGCGGAAAACGCCAGATCGGCGCGCAAATTCCCTATTCCGGAAAACCTGTACTTGAGTGCAGGTATTAGCGATTTCACAACGGTGTGTCAAGTTCGGGCTACTCTTGCGGGCGCCATTTGCTAAGGTGAGCGTTGGGTTCCAACGTTTGGGAGTGCGCGGATGTCCGTCCGGCTAGGTGAAATTTTAATCAAGGAAAGCTTGATCACGCAGGACCAGCTGCAGAAAGCGCTCGAATTTCAGCGCTCGAATGGCGGCAAGCTGGGGTCGTGTCTGACGAAGATGGGGTATATCACGGACGATGACATAACCGGGGTATTGTCCCGGCAATATGGCGTTCCTTCGATCAATTTGAAGTACTACGAGATCGATCCCACGGTTATCAAGCTGATTCCCCAGGACACGGCGACGCGGTACCAGGTGATTCCACTGTCACGAGTGGGATCGGTGCTGACGATTGCGATGACGGACCCCACCAACGTGTTCGCCATGGACGATATCAAGTTCATGACCGGATTCAACGTGGAGCCGGTAGTGGCATCGGAATCGGCGATCGGCGAGGCGATCAGTCGGTTCTATGGCGGCTCGGAAACGAACCACGAAGAGCTCAGCAAGATGATGAAGGACCTGGCGATGGACGACCAGGAACTTGAGCTCACCTCGGAAGAAGCGGAGATGGACACCGCCACGCTGGAGCGAGCGGCGGAAGAAGCGCCGATCATCAAGCTGGTGAACCTGATCTTGACGGACTCGGTGAAGCGGGGCGCGAGCGATATTCACTTGGAGCCATACGAGCTGGAATTGCGGGTTCGTTTCCGCGTTGACGGCGTGTTGCAGACCGTCATGACTCCGCCATTGCGCCTGAAGGACGCGATGACCAGTCGTATCAAGATCATGGCGAAGCTGGATATCGCGGAAAAGCGGCTGCCGCAAGATGGCCGCATCATGATCAAGTACAAAGCCGACGGGAAAAAGAAGGAACTCGATTTTCGTGTTTCGACGGTGCCGACGCTGTACGGCGAAAAGATCGTCATGCGGTTGCTGGACAAGGAAAACCTGCGGCTGGATATGACGAAGTTGGGGTTCGAGCCAGAGTCGCTGAAGAAATTCGAACGCAATATTTTGAAACCGTACGGCATGGTGCTGGTGACCGGTCCTACCGGTTCCGGCAAGACGAACAC
>Ga0210384_10008108_pt1 | contig 10982 bp, 13 predicted proteins | sample IncBWH2MmetaG_FD_160574 | JGI IMG/M metagenome (GOLD analysis project Ga0210384, IMG submission 160574) | Forest soil microbial communities from Barre Woods Harvard Forest LTER site, Petersham, Massachusetts, United States - Inc-BW-H-2-M | ecosystem: Environmental > Terrestrial > Soil >...
GGTACTGATCGCCCCAGCCGCGTGCGCCGGGACTCACATACAGGAAGATGACCTCTTTAGAAACCTGAACAATCTTGTCGGGAGGACCCATGCGCGGCACGCCGGCGGGCATGCAGCCGAAGGAGGGGTCCGCGGTGTTTTCATTCTGATCGAGTTGCTGAACCTTTTCCCAGAACTGCGGCTTGTAGAGCGGCTTGTTGGGGTCGGCTCTGCGGATCAGAGCGTTGTCGCGCTCGTAATTCGCGAGGTTACCGTCGCGGGAAGGCAGATTCGAGGCCAGCGGATCGTCAGAGGGAGCGCGCGGATTGGCGATGACGCCGTTCCAGACGCCAGTGAGATCCGGGTGGCCGTCGGAAGTCTCCGGAGTGGCGCCTTGAGCTGCGGCCCCCGCCAGCGCCGCGGCCATCATCCACCTTGTAAGCCACGTTGGAAAGCAGCGTTTCATATGCAACCTCCTAATACCACCGCTCCCTCACGGTCGCGGCTCAGAAACGTCAAAGAGCAGGGAGATTCGTCGGTCGATACAGAGCCGCGACTGTCAAGGAGCGGTCCACCTGGAGCCACCATCTTAGTGATGTTCCTTGGTCACCAAGTGCGATAGATCCCGCTCGACGCAGGGCAGCGATTCCGGCAGCATCGCTTTGGGATCGGGATTGATCCTGAGCACGCGCGGGTTCATCACCCACGGCTTGATCAACACGTCGGGATCTTCCACTGTGGCCTGCCACGTAAGCAGATCGCCGTCGCGGCGCAACCGCTCGATCACATGCATGTTCTCGCTATGCAGGTATCCGCCGATTTCGAGCCAACTGGTGTCGTTGAAGCCGATGGTATCGACGACCAGCGTGTCGTCCTCCCAGTGGCCCACGGCTTCGCCTTTCCAGGTTCCATCGAGGTCGGCCAACGGAGTGTGGGCGCGGCCGTCGGTGGGGATCACGCGGTATTGATCGCCCCAACCCTGAGCCGGGGGGCTGACATAAAGAAACACCAGCTCTTTGGGCGTCTGCACGATTTTCGCGGGGGGTCCCATGCGCGGCACGCCGCCCGGCATGCAGCCATAAGACGGGTCGTCGGTGTTGCCGTTCTGATCGCCTTGCTGAACCTTCTCCCAGAACTGCGGCTTGTACAGTGGCTTGTTCGGGTCCGCCCTGCGGACCAGGGTGAAATCGCGCTCGAAGTTCAGCAGCGTGCCGTCGCGGGAGGCGAGGTTGGAGGCCAGCGGATCTGCACTGTTCACGAACACGCTGGGTGCGCTGCTGTTCCACATCCCCGTGAGGTCGGGGTGGCCGTCAGCCGTACGCGGCGTGGTGGAATTTGAGCCCTGAGCCAGAATGAAGCCCGTCCAGGCCAAGGCGATCACGCAACAGTAAGAACAGCGCCGACGCATGTCTAGTGATGTTCCTTCGTGACCAGATGAGACAGATCTCGCTCGCTGCACGGCAGCGTTTCATCCAGCACCGCTTTTGGATTGGGGTTCCGCTTCAGCGTGCGCTTGTTCATGGTCCAGGGTTTGATCAGCACGTCGGGATCGTCGACCGTCGCCTGCCAGGTGAGCGTGTCGCCGTCGCGATGCAGATGCTCGATTACGTGCATGTTCTCGCTGTGGAAGTAGCCGCCGATATCGAGCCAACTGGTGTCGTTGAAGCCGATGGTGTCCACCACCAGCGTGTCGTCCTCCCAGTGGCCCACGGATTCGCCCTTCCACGTTCCATCCAGGTCGGCGAGCGGAGTGTGCGGGCGGCTGTCCACGGGAATCACGCGGTAGGTGTCTTGAAGACCGGTGTAGAGGAAGATGATCTCGTCGGGAGTCTGAACGATTTTCGTGGGCGGGCCCATGCGAGGCACGCCGAGCGGCAAGCAGCCGTACGAAGGGTCTTGATTGTTGCCATCCTGATCCAGCTTCTGAACTTTTTCCCAGAACTGGGGCTTGTATAGCGGGCGGTTGGGGTCCATGCGGCGCATGATGGTGTTGTCGCGCTCAAAGTTGGTGAGCGTCCCCTCGCGCGCGGCCAGGAATAAGCCCTGTTGATCTCCCGAGGCAAGCACGCGCATCCCCGCCGCACCGTTCCAGACGCCGTTCAAGTTCGGATGTTTATCGCCCGCCGCGGAAGGGTTGATTGCCTGGGCAGACACCACTGCGGCGGCCATCAGGAAGCAGCCCAGTAAACGGTGGCACATATACGGCCTCCTAGTTGGCGTTGGGATCGTTGGTCCAGATGGTGAACTTGCGGCCATCGGGAAGCGTAATGTCCTTAATCAGGCCCGAATCGGTGCCATCCTTGGCCATCACGCCATTGATCGTGATGTTATCGCCGGCCTTCAGGCCGCCGCGGTCGGCCCTGCTCAAACCTGCCTTGCGCAACGCCCCCGGTCCCGCCATTTCAAAAGCCCAATGCTTGACTTTGCCGCTGTTGTCCTTCGAGTCGAGATACAAATAAGAGTGAGGATTGATCCACTCGACCTTGGTGACCGTCCCCGTCAAGTTGATCGGCTTGTCAAGGTCGAACTGGGCTTGAACCGAGTGGTGCGCCGACGCCGGCGCCCCCGCCCACAACAGACAGAGAACCGCCGCCGCTCCGCCAGATCTGAAATTCATCGCCGAACCTCCCTTATACGGGTTAACAGAACCAACACCTTCTGTCAAGATGGGGGCGAACCCAGATGGGGCGAACCCAATCGAGGCAGCGCATTAGAAACTCTCACGAAGCCGAACTGCGAGAAATCGTATCCGCGTTACGATCTCCGTCCTATAAGTACTAACCCTTCTCTCCCACAAAAATATAGGACGAACGGGCGGTTGTGACTGAGCCATTTTCCCGGCATAATCCGCGTAAACAAACTAGACAGGTGTTCGCATGACATACATGAAGCTAGTCTCGGAGAGGACCAGCAGGCGGCATCTGGTCCTGCCGGAGCAGGACGTCGGAAACTTCGCCACTCTGTGCGGCTGCACCATCACCCGAGCGGGCAAATGGAGACTCATCGCAGCGTTGGAAGGTGACGAGTGTAAGAAATGCGCGGACCTGTCTTTTTCACTGAGACGAGTCGGCAACTCACTGGAATCGAGCGATTGCGATTTTCAATGAAAGCACGGGGATCTGGGGGCGCGCCCCGGTTCCTCAAAACAATTCGGCCATGAATTGTTCTATCTATAAGATAATGGCGGATTTGGGTTTCCTGGCACCCGGGGGAAACGGTTATGCCAGACACTTCATCTTCCATGCGGGTGAGATCTAAGTCGATTGTCATAACAACGCCCGCCGCTTTCGAGGCCGGAGCGCTGACGCAACCCGTGTTACCCCGTTTGGTTCTAAACGGCGTCCCTATGACCCGGACCTGGAAAGTGGTGAGAAGCCATGACCTTACCTCGGACGTTGTTGTATGGGAGTGCACGGCTGGACGCTTCGAATGCCATTACAGCCAGGACGAAACTGTTATGGTAGTGGCCGGCGAGGCCTTCATAACCGATAAGAACGGCGCGGAACGCCGGTTGGGCCCCGGCGATGTGGGATTCTTCCCAGCCGGGACCTCCTGTATATGGCGCGTCCCAGAAAGCGTCAGAAAAATCGCCGTTCTCAGGGAAACCATGTGGCGTCCGGTGGGACTCGGGCTGAAAATATGGAAGAGGCTCACGCGGAGGTCGCCGTCCGTACTCAACGACACATGACGCGCTAGGCCCTGATGGGACTTCACGGGCAAAGAGCGCATCGAAGCGGCTGGAGCGATTTACGGCACGGCGCGATTGCCCCGGCTGTGTTAACATCGTAAAGGTTGTCGCACGCTCGAAAGCACCCGAAAAACAACTGCGGATGGCTGGCGGCGCTCATCAGTTCCACAACAGGAATTTTTTTATGCCAAAGTTAAAGACCCATAAGGGTGCGTCCAAGCGGTTCAAGAAGACGGGGACCGGCAAGATCAAGCGCCGGCATGCATTTGCGCGTCACATTTTGACCTCGAAGACGCGCTCGCGGAAGCGCCGCCTCGGCCAGTCCTCCATCGCCGACGAGACCAATTCGCCGGAAATTAAGAGGATGCTTCCCTACTGACGCCTTTGCGTTAGTCTTAAAATATTTGAGTGGACAGTGCGCCGCACGTGCCTGATCCGCCGCTACTGCAACAAGGAGAAAAAACGTGCCGAGAGTAAAACGTGGTACCAAGCGCCGCAATAGCCGGCACAAGACCCTCGCGCTCGCGAAGGGCTTCTTTCTTACTAAGAGCAAACTGTACCGCTCCGCGCAGGAGGCCGTCGAGAAATCGCTGCGCTACGGCTACAAGGGGCGGCGTCTCAAGAAGCGCGATTTCCGCTCGCTGTGGATCGTGCGCATCGGCGCGGGATGCCGGGCCGCGGAGATCTCCTACAGCCGGTTCATGAACGGGCTCAAGAAGGCGGGCATCGAACTCAATCGGAAAATTCTCGCGGATCTCGCCATGAACGACCGCGCGGCTTTCGACGCGCTGGTGAGCCAGGCCAAAGCGGCCCTCGAACAGGAGGCCGCATGAGCACGCCGCGGCCGGAGATCGAACCGTCCGAAACCGATTCCCTTGAGGCGCTGGAAGAGCGCATCCACCGCGCCGTCGAGTTGGTTAGCTCACTTCGGGCGGAGCGGGACGCGGCGGTCGCCGAAGCCAAGAAACTGCGGGCCGAGATAGAAGGTATGCGAAGCGAGCGCAAACAGGTCCGCGTCCGGATCGAGAAACTGCTGGGGCAGATGGACCAGTTGAGCGAGCGGTAGAATCAAGACCGGGAGGCCGCCATGGAACCGGCAACGGAACGCAAGACGGTGCGGGTCACCATCTTCAACCAAACCTACTCCCTGGGCGCGACTGGCGATCCCGAAGAAGTCCAGGCGCTGGCCCATTCCGTGGATGAGCTGATGACCGGCATCGCCCAGCGCGCCGGCAACATGGACGCCAACCGGATTGCCGTGCTGGCCTGCCTGCACATGGCCGATCAACTGCGCTCGAGAGAGCGCGAGCTGGCCGAACACAAGGAACGAGTCGATCAAAAGACGCGCCAGTTTTCGCTGCTGCTCGATCAAGCCATCGAATGATTCTGCAATCCCCGATCCTGTCACAACTGGCATGGATTGATCACGGCTTCGGTACGCGGCTCGCGCCGCTCTCCCAAGAAGGCATGGCGAGCCTGAAGCAGATTCACTCGGCGGTGGCGCTGGTCGCGAACCAGCCGGGATGCGCCGGTGACGGCGATGCCCTGTTGACCAACAGACCTGGGTTACGCTTGTCGGTCCGGACGGCCGACTGTTACCCAATTTTGCTGGCCGACTCGAAAAATCGCGCGGTGGCGGCCGTGCATGCCGGGTGGCGGGGCGCCGCGGATGAGATCGTCGCCAAAACCATCGCGAAGATGCGCACGCAATTTGGGACCTCGCCGCCTGATATTGTTGCGGCCATCGGACCGGGAATCGGCGTGTGTTGCTATCAAGTCGGCGCTGAAGTGGCGCAGCTTTTCGGCGTGGAAGGAGCGGGGCGCGTCGACCTGGCCGCGGCCAACCGGTGTCAACTGATCGACGCAGGTGTCGAGGATCGGCACATCGACGTGCTCGGAGGCTGCACATCCTGCGACGCGGCGCGGTTCTACTCGTTCCGCCGTGAGAAGGAGCAGGCCGGACGCATGATTTCCTACATAGGCCTGGTGTAGTTCGCGCGGCTGGGCTCTGGGGCGCACCTCGCCTTTTCAACGGCGTCCAAAAACACATCAGGCGCGGAAACCGCGTCACGCAACGCGGCGCCGCGCCTGGAACAGGACGAGTAAATTTTAGGCTGCGTTGACCAGGAGGTCGTCGAAGCTCTCCGAGCCCTCGCCGTTCTGGTTACGGTCGGCGATTTCCTGACACTGGATGCAGAAAGGCGTCCACGGCACAGCCGCCAGCCGCTTGGGGCTGATGTCCTCTTCGCAGTGCAAACAAACTCCGAAGGTACCTTCGTCGATGCGCCTCAAAGCCGCCCTTACGTTCCGAAGCAGATTCGATTCACGATCAAGGTTGCGGATGGCCAATTCACGTTCGGCCGCATGCTGCACTTCATCGAGAGCGTCGGGACTTTTTTCGATCGCGATCCCGTCCCTGTTCCGCACCAACTGCTGCAACTCTTTCTGCTTCGCCTCCAATGTTTCTCGGAACTTCTTTAATTCGTTTTTTGTCATTTTCTCTCTCCTGTCTCTTCCTCTTTCTCGTCCTGTTCGTTACTATCCTGTCTTAGGCATTAGACGCAGTAGTGTCCAAAAAGGTTCAAGTCCACAATCCAATGCAAAGGGATTAGCCTGATAAAGACTTGCAGGCGCCGAGCCGCTCCGCAGTGACTTACCGCGGGTGCTCCGTTCCGTAATTTTGGTAGCATACCACATCGTCGCGCATCAAACAAGCAATTTCGATACCATATTATGCGTGCTCTCCGTTTACCCGCGCCCGGATCTTATCGGATGATCTCTTCCCTATCGGCCGGCACCGTCGAAAGCATTACTCTACGCCCTTATTCCGCGGATTTCTGGCCCGAACGGATCAAAACTCTTTCCCTTCAACAGCAACCACCTGTTGACGTGCCAGAGGCGGCACCGGTTCCACTGCCACTGCCGTATACTGTTCACGCGGCAGGTAAAAACTCTCATATCGATTGCGCTCTGACGTGCGGATCTTACCACGCTTGGTTCTCACTTAACTCTCTGTCCTCTCATTCCCATTGACGACCGAGCTTATTCCAATAGATTCCTGGAAACTGACCCATCGCCTTGCAAATACATGTTTTTAATGCACTTGCAATAGATTTTGACTTTTTTTCCGTGCTGCGCGGTGGGCTGCCTAAGTGCCAGCTTCGCAATCCATCGGCGCTTGTGACTGCCGTTGAAGGCGCCGTCCAGGAAGGAACCTGTCCCGTAGCGCCTCAAGCGCGTGTCCAAGCTCCACAGTGAGGGAGCCGCAGGAGCACCTAAAGCTTTTTTTATCAATGCCATAAATTGGATCTTTAAGTGCTTTTTTGTAGCGCGCCCTCGGTGGCTCGCCCCCATGATGCGATCGCTGTTGATCACTCTTAGTCTGGCCAGTGCCGTGTCCCCCCTCCGCGGGACCACGCTGGAGCGGCTGCCGCTGGATGAGATGGCCCGGAAGTCGACGGCTATCGTTCGCGCGCGGGTGGTAGGTACCTCCGGTGTTCTGCGGGGTGCCGATGTTTACACCATTTACCGAATTGAGATTCAAGAAAGCTGGAAGTCGAGTCCTAAATCCGGCTCTCAATCCAACCCAGTACAGGTAGCGGTGCCGGGCGGTGTCGCGGGCGGATTGCGACAGATGGTGGCTGGCGCACCGTCGCTGCGCGTGGGGGAGGAATACCTAATGTTCCTGTGGACCAGCCGCTCCGGTCTGACGCAGCTCATCGGACTTTCACAGGGCCTGTTCAATGTGCAACACAATGGGGCGGGCGATGCGGCGGCGACGCGGGCGGCGGCCAGCGAACTGATGCTCGATGCCAGCGGCCGCGCCGTAAAGGATGAAGCGGTGTCCATGAAGTTGTCCGATTTGAAGGCGCAGGTCAAGCGTTCGCTTTCCGGAGATAAGTAACACCATGCGGACAGCGCAGCGCATTCTGAGCTTGGCGGTGTCCTTCGCCGCGATGTCTTCGTTTGCTTCCGCTTATTACTACTGGGTCTTTTTCCCCGGCAGCTTGGGGCCGTTTCCGCCCATCCGGGCGCACTTCGATTTGAGTGCTCTGAAGGACAACACGGTGCAGTATTTCATCTCCGATCAGGGACCCGGAGCGCTGATGCCAGGTGACGGTACCACCGCGATTTACAGCCAGATCCATCAAGCGGCGAGGGTGTGGAATGGCGTCGGTAGCTCGGCGGTGCGGCTGCACTTCGGCGGGATTTCCACGGTGGGCTCCCCGCAGGCCACCCCAGGCATCGACGTGGTGTTTGACGACAACATGCCCCCCGGGATTCTGGCGCAGAGCCGGCCGACGGTACCCGCGGACTTGACGTTCGTCACCAACACCACTTCGTTCGTTCCGATTCTGCGCTCGCGTCTGCAGCTGCGCCACGACCTGACCGCGGCGGGCTACCAGCAGGCCAGCTATTCCGACGCATTCTTCCTGACGCTGGTGCATGAATTCGGGCACACGCTGGGCTTGCAGCACACCTTGACCTCCGCGGTGATGTCCACCGCGATCACGCGTGCGACGATGAAGGGCGCTCCGCTTGCGCCGGACGATATCGCCGGTATTTCCGGGCTGTACCCAATCTCCGGATACGCGGCTGCGACCGGAAGTATTGCGGGAACAGTCACTCTATCGGGCGGCCCTGTCAATATGGCGAGCGTGGTCGCGCTGTCGGCCAACGGCACGGCCATCAGCGTCCTGACCAATCCTGACGGCGCCTACCGCATCGATGGCATTCCGCCCGGCCAGTATTACGTCTACGTGCATCCGCTTCCGCCCGCGCAATTGGGCGAGGCCGCGCCTGCCAACATCGTTGCGCCGACCGATCCGGCCAACGACTCCTTCCCGGCCTTCACCCTGTTCGACACGCAATTTTTCCCGGGCACCAAGGACTGGACGCAAGCCACCCAGATCGGCGTCGCTGCCGGGCAGCTATCCGGCCAAGTCAATTTCGCGGTGAACCGGCGTCTGCGACAAGTCATCTATGGCATGGAAACCTACGGCTATGAGAATGGGGTCGCGGTGGCTGCGCCGCCCCTCCAAAGCCAAACCCGGAATTCGCTAGTCTTCTACGCCAACGGCACAACCATAGACAATCAGACCGGTATGGCGCCGGGGCTCGGCGTGAGCGCCATCGGAGGAACGGCGCAGATTGAAGCAGGAAGCCTGCGGTTCTACACGCAAGGCTTCCTGCTCATGACGGTGGATACCAATCAGGTCTCGGCGAGCACACCCGTGGCGTTAGCCGTGACGCTGAACGGCGACCTGTACGTGCTGCCCGCCGCGTTCACAGTGTTGCCGTCCGCGCCCCCCACCATCTCCGCGGTAACGGGAGGCGTCACCACCCAGGGCGCCGCCCTCGCGACCGTGGCCGGTGCGGGTTTGAGCGCCAACACGCGCATCCTGTTTGATGGCGTACCGGGAAACGTGGCGTCGGTCAACACCGACGGGTCGTTGATGGTTTCGCCGCCAGCGGCGCTAGGCGGATACCAGGCCTGGGTGGCGGCGGTGAACCCCGATGGCCAGACGTCCTCGCAAGCACTCGGCCCGGCCACGCCTCCCACGTTTTCATACGCGGTCGGCACAGCGGCTTCGATCGCCCTGGCGTCACCCGTGGTGACGGCCGGGACGGACACGATGGTGACCATCACTGGCGTCGCCACGCACTTCGCCGACGAGCAAACCATCGCTGGCTTCGGGTCGAGTGACCTTAAGGTGCAGCGCGCCTGGGCGATTCGCCCCGGCGTGGTGATGGCGAATGTTTCAGTAGATCCCGCCGCCCAAGTAGGCGCAACCACCGTTACGGTTTTGACCGGCTTGGAACTGATCACACTGCCGGCGGGAATCCGCGTGGGTGCTCCCGGCGCGAACCAGAGCACTCTGCGAGTGCCGGTCATCAACGCAGTGACTGGCCTGGCGGGCGTCCCGGCCGGCGGAACGGCGCTCATCGCGAGCGCGGGGCTGCCGGCGGCGCTCAACGCGTGGAAGCTGACGATTGGCGGGGAGGCGGCGCCTTTCTCGGTGGATAAGAACGGGCAAATCACGGCCCAGATACCGGGCGACTTGACGCCCGGCCCGCAAGTGGTGCAGTTGATCGCGCCGGATGGCTCCGGCCCTCCGCCCATCGTTCTGCAGTTGGACGCCGCGCCACCGGTGATTGTGAGCGCATTCAATAACTCGGCGGCTGCCGGGGCGGGCGCGGCGGTGAGCCCGGCCGCTCCTGCCAATGCGGGAGATACCGTGACGCTAACTGTGAGCCGGCTTCCCGATCCGGCATTCGGACTGCCCGCCGGAACCCAGGTTTGGCTCAACTTCGGAGGCGCAGTGATTACACCGGCATCAGTTACGGCCGCGCCAAACGACGCGACGCTGGCGCTGGTCCAGTTTGTGATTCCGGCAGCATTGCCCACGACTTCGCCCGTTTCTCTAATGATCGGGACTGGAACGCGGCTGTCGGCGGCTTACTTTCTGGATATCCAGCCGCCACCACCGCCAGCTCCGGCGACCGGCGGTTCATCCACGGGATCTTCCGCGGCACACTGACCATTTCAGGCGTGGTGTGGTCCGGCCGAACTCTTGCGGAATCGACGGCTGCGGCTCATTGTCGAGCAGAACGCTCGGTCTGCTGTGCGCTCCGTACAACTCGAGGCCGCCGGAGCAGGTAGGGCGCGCGCAGGGCGGCGAAAGCGAACCCTAGCCGGCGAGCGACGGAGCGGGAACAGGTTCCCGTTGGTGAGCTTTGAGCTTCATACCGCGTCCCTTCGATCCAGTTCTCGTGCGTCTCCACCGCCGGGCGCCCCCAGCAGCCGCAGGCATGCCGTCGCGCTTCGGCGTCACCGTCCGTCTCCGCGAACGAGCGCTTTCCCAGCTTTCAACGACCGCTTTGCGCGAAGAAGTGCACCTGCCCGATCGGCTTAAAATATTCTGGCGGTGAGGGTGGGATTCGAACCCACGGAACCCGCAAAGGTTCAACGGTTTTCGAGACCGCCCGATTCAACCGCTCTCGCACCTCACCGGGTACTTCTACGCTAGCCGAGTTCGAGCGCCTTTTGCAACGGGCCGCCTTTTGCAACGCAGGCGGCTGGCGGTGGCCTCGCGTGCTTTCAAGCGCGAGCTTTCCGAAGACGAGTACAACCCCTGCGGTGCGCATGAACGAACCGAAAACGCCTACGTCACCGTCAGCACCGCCGCCCCCCGGACCGAATCGTTCTTAAGAGCATTGAGCGCGGCGTTAGCCTCGGCCAGCGGGAACGTCTGCACCTGAACCTCGATCGGAATTTTCGCGGCCAGCTCCAGGAAATCCTGACCGTCCTGCC
>Ga0210384_10008109_pt1 | contig 10982 bp, 8 predicted proteins | sample IncBWH2MmetaG_FD_160574 | JGI IMG/M metagenome (GOLD analysis project Ga0210384, IMG submission 160574) | Forest soil microbial communities from Barre Woods Harvard Forest LTER site, Petersham, Massachusetts, United States - Inc-BW-H-2-M | ecosystem: Environmental > Terrestrial > Soil >...
GCGCGCCGCCGCGCAACAGGCGGAAGGTGACGCCGCGAGGGAGCTCGAGCTCGCTGAGCAGGCGCTGCAGCAGTGGCAGCAGCGCTGGGAAGCGCACACCGCCGCGCTCGCTGCCGCCGAGCGCAGTGCCCAGGTTGAGCGCGCACGCCTCGAGCAGCTCGAGGGTCAGCTGCGGCGTCTCGAGAGCCAGGCGGCACGCCTCGCCGCAGAGAGCGCGGACCTCGGATCGCAGGGCCTGGCGGACCAGCTCGCGCAGCTCGAGCGCGAGGAGTCGGAGGCACGCGCACAGAGCGAGGCGCTCGCGAGCGCGCTCGCCGCGGCACAGGGGTGCGTCCACGCGACGCGTGCCGCACAGCTCGCTGCCGAGGAAAGCCTCGAGCGGGCGCGCAGCGCGCGTGAAGCGGCGCGTGCGGAGCTCACTTCGCTCGAAGCCCTGCAGGCCGCTGCGCTCTCCGATCACTCCGGGCAAGCGAACGACTGGCTGCGCGGTACCGGGCTCGCCGCGCGCCCGCGCCTGGCGGCAACGCTAGAAGTCGAGCCGGGCTGGGAGCGCGCGGTGGAGACGGCGCTCGGTGACTATCTCGAGGCGGTGTGCGTCGAGCAGCTCGATGCGCTCTCATCGTCCCTCGGTACGCTCGCGGCGGGCCGCGTCACGCTGGTCGAGGGCGAGCCCCAATCCCCGGGTGCCGCCCCGCACACACTCGCGAGCCGCGTACGTGGTCCCGCCGCCGTGCTCGGCCCGCTGAGTCAGGTGCTCACTGCGGCCTCGCTCGCTGAGGCACTGCGCGCGCGCGCCGGCCTCGCCGAGGGACAGTCCCTCATCACTCCCGAAGGCGAGTGGCTCGGCCGCGAATGGCTGCGCATAAGCCGCGGCGCGGATCCGCGTGCGGGCGTACTCGTGCGCGAGCAGCGCCTGAAGGGATTGCGCTCGGCCGCGGCGCGCGCCGAGGAGGGCGTGCGGCGGGAGGAACAGGCACTGACGACTGCGCGTGAGGCCCTGCAGCGCGCAGAAACCGAGCGCGAGCTGCTGCAGGCGCAGCTCGAGCGCTCACGCGAGCAGCAGGCCGATCTGACCGGCGCCCTGCAGGGGGCGCGTGCCCGCGCCGAGGAGACGAGCCTGCGGGGTGAGCGGCTGCAGCAGGATGCAGGCGAAGTCGCCCACGAGCGTGCCGCGACGGCGAACGCCCATGAAGGAGCCGCGGGTGAGCTCGCACGGGCGCTCGACGCGCGCCGCACGCTCGAGGCGCTGGAGACCGCCCTCACACAGGAGCGCGATGAGCGGCGCACCGCGCTCGGTGCGGCGCGCGCACGTATGCAGACCGCGCAGCTCAGTTCGCGCGATTTGCACGTACAGGTCGAGGCGCGCCGTTCCACCGAGACTTCGGTGGCGCAGGCCGTGCGTCGCATGCGCGAGCAGCGCGAGCAGCTCACCCGGCGCCGCGCGGAGCTCGAGCAGGAGCTCGCCTCCGGCGATGAGCCGATCGTGCGCCTGCAGTCGCGCCTCAACGAGACCCTCACGCTGCGCCTCACGGTGGAAACCGAGCTCGGCGTGGCGCGCGCGGCTCTCGAGGAGGCAGAGCGCACCTTGCGCTCACTCGATGAGCAGCGCCTCGCGGCCGAGCAGCGCGTGCAGGCGGCGCGCGAGGCAATGGAGCAGGCACGCCTTGCGGCGCAGGAGACGCACGTGCGGCGCGCCGCACTCGCCGAGCAGTTGGCGCAGACCGGCTGCGAGCTCACCGATGTGCAGGCGCGACTTGGGCCGGAGGCGAACGTTCCCTCCTGGGAGGAGAACCTCGCCGAGACGCGTGGCGACATCGAGCGACTCGGCTCGGTGAATCTCGCCGCGATCGATGAGCTGCGCGATCACAGCCAGCGCAAGGAATATCTCGACAGCCAGTTCGCCGATCTCACCTCGGCGCTCGATACGCTCGCCGAAGCCATGCGTCGCATCGACCGCGAGACCCGCACCCGGTTCGAGGACACGTTCGAGCGCATCAACGCGGGACTGCGCGAGAAGTTTCCGCGACTCTTCGGCGGCGGCCACGCCTATCTCGAGCTCGTGGGCGAGGACAAGCTCACTGCAGGCGTCGCCGTGATGGCGCGGCCCCCCGGCAAGAAGAACAGCACCATTCATCTGCTCTCCGGCGGTGAGAAGGCGCTCACCGCGGTAGCGCTCGTGTTCTCCATCTTCGATCTGAACCCCGCGCCCTTCTGCCTGCTCGATGAGGTCGACGCGCCGCTCGATGAGCACAATGTCGGCCGTTTCTGCGATATCGTGCGCGAGATGTCGAGCCGGGTGCAGTTCGTGTTCATCACCCACAACAAGGGCACCATGGAGCTCGCCTCGCAGCTGATCGGCGTGACCATGAACGAGCCGGGAGTTTCGCGCCTCGTCACCGTGGACGTGGATGAGGCGGTGCGCCTCGCGGCGGTGTGATGCGGACGGTCAGGCCATGATGTCCGAGTTGCGCTGGGCGCTGCTGATCCTCGGGGTGCTGTTCATCGTAGTACTCGCCTTCTGGGAGCGGCGGCGCCCCCGCCAGGCGAGCGGCGCCTTCGAGCGGGCGCCGCTGCACGAAGGGGGGGCGGAGTCCCCGCCGCGTCTCGTGCGTGAGCCACCACTGACACTTCCCGATGTGCGCGTGCGCGAGCCGCTCGCCGCGGCCGAGCTGCCCGTCGTCGAGACGCGCGACGCGGAGGCCCTGCCGGGGCTCGAGCCGGCGGCGAGTGACCTCGAGGACGATCCTGGCAGCCCGCAGAGCCGCCACACGTTGCCACCGGAGGAGTCGCCGCTCGAGGCGGAGCCTGGCATCGCGGGGTATGAGGACACCTTCGATGACCTGCCGACCATCGTCATGAGCGCAGCTCCCGCGGCTCCCGTAGACGCGGCGGTGAGCGCTGCGCCGGTCGCGCCGACCGTGCGCGAGGCACTGCCGGAGCTTCCGACGGCAACGCCGCTGGTGGTCGAGTGGCCGGCGGAGCACGAGCGACGCATCCTCGCGCTGCGCCTGGTTGCACCTCACCGTGAGCGCTTCGCCGGCCGCTCGCTGCGGCAGGCGCTCGCCGCGGAGGGGTTTCTCCTTGGGCAGTTTGCGATCTTCCACAAGCCCGATGATGAGCAGCGCGCGGTGCTTTCCGCGGCCAGCCTGACACGTCCGGGAACCTTCGATATGGAGACGATGGACTCGCAGCACTATGGCGGGCTGTCGCTGTTCGCGGTGCTTCCCGGTCCCAAGCCCGTGCGGCAGGCGTTCGATGAGCTCGTGTTCGCGGCGCGCAATCTCAACGAGCGCTTGCACGGTGTGTTGCAGGATGAGCAAGGTACTCCGCTCACGCCAGCGCGCATCGAGCAGCTGCGCCAGCAGCTTCGGGCCGGAGCCGAATCGTGACAGAGCCGGCGGCTGCGCGCGCCGCGCAGCTGCGAGCGGAGATCGCGCAGCACGACTACCGCTACTACGTACTCGACGATCCGCTCGTCTCCGACGCCGAATACGACCGCCTGATGCAGGAACTCCGGGCGCTCGAAGCCGCGCACCCCGGGCTCGTCTCACCCGACTCACCGACGCAGCGCGTCTCCGGCACCCCGCGAGCCGGGTTTGGCGAGGCAGTGCATCAGGTGCCGATGCTGTCGCTCGATAACGCCTTCAGCGAGGATGACGTGCGCGCCTTCGATCGTCGCATCCACGAGCGCCTCGGCCGCAGCGGCGAGCTCGACTACGTGGCGGAGCCCAAGCTCGATGGCCTCGCGGTGAGCGTGATCTATCGCGAGGGCCGGCTCGAGCGCGCGGCCACACGCGGTGATGGCATCACCGGGGAGGAGGTGACTGCAAACGTGCGCACCATCCGTGCGGTGCCGCAGCGGCTGCGCGCTGCGGCACCGGCCATGTTCGAGGCGCGCGGTGAAGTGTTCATGACCCTGGCGGGTTTCGCACGCATGAACGAGCGCGCGCGCGAGCGCGGCGAGAAAGTGTTCGTGAATCCGCGCAATGCGGCGGCGGGAAGCCTGCGGCAGCTCGATGCGCGTATCACCGCCGCACGCCCGCTGAGTGCCTTCTTCTATGGAATCGGCGTCCTCGAGGGCGTCGCTGCGCCACCCGAGCAAAGCGCGTTGCTCGAGCTCCTGCGCTCGCAGGGGCTGCCGGTGTCGCCCGAGACACGGACGGTCCACGGCGTGGAGGGCTGCCTCGCGTACTATCGCGACATCGGCGAGCGGCGCAGCTCGCTTCCCTACCAGATCGATGGCGTCGTCTACAAGCTCAACTCCCGCAGCGATCAGGAGCGCCTCGGATTCGTCTCGCGCGCACCGCGCTGGGCGATCGCGCACAAGTTCCCGCCCGATGAAGCGTTCACCGTCGTGAAGGACATCGGCTTCCAGGTCGGGCGCACCGGGGCACTGACACCGGTGGCGCGCCTCGAGCCGGTATTCGTGAGCGGTGTGACGGTAAGCAGCGTGACGCTCCACAACATAGATGAGGTGCAGCGCAAGGACGTGCGTGTCGGCGACACGGTGGTGGTGCGCCGCGCGGGCGATGTGATCCCGGAGGTGGTGGGCGTCGTGTTTGACAAGCGCCCGGCCGGTACCCAGCCGGTGGAGCTCCCCCAGCACTGTCCGGTGTGCCGGTCGCGGGTGCTGCGGGTGGCTGGCGAGGCGGTGGCCCGGTGCACCGGAGGTTTCATATGCCGTGCGCAGCGTCAGGAGTCGTTGCGCCACTTCGCGAGCCGCCGGGCGCTCGACATCGAGGGGCTCGGCGACAAGCTCATCGAGCAGCTCGTCGAGCGCGATGCGGTACGCACTCCCGCGGATCTCTACTCGCTCACCACCACGCAGCTCGCGCAGCTCGAGCGCATGGGAGAGAAGTCCGCAGCGAATCTCGTCGCAGCCATCGACCGCAGCCGCCGGACGACGCTGCCACGGTTGCTCTACGGGCTCGGCATACGCGAAGTGGGCGAGGCCACGGCCCTCGCGCTCGCGCAGCATTTCGGCACACTCGAGCGGCTCATGGATGCCGACGAGACGGCCATCCAGCAGGTGCCGGACGTGGGACCGGTGGTCGCGGCGCACGTCGCCGCGTTCTTCGCCTCGGAGGATCACCGCAAGGTAATCAAGGCCTTACGGGGAAAAGGTGTGACATGGCCTGAGATGCGCTCCCGCTCCGGCGGCGAGCAGCCACTTGCGGGCCGCACCTTCGTCATCACCGGAACGCTCGAGTCGATGACGCGCGAGGAGGCGGAAGCGGCGCTCACCGCGCGCGGGGCAAAGGTCTCGGGAAGTGTCTCGAAGAAGACGAGCTTCGTGGTCGCAGGGAGCGAAGCCGGATCCAAGCTGGCACGGGCGCGGGGGTTGAATGTGCCGGTGCTCGATGAGCAGCAGTTTCGCGCGCTGCTCGAGCGTGGCGACCCGGAACAGGAGGGATCTGAGTCTCCCCTTGCACCGTGATGGAAAATGTCTGCCTCTTCGTCAGGGAGGTCGACATTTTGCATCAGCGGTGACCCGGTAACTTCAAACCGCCCCTTGCCGGCAGTCACGTCAGGTGGCGGCGGCCCGCAGGGGGCCCGCCGCCAGACTGACGAGCGCCGTCAGTCCTTCTTCGGCGGGTTGGCCGGCGGCGGTGAGGGCGTTGCCGCGGGCGGAGTTCCAGCCGCGCCTGGCGGCGCGGCCGGTGCCGGGGCGTTCGGCGCAGCCGGCGCAGCGGTGCCTCCGGCGGCCGGAGCGCCCGTGGTCTTGTCGAGGAACTTCTCGACCTTGGCGTTGCGCAGCAGCTCATCCGTGTACTGCTTGAACTTCTTCGCCTGCACCACCTGCACGAGCCGCTGACGCACCTGATCGAACGGCGGCGGCGTCACCTCGCGCGTCTCGAGCAGCTGGATCACGTGCCAGCCGTACTGAGTCTGCACCGGCTTGTGGGTGTACTCGCCAGGCTTGAGCGCTATCACCGCGCCGGCAAATTCCGGCACCATGCGGCCGGCAGTGAACCAGCCGAGGTCCCCGCCGTTGTTCTTGGAGGAATCCATCGACTCGGCTTTGGCGAGGGCGTCGAACTTCTCGCCCTTGTCCAGGCGATCGATGATCTTCTGCGCGAAAGGCTCGGTCGCCACCAGGATGTGTCGCGCGTGATATTCGGTCTTCGGCATGGCGGCGAGCTGCGCTTCGTACTCCGCGCGCAGCTCCTGCTCGCTCGGCTGGCGATCCTTCAGGTAGCGCTCCTGCACCGCCTGCTCCAGCACGTTGAGCCGCGCAAGCTGCAGCATGTAGGCCGCATCGCCGCTCTTGTCGACACCCTCCTTGACGGCCTGCTCGGCGACGAGCTGCGCACGGACGAGATTGTCGAGCGCGAGGCTGCGCTGCTCCGCGGTGAGATCCGCCGGGGACTTTCCGCCGGTGATGCCCTTGATGTAGAAGTCGTAGAAGTTGCGGGTGATCGGCGCGCCATTCACGGTGGCGACCGGGGGTGAGCTGTCAGTCACTGCAGAGGTCTTGGGCTGGCAGGCCGCGAGTGCGGCCAGCGTCACAAGGAGGGGAGCGAGTCGCGAATGATTCATACGGATATTCCGAGGTTGCCTTGTGCAGAAGTATGGAAACTCACAGAGACTCGTCCGGCGTGCGTGCCACGATGTTGAGTGCGTGCACCGAGCCGCTCAGGAGCGGCGCGACCGCCGCATAGACCAGGCGGTGGCGCTCGAGCGGCGAGTGGCCACGGAAGGCTGCGGAGACGAGCCTCACGCGGTAATGACCGCCGCTGCGGCTGCCCTCGTGCCCGGCGTGCGCGGTGCTGTCATCGATAATCTCGAGTGTCGTCGGCGCAAACGCCTGCTCGAGCGCGCTGCGCAGCTGCGCCATCACCTGCACGCTCATTGCGGCGCATCGGAGGCGGGCGATGGCAGAGCGCCCGCGGCGCGGCTCAACCATAGTACTTGCAGCGCGACGAACACGAAGGTGAGCAACGCCAGGCCGAACAGCTTGAAGTACACCCAGGTGCGCTCGCTCGCGCCATAGGCGACCGCGAGATTGAACGCACCGAGCAAGAGATAGAACAGCGCCGACCACAGGTTCATGCGCCGCCACTGCTGTGCGCTCACCGTGACGCGGCCCCCGAGGGCCGGCTCGAGGAAACGCTGCGTCAGTGTGCGCTCACCGATCCAGGAGCTCGCCACGACGGCGATGCTCACCAGCCAGAAGAGCGCCGTGGGCTTCCACTGGATGAAGAGGCGATTGTGCAGCAGCAGCGTCGCCCCCCCGAGCACCAGCACCAGCAGTGTCGACAGCGCATGCAGCGGCGGAATGCGCCGCAGCCGCAGCCAGTCGTAGGCGAGCAGCGCAAGCATCGCGACCATGAGCACGCCCGTCGCGGCATACAGCCCGCGCAGTGAATACGTCACGAAGAACGCCACGAGCGGCGCAAACTCGGCAAGAGCCTGCATGAGAGCGCTGAAACCTGAAGACTGACCGTTTAAGCGGCAAAGGGCCGCGTATATTGTCACGCGCCGCGCCCGACTGCCACGAGTTTTCACTTGGCCGAGTACCTGGAGTTGCACCCGATCAACCCGCAGGCGCGCCTCATCCGCCGGGCGGCCGAGGTGGTGCGCGCCGGGGGACTGATCGCCTATCCCACCGACTCGTGTTATGCGCTCGGCTGGCACATGGGCGACAAGCGCGCCCTCGAGCGCGTGCGGCGCATCCGCCAGGCGGACCGTCATCACCATTTCACGTTGGTGTGTGCCAGCCTCGCCGAGATCGGAAGGTTCGCGCGGCTCGAGACCTGGCAGTTCCGCATGCTGCGTGCGTGTCTGCCCGGTCCCTACACGTTCCTGCTGCGCGCCACGCGCGAGACGCCGCGCCGTCTGCAACACGAGCGGCGGCGCACCATCGGCGTGCGCATCCCGGATCACCCGGTGCCACGGCTGCTGCTCGCGGAACTCGGCGAGCCGCTCATGAGCTCGACGCTGCTGTTGCCGGACGATGAGCTGCCGCTCACCGCCGGACGCGAGATCGAGGCGCGCCTCGGCCACGACATCGACGCGGTGCTCGATGGCGGTGACTGTGGCATCGAGCCCACGACCGTGGTCGACCTGTCGGTCACGCCGCCGCTGATCGTGCGCAAGGGCAAGGGCACACTCGGTCCGATCACGGGGCGTGCGCTATAATTCGCGCCGTGAATCATTCTGTCATTGCACGCACGTGAGTTCCCCCGCGCCGGCACGGCGCGTCCTTTCCGGCATGCGCCCGACCGGCCCGCTGCACCTCGGCAACTGGCACGGCGCGCTGCGTAACTGGGTCGAGCTGCAGTATCAATACGAGTGTTTCTTCTTCATCGCCGACTGGCACATGCTCACCACCGGCTACGATGACACCTCGCGCCTGCAGGAAAACATCCGCGAGGTGCTGATCGACTGGCTGGCCGCGGGATTGAACCCGGGCGTTGCGACGCTCTTCATCCAGTCGCACGTGCCCGAGCACGCGGAACTCCACCTGCTGCTCTCGATGCTCACGCCGCTCGCCTGGCTCGAGCGCGTCCCGAGCTACAAGGACCAGCAGGAGCAGCTCAGGGAGAAGGATCTTGCCACCTATGGATTTCTCGGCTACCCGCTGCTGCAGAGCGCGGACATACTCGTGTACCGTGCCGCCTACGTGCCGGTCGGCGAGGATCAGGTGGCGCACGTCGAGCTGACACGCGAGACCGCGCGGCGCTTCAACCATCTCTACGGACGCGAGCCCGACTTCGAAGCGAAGGCCGAGCGCGCGGTGAAGAGCCTCGGCGGCCGCAACAGCACCAACTACCGCCAGCTGCGCAAGAAGTTCCAGGAAAGCGGCGACACCGAAGCGCTGCAGCGCGCCCAGGTGCTGGTGCAGAGTAATAACCGCATCACCGTCGCCGACCGCGAGCGGCTGCTCGGTTTTCTCGAGGGAACCGGTCTCAGCATCCTCCCCGAGCCACAGGTGCTGCTCACCGCGACACCGAAGGTGCCCGGGCTCGATGGACGCAAGATGTCCAAGTCCTATGGCAACACCATTGGTCTGCGCGAGGAGCCTGAGGTCGTCACGCAGAAGCTGCGTGCCATGACGACCGACCCGGCGCGTGTGCGCCGCACGGACCCGGGCGACCCGGAGAAGTGCCCGGTGTGGGATCTGCACAAGATCTATTCCGATGAGGCGACGCGCAGCTGGGTGAACGAGGGTTGCCGCACCGCCGGCATCGGTTGCCTCGATTGCAAGCAGCCGCTCATCGAGCGCATCGTAGAAGAGGTGAGCGGCATGCGCCGCCGGGCCCAGGAGTTCGAGGACAACCCGGAGCTCGTGCGCAACATCATCACCGAGGGCGCCGACAAGGCGCGAGAAGCTGCGCGGGGGACACTCGATGACGTGCGCCAGGCCATGCATCTGCGCCCGGGCTGAAGCGTGGGACGCATGAAGCAGCGCCCGGAACTGCGGATCGTGCCGAGCGCGCCAGCGCCCGCGGCGCCGGCGCCGGAGGCGCCGCCAGAGCAGGTGGAGATGCCGTTCGCGGTGGTGAACGGCGAGCCGATCTCACAGCTGCCCCGTGACCTCTACATCCCGCCGCAGGCGCTGGAGGTATTTCTCGAGGCCTTCGAGGGGCCGCTCGATCTGCTCCTGTACCTGATCCGCCGCCAGAACCTCGACATCCTCGACATCCCGCTCGCGGAGATTACGCGCCAGTACATGCAGTACATCGAGTTGATGCAGGAGCTGCAGCTCGAGCTCGCAGGCGAGTACCTGGTGATGGCGGCCACGCTCGCAGAGATCAAATCGCGCATGCTGCTGCCGCGGCCAAAGCTCGCGGAGGATAGCGAGGAGGACCCGCGCGCGGAGCTGGTGCGGCGGCTGCAGGAATACGAGCGCTACAAGCGAGCCGCCGAGCAGATCGATACCCTGCCGCGTCTCGAGCGCGATGTGTGGAGCGTGTCTGCGGAGCTGAAAGAACGCCGCGTGGTGCGCACGCTGCCCCAGGTCACGCTGCAGGAGCTGCTGATCGCCTTCAAGGACGTCGTGGGGCGCGCGGAGATGTTCGCGCACCATCACGTGCAGCGCGAGCGGCTGTCGGTCGGTGAGCGCATGAGCGACATCCTCGCCGCGCTCGGCACGGGTGGTTTCCTGCCGTTCACGCAGCTGTTCCGTCCCGCGGAGGGACGGATGGGCGTCACGGTCACCTTCGTCGCCATCCTCGAGCTGATGCGCGAGGGACTGATCGACATCGTGCAGGCACAGGCCTACGCGCCGCTGCACGTGCGCGCCACCGGTCCCGCGCGGATGCTGCACATCGTCGCCGACAACCCGGAAGCCGGCAGCGCCGAGCCCGGTCGTGACGGCACCCCATCCGCCGTCCCCGCCGATGAGGATCCTTCATGAACGAGTCCTACATTCGCAACGTCATCGAGGCCGCGCTGCTCGCCGCGGGCGGCCCGCTGCCGGTGGCGGAGCTGATGCGCCTCTTTGATGACGGCGTGCGTCCGAGCGCGCAGGCGGTACGCACCGCGCTCGAATCGCTCGGCGCTGAATACGTCGGTCGCGGCATCGAGCTGAAGGAGACCGCGAGCGGCTTTCGCATCCAGGTGCGCCGCGAGCTCGCGGGCGAGATTTCGCGCCTGTGGCCGGAGCGCGCGGCGCGTTACTCGCGCGCGCTGCTCGAGACGCTGGCGCTGATCGCCTATCGGCAGCCGATCACGCGCGCGGAGATCGAGGCGGTGCGCGGTGTCGCCGTGAATCCCAACATCATCCGCACCATGATAGAGCGCAACTGGGTGCGCGTCGTGGGCCACCGTGATGTCCCGGGCCATCCCGAGCTTCTCGGCACGACACGCGAGTTCCTCGATTACTTCGGCCTCAAGAGCCTCGATGAGCTGCCGCCGCTCGCGGAACTGAAGGCCATGGGCGATTTCACCCTGCAGCTCGCGCTCGCCGGGGACACGACGGCGGCGCCGATCCCCGCGCCCGGGGACGCGGACTCGAGCGCCGGCGAAGACCCGCC
>Ga0210384_10008110_pt1 | contig 10981 bp, 8 predicted proteins | sample IncBWH2MmetaG_FD_160574 | JGI IMG/M metagenome (GOLD analysis project Ga0210384, IMG submission 160574) | Forest soil microbial communities from Barre Woods Harvard Forest LTER site, Petersham, Massachusetts, United States - Inc-BW-H-2-M | ecosystem: Environmental > Terrestrial > Soil >...
GCCCGGCGCCGCGCGCGAGGCGAAGCTCCCCGCCGGCGCTTTCGACGAGCAGGCGGTGGCCGCCGCCGCGGAGCGCGCTCTTCAGGCGGCCTACGGGCCCGGCAAGTGGGTCACCGCGCTGGTCGAATCCAACCTCTACCTCGACCTCGCCGCCCTCGACGCGCACCAGGTCCAGCACGCCGCCGCCGAGGACCTCGCCGCCGCCGCGGTCGGCCGCCTGCCGGGCATCTACGCCGCCTACGGCCGCACCCGCATCCTCGAGGGCCGCCTCCCCCGCACCGACGTCGCCGACCGCATCGAGCGCAGCTTCCATCCGAAGGTGAGCGGCGACGTCGTGCTGGTGAGCGAGCCCTTCTGGGTGCCCGGCACCCTCAGCGGCACCACCCACGGCAGCCCCTACGCCTACGACACCCAGGTGCCCCTCCTCCTCGCCGGCCCCGGCATCCGCCCCGGCCGCTACGCCGCCCGCGTCTCCACCCTGGACCTCGCCCCGACCCTCGCCGACCTCCTGGGCGTCCTACCCCCCGCCGGCAGCGAAGGCCGCGTCCTGGCCGAGGCGGAACGGTAGGCCCGGCGGCGCGAGGGTCTCCGCGCCCATCGAAGAGCGCGCTTGCCGGGCTAGAGGCCGAGCACCAACCGAAGGCCATCCTCGACTTCCGCCAGGAGGCGGGTGGGAAGGCTGCCCACCCGCTCGAGCAGCCGCCGCTTGTCGATCGTCGCGACCTGCGTGACGTTCACGACCGATGGCTTGGTCAGTCCGGTATCGCGCTGACGGCACAGCACGTTCCCGGGGGACTTGGCAAGGCGCGTGTTGGAGGTGAGGGTGGCGACCACCACGGTCTGGATGGGGCTCGCATTGAAATCGTCGAGCTGGAGAATCACGACCGGACGACGATAGCCAGGCTCGGAGCCCTCGGGACGCCCCAGGGCGGCCCACCAGATCTCCCCGCGATGCACTACCACTCTTCGCGCAGCGCCTCGGCCTGCAGCCGATCGATCATCGGATCGACCGCAGCAGGCTCGGAGCCGTACACCGCGGCAAGCGCTTCCCGGACCTCGTCGCCGCGATGGGTCTTGACGAAGGCCTCGACGGCCCTGGCGTAGAGCTGGCTGCGCGACATCCCGAGGCGCTTCGAGACACGCTCCGCAGCCTCGAACGTCGGGTCTGGCAGCGAGATGGCGACTTTCATGCCCAGAGTATGAACCCGGTAATACTCCATCGTCAACCCGCCCAGAGAGAAGGTCTGGGTACCTGCCGGCTCGAGCTGTCCCAGGCGACAGACAGTGGGCCGAGCCAGCCGCTGAAGCTCTTGCCATCTCTGGCTCGCGTAGAATCTCCTAAAACCCAGAGGAGGGGCTATGCCAAGCGACCAAGCGTTGAATCCTGGCAAGAAGGCTGCGCAGACCAAGAAGCGCCGCAAAACGGCCAGGAAGGCAGGGCATACCAACAGGATCCGGACCATCAGCAAGAAGCTTGCGCTCGTACAGAAACAGCTCTCTGCCATTCAGAAGTCGCTCAAGGATCTAGAGAAGATCACCGGCGTCATCCGATAGGGGAAGTGGGGGCCCCCTACCGTCCTCTGGCGGAGATGGTGCGGCCGCGAGGGGACGTGCCACTTCTCGAGCAACTCGTCCTCGGGTGTCGAAATCAACCTCCCGGCTCCGACTACCCTATGAAGGCGGACCCATCCCGGGCCGCCGATGGGCCGATGGGGAAAGAGGAGCCAAGGTCATGAAATTCATGCTGATGCTGAACACTGAGCGCGACGGCTACACCCGGTACATGAGCTGGCCGAAGGAGATCCTCGAGGCGAACGTCGCCTTCATGATCGAGTTCAACAAGAAGCTGAGCGCCGCGGGCGAGCTGGTGGGTGCGGAAGGACTGGCGTCGCCCCAGCAGGCGAAGCTCGTGCGCGCCGGCAAGGACGGCAAGCCGATCACCGACGGCGTGTTCCCCGAGTCCAAGGAGTTCCTCGCCGGCTATTGGATCGTGGACGTCGACAGTCCCGAGCGCGCGTATCAGCTCGCCGCGGACGCATCCACCGCGCCTGGCGTCGGCGACGCGCCGCTCTGGGTCGAGGTGCGCGAGATCATGAGCGGGCGCCAGGACATCAAGTGACGCCGTCGCCGCCGGACCCTCGCCTCGAGCGCCTGCTGCGCGACCTCGCGCCGCAGGTGCTCGGTGCGGTTGTCCGGCGGCACCGCGACTTCGCCGCGTGCGAGGACGCCGTGCAAGAGTCGCTGATCGCCGCGGCAGCGCAATGGCCGCGCGACGGCGTCCCCGGCAACCCGCGCGGCTGGCTGATCCAGGTGGCGCTGCGGCGGATCACCGATAACGTCCGCAGCGAGATCGCGCGCCGCGGCCGCGAGGCCGTGGTGGCCGGCGAGACGCCCGCCGCAGTCGCACCCGCGCTCGACGTCGAGGCGGCGATCGATCCCGACGACACGCTGGTCTTGCTCTTCATGTGCTGCCATCCGGCGCTCTCGCCCGCGTCGGCGATCGCGCTGACCTTGCGCGCGGTCGGCGGCCTGACGACCGCCGAGATCGCCAAGGCGTTCCTGGTGCCCGAGGCGACGATGGCGCAGCGGATCAGCCGCGCGAAGCAGAGCATCAAGCAGTCGCGCGTGCCGTTCCGGCTGCCGGACGCCGGCGAGCGTGCCTCCCGCCTGGGCTCGGTGCTGCACGTGCTCTACCTGGTGTTCAGCGAGGGCTACACGTCCAGCTCGGGGGCCGCGCTGCAGCGCACCGACCTAGCGAACGAGGCGATCCGCCTGACGCGCGCCGTCCACGGACTCCTGCCCTGCGACGGCGAGGTCGCGGGCCTGCTGGCGCTGATGCTCCTGACCGACGCGCGCCGCGCGGCGCGCACGGGACCCGGCGGCGAGCTCATGCCGCTCGACGAGCAGGACCGCACGCTCTGGGACGCCCGGGCGATCGCCGAAGGCGTCACGCTGGTGAGCGCGGCCCTGCGGCAGGGATCGGTCGGCGAGTACCAGCTGCAGGCGGCGATCGCGGCCGTGCACGACGAGGCGCCGCGCGCCGAGGACACCGACTGGCCGCAGATCCTCGCGCTGTACGCCGTGCTGAAGCGGATGTCCGACAACCCGATGGTGGCGCTGAACCACGCGATCGCCGCCGCCATGGTGCACGGCCCGACCGCGGGTCTCGAGCTGCTGGCACCGCTCGACGCCGACGAGCGCCTCCGCGGGCACCATCGCCTCGACGCGGTGCGCGCCCATCTCCTCGAGCGCGCCGGCGATCGCGCGGCCGCGGTCTCGCTCTATCGCGCCGCCGCCGAGAAGACGACCAGCGTGCCCGAGCGCAACTACCTGATGATGCGCGCCGCGCGGCTCGGCGAAGCCCCGTGACGACGGCGGGCAGTCCGCGCCGGTCGCACGGGTCGCTCGGAGGGATGACGCACCGCGCGCTCTCACGCCGTCGGCTAGTGCCCCGTCTCAGAGATTCGCATCCTTATTCGCCGGCCCTCCGGCCCCCTGGCGGCGTTGCGCCTCCTCGACATAGTCTCGGCTATGCCTGCGTCGGCGCGCCTGGCCAGGAGCCCGGATGGCTCGCCGACTAAGGATGCGAATCTCTGAGACGGGACACTAGCGGCCCGTGGAGCCGCGGGCGGCGCTGTCGAAGCCCGGCTTGATGGCCTTCCAGAAGGCGTTGCGGAGGATGCTCGAGTAGATCTGGCCGGCGTTGACCTGGGGCGAGCTCAGGGTGCCGGTGATCTCGGCGCGGGTGACGAGCGTGTCGCTCTTCTTGTTCTCCAGCATCTCCGCCAGCCCGCCGATCACCCTCTCCTTCAGCTTGGCTCCGAAGGACTTGTTCCGGTCCTTCCGCGGATCGTCGAGCTTGATGTCGTCGAACATCGCCTTGACGTAGCCGTGGATCCGGCTCTGCTTGACCTCGATCTGCGAGTAGACCGAGACGGTGCCGCCCGCCACGTCGGGCCGCTTGTAGGCGAGCAGCAGGTCGTTGAACGCCGGCAGCCGGGCGTTCTCGATCGCCACCTCGGCCCCCAGGTCGGCCTCCGGCGTCCCGGGCCGGAAGGTGGCGTCGAGCTTGGCGGTGCCGCCCCCCATGAAGCGGCCGCGCAGCCGGACCACTGCTCCCTTCGCGCGCAGGCTGGCGATGCGGTTCGACATGTTGAGGACCTCGAAGTTCGCGCGGTCCACGAACAGGCGGTACGGCGGCTTCGTCGCCCGGTTGACGAAGCCGACCTGGCCGTCGGTCAGCAGCAGCCGATCGAGCCGCATGTCGACCTCCGACGTCTCCGCCTCCTTGGCCGCTTCCACCACCTGCTGGCGGCGCAGGTGCTCAATCGCCTCGGTGGACGCCGCGTGGACGTAGTCCAGCCGCACGCCCTCGAGCAGCAGCTCGACGACGTCGATCTGCTTGAAGCGCGGCCCGTACTCGAGGTCGCCATGCGACGACAGCACGCCGCTGCGGAGCTCATAGGGCGAGCTGGCGCCGAACTGCTGGAGATTGCCCAGGGGCACCTTGGCGAGCCGGAACTTGGCGCGCCACGCGGGAATCGGATCCGCCAGGAAGTTGGCGTTGCCGTCGACCACCGCGTAGCCGCTGCCGAGGACGCGGCCCTCGGTGTGGAACGGCGACGGGTAGGTGCGGTCGGGGAACGTCAGGTTGCGGATGTTGGTGGCGACGAGGTTCCAGTGCGTGATCTCGAATGGGCGCGCCAGGTCGCCGTCGACGTAGACCAGCGACCCGTCGCTGACCTGCATGGTGTCGAACTTGAGCGGATAGATCGACTGCAGGGCCGCCTGCCAGCCGCGTTCCCCGAGCTTGAGCTGCTTCATCTTCTCTTCGTGCAGCTGGTCCACGTTCAGGTGGAGCTGCGGATGGTCGAACAGAGCGTCGCCCACCAGGTGCCGGGCGAACAGCGCGTGCCACTGCACGCTCATGTACAGCCTGGGGATCCTCGCCAGCGGCGGCTCGGGATGGGCCTGCTGGCGGATCACCAGGTCGCGCAGCGTCAGCGACAAGCGCAGGGGACCGCCGTGCGCGTGACCGAGCTGCACGGTGTAACCGCGCATCTGAGCGTTCATCTTGGCTTCCAGCCTGCGGCGCAGCGGCTCGTCGCCGAACCGGGAGCCGTATTCCAGCGTCAGGATCACCGCCATCAACGCCGCCGCCAGCAGCAGGCCGATCCGCTCGAAGCGCCGCATCGGCTCCCGGAACCAGCGCACCGGGTGCCGCAGCCAGGGGGGGCCTGCGGGGGCCCTTCCGGACGGGCCGCGGGGAGCGGACGTCCGCCTCCGGACTCGCTTTGGGCGAGGCCCGCGAGGGTCTCCGGCGGTCTGGTTCGGGGCCTCGCCCAAAGCTTCGTCCGGAGGCGGACGTCCGCTCTCCGCGGCCCTCACCTCCCTCCCCTCGGCTGCGGGTCTCTTCGGCCACCTGAGGGCCGGCCTTGCGGTACGGTTCGCCACGCTCGCTTCGTTCCTTCTGCCGGATGGCCGCCGCGGCATCGCGTGCCCGCAGAGCAGCCTTATAGAAGGTGGCAGCTGCAATGAGCCTGCCATCTGGAGAAGGGCGCGCGGGCGCGTGGCGCCACCGCCCGCGCTCGGACTCACATCGCCGAGCTGCCGAGGCGGAAGCGGAGGAAGAGCATCCAGCCGGGGACCCAGTCGGCGCCGTAGCTCGGTTCGAGGCGGGTGGGGACGTGGGCGACGCTGACGTCGAAGCCGGCGCCGGTGCGGTAGGCCTGGCCGACGAGGAAGTCGTAGACGTAGCCGCCGGCGACCTTGGTGACCACGGCCACCGGCTGCAGCAGGCGGCCGTTGCGCTGCACGAGGAGGTCCCTGACCGCGTTGACGCCGAGGACGTCGGCGATCAGCTCGTCGTTCTCGAGCTCCTCGACGCGGTAGAAGACGGTGTGGCGGGCGAGGAAGGCGGCCGTCCCCTCGAAGAGATAGGCGTCGGTGGTGCGGCCGGGCAGCCGCTTGTTGCGGCCCCATGCGAAGGTGGACTGCAGGTTGCCGTTCTCGGCGAGCGGCGTGTTGTAGATCACCGACACCGTCGAGCGGTTGACGTCGATGTCGGGCGCGAGCTGCTCGGGGCTCTTCAGGTGCCCGAAGCTCCCCTGCACCGACAGGCCCGGGTCGGGCTGGTAGGAGATGCGGAACGCGTAGGAGTCGAGGCTGGGCCTCTCGACGTCGGCGCGGTGCTGGTCGGGCTCGCGGCCGCGGAAGGCGGAGCCCTCGAGCTTGAGGCCGCCCAGGATCCAGCCCAGCGTGGTGACGCCGTAGCTGATGTGGGTCGAGTCGAGCCAGTGGTGCGACAGCGGCGTCTCCGGGTTGTCGATCGCCGAGAAGCGGTGCATGTAGGTGGGCGGCCCCAACGCCGGCTCGCCGGGCAGGCCGGCGTACAGGAACACCGAGCTGTCACGCCACAGCGGCAGGCTGTAGGTCGCGGCCAGCTCGTTGAACAGGTCGTGCGGGTGCTGGCGGTTGACCAGCTCGGTCCTGCCGTTGGCGGTCTCGCCGGTCTGCATCAGCAGCGGATAGCCGTTCCTGCCGATCGTCCAGGGCTCGGCGGACAGCATGGCGCGCAGCCCGAGACGCCCCGGCCCCAGCTGCCGCGCCGCGATCCCCATGACGTGGTTCTCGCTGAACCACTTGCTGCCGCCGCGCTTGCTCTCCTGGTCGTCGTAGATGGCGAAGATCTGGCCGTGCAGCATCAGCGCCCAGGGGCCGCGCTCGGTGAACAGCGCCTCGTGCGGCGCCGACTCGGGTTGCCAGGAGGTGCCCGAGGACTCCCGGCTCATGGCATAGGGCCCGAGCAGCGCGCTCATGCCGTGCATGCCGTGCATGCCCTGCATGCCCTGGCCACCCTGCATGTCGTGCATGCCCTGCATGTCGTGCATGCCCTGCATGTCGTGGCCGCCCGACGGGCCCTGGCCGCCCGATGGGCCCTGGCCGCCCGGGGCACCCTGGCCGCCCGGGGCGCCCATCCCGGGCATGTCCGGCATCTCCGGCGGCGCGGTAGCCGGGGGCGTCGCCGGCGCGGGACTCTGGGCCGCCTCGGCGCCGGAGGCGCCGGAGGCGCTGGCGTCGGGCGCCGCGGCAGCGACAGCTCCCGCGGGAGCGCCGGCGGCGGCCAGCGCGGTCACGCTCAGCAACAAGATCCGGAGCTCGAGTCCCATGGCGGCTTCTCGCGTGCGAGCGGCGACGCGACATTATCACCGCCACCGCCTTTCAGGCAGGTGGCCACTCCTCACGGCAGCGACGAACGGCGCGCCGGGCCCTCGGCACCGGCCGAACCGGCGGTCGTTGCAACCTCCTTGAGCCTGCTGGGCTGCAGCGCGTCCGCGCGCTCGAGGACCGGGTACGCGGCCGAGCAGATGTGCGAATGGACGCGCTTCAGGTCGCGCAGCACGTCGAGATGCAGCGAGCTCGATTCGATGCTCTCGAGGCGGCCCTCGCGGAGGCGCGCCAGGTGGCTCTCCGCGGCCGCGTGCTCGGCCGCGCGCAGGTTGGCTTTCTCGGTGATCAGCTGGCGTGCGATCTTCACGTCGCCGGACATGAAGACGCTGAAGGCGAGCTTGAGGCTCTCGATGACGTCCTGGTGAAAAGCCTCCAACTCCGCGGCCCCTTGCTTCGAGAAGGCGACCTGCCGCTTGATCTTCTTCGCCGCCAGCTCCATCAGGTTCTTGTCGATGATGTCCCCGACATGCTCCAGGTTGATCGAGAACGAGATGATCTCCATCGCCCGGCTGCCGTCGCGGTCGTCGAGGCTCTCGCGGGTGAGCCTGGTCACGTACAGCTTCACGGCCTCGCCGAGCCGGTCGGCGGCGTCGTCCATCCGGCTCACCTCGGCGACGAGCTTGCGGTCGTCGGTCATCAGCGCGGTGATGGCCTGGCGGAGCATGGTCTCGATGACGTCGCCCATGTGCAGGGTCTCGCGCGCCGCGCAGACCAGGGCCACCGGGGGAGTGGCGAGAGCGCTCTCGTCGAGATAGAGCGGCGTCGACGGATCGCTCGCGCTCGCGCGCTCCGGGAACAGGCGGGTCAGCAGCGACGCCAGGCCCGGCAGCGGCAGGATGAAAAGCAGCGCCAGCGCCACGTTGAACAGGGTGTGGAAGTCCGCGGCCATCCGCGCCGGGTTGGGCTCGAGCTGGCCGAGCGCCCGGCTGATCGGTTCCAGGAGCGGCAGCACCAGGGCGCAACCGGTCACGCGATTGATCAGGTTGCCGACCGCCATGCGGCGGCCGGCGGGATTGCCGCCCTGGCTCCCCTCGATGAGCGGATTGAGCGCGCTGCCGAGGTTGGCGCCGGCGACCAGCGCCAGCGCCGCGGTGGGCGTGATGAAATGTGAGTACGCGAGCGACATCACCAGCAGCACCACCGTCACGCTGGAGTGGGCGGCCCAGGTCAGCAGGGCAGCGACCAGGAGGCACAGCAGGGGCTCGCCGGTGATGGCGGCGAGGAGGGCCCTGACGGCGGGAGCGTCCTCCGCCGGCGCCAGGGTATCGAGCAGGATGTGCAACGACAGCAGCATCAGCCCGACGCCGATCGCCACCCGGCCGAGGTCGCGGGTGCGTGTGCGGCCGCCGCGCCGGAAGGCGATGAGCCCACCCAGGAAGAGCGCCGGAGCGATCGCCGCGACGTTGAACGACAGGACCTGGACGATCAGGGTGGTGCCCACGTTGGCGCCCAGCATGATGGCGAGGGCGGAGACCAGGTCGACCGAGCCGCCGCTCGCGAGCGAAGCGGTCATGAGCCCGGTCGCGGTGCTGCTCTGCAGCAGCGCCGTCGCGAGAGCGCCCGCCCCGAATGCCAGGAAGCGATTGCGCAGCGCCGTTCCCAGGAAGCGCCGCAGATGGGGCCCGAAGGCACGCACGATGCCGCTGTGGACCATGTGGAGGCCCCACAGCAGCAGCGCGACGCCACCCATCAGATCGAGAAGGATCATCTCTCCGGAGTCTCGTCTCTCTGGTTTCCGACTCTCGTTCCCGGCTCTCGAGACCGTCGATCGCGTGCGCCGAGCTCGAGAGTCGGCGTCCGCCGCCCCTACTCTAGCCGGTCCGGGTCGCCCGCGGCGGCGCCGAAGGCCCCGGCGTCCGCCGGCGCCACTCGGCCAGCAGGCCGCCGGCGCCCATCGCCAGGCCGGCCGCGACGATCGCCAGGCCCACCAGCGCCCTGAAGTGCTCGGACGGCGCCGCGCCAGCGACCGCCGGGGCCGCGCCGGGAACCGCCAGGGCCAGGGACCAGAGGCGCGGCAGCGACGCATCGTGGGGGATGGTGAACAGCCCGACGGCCAGCAGCAGGAAGCCGAGCGCCGCCGCCTGCAGGGTCGCCGGCGTGCGCGACGGCCGTCCGAGCTCCCGGCCGACGACGCTCTGGCTGTAGCCATAGGAGAAGTAGATCGACATGCCGAGCACCAGCCAGCCGATGAACCGCCACCACGAGGAGGGCGGCAGGTACACCATGAGGAAGATGCAGGAACCGGCGCCCAGCAGCGGCAGCAGCCAGGGGCCCAGCGGCACCCGGAACGGCCGCGGCCGGTCGGGGTCCTTGTAGCGCAGGACGATGATGCCGATGCAGACCAGCAGGAAGGCGAAGAGGGTGCCGATGTTGGTGAGCTCGACCACCTCGTTGATGTTGAGCAGGCCGGCGAAGACCGCCACCGCGATGCCGGTGATCCAGGTCGTGACGTACGGCGTGCGGAAGCGGGGGTGGACGCGCGCCGCCCACTGCGGCAGCAGGCCGTCGCGCGCCATGGAGAAGAAGATGCGCGGCTGGCCGAGCTGGAAGACCACCAGCACCGAGGTGGTGGCGAAGACCGCGCCGAGCGAGATGAACGCCGCCGGCCATTTCATCCCCAGCGCCGAGAAGGCCGTGGCCAGCGGCTCCGCGGTGCCCAGCTGCCGCCACGGCACCATGCCGGTGAGCACGATCGCCACGGCGATGTAGATGACGGTGCAGATCACCAGGCTGGAGATGATCGCGATCGGCATGTCGCGCTTCGGGTTGCGGGTCTCCTCGGCGGCCGTCGAGACGGCGTCGAAGCCGATGTAGGCGAAGAAGATGATGGCGGCCGCCGCCGAGATGCCCTTGAAGCCGTTCGGCGCGAACGGGTGCCAGTTGGCCGGCTTGACGTAGAAGCCGCCGAGGACGACGAAGACGGTGATGATCACCAGCTTGAGCGTCACCATCGAGGAGTTGAACCAGGCGCTCTCGCGGATGCCGATGATCAGCACGACGGTCACCAGCATGACGATGACGAAGGCCGGCAGGTTGAAGACGATCGGCACGCCGCCTAAGTGCGGCGCCTGCGCCATGGCCCGCGCCCCCTGCGCCACGGCGTCGCCCAGGGTGGCCGGGTCGACCCCGGCGGCCCGCGCCGCCGCCACCTGGTGGGCCGACTGGACCGCGGTGCGCAGGTCGGTGGCCAGCCAGTCGGGGAAGAGGATGCCGAAGCCGCGCAGCAGCTCCTGGAAGTAGCCGGCCCAGGAGATGGCGACCGCCACGTTGCCCACGGCATATTCGATGATCAGGTCCCAGCCGATGATCCAGCCGATCAGCTCGCCCAGGGTGGCATAGGCGTAGGTGTAGGCGGACCCCGAGATCGGCACCATCGAGGCGAACTCGGCGTAGCAGAGCGCCGCGAAGCCGCAGGTGATCGCGGTGATCACGAACGACAGCACCAGCGCCGGCCCGGCCCCGAGGTGGTCGCCGCCGCCCGCCGCCGCCGTGCCGACGGTCGAGAAGATGCCGGCGCCGATGACCGCGCCGATGCCGAGGAGGGTCAGCTGCACCGGCCCGAGCGTCCGCTTCAGCGCAGTCTCGGGAGCCTCCGCGGAGGCCAGGATGGCCCCCAGCGGCTTGGGTTGGAAGATGCCTCGCAGCAAGGGAGCCTCCGCGCTGGACCCGATGACCGATGCGGCGCGGAGTCTGACACGGCGCACGCCTCCGGGCAAGACGCGGGCCTCCAGGGCCTCCAGGGTAGTGTCCT
>Ga0210384_10008111_pt1 | contig 10980 bp, 9 predicted proteins | sample IncBWH2MmetaG_FD_160574 | JGI IMG/M metagenome (GOLD analysis project Ga0210384, IMG submission 160574) | Forest soil microbial communities from Barre Woods Harvard Forest LTER site, Petersham, Massachusetts, United States - Inc-BW-H-2-M | ecosystem: Environmental > Terrestrial > Soil >...
AGACGGCTTCGGCCAAGACCACACGAGCCTCGGGAATCCGTTGCATCTTTGCGAGCGTGAAGCCCAGCCGATATAAATTCCGCGCGTAACTGAAAATGTCGGATTTCAGCAGCGGGCCGGCCTGCTTGAAAGCTTCTACGGCCTGGGGATTCTGGGTCTTAACGACGTACACTTCGCCAAGCGAGCTGTAGGCGAGCCCTTTTTGGATGGAAATCTGGCGCTGCCATTGCTCGTCCGTGACATTCTCAGGTTTTTGTGCCTTCGCGAGCAGGTCGAGCGCCTTCGCCGCGTTTGCAGCGGCCTTATCGAGCTGTTGTCCGCTGTCGCTCCAATAATCTGCTAACAAGACGAGCATGGAAATATCATTTGGATCCGCTTCCAAATTTTTCTGCGCGGCCTCGAGCATTTTTGCTGGAACTTGCGCTTGCTGGTAGGAGAAAGCAATCTGGTCGCGCGCACTTGGAGCGTACGCTGAATCCGGGAACGCCGCGACAAAACGCTCAAGAAGCGCGGCGCGCGCGGCCGCATTTGTGGTCTTTTGGGCCGAATTCACCATTGCGAACTGCACATAAGCAATGTCCGGCTGTGCGTCCGTCAACGTCTGCTTCTGTTGACCCGGCCATTGCTCAAGCGAGGTGCCCTCAGGCGGAGCAGCAGACTTGAATCGGGTGACTATCGCGGTAGCCTTTTCGCCATAGCTGAAAGCCTTTTGCGCGTCTCCCTGTTCATCGGCGGCATGTATCAAAATAACGACCGTCGAAAAATTGCCGGGATCGAGCTTAAGCGCCTTCTCGCCGTACTCATAAACCTTGGCGTAATTTTTCTGCGCGAGATAGGACTGCTCATAGAGCTGATCGCCGAGCAGTTCGAGATCGCCCTTGCCGAAGTCGGTCATGAACTTGTCGAGGAGCGCGATTTTGGTAGGCCCGTCGGGCGCCGCGTAGATTTCCGATAGCGCCTTATCTTCGTCGGTGCCGGCGGCGACGGAAACGCTTTTGCCGATCTGTGCGCCGGCAGTGCCGGCGATGCTTGCGAGAAGAGTGATGAGAACCAGTGGCCGTATCATAAGTGCCTCCTGACGGAAATCCGAGGATCAAAATCCTGGCTGCAAATTCAGCTCGCGTGCGGCTTCACGCGCAACGGAAGAAACCGCGGCACGCGCCGGCAATACTCTTCGTAGGCCGCGCCGAATCGCGCGCACAGCTCGCGCTCTTCCATGGAGATGGCTACGAGCGTTAATAGACACCACACGGCGGCGGCCGTCCACATCCAGCGCGTCCCAGCAAGGAGACATGCACCGAGAATGGCTATAAGCGAGCCAACATAACGCGGATGCCGGATGCGCGCGTAGATGCCGCTGTGCACTACCTCTCCGCCACCGGACAATTCCGTTTTGCCCACCAGTTTCGCACCGCCCAGATCACGATTCACGCGCCAGAAGATCCATGCTTCAAGAACCAGGAGCGCGACGCCCACAATTATGCTCCACGCCGGCGGCCAATCCTGGCGGAACAATTCCTGGCGAAAATGAATTAAACACGCGGTCACCGGACCCCAAGACAACAAGACGCCGGCTACATAACCTGCCGACTGATGCCGCCGCCAAAAATTCACTTGCGGGTGCAATACGAACCAAAACAGAGGGATCGGCAACTGCAGAAAAAGTACCAGCGCCGCAAGCCAGCCGAGTGGAGTCACGCGCGCATCTTAATCGAAGCGGCGCGGGAGCGTACATAATTTTCATTATATTTGCTGAGACACGGTGACGAATGCCTCAGCCATTGACGATTCCGGCGTTTCGATGGAGTATTCCTGCGCCGGAAATTCCAGATTGAGAGGTGCAGGATGGTGGAATCAAACCCGTGGGAAAAAGTAAAAACTGAGCAGTTGAGCGAAGTGATTTCGCGGCAGATGGTGAGCGGCGAAGAAGCGACGCTGGCCCGTATTTTAATCGCGCGTGGCGGAGTCGTGCCCCGGCATCATCACCGCAGCGAGCAGTACACCATGATCCTCTCCGGAGCGCTGAAATTCATTTTCGACGATGGCGAAACCATCGTTCATGCGGGCGAGACGCTGCTGATTCCCGCGCATGTGCCTCATGCGGCAGAGGCTCTGGAAGACACCGTGGACATTGATTTCTTTGCGCCGAGGCGGGAGGAATGGATTCGCGGCGACGATGCGTATTTGCGGGGCGGCGTGACGAAGGAGTGAGCGGATGGATCTGGGACTGAAAGGGCGTATCGCAATCGTTGCAGCCGCGAGCCAAGGGCTGGGCCGGGCGGTTGCAGTGGAATTTGCGCGTGAGGGTTGCCAAGTTGCGATCTGTGCGCGAACACCGAAAGATTTGCAGCGCGCCGCTGCCGAAATCGGCAAAGCCAATGGGCGCGAAGTGTTCCATCAGGCGCTGGATGTGACCGATGCTGTGGCGGTGCGCGGATTCGTCGAGACCGTCGAGAAGAAATTTGGGCGCATTGATATTTGTGTGACCAATGCTGGCGGACCGCCGGCTAAGAAATTTCTCGATATTACGATTGAGGAATGGCGCGCTGCCGTGGAACTGACGCTGATGAGCAGCGTTTATTTTGCGCGTGAGGTGCTGCCTCGCATGCAACCAAATCGCTGGGGAAGGCTGATCACCATTACATCCGTATCGGTGAAGCAGCCGATTGATGGGCTCCTGCTTTCGAACTCTATCCGGGCCGGGGTAACGGGACTAGCGAAAACACTGGCCAATGAATTTGGTCCTGATGGAATTACCGTGAACAATGTTTGCCCCGGTTACACATTAACGGACCGACTGGATGAACTTGCGGAAAGGCAGGCCCGCATGGCGGGCGTAACGCGCGAAGATATTTTCAAGACCTGGAGCTCGGAGATTCCCATAGGACGGCTTGCCAGGCCGGAAGAGTTTGCGGCACTGATTGCGTTTCTCGCGTCTGAGCGCGCAAGTTCAATCAATGGCACGAGCATCGCGGTAGATGGCGGCTGGGTGAAAGGCTTGCTTTAGTGGTGCGCCAGCAGCAGGCGAAGGTCGCGCAGGTTGTTGCCTGTGGGCCCCGTAATCACGGCATCGCCCAGAGTCTGGAAAAAATTGTAGGCGTCGCTGCGACGCTCGAAATCCGCTATGTCGACCCCGGCAGCTCGAGCCCGCGAAAAAGTGTCGCCATCGGCCACTGCCCCGGCTGCGGGGCTATTACCGTCGATGCCGTCGGTGCCCGCGCTGAGGACTGCGATTTTTTTCCCCGCGATTTTCTGCACGCATGCAAGTGCGAACGCGGAATTTCGGCCACCGATTCCATCGCCTCTCACCGGACTGCTCACTTCCCCGTCGGCGATCACAGCCACCGAGCGGCCGGGATTAGACTTTTTTTGCGCTTCGAGGATCTTGAGAAGCTGATCGGCTGCTTTTTCGATGGGCCACCCGTCCGTTTCGATGTCGCAGAGGCAGATGTATCCGTGTGCTTCACATGCGCGGTGTGCTGAATGAGTCAAATCATGTTCTCCCAGCAAGAGTGCAAAGTGAGAGCGCGCGAAGGCTGGGTCGTTTTCTTTTGGAGATTCGCGTAGGCTGTGGCTCTCGAAAATTTTCTTGAGGGGGAGCGGCAGCTTCGCGACGATGTCGAATTGCTGTGCGATGCGCTCGGCGTCGGTGACTGTGGTTGGATCCGGCAGCGTCGGCCCGGAAGCGAGCGCTGATTCTTGCCCCGGTGGGACGTCGCTCACAGCCAGCGTCAATTTCATCGAGCGGGGCGAAGCGGCGGCCAATCGTCCGCCCTTGGTGGCGGAAAGATGCTTGCGAACGGCGTTGATTTCCTCGATGGGAGCTCCGCAGGTGACCAGGGCGTAGTGCAGCTTCTGAAAATCTTCAAGCCTGATGGAAGGATCGAGCGGCTGTTCGACCAACGCCGAGCCGCCCCCTGAAATCAAAAAGAAAATCAGCGTGTGTTCGTCGCAGCGTGCCAGGCGGTCCAGTATCACGCGCCCCGCAGCAAAACTTTGCGCCGTTGGGACGGGATGTCCGCCCACGTATGTGGTCCAGCCAGGCAACGCGCGAGGGAGCGCGGCGGGAACTACGAGAATTCCTTCCACTGAAAAATGCGGCGCGAGAATGGTGGTCAATCCATCAGCCATCGCAAAGGCGGCTTTACCGAAGGCGATAGCTACCAACTCTTTGAATTCACGGAGGTCGATATCAGTACCGCCCATGTGAATCTGTTCCCCAAGGAGATCGAGCTTGCGCTCGAGCGTCGCGGGAATGTCAATCGCCGCAAGCGTTTCGTGGAAGATCTGCTGGGCTATCTGCTTCACGATTATTTCAAGCCGAGCGCGTCGGCGTTGAGCGCATTCGGTGGGCGGCGGCCTTCGAAAAACGCGACCACATTGTTCGCCGCCATGACCGCCATTTTTGTGCGCGTGTCGATCGAGGCACTGGCGATGTGAGGAGTGAGAATAACGTCCTTGCGTGGGATGAGTGCCGGGTGCGCCTTGGGCTCGTTTTCGAAAACATCGAGGGCCGCTCCGGCAATTTTTTTATTTTCGAGCGCCTCGGCAAGAGAGGCTTCGTCCACCACCGGACCCCGCGAAGTGTTGACCAGGTACGCTGTGGGTTTCATCTTCCAGAGATTCTCTTTCGATATCAGGTGGTGCGTCTCGGGCATCAGTGGAACATGAACTGTGACGAAATCGGCCTGGCGAAACAACGCGTCGCGATCCACGTATTCGGCGTGCAGCTCCTTTTCGACGTCCAGGGGCGCGCGCACAGCATCCGAATACACGATGCGCATGTTGAAGCCCTGAGCACGGCGCGCGACGCCGCGGCCAATGCGCCCGAATCCAATGATGCCGAGCGTCTTGCCCCAGATGTCGCCGCCCACAAGTTGATCGAGATCCCAGCCGGGCCAGGTGCCGGAGCGCATCCAGGCATCGCCTTCCACCAGGCGGCGACCAATTGCCATGATCAAAGTCCAAGCAAAATCGGCCGTGGTGTCGTCGAGGACGCCGGGAGTGTTGGTGGCGACAACCTTGCGCCGGGTGCAGGCTGCGACATCAATATTGTCGTAGCCGACCGAAACGGTTGCGGCCACGCGCAGATTCGGCGCGGCATCGAGGAGCTCCTGATTCACTTTCTCGGTGAGCAGGCAGATGAGGCCCTCTTTTTCGGCGACGCGGCGGAGGAGTTCCGCGCGTGCGCGGTCGGGCGCAATCCAATATTCGATGTCGCAATTCGCATCGAGAATTTTGCGCGCCTCGGGAAACAGGGGCCGTGTGGAAAGTACTTTCGGCATGCTCACCGCGCACCTCGCACGTGGCAGAAAAATATTGCAGCAGGGTGATTAGGATACACCGAAAAGAGGAGACGTAAAGGGAGTACAAGCGAGCGCAGCGAAGTAGCGGCATGAAACACGCGCGACGCTACTCGGGGAAGCTGCGCCAATGATGAGGTTTTCGGGGCGTTGACGGGCGGCGCTGCACGCGGCTATAGTTGCCGGGAAGGCGCACAGTCAGCAGAGCTCATCCCACCGCACATATGGATACGAGGCTGCTCAACGATTTGAAAAAGCTGCTGGGGGCGGACATGGTCCTGCACCGACCCGAGGAGCTGCTCCTCTATGAATATGACGGGTCAGTGGAAACGGCGCGGCCGAGCTGCGTGGTGTTTCCCCAAGACAAAGCACATGTTGTGGGAATCGTCGAGCTGTCCAACCGATATAAGGTGCCAATTGTAGGCCGCGGGGCGGGCACGGGGCTTTCGGGCGGAGCGCTGGCGCGACATGGCGGAATCGTGGTGGGTTTTTCGCGGATGAATCGCATCCTGGAAGTGGACGCGGAAAATCAGCGCGCGGTAGTGCAGCCGGGAGTAGTGAATGCTGAATTGAGCGCAGTTGCGGCCCCGTTGGGACTCTACTACGCTCCGGATCCTTCGAGCCAAAAGGCATGCACCATCGGCGGCAATGTTTCAGAGAATTCCGGCGGGCCACACACGCTGGTCTATGGCGTAACGACGAATCACGTTCTCTCCCTTGAAGTGGTTCTCCCCACGGGTGAGTTGGTTCGCCTGGGGAGCGAAGCCGTGGATTCGCCTGGATATGATTTGCCGGGTTTGTTTGTCGGCTCCGAAGGAACGCTGGCACTCGTTACAGAAATTACCGTGCGGTTGATGCGGCTGCCCGAAATGACGAAGACGTTGCTGGCAATTTTCGACACGCTTGACGACACTACGGAAACTGTTGCGGCGATTACCTCGAGCGGGATTACACCGGCTGCATGTGAAATGCTCGACGGCTGGACGTTACGGGCCGTGGAGGCTTACGTCCACGCGGGGTTCCCTCTGGACAGCGCTGCGGTGCTGCTGATTGATATTGACGGGATTCGGGAGGCGGCTGAGTCCCAGGCGGAGGAAGTGGCGGAAGTTTGCCGCCAGCATCGCGCGCGCGAAGTGCGCGTGGCGCGCGACGCGCGCGAGCGGGACCTGCTGTGGAAAGGGCGCAAAAATGCTTTCGGCGCCGTGGGGCGCTTCTCAACCACCTATTATGTTCAGGATGGCGTGATTCCTCGCACCAAGTTGCCGCAAACTCTGCGCCGCATCACTGAGATTAGTGAGAAGTACGGCTTCCAGATTGGAAACATTTTTCACGCCGGCGACGGCAACCTGCATCCGCTGATCCTGTTCGACGCTCGCGACGAAAAGCAATTGCGGGGGGCGGTGGCGGCTGCCGACGAAATTATCGAGTTTTGCGTCGAGATGGGCGGGGCCATCACAGGCGAGCATGGAGTCGGGATGGAAAAAGACCGACTGATGCCGCTAATTTTCAACGAAGCGGACCTCGAGGTAATGCGCCGCATCCACGATGCTTTCAATCCCACCGGATTGTTGAATCCTGAAAAAATTCTGCCACTCAAGAAAGGCTGCGGAGAAATCTATTCACGGCCCTTTCCGGCGGCAGGGACAGCCTCCGCATGAGCCTGGCAAGCAAAACCATCGGTTCGCGGCTGCCCGACATTGTGGGATCCGCCCACGTGATTAACGATCCTTCGCAGCTCGTCTTCTACGAGGTGGATGGGAAAAAACCGGATGTGGCGGTGCGGCCGGGCTCGCGAGAAGAAGTAGCCGACATCGTAAAATTCGCCGCCGCCGAGAATCTCGCGGTAATTGCGACGGGAGCGCGCACGAAGCTTGGCGTCGGCCTGCCGCCGCAGCGATACGATGTTGCCCTTGATATGACACGGCTCGACCGGGTGATTGCGTACGATCCTTCAGATCTCACTCTGGTAGTGGAAGCAGGCCATTCGCTGAGCAAGCTCCTGGGCGTGCTGGGAGACCATCGGCAATTTCTGCCATTGCTCGTTCCCTATTTCAGCCGGACAACGGTTGGCGGAACGATTGCAGCCGGCGTTGATTCACCGTTGCGACAGCATTATGGAACTGCGCGCGACTATGTGCTGGGAATGGAATACGTCACCGGCGAAGGGGTGCTGGCAAAGAGCGGCGGGCGTGTGGTGAAAAACGTGAGCGGGTACGACCTGCACAAGTTGATGATCGGATCGCTCGGGACGCTGGGCGTGATTGTGAGCGTTAATTTCAAGACGTTTCCGGCGGCGTTGGGGAGCCGCGGCTTTGTGGCAACATTTGAGACTGCGGAGAGCGCGGTAGAGATGCGCCACCGAGTGGCGTGCTCGACGCTGACGCCACTGACCATGGAGATTCTGAGCCCGCGCGTCGCGGACCTTTTTTCGAGCGAAACGGCAGCGCGGATTGGGACGGGACCGATGCCGCCGGGCGTGATTTCGGCGAAACACTGGGCGCTCACTTCCGGTTACTCGGGAAATGAAAAGGTGCTGGCGCGCTACGAGGCGGATTTCCGGCGGATGGCGGAGGAACTGGACGCGGTGAGTGCGACTGTACTGGATGAAAACACCCGGCCGCCCGCCTTTTCACGCAAGCGCGAATTCATTCCGATCGCGCTTTCAGCATCGCCGGCGACAACGATCATGAAAATCAGCGTGCTGCCAGCGCGAATGAATGAAATACTGGCGCAAGTACAGCGCGCAGCCGAAAGCAATTCACTCCATTGGGCGGCTTTGGCTCGCGGCATCGGCGTGATTTATTTGGCGCTCCTTCCGCAGGAACGCAACGAGGTGGCAGGCGATCGCGTAGCGAACACAACAAGCCAGATTCTGGCAGCCGCGGCAAAATTGGAAGGGCACGCCACGATTCCTTGGGCTCCGTCCGAGTGGAAAGGCGCGCTAGAGATCTGGGGCCTCACGCGTAACGATTTCGCTGAGATGCAAAAAGTAAAAAGAGTCTTCGACCCACATGGCATCATGGCGCCGGGAAGATTTGTGGGAGCACTTTGAGGATATGGCCACACCTCCTCAAACGCACGAAGAAGCCCACCGCGAATTCGCGCTGACGCTGAGCGGATTCTCAGCAACAGACAAACCCGAATACGAGGATTACTCGCGGTGTGTCCATTGCGGCTTGTGCTCGAATCATTGCCCGACGTACCGACTGTGGGGCCGAGAGGCGGATTCACCGCGCGGGCGGATCAAGCAAATGTCATTGGTGGACCAGGGGCGTCTCGAGTTGGGGGAAACATTCGTAACGCATATCGACCGTTGCCTGAATTGCAGGGCTTGCGAGACGGCCTGCCCGTCGGGCGTCGAGTACGGGAAGATCCTGGAGCTGGCGCGGGCGCAGATCGAGCAGAAGTACAAGCGCCCGCTGGTGTCGAGGATCGCTCGCGACTTGGTGTACCGCGGGCTGCTGCCGTATCCGCAGCGCATCGCGCTGGCCGCGCAATTGCTGAGGTTTTACCAGCGTTCAGGAATTGCCGCCCTCGCCCGCAGAACAGGAATTCTCCGGCTGCTGGGAGTGCAGGATCGCGAACAATTGTTGCCAAAGATAGACTCGAACTTTTTCTTTAGTGAGCTTGGAAGAACTTTTCCGGCAAGTGGAAAACGCCGGGCGCGCGTGGCCTTGTTCGCGGGCTGTGTGGCCCAGGTGACGTTCAGCGATTTGAACCGTGCGACGATCCGCGTGCTGCAAGCGAACGGGTGCGAAGTTGTGATTCCCGGAGAGCAGGTTTGCTGCGGGGCACTGGCAGCTCATGCCGGGATTCGCGATGTGGCGCGAAGCTTGGCGCGAAAAAATCAAACAGCGATTCCTGTGGAAGAGTGCGACGCGATTATCAGCAATGCTGCCGGGTGCGGTTCGACACTGAAAGAGTACACCCATCTTTTTGCCGGCGATGATGAAGCACAAGCGCGTACGCAGAAATTCACTTCGAAGGTGCGCGATGTTTCGGAGTTTCTCGCTGAGCTTGGCCTGGTGGCGCCCCTGCGCACGATTCCTTTGCGCGTGACCTACCAGGATTCCTGCCATCTCTGTCACGGGCAGAAGGTACGGGAAGCGCCACGGAAACTGATTCGCGCCATTCCGGGGGTTGAGCTTGTGGAGATGCAATTGTCGGAACAGTGCTGTGGATCCGCGGGCGTTTACAACGTCACGGAGACCAAGGCTTCGCTTGACCTGTTGGGTCTTAAGATGGACTACGCTCGACAGACGAAAGCGCAGGCGATCGTGACCGCGAATCCCGGGTGCATTCTGCAACTGCGCGCGGGGGCTGCGATTCATCGCACCGGGCAAGAAGTTTTGCATGTTGTCGAACTCCTGGATCGGGCTTCGGTTGATGGCGCGGCAGCACAGTAAACCCCGGAAGTGCTCCATGCACTACGCTCATAAGAAATAAAGGGAGGACTTGGGGACGGGGTTAAATATCTTTTCCCGTGTGTGTGGAGGAATGGAACCCCGAGTCGTAAGGCTCGAGCCTCGCTCCAGAAACGAATCATGGTTTAGATCCCGGAGGGCGCATCATTCTCGCCGCCATTTTTACCACGAAGCGGCGTGGAGCAAGGCGTTCAGCCTCGAGCATCACACGATTGAAGGCGCCGGAAACGACATAGGATTTCCCGCGCGCGAGGGCCTCAAGGCCGACCCGCGCAACTTTGTCGGCCGTCTCAGTGACCCGCATTGGGCGGTCAGGTTCCTGTGCCACTTGCTGGAATTCAGTCTCAGTGGAACCAGGGCAGAGGGCGCAGACGCGCACACCGAACTCGCGTACCTCTTCAGCGACGGCCTGGGCGAAGAGGAGGTCGAACGACTTTGTGGCGGCGTACACTGCCAGAAATGGCACGGCTTGGAACGACGCGGTAGAACCGACGACCAAGACGTCGCCACGCCTCCGGGCGACCATTGCGGGAAGATACAAGCGTGTAAGGTGCACGACTGCGGAGCAGTTCACCTGAATCATGTTTAGGAGCTTCTCGAGAGGCACTTCATGGCTATATCCGAAAGCGCCGAAGCCGGCATTGTTGATCAGCAAATCAACTTCGATATTTTTTCTGGCGGTGAAGGCATAGATTTCGGCGGGAGCTTCGGGCCGCACCAGGTCGGCTACGAACACTTCCGTCTGCACTTGATGCTTGGCAGACAGATCTGAGGCTAGCTTCTGCAGCCGGTCGGCTCTACGAGCGGTAAGGACCAGATTGGTGCCTCCGGCGGCCAACTGCTGTGCCAGCGCCCATCCTATTCCCGCGCTCGCGCCCGTGATAAGTGCCCATTTTCCCCGCCAGTTGGTAGTCACTGCCGCCTCCAAAGAATGAGAAGGAATCAGACCACAAACGCGGTGGGTTCGAAAGCCAGAATATTCACGGCCGGATTCAGGGTTGGCCCACGCGTGCGCCTGGGAAGACTGGATCGGAGGGGGTGCCCAGCCTGCTAATCCGATTGAGGTTGCAGCGCGCCCAAACGAATTCGGGTGCGTTGGCGGTGACTCTGTTAGATGCTGCTAGAACTTGTACACGATGCCGGCGAATGCTTTCGGACTGTACTGGTAGGTGCCGAAGTAGTGCGACCCCACCATATCCGCCCCGAAGCGCAAGGCCCAGCGCGTGCGCAGTACGTTGATGTCAGCTCCCCCG
>Ga0210384_10008112_pt1 | contig 10980 bp, 7 predicted proteins | sample IncBWH2MmetaG_FD_160574 | JGI IMG/M metagenome (GOLD analysis project Ga0210384, IMG submission 160574) | Forest soil microbial communities from Barre Woods Harvard Forest LTER site, Petersham, Massachusetts, United States - Inc-BW-H-2-M | ecosystem: Environmental > Terrestrial > Soil >...
TCAAACGATCCGGGATGGCTCCCACGAAGGCCGGTTAAGGCAGGTGGATAATAGTCCGATGACTGCTCCCGCCCGGCCTGCATATCGGCGGCTGCAAGCAAAGCGGAAGGAAGCATTGCGGCACCGGCGGTAAAGGCAACCCCGTTCAGGAAATCACGCCGCGTGATCCCCCGCCCCATCCCCAACTCCCGGTCTTTCCGATTGTCCACAGGAGCTCCCATGAAGGTTGATGCGGTAAAGCGCAGTTCCATGCCTCCGGGAATGACTTGGACTCAGGACGAAGCACAGGCGTCACTGCATGGCAAACAATGTTTGTGCTCACGGTAGTGGGGGTTAGCTGGTGCCTTCCGCCTTTTTTACCGCCGATTCCGCTCCTTGGAACCCGATGCGGCTGTGAGTGCCGTCGCAGAATGGTTTGGTCACAGAACCGCCACACCGGCAGAGAGAAAATGCCGGCTTGCCGGTCAAGTCATATTTGTTGCCGTCGGCGTCAACTAGTTCAATCGAACCCTCGGGGTCTTCTACTCGATACGGGCCGTTCCTGCGAACGGTAATTTTGACTGCGGCCATGAGGCCTCCCTGTTCGATATGAAGATAACAGAAGGCAGGCTGTCAGCTGTCAGCTCTCAGCTAAGGCGCTTCCGAGGACGAACCAGGAGCCGACCACTGAGAGCTGATAGCTGAAGGCTGATGGCTCTCCTACGCCGCCGCCCACTTCGTCTGCACCAGATTTCCATACAGCTCGAGATATTGATCAATCATGCGTTTCGAAGTAAAGCATTCGCGGGCTCGCTGATAGGCGCGATTGCCGTAGGTGCGGCAGAGATCCCGTTGATCACTCAGGCGACGGATGGCGGATGCGAGGCTGGCGGCATCATTTTCACGGAAGTATAGAGCGGCGTCACCCCAGATTTCGCGGAACGCCGGAATGTCGTTGGCCACAATGGCGCAACGCGAGAATGCGGCTTCGACCGCGGCCATGTCGAACGGTTCATAGCGCGAGGTGGCGGCGTAGATCGCGGCCCGACTGTAGAGCGTGCGCAGCTGCGCTTCGGTTTGCGGTCCCTTTAGCGCGACGTTGATCTCGTCGATTGATAGTTTGACATCGGCGTGTATCGGAATCCCGGCAGTACCGTGCACCGGTGTGTCCGAGCCGACGATGCAGATGGGAAGAGGATGAGTGTGCTGGGTGAGCAACGAAATCTGCTTGCCTGCGTCCAACAACCGGCCGACTGTGAGTACGGAATCGTCCTTGCCTACATAGGGGTTGAAGAATATGGGATTCCGTCCGTTGTAGATAACCGTATCGTGCCGGGGCCGAGTGTAGCAGTCCCGAATGGTGTCCCGCATCCAGACTGAAGGGGCCACGGCGACGCTGGCCCCGGCCAGGCCGCGGGTGACAACGTCCCGATACCACTTCAGCCAACGATCCGGATTGGGGTCCCGTCCGTGGACCGACCGCCACCACGTGATCAAATCGCCATGCGCCACCACAACGCGCGGCACCGAAACCGGGAGACTGCCATAACACAACTGGTTAAGGTGAAGCACATCGGGTTTCAACTCCTTGACCAGCGCCGCGAGGTACGCCGACGAATCTTTAAGGTCTTCCTGCCCTTCCTGCATCCAGTCCAGCCGAAACGCCGTGGGCCGATATTCCAGGCCATGCAGGTTGTCCATCCACGACGTTTGCTGGGGCAGGGGGATTTCGCCGAAACTCACCAGGGTTACGCGCAAGCCTCGACTGACCAGTCCGGAGACGAGTTCGCGGGTGTAGGTCCACGTACCACTCAAAGTGTCTGCTGTAACCAGAACGTGCACGAGGTCCTCTGGGAGAGCGCGGGATGGCCGGGAGAAGGCCGCAGCTCCGCGTTTCTTTCTGCTGCGTCATTGTAGTGCGGAAGCACTATGTTCGCGAGAGATTTTCGCGAGGAGACGTCGGATGCGCAAAATCTTGCACTTTCGAGTAGCGGGGCAGTCTGCGCAAAAACAATCCCAACCCCTTGTCATTCCGAAGCCAGCTCGACCGGCGAGGAATCTGCTTGCTGCCATCAGAGAAGCAGCAGATTCCTCGCACGACACTGTCGCGCTTCGGTATGACCATCCTTTGGGGATTCTCAAATTACATCACTAGGCATTTTCGGTGGTGCAACCTGGGAGACGGGGCGGTGCAGGCGCTAGACCCGAGTATCAGACTGGATCTTCGAGCTTGAGGCGTATCTCCCGGGCAAGTTCGTGGACGCTGCGCATCCGGTTTTTGGCTTCGCTCTGAAGATCGGGAACTTTCAGTGCCATCTCGCAGGAAAGCAGCAGTGCTGTAATCGTGCCCTTGAGTTCATTTCGCAGAGCTTGTTGCACCTCCTGCCGGACCAGCAGGATTTGCCTCTCGTTGCGAAGAAGGTTGGCGCGCAACTCGTGCGCGACCCGGTCCATACCGTTGATGGCGAAGTTCACATGGGCCGGAACGGCCGTCCCGATATGTTCCAGCACCATGTCACTCTCGACCGGCTCGGTTTCCATGCATGCTTGATCGATAAGAACCGCCACATATTCCTGGGCACGCAGGCGCGCCAGCGCCTGGGAGGATGTCGCCGCGACGTGGGTCTCCTCTAACGTTATCTGTTGAATCGCCTGAACGCTGCCCAGAGCTTTGGCGGAAGGCGTGATGACTAGCAACATGAGAGTATCCCTCTGTCAGCTGCGGTTCGACCTGTCGCAAGCGTGCGGATGCTGAGCAACAGTGATTACTGCCGACCTCTATTGCACGTCCACAGCCGCTGTTGCCCTGCTGAAAATAGAGGAGTTATCAAGTGGGCCAGCCAGTCGGCTTCCCGCGGTACGGAAGCTCGAGCCACAATCAGGACAAGACCAGCTCATCTTCAAGACAGAAAATGCTCTCATTGGCGTTCCCCGGGGGAACATCCGAGCAACCGCAGTGCCGCCCAGCTATTGACCTTCCTCTGGAGCGCACCTACCATCGTCGCCAATGGCAGCGCCTCTCCAACCGCTCGGGCAAACGTTCTCGCACTACCGCATACTTCGGAAAATCGGCGGCGGAGGCATGGGCGTTGTCTTTGAGGCCGAAGATCTCAAGCTCGGCCGTCACGTCGCCCTCAAGTTTCTTCCCGAAGAACTGGCCCGCGACGCCCAAGCCCTCAGCCGCTTCCAGCGGGAAGCCAAAGCAGCTTCCGCCCTGAACCACCCGAACATCTGCACAATCTACGAGATTGATGAAGTCGATGGCCGGGCGTTCATCGCCATGGAGCTGCTGCAAGGCCAGACCCTCCGGCACCTGATCAACAGCAAGCCGATGGAGATTGAAACCTTGCTCGATCTGGGGATTCAGATCGCAGACGGACTTGATGGGGCCCATTCCAAGGGCATCATCCACCGTGATATCAAGCCGGCAAACATCTTTGTGACCACTCGCGGCCAGGCGAAGATTCTTGATTTCGGGCTGGCAAAACTCTCCTCGAGGCCGGCAACTGCCAGCGAGAGCGCTGCCACCATCGACGCGGAGGAAAATCTCACCAGTCCCGGGACCGCCATGGGCACGGTCTCCTATATGTCCCCGGAACAGGTCCGCGGCAGAGAACTCGACTCCCGCACCGACTTGTTCTCGTTTGGGACTGTGCTGTACGAGATGGCGACCGGGCTGCTTCCGTTTCGAGGGAATACTTCGGGAGTGATCTTCGAGTCGATCCTCAATCGCGAACCGGCATCCATTATCAAGTTGAACCCGGACGCACCACCCAGACTGGAAGAAATCATCAGCAAAACACTGGAGAAAGACCGCGACATTCGGTGTCAATCCGCGGCTGAGTTGAGGGCTGATCTTAAGCGTCTCAAGCGCGATTCTGAATCGGGAAAGACTGCCGGGCGAAGTGCAGCCATATCGATTCCGCCGTCAGCCGGGTGGTCCGCCAAGAGAGTCGCGGCGATTGTCGTTGCCATCATTCTCCTTGGCGGAGCGCTGATCGTGGGAGGCAAGTACTACTGGTCTCGCTCCGGCAACCCTGTCAATTCTGTCGCGGTGCTGCCCTTCGTGAACACCAACGGCAATCCCGACGAGGAGTACCTCTGCGACGGCATCACGGAAGGCCTGATCCACAGCCTTTCCCAGCTACCGCAACTGCGAGTCATGTCGCGCAGCTCGGTGTTCCGCTACAAGGGGCGGGGCGCTGATCCGCAAACTGTGGGCCGTGATCTGAAAGTAGGCGCCGTCCTGGTCGGGACTCTGGTCCACCACGGCGATAGCATCCATCTCCAGTCGGAGCTGGTCGATGCACGCGACGGCTCTGAGATATGGGGCACGCAATACGATCGCCAACTTTCCGGTCTTTCTGCCTTGCAGCAGGAAATTGTCCAGGACATCTCCGAGAAATTGAGATTGCGGATTAGTCCCGAAGACCAGAAAAAACTGGCCACGCACAAAACGGAAAATTGGGAAGCCTACAACCTGTATTTGAAGGGCCGGTATTACTGGGAAAAATTCACAGACGACGATATGCGGAAGGCCGTCGACTATTTTCAGCAAGCCATCGCCAAAGATCCGAACTACGCACTGGCCTATGCTGGACTGGCGGACGCCTTCCATGAGCTCGCATATACCAGTCCTCCTTCGGAGATGATGCCAAGGTCAAAAGCGGCATCGACGAAAGCTCTGCAATTGGACGATTCCGTTGCCGACGCTCATGCGGCGTTGGGATGGGTCTTGTGGAGATACGACTGGAATTTCTCCGAAGCGGAGAAAGAATTTCGACGCGCGATTGAGCTGGAACCCAATGCCGGTTCGAGCGGCCACGGAATGTATCCCCTTTTTCTGTACTCGATGAAGCGCTTCGACCAGGGCATGGCCGAGCACAAACAAGCGATAGCTCTCGATCCGCTAAGCCTGATCGGGAATACCAACATAGCGGACGGCTTGTACTACGCCCGTCAATACGACCGGGCGATTGAACAGTACCAGAAAACCCTGGAGCTGGACCCAAACTTCAGCTCTGCACACTTCGGCCTGGCAAGCGCCTACGATCGCAAAGGCATGTATAAGGAAGCCGTCGCGGAATGGCAACATGCACTCGTGCTCGACGGAAACCCCCGAACCGCAGACCTGATTGGGAAAGCATATTCAGTGTCGGGCTACAAAGGCGCTATGCAAGCCTGGCTTGACGATCTGATCAGCCAGTCGACCCATCGCTATGTTGCACCGCTGGACATCGCAACTCTCTACGTCCGTCTCGCAGAGAAAGAGCATGCGTTGGAGTGGTTGGAGAAAGGGTATCAGGTGCGAGATGCCAACGTGGTGGATATCGCAACCGAACCAACGTTTGACTCTCTCCACTCTGATCGGCGCTTCACCGACCTGCTGCGCCGGGTAGGGCTGCCGCAGTAGCCCCCTCATCTCTGTCATCCCGACCGGAGCGAAGCGCAGCGAGCGCAGTGGAGGGACCTTGCGTTTGTTCGTCGTCGAATGGGACGCGGCAGCAGGGAACCGGCGAGCTTTTTCGGGAAAGCACAAAATTAGTGCGGGCCCAGTGTCGAAAGGGCTAGCGCTCCTGAATCGGGAAAACAGCTGCCACAACTTCGCGCGGTGACGTGCTCTCCATTTTGGGAAGTTTAGGCGGGAGCGGGCAAGCTGCTAAGGGCAGCGGTCACACAAGGCTGTGACGGAAGAACATCAGTGGGCTTCCAGGTCTGTAAAGAAGCGGGTCGCTCCCCGCCAAGCCCGCAATTTTTCAACGAACACGATTCGAGCTCATATGCAAGCAGTTGCGACCTTAACCCGCATAAATCGCGCGCCGTTTCGCCTTGATTTTCGATCTGAATATGGTAATTTAATGCTTCCCCCCGTATTGTCGACCTCCAGACAAATCAAGATTTCAGGCCGGGTGGCACTTCTCCCGTTGCCGGGCCGACGTCTGAAGCAAAGGGCCATGTAAGCGATGAATCGACGCCAGGTTTTGTTGGCTGTTGCCGGGTTGTTAGTGTCAGTATTTACAGCGTGTGGCGGGACGGGATCCCAACCCAGCACTCCGACGCCACCAGGAACACCAAGTACATTCAAGGAAACATCTCCGGATCCGAGCGGAACCGTTGAGACCTTCAGCCAGACCCAGGTGGACAATTCGAACCCGTTTTTCACCCAGCTGGGAACAAATAACCGGACGTGCAACAGCTGTCATGTCGCCAGCGACGGATGGAGCATCACTCCCGTGAACCTGCAGCAGCGTTTCCAATCCACCCAGGGCACGGACCCGGTGTTTCGCGTGGTGGACGGCGCCAATTGCCCCAGCACCGACGTCTCCACCCCCTCGGCGGCGACCGCAGCCTACAGCCAGTTGCTGAATTTCGGGCTGATCCGGATGACGCTGCCGGTGCCGGCAAACGCCGAGTTCAGCATCATCGCGATCTCTGATCCTTACCAGTGCCCGGAGACCACGGCGACCAACCCGTCGCTTTACCGGCGGCCGCTACCCTCCACCAACTTGAAGTTTCTCAACGGGATCATGTGGGATGGCCGGGAGCCGGACTTGAAAACCCAGGCTCTCGACGCAACCATGGTCCATGCCCAATCTACAACTCCGCCGACAGACACCCAGCTGCAGCAGATCGTGACTCTGGAGACTTCGCTGTTCACCGCGCAATCGGCCGACACTCAGGCCGGAGATCTCACCGCGCCAGGCGCGAATGGCGGCCCGGTGTTTCTCTCCACCCAACCCTTCTCGCCCGGGATCAACACCGGAGCGGCGTTTACCCCCAATGCATTTACCCTGTACACCAATTGGGCCTCCGCGAGCGGCGCGAACGCAGCAGCACAGCAGTCCGTGGCGCGGGGAGAGGTGTTGTTCAATACATTCCCTATGATGATCTCCGTCGTGCCCGGATTTAACGACGTCCAGGGCCAACCGGTCATCATGGGCACCTGCACGACCTGCCATAACACGCCCAACGTGGGTGGCGACTCGTTGCCCGATATGATGAACATCGGAACCACCTCTCCCACGGCGAACCTCCCTTCTTACACGGTGCACTGCAACGACGGCTCTCAGCTTGTAACCACCGATCCGGGACGGGCGATGGTCACGGGCAAATGCGCCGACCTGGGTAAGTTCAAAATCCCGGGCATGCGTGGGTTGGCTGCACGCGCGCCCTACTTCCACAATGGCTCGTCCCCGACCTTGATGGACGTGGTCAACTTCTACGACCAGCGCTTCAATATGCTGCTGACCGACGACCAGAAAGCCGACCTGGTCGCATTCATGAACACGCTGTAGGGGTTTGTGTGGGGCGGACACTGTTGTCCGCCGCTTTGACTTGGACTTAAACCCCAACTCATGTGTGAGCTGACTGCAAGTCTTAAGAGTCCCACCTAGGAAAAAATCAACTTCAAAGGCAGCGGACAGGAGTGTCCGCGCCACACGAGGGTTTAGAGCGGTAGGGACTGGGCCAGGCGAAAAGTAAGACGCCGCTCGGGGGCGACGCCGACATCCCTGCTTCCGGTGGCGTAGGTCGTTCCAGGAGCGTCAACGGACGCCCCGATGAGAGCGCCCTTGCTGCCAGAACCATCGCGGATGATGGTTACATTGCGCTGCTCGTGCGAGCCCCGCTTCATGAAGATACTGGAGGTCTGTATGGGAACCAATTTCCCGTTGAGGGATATCGCGGTCAGCCCTAGCCGCAGGTAGCCTGCCTCCTGAAACCGGTCCGAAGCCCGAGCGTCCAGGACCCTTCCCACCAGGACAGCGCCGCGCGGCGCAAGGGTATGCCCACGGACGATGATGGGTTCGTCCAGCACCGCCTCAAAGGGATCCCCCGCGCGCGAAGTGGCGCTGGACAGCGACAATTGCAGATGAATGGTCACAGGCGTTCCGGCCGGGATGGCAGCAGGCGCCAACGATCCCGTGGGGGAGATCCCACTCTTGTCGGATGTGGCGTCAAAAGGCAGGTGCTGGTCCGCGGAAGCACTCTCCTCGACCAGGGGTAAAGTGTCACGCCGTGAACACCCGGCCAGAATCAGCCCCATTACCTGAATGATGACCAGAACGGCGAACCCCGAGGCGTTGCGGCCGTTCCCATTCGACAGCTTCATGAAACAATCCTGCCGCGCATCCTCACTCCTCCACAAGTCGCAAACTGGATGCCATCGTTCAGGACCGATTTATCAGCCACTTAGTCGAACGGATTGAGCAGGCAGTGTAGTTATTGCCGGTATTATCGCGCTAGCGCGAATTCGAAAGGCAGCAGGGTACCGGGTGCCGGGTGCCCCATTCATTCGCGCTTTTTGCGAATGAGTGGGGATGTCCACCACCGACTTCACTGGAGTCGACGAATCACGATCCAGATCACAATCGCGATCGCCACGATAAGAGCGTACAGCGTGTAGAAGGGTGCGAACATTAACGATGTCTTAGTCTCAATCGGCTTCGCAAGTGAAGGTCAGAATCCGTAGGGGCAGCCCGTCTGAAACAGATACTGTGGTTGGCGTCATCCTGAGCTTCCAGTCTTAAGGAAGCGGTCAACCGCTACGGCAACGCGTGCAACGTGGTGTTAAAAAGAGCCGAGTTCTGGAAGTCGGTTCGATCGCCTGGCTTCTTGCCATGAACTGGCTGAAGCCGTGCCGAAAGAGGTTTGTTCCATTTCACGGCGAGCGACGCGACGTCACCGAATATGCGCTCCATTTGTTCGACGCTGATGTCCCCCGGCAAGGGAATCGTATCCAAACCAGTGCCGCAGACCGCCGAATATGCGAGCACTGAGTCGACATTGTAAGTGGACTCGGCCCAACGTTGCGCCAGAACCTTGTCCTCAAGCACGGGCACCATCAAGCCGGAATAGCCAACTTGCTTCTCGGGGACGGCTTTAACGGCCGCCGTGATGATATGTGCCGCAGTAAGAGTCCCGCTCGAGCCGAACTTAGCGCCCGTGAACGCTTCGATCGCAGCCCCTATAGATACGTCCCCCGCAGGTGCGGGAGTGGGGTCGACTCCCAGATAGGTCCACCCAGTTTCCGCCGCAGTCTTTTTGCCCACTGCCTCGGCCACCGCTGCATGTTTCGAGAGCGCAGCGGTCAGGTCGGCCATAGCGGCTGCGGCGTTTCCCTTATCTTTGGCGAAGACGTCGCGGACAACGTTAGCTCCCTCAAAACCGATGGCGAATTGTCCGCCGGCGCCGGTGTGGTAAGAACCTGGGAAGAAGGGCCCAAACGGCTTCAGCATGGCAGTGGCGGTGAAGTTGAAAGTTCCCTGGCTGCGCGGACTATGCTCGCTGACATACTTCACGAGTTCCGCAGTGCGACGGATTGTTTTCCAGTGAATTCCAGCCTCATCGGCAATGATGGTGCTGCCTTCGAGGGTTGGAAGAGTCGAAAGCACTCTTTCGAGCAGGTGCATGGCGGCGGGATCATCGCTGTCATGCAGCATTGCCGGTCCAACATTGGGCAGGAAATTCTCTTTTACCGAGAGGTCGTCAAGCTGCGCAAGAAAGGCCAGCGCCTGCTCCTCCGAGAGGCCAGAGACAAGTTCCGCCAGCGGCTGCGTCGTGAGACGCACAGTTTCCACTTCGTAACCGGAGGATTCGAATTCGGCCTTTGCGCGCCGCAGCACGACCAAAGCATCGGTAACTTGCTTCGGATAAGTTGCCCGGTCAAGCCGCACGAATCCGGTGATGGCCCTTACCTTCGGATTGGAAGAGGCGGCCGGAGCGGACCTGCTCTGGGCGGCCGCTTGCAGCGAAATAACCAGGACAACGGCAAGCACCACTCGCTTCATGCGCCCCTCGATGTTGAAACGGGGAGCAGTATAGCTCGTTTATGGAAGCTTCGTCGGCAAACTGATATGCGGTTCTGTCTCGCCGGGTGCCCCACCCTTCGTTTTTCGAAAGGTGGGACCCGGCCGGGTACCACTGTCCTTCCCTGGGATCGCGCAATGCAACTCCTTCTAGAACGGATGAGAACATCCTAACTGCGCGGGGACTGTGGAATCCCACCTTTGAACACAACGCAAAGGTGGGGCCACCCGCCGGTTTTCTTTGAGCCCACAATAAAAACGGAGGAACGGTGTTACCGCTCCTCCAAAGGCTAAACCCCGACGTTTTCCGATTAGCTAGTTGGACGATCCGCCCAAGCCGGCCGCGGCACTGGCCGCTTCATTCTCGGGCTGAACAATCAGGCCGTCGAACGGGGTTGCACCCACCAAGCGTCCGCGTACTACGCTGACGCGACGCAGCGGGTATCCCGAATCGGGGCCGCGATGCCAACTGCGACCGCCATCCTTGCTCTCGAAAATGACGCCGGTAGCGATGCTGGTCGCCAGCAGACGCTTCTTGCTCTGGTCGTATGAAATCGAGCTGATGTTCTTGTCAGGAATACCATTCACCACATGCTCCCAGGTCGCTCCGGAATCGGTACTCCGGAAGGCGCCTTCGCGGGAAGCAACCAGGATTTCTCCTTCCGGCGTGAGGGTCACGCCGTGAATGGCTGTGATGTAGGAGGACAGAGGCGCCTGCTGCCAGGTCGTTCCGCCGTTTGAGGAATAGAGAACGTTGGTGCGAGTGGCGGCGACGATCATATCGCCATTCGACTCGACCGCAACGAAATCACTCTTGCCCATCACCGAACCGCCGGTCCAGGTCTTGCCCTGGTCCGAACTGGTAAACAGTCCAGCCGAGGTGGCTGCCAGCCAGCGTTTGGGTGTGACTTCAATGTCGCTCACGCGTGCATCCAGTGTGGAGCGAACAGTGACTCCGGGCACTTTCGCAGCCTTCGTCCCCTTCTTGCCTTTCACCACGCGTGCCGGCGACTTTTCGGTCACGATGGTGTTGCTGGGACGCCACTGGCTGGAAGTACGAGCCAGCAGGAAGATGCCCTTGTTGGTGCCGGCAATCAGCCCATTGGGGACCTGCTGCAGCGCGAAAACATCGCGTCCGCCCAGGCCTGCGCTCTTCTGCTGCCAAGTCTGTCCGGCATCGCGGGTGGAGAAAACG
>Ga0210384_10008113_pt1 | contig 10980 bp, 5 predicted proteins | sample IncBWH2MmetaG_FD_160574 | JGI IMG/M metagenome (GOLD analysis project Ga0210384, IMG submission 160574) | Forest soil microbial communities from Barre Woods Harvard Forest LTER site, Petersham, Massachusetts, United States - Inc-BW-H-2-M | ecosystem: Environmental > Terrestrial > Soil >...
TCGTTTTGCCGCTCTAGAATTTTCTTCAGGTCCACTTCCTGCTGGGTCTCTTTGCCCTGCCCATCTTTGCGGATGATTACCGCGTTGTGCATCTTTGCAATATTGGTCGCGCCTCCGGCGAGGGCAAGTATCTTCAGCGCCGTCAGTTGTGTGCGATCATTGGAAACCACAAACCCGCCTGGCTTATTCACGGCTCCGAGCACGTAAACGATGCCAGCATGTGGCACCGTAACTACATCGCCGGCGTGCAAGGGGATGTTATTCTGGGTGTCGCCCTTTTCCAGCAACTCGTTTAAGTTGATCGTGATTGTGTATGCCGACGTAGAAGCGCCTTCCGTAGACTCCGACGCCGCGCCGCTCGGCATCGCCACCGCAGTTGGTGCGGCATCTGCCATTTGTCCTTCCGTCGGGAACAACGGCGCTTGCGGGGTTCCCGGAGCCCCCTTTGTAGATGCAATACTTGCGGGTTCGGGATCCAATTGTGGAGGCTCTCCAGTCCCCGGAGCTTGCTGCCCCTGCTGTTTGGCAGGCTCCACGTCCTGAACCGCCACGAACACGGCCGTATGCGCTCGCGTGACGATCACCGTATCACCTGCGTCCGCCGAAACTCCACCTGCCTCGGCCAACGCCTCCAGCAGTGTAACGATGCGGTCCGCCTGGTAGACCATCGGATGCGCCACTGCACCCACAATCGTGATTGGCTTGCTCTTGTGCTCCCGCACCATTACTCCAACTTCTGGATGGCTCACAAGCCCATTCGCTTCTAGCACTTCTGCAATTTTCTGCTCGGCTTGGGATTCCGTTAGCCCGCTCATTTGAAGCCGCACCGGAACCAGAGGAATGCTGATCTGCCCGGACTGGCTAACCCGCACGTCTCGCGTCAACTCGGGAACATCAAACACCGTTATGCCCAAAAGGTCGCCGTTACCGATGACGTAGTCGTGCGGGACCGTCTTTGCCTCCATCGACAAGGCCTTGATTCGATCATTCGCTTGTTGCTGGGTTTGTACGACAGAAACGTCTTGGGCGGTCGAGGAACTGCTCCAGAACAGTATCGCAAAACCCAATACTGCGCAGACACCAGTGTGTCGCCCCATGGTTCGACTAAGCCCCATTAGGATAGATGTCCCCCGCAGCGTAGTATACCTTGAGAGCTAGTCCTGTGACTCAGCTTTTCCATGTATTTGCATTTCAGTTAACCCATCCGCTTCCAGCTTGGCATTTGGCGATTTCGGCATCCGCAGTGTGGCTAACTGGGCCGCGACAAGAAAAAGCAGCGCATTGGCCGGAATGTGCAGATTGAAGTCCGCGAGGCTGTGGGCTAAGAAGCCAGCACACCCAACCAATCCCGATAGATTGACGGCCGCTGCAAAGCTGCTGGGTATGTTTCGCAAACCTCTCCACGATTCCGCCAAAAGCACGCAGAGAAACCACAGGCAACATAGTCCTCCCAGGCTCCCGGTCTCCGCCAGGGCTTCCAGGTAGTCGTTGTGGCTGTGATTCACAATCTTGCCGTCATAGAGTGAATCGTACGGCGGAAACACCAGCTGCAACGTGCCCAGTCCGGTCCCCAGCACAGGATGATCCACGAAGATTCGCCAACTGTCCCGGCTCATCGAGCCGCGCTTCCCCAGGGAGATATCCATAGATTGATAGCCGCTGAATCGCTGCAACACCTGTCGCACTCCGATCCAAGAAACTGCGAGCACCGCAACCAGCACCACCACCCCAACCAAAACCACAGCTCGTCCGCGCACTCGTTGCACCAGCAGCACGACCATCAACACCAGCGTCTCCACCGCGAAACTTATGATCCCTCCGCGCGAGGCGGCAAGCAGCAAAGCTACGATCGGCACCACTGCGAACAGCACCACGATGAATAGCCGCTCTTTCCTAACCTTTCCCAACACCAGCGGCACCAGCGCCACAGGAATCAATAACTCCGCGAATCCGGCGAAATGGTTTCTGTTCACGTACGGCCCGAACGGGTATCCGCCGTACCTCATCACGCGAAACCAGTACAATTTTCCGTTGAAGGTCAAATGCTGCAATATTCCGAAAATGGATACGAAGAAACCCAATCCCATCAAAAACCAGATGAACCCACGCCAGTGACTAGGCCGGGAGTACGACTGCATCATCACAAATAGCAGCACGATATAGGCCGCTAACAGTTGCAACTCGACCCTGGTGTTATAGAAAGACGCCGTGGTGTGCAGCGCCAATTGCGCTACAGTCACCAATCCGAACGCCACCAGGGGAAACAGCAGCGGCGAAACAACCACCTGCTCCGTCTTGTTCCGGTACTGCCGGAATGCCCATGCCAGCAGCAACAGGCCGGCGCCTACCTCCAGTACCGCTTGCGACCATTCTTCCACTCCACCATAAGCAAGTACGCAGAACGCCAGCAGCGCGCAGAATGCCACGCGATAGACCCTCATGGCCGGGGATGCTCCAGCGGTTTGGGAGCCAGATTTACGTCCTCGATCCACGCCGTGCCAGAAATCCGCACATCCGGGTTGTCGCTTGGTTCGCGACTAACGCAAATGCTTACTCGATGTGCTCCCTGGTCCGCTGTCCAAGGCTCCCCGAAAAATGTCCAGGGATTCGTTCCATGCAGCTCTCGTGTTGTAGTAACCGCCGGATTTGGCGGTCCCAATGCTTGAATGTGGAATTGAACTCCCTGCTCAGTCGTGACGTCCTTACTCTTGATCCATCCCGAAAACAGGTACTGTTTCCCCGGTTCCACAACCGCCAGAGTGCAGGCAATATTCAGATTCGGATTGTGCTTGCCGTCAAACGACACTCGCAGCGATTTGCTCCCGGTCAGCTTTTCCGTGGTATCCAGCTCCACTTGGACTCCTTGGGCCAGCGGCTGGAAGAACCAGGCGAATCCTTTACTGTTTATTCCCGACTCAAAACTGGGATCCCAAACCACCGAACCCTGTGGCTGCAAAAGTGGCGGCAGATTCATCCGGCTGGTGCCTTGCGCCCATACCTTGCGCGCGGCGTCGTAGTCTTTCGCTTCCATAAGCCGCGCCACCAGTGGATCGAAGTCCCTCATTTCCAGCTGCGGGTGCAAATCCAACAATCGTCCCCAGACCGTCCTCGCTGCTGCGAGTTGCCCAGAGCTAGCGGCTTCCGCAATCACATCGGCGTACACCGATTGCTTAGGCGGCAACACCTGGTCCAGAATTTCGTCGATATTGGGGTTCGCCCGGTACACCCGTGAAAATGTGGCTGCAGCTCGCGCTGGATCCGCGTCTATGGCCTGCCGTAACTGTTCAAACGCCTGGGGAAAGCTTCCCTCGCGCAACAGGAAATTGCCGTATCGCCATGCAACATCCGCGGAGGCGGGATAGGATTGCTTTGCCTTCGCGTACGCTTCGCTAGCTTCCGCAGTTTGGCCGTTCAGCTCTTCGCTAGTCGCCAATTCGAGCCAGGCTTCCGTGTACGAAGGGAGAATCGAGATTGCTTTTTGAAAGGATGCTGCGGCTTTTGTGGAATCCGCATCCTCGAGATTGAACTGCTGGAAGTGCCCCAAGCGGTACCAATACTCCGGGTTTTTCGGCTCCAGCCTTGTTGCTCGCTCTAGCTCCTTGCTCGTCTGCCCCTCAGAACTCAGCTGCGCCATCGCCGTGCGAATTCCGAGAAAAGACAGTGCCGCTGCCAAAATCAGAGACGCGAATAGAACCAACCCCCGAGCGAGGGAATCCGAGAGGCGCAGAATCATGGGAATTCACTCTGCCGAGTCTCGGTTAGGGATGCAAGTGTAAATTAGTGAGATTCTTAGAAGTACCGAGTTCCAAAATGGAACCAATCGACGACACCTTCACCGGCGAAGTCACTTCCCACTCGCTGCTCCGATTCCGTCTTCCGAACGCCCTTTTTTGCGCACGTCTATTCCCAGGCGTTTGATCTTCTGATTCAATGTCGAAAGCGGAATCAGGAATCGTTCGGCCGCTTCCGTCTGGTTCCATGATGTTCGCTCCAGCATGTCGACGATAACGCGCCGCTCGACCTCATCGATAATCTGAAACAGTGATGGGTTGGGGCTGTCCGCTGCGGTCCTCGATCCAGACTCCCCCGGCAACGGCGGCAAGAACTCTGAAAGCTGCAGGCGCACGCCCTTAACGATTTCCTTGCTGCGCACCGAATCCGGCAGCAGGTCCACATCGACTCGTTCTTGTGTGGACAACACCACGGTTCGCTCCACTACATTTTCCAGCTCGCGCACATTCCCCGGCCATTCGTAGTCCATCAGCAGCTTCATCGCCGCGGGGGTGAACTGCCGCATCGGTTTTCCATTTTCCTGGCAAAAGCGTTCCATGAAGTGGGCCAACAGCAGCGGTACATCCTCTTTCCGTTCCCGCAACGGCGGCAATTGCAGGTGTATTACGTTCAACCGGTGATACAAATCCTCGCGGAATCGTCCCTCCTTCACCAAGGAGAGCAAATCAATGTTGGAAGCGGCAACGATTCGAACATCCACTTTCAGTTGTTCGGTGCCTCCCAGCCGCATAAACTCGCGTTCCTGAATCACCCGGAGCAGCTTGGCCTGGGTTTCCGGGCTGACCGTGGCGATCTCATCAAAAAAGATCGTTCCCTGATCCGCCACTTCGAAAAGGCCCTTTTTGGAAGTCACGGCACTGGTGAACGCACCCTTTACGTGTCCGAATAATTGCGATTCCAGCAAGTCCACCGGTATCGATCCGGTATTCACCGGGACGAACGCCTTATCTGCGCGCGGCGAGGCCGAATGAATCGCTTTGGCGATCAACTCTTTTCCAGTTCCGCTTTCGCCACTGATCAGCACCGTGGACCGCGACGCCGCCACCTGCGTCACCAGGTCGAACAGCGCGTGCATTTTGTCACTCTTGCCGATAATGTTGGGGAAATTGAATCGTTGTTTCAGCGCCCGCTTCAGTTGAACGTTTTCGTCTCGCAGCCGCCGCGCTTCCACCGCTTGCGCCACTTGTGCGAGCAGTTCGTCGTTCGACCAGGGCTTGGTGATGTAATCCATGGCCCCGCTCTTGAACGCGGCTCTGGCCATTTCGATGGAGCCGTACGCCGTGATCATTACGATCGGCATTTGCGGGTCCTGCCGGTGGATCTCTCGCAACATCTCAATGCCGTTCTTGTCCGGCAGGCTTACATCCAGCAACATCAGGTCGTAGGGACGCTCTTCCAGCCTGGTCAGGCCGGATTGCCCGGTCTCCGCGCTGGATACCTGGTAACCTTCCGTCTTCAACAGAAGTTCCAGTCCTTCGCGTATTTCCGATTCGTCATCAACTACTAGAATGGAGCCCTTAGACATGAACCGCTTTCCTCACCGCGGGAAACTCGACATGAAATGAAGTTCCGCGCCCGGGCGTCGAGCGCACATCGATTTTTCCGGAATGCTCTTTGATGATTCCGTAACTCACGGATAGCCCGAGTCCGGTGCCGCGGCCGCCGGGCTTGGTCGTGAAAAACGGGTCGAAAATCTTGTGTATATGCTCGCGCGATATTCCGCCACCGGTATCGGCCACTTCCACTTCCACGCTTCCGTTGTGCGCCGTCGTACGTACTTCCAGCATGCCGCCGCTGGGCATCGCGTCGCGCGCATTCAGAAACAGATTCAGGAAAACTTGCTGCAGCTTGTTCGCCGAGCCCCGCACCGCCGGAATTCCTTTGGACAATTGCTTCACCACCTGAATTTGCGAGGTCTTTAATGGATGCGCCACCAGCGAGAGCGTTTCCTCCACCACCCGGTTTACGTCCACGTCCGCCAGCTCGCCCGCACCGGTCCTGGAAAAATTCAACAGATTGTTAACGATCTCGCTGGCCCGGAAGGTCTGCTTTACAATCTTCTCAATCAGCCCGTGCCTGGCATCTTCCGGAGGCATTTGCTTCGCCAGTATCTGCAAATAATTGGAAATGACCGCGAGTGGTGTGTTCACTTCATGCGCCACGCCGGCCGCCAGCAGCCCTAGCGACGTTAGTTTTTCCGTCTGGGACATCTGCTCTTCCATTTGTTCGCGCTGGGTCACGTCATCAAACAGCAGCAGTCGTCCGATGCGTTCCCCTGACTTTCCTACCAGCGGCGTGATCGAAACGTTGATCACCAACAACCGCCCGTCCTTGGCAAGCCGGTGCTTGTAAATTCCGGTGACTTGTTCGTTTCCTCCCCGCGCTTCAATTTCTTGCCACAATTCTCCCGGCAGCAATCTTTCCAGCGGCTGCCCTACGGCGTCAGCGCGAGACACTCCAAAAACCTGTTCCATCCTACTGTTCCAGGCTTCCACCGAACCTTCGAGATCCACGGCCAACACGCCCACATTCAGCGATTCCACAATGTTTTCGCTGAAGTCCTTCAAACGTGCTACCTGCAGCGCTTTCTGTTCCAGCGAGCTGTACAGCTGAGAATTATCCAGTGCGATGGCCACATATCCGGCAATTGTCTGGACCAGCTCCACGTCATCGCTGGACAGAAAATCCCCGTCCACGGTTTTGCCGAGCCCTAGCACTGCCACGGTGTGCTCGCGAATTCGGCACGGAATGAAATAGTTCAAATCGAGCTGTTCGAGCGTCCTTCGCACGGACTCCGAGACGTCCCGCGCACCCCGCGGGGACTCAAAGAAAATCGGTCCACCGGCAAATTCACTGCGCGTCGGAGCGATGAAACTCAGATCCTGCGGCTCCGTAAGCCGTACGCCCATGGAACGCGCCAGTCGCATCTCGCCGGGGTGGTGGGCATCCTCCACAAAAATCGCGAGCCTATCGACCAGGAGCGTCTGCGAAACGCGGTCCATTACCGAACCCAGCATTGGTTCCAGCCGCACTTCGTTCGTCAGCGTCCGCCCGAATTCGATCAGCGTGCGGCGATAGTCCAACCGGTCGCGGTAGAAAAACCGGTCCAGCCGGGCCTGAATTCCTTCGCGGAATGGTTGAAACAGAAACGCCGCCACGACGATGGCGATCATTCCCGCGACCGGTCCATTGGTCTGCGTGTGGAAAATCTCCGCAATCAACGCCACGACAGCGAAATAAACCGCCGCTACTGCAGCGGTCGCCGCCGTGTAGGCCAGCCCGCGCTTGAAAATAATGTCGACGTCCATCAACCGGTAGCGAATGATGGCGTAGCCGAAGCAAATTGGAATGAGCACCAGGCTGAGCGCCGAAAATTGCATCCACGGCCTGGAGCTCCAGCCAAAAACATAAATTGGCACGATGTATAGCAGCATGAACGGCAAGCTTCCCGCCACGGTTCCACCGGTCAGCCACTTCAATTGTTGCCGCAAAACTCCCGAGCGCGATTTGCGGTAGCTCAGGTAGAACACTAGGCCCGTCGCGCTGAAACAAGCGCCCAGGAATACCAGCTCAAGACGGTCCAGCACCACGCGCGATCGCAATGTGGGCACGAACCCGAAAGCGTCCATCGAGGTCAGCGCATGCACCACCAGTAACGCTATCGGTGGCGCGTATACCGCCGTAAGTTTCAGCAAGGATTTCTGTTTGCTTTCCGTTCTTTCCGGAAAAACAAGCGCAAAATGCAACAGCAACGCAGGCGCAAGCAACCGCGCTACAACGCTCGCCCAGTACACTTCCTGATCAAACGTATCGAGCTTTCCGCTGTATTGGAACGAATAGAGGATGAAAGAAACCAGGCAGAACACGTAGAAATGCACCGCTCGCGGCGCATTCCACCTGCGAATAAATATGAACAGCCCAATGAAGAGATACAACAGTCCGACGACGCGCAGATAGTTTTCGACGCGTATGGGTTTTTCCGCAGGAGTGGTGATTAAGCGTGTTTCGAACTCTTCGCCGTTTCGCGCTAGTTTGTAACGCAGCAGGGTCCACAGGCCCGCCCGATACAGCCGCCGCGTTACATGCGCCGCGCTTGGCACCGGCTGTTCGTCAATCGCAACCAGAACGTCGCCGGCGCGTATACCTGCCATGGATGCGGGCGAATCCGGCGCCACTCTCCACGCTTCGATCCCCCGCTCACCATCGGTCCACGCAACTCCGTCATCCACCACGTCGTAACGCGATCGCTGCACGAAGTTCAGCCAGGCGAAAATCACCGCCGCCAGCGTTGCCAGCGCCAGTATCACTGCTCCGAGACTTACGCGCAGATTCTGTTTCATCGTACTAGCCGAGTGGACAGACACATCTCCGTCAAAGATAGCTGCAACTACCCTTCCAATCTTCTGTAGATTCTCTCACGGCTAACTCTATTCAATAGAACGACTTGCTTTTGCCACGTTGGCCACTGGGCAGGAACTTCCACTTTCTGGTAGGACAAATACAGCTTTCCAGAAACCTCTTTTCCTAGAATTGAACGCTTACTCCACCTCGAAAACTCCGAAATGCCGGCACCAGCAGCGCCTGTCCCTCGCGCGTGGTGATCTGCGTGTACCCTTGTGCCAGCATATTGTCGCATTCCGCGCTAGCTTCCCAGCGACCGAGCGCAAAACGCGGCAATGGCTGCCGAATCGCCACCTGCAAATACGGGCTTAAGCCGTACAGGCTCTCGCCGTAGGCGTCCACACGCGAAAGAGCTGGGTCGCTGATCCATTTATAGCTCGCGGTCAGCTTCGTACCGGTTTTCGGCACCCGCGTCGCGACCTTCGCCGCCAGCGAATGCGTCGGGCGAGTCTGCAGCACTTCCCGTAGCGGTCCATCCAACTCCGCTGCGGGTACGAGCGCGCCCGAAAACGCGTAAATCGTTGTCAACTCCAGGTCGTCTCGAATCTTTTCGCGCAGCGCCACGCGCGAGCCCCAGCTATGCGAAGATCCGCCGTCATAGGCGAATCCGCCCGAATAGAAGTCCTGGAAATATTCCGCGGATGGCAAATTATTCCCGCGGCCGAAGAGCGCGACGTGGCCATCGTCATCGTGAAACCCCGCCAATTGCAGAACACTTCGTGTCCCAAACTTGCGCTCGGCCGCAATCTCTTCGTGCCGACCATCTTCCAGAACGGGCCGTCCGTTGCGCCACAGCAGTGCAGGAAACTCATCCAACTGTTCCAACGCCGTTCTCAAAGCATTCGGTTGCGGAGCGCCGGTTAGGTCCGCCGCCAGGGAATCGCTCGTGGCCGTTCCCACCGGCAAAGAGGCGTAGACTGCATCCAGATACCAATTGGTGCTCACTCTGCTTTCGAACTTCACCCGCGGCCGCAAACTCCACGCCGACGATCCCACGCCCACAACGACGTATTCGCCGCCTACGCGAATCAAAGTTCTTTCGCCCAACGCAATCGTCGCGCCCTGATCAATTCTGGCTCCGCGGAAAACCAACCCGGTTGACCCCAGCTTGGCCTCTCGCAACACGATTGTGCTCGCCGGTCCGGCGTCGGTGCTGCCCATTGGCAGCCATGTCGCCGCCAATCCACCTGCGGGAGCATCTTCGCCGTAAGTCACCTGCCCCGCGAAAACGATCCGATTTGTCTTATCAATTCGCTGGTCATAGGCGAACGACGTCCCCGGTCCGGCCCCTACGTTCGAAACCGATCCCGGTCTCCGCGCTCCATTGGTCATCTCTAGTCGGGCGCGCGGCCGCGGATTCGGATTGTCCATCACGATCGCTGTGGTGGTCTGTCCATCGTCTGGATCGGTCCATTGCAAAATGGGGCGCATGCCCGCTGCGGATCGCAACACCCATTTCCATTCATCGGGCTCGCTCACTCCGTTCACCGGGGGCCGGCGCAGCTCATCCAACGAAGCAAACATCGATTCCAGTCTAATTTTCAGGACGGTGGTCAGGTTCGAGGCGACGCTGACGTGCTTTTCCAGGGTAGGCAAGAACCCTGCGAGGGTGACCCGCACCGAATAGAATCCTGGCGCAAGCGTCTCGCTGCGAAATAGTCCTTTGGTATTGGTAAGAAATTGGCGGGTTAACGTACTGCCGGGAGTTTCTGAGAAAACTTCAACCGTGGCTCCGAGTTGCGGCACTCCGCTGGCATCTCTGATTTCCCCGGCAAGTCCACCGGTCGAAGCCTTTGCCACACCTTGCGCGTTTGCGCGCGGAAGCACCAAGATCACACCCGTGACGCAAGCCAAAACCAGCCCGAACCGCAATAGCGGGCCATGCTTCACGAACAACCTACCTTCCTGGAGCGGCGGCGTTGGCCGCGGTCTTCTGTTCCACTGGGACCTTGATCGAAAATTCCGCTGTGCGCGTGATGGTCGATTGAGCCAGCTTATCTGTCGCGTTGATCTCGAGAGTATACTTGCCCGGCGCCAAGGTGGCTAGCGGCAAAAGCCGCTCAATCGTAACCTGGTCGCCGGTCTGTTTCATGTCGTCGGTCGACTCTTTGAACTGCATCATCTGCTGCTCGCCCTTCTTCACCGTGTACACAAAACTGGCGCTGTTCTTGTGCGTCTTCTCGTCCGGCTTCAGGTTGTACACCTGCATGTAGATTCCGAGCTTGTCGGCAGTTGTGAAATCGCCTTCCAGCCGCGGCCGCACTTTGGAGGACCCCAGCACGAACTGTCCGACACCAATCTGCTTCGCCGGGACATGCTCGATCTGGTCCGCCAGGATCAGCGTGCTGGCTTCGAGTTTTTCCTCGTCATACCGTGGTACTGCCAGGCGTTCATTCACCGCGCCCACGTTCCCGCTGTTCACGTCCTTGATCACGATGTCCAGCCGATACAATCCGGGCCGCAAAGGAATCGCCTTCTGGTATATCGCAGACTGCTTTAGAGATTGCTGGTAGAGCGAGTTCGGATAGTCGCGAGTAACCGGATCCTCCATGGTCTGCACCACGCGTCCGGTCAACGTGCTCACGCGCATGAAAATGTTCAACTCCGCGGTATGAACGCCATCCTTGTCCTTGAAAGTTAACTGATGGTTGGGCACCTGAACGGTGATCGGAACTAGCACCGTGTCGCTCGTAACTTTCAGAAAATCTGTGCGATGGTTAAAATGCACTTGGTCGCGCACCATGCGCGTGGTCACCAGCGCTTCCAAATCCTTGTACTTCACTTCCG
>Ga0210384_10008114_pt1 | contig 10979 bp, 11 predicted proteins | sample IncBWH2MmetaG_FD_160574 | JGI IMG/M metagenome (GOLD analysis project Ga0210384, IMG submission 160574) | Forest soil microbial communities from Barre Woods Harvard Forest LTER site, Petersham, Massachusetts, United States - Inc-BW-H-2-M | ecosystem: Environmental > Terrestrial > Soil >...
GAACCATGGCTGTCCGCGTCACCACGGGCGCAAAGCCCGCCAGCTTCCACCACACCGCCAGATAGGCCATGACCAGCGGCGGATGGGCGTTGGAGACGGTGGAATGCGGAATCAGGCTCCCGGTCAGCAACAGATCTCGCGCTGCCGAAACGTAATAGCCAGCCTCGTCCCAGAAATACGGCAAGCGCAGCAAGGGCGCGTGCAACGCCAGGAGCGCCGCAAAGGTCAGAGCAAGTACGAGCACGGGATGGGGGCCGCGCGAGGGTTGGTTATTAATTATCAAAGCTGGTGATAAAGGCTAGCGGTCAACGCGAGCAATCAGTGCGCTGTCGGCCTCTTAGTGCACAGGCCCGGGGGCCATCATACGCGGATCGAGTTTGATTTCACCAAACGTGCTCTCGTAGCCGGCCACGTTTTGCTGCAGGATGCTCGACAACGCCTTGGCCTGTTGCGGACTCAAGTAAATGCCCTGGAAATTATTGACCTCCACCTGGGTCTCGCTTTGCTGCTGCAAAGTTCCGAAGACCAGGAAGAAATCCCAGACGTTCACCCGTACCTGCACACTGTTGGCGTAGTGCTCGCGATAGTCAGAAGTATTAGTCAGTTTGATGTTGGGCTGAGTTGGGTTCGACATAGGAGAGTCAGTGTAGCGGGATTGCGGCGGAGAAACAACGCGGACAGCATATCTCGCTGACGATTGAGTCACCACGTCCCACGTAGGGGCGGACGCCCTCGTCCGGGTCTACGTGTTCGGTGGCGGCGGTCGCGTTAGTGTGGCCGCAGGCGCAGGAACACAATGGCGCCGACCGGGTGCTCGCCATAGGTTGGCTTCAAGACATCCGGTACTCCGTACCAGGTAAATTGTCCTCCCAGCGCGGTGGAGAGGTGCGGAATGTGTCCCACTTCTCGTTCGTAGCCAGCGGTGTAGGCTTGCACCCGCGTGAAATAGCGTTCATTGAAGCCGGCCGGCTCGGGATTCCCGCCAAGGAGAAGCTCAGTGGTGCGATCCACATTTTCGATGCGGGTCCAGGCATAGTTGCGTTCGAGAAAGCGCAGCGTTGATTCCAGCAGATAGCTGTTGCCGACATTGCCGCCAGAGACGTCCTGATTTCTTCCCCAGAGCAGCATTGACGCCCAGTTCCCTTTTCGCAGCGGGCGATTGTACTGGATGGATGCCGTCATCCTTCTTACGTCTACGCTGGCAGCGAGTGCCTCGGGGCCGTGCAGCTGCGCAATTGAATATTGCAGACTCCAGTCCTGGCCAGGATTGGCGGTCACCCGCGCGGACCAGGAATCAATCTTTCCGGAATCGACATTCCAGCGGAATTCGTCGGGCTCACGTCCATGAAAGCCCGAGGCTTCGATCCGGAAATTGCGGCGCGTAATGCCCGCGGTGATTACATCCGCCGCGATATGGGTGGAATCCTGAAGATGATGCCCCAGCGGCGCGATGGGATCTTCCGACGCCGAAGCGCGGTGAGGATACGCCGGCGGTCCCATCGCAGGATCGCCCATGGGAGCGGCGTACAAAGATAACAGCGTGTGCTCCGCCAGCTTGTAGTCATACAAGGCGGCCAGCTCCATGAAAAAGTCGTGGGGATGTTGCCCGTCCACGATGGGACGACCGAAGGCGGTCTCACCCTGCTGGAAAACTTCGGGGTAGCGCCGGTCCGAGACCGTGGCCGGCTCGAAGCTCAGCATGGTCCTGATCGTCAGCGTACCCTTACCGAGTTTTCGCTGCGCCATTGGCATCCACCAATTAGTGGAAAATAGTTTGTCGGACCCGCGCGGCCCGCTCTGCTGGATCTCGCTCAGGAAGGCTTCGCCGTGAAACATCAGCGTCCAGCTGCCCTTGGTGGTCATGAGCATTCCGAAGGGAGTGGAGTTGGGCTCGGCATCCGTGCCGGAGGTGGCATGCTGCAGCAGGGACTCGATGAGCGACGCAGGCTTCATGGTCATCTTTTCGGCGGGCATCTTTTCGGTGGCCCTGCCCGCCATTCCCGGCATCGTCTGGCCGGACTGCGATGGGCCGGACATGTCCATGCCGTCGCCTCTGCTCTGGCCGGAGGCGGACTCAGCCAGAGTCATAAATAACGACGCGTTCACAAGCGCGATCACAAATAATTTCCGCACCAACGTCTCCTTGCGCCTTTGGGAAAAAAGACGAAAGCTGGGACCTTCAGGTAGTGAGGCCCAGGGATGGGAAGTTTGGTACGGTTCTAGACGCGCAAGGGAATGGTATCGGGCGGATCAGATGACGAGATCATCAACCTGTGAAGACAGCGCTGGGTCGCGACTGGGATCGGGACGGGGATCGAAACACCGGTTGAGAACCCGGACAGTTGCGGAGTAAGTAAAGTCTGCAGGATCGCGGAATCGTGTCCGCTTTGGCAGCATCGGTAGCTCACCGGCGCAGACGCCGGCGGCTTTGCGCCATGCTGGTGACAGCCGGCAGGACGGGCCGCGACCACCATCATAAGCGGACCTTCTTGCCCCGCCACCGAAACCGTGGCCATCGCGGTCAACAGCAAGACCGCAAGCACCTTGGAACCGAACTTGTGCATCTTGCCCATTCGATGCACAAATCATCTCACGAGATACATCCTTGGGTTGCACGTGCACTGGAAGGGAGTTCGAGAACAACAGTCGCTGGGCTGGCGAGGGTTCCCGTACCAGCGGCTTCGCCCAATCCGCATCATCCAGTAAAAGACTTTCGGGGGTCGTAGTGGGCATTGTGCGAGAAGGTTGGCCTTGGAAGATTCGTGAAGGCTGAAGACGATAAGCTAAGATGGGAAGGCTTGTTGTTTCACGATCTACGAAGGTCGGCTGTGCGTAACATGATTCGGGCAGGGATTCCAGGGGTCGTTTCGATGAAGATCAGCGGACACAAAAGCAGGTCGGTCTTCGAGCGATACAACATCGTCAGTGAGACCGACCTTGCTGATGTGGCATCGGAACTTGAGAAACGAACTGACCCTACAACTGACCCCCAGGCAGCTTAAACGTAAGTGATAGAGCCGGGATGGCGGAATTGGCAGACGCGTTGGACTTAGGATCCAATGCCCAAAAGGCGTGCAGGTTCAAATCCTGTTCCCGGCACCATCGCGCCAGACTTGCGTAAGTCGGGGAATAAAGAGGCCGCGAACTGAAAGAGCAACCCCCGGCGGCTAAACCCGAACTGCTCTCAGCCGTCTGCGGCACGACTGAAGTCGTGCCCTTCCCAAACCCCAAAGTCGCCGCAGTCCTTTTAGGGCTGGACCGCGTTCAAGCCCAGGTAAACTGCCCAACCCGCGATTACCAGGATCATGGCTCCCGAAACCGCGCCTAGCATTTTCACCACAGGAGTGATCTTGTTCACCTTGGCCATGAGTTCCATCTGGTCCTTTGCCATTGCGGAGGCAGAGTCATCGAGGAAGAGTTGATCGTCCTCCTGCATGGTCAGAGTGCTACGGTAAATGAGAAGGATGATCAGAACGACGGTGAGCGCGCCCCACACGATCAGCAGCCATAGCAATCCCGGAGTCATAGACCACCTCGGTACTGATGTCGAGCCGGTCCCGAAGGCTGTTGCGGATAAATTGTGGTTGTGGCCCCCACAACCCAGCTTTCGGACAAGGGCCCCAAGGCGGAATTATAGACCTGTTGGCAAGACCCGGCGGGTGTTTTTGCTGTGCACCGTCGGGATCGGTGCGGCCATCTAATGGGTTGACAACTGGTTATCGGGAACCAGCCTGAAAACGTCCTTCGGGCCGACTTTGCACGCTGCGCCGGCACCGAGCTTTGCTATAATCATTAACGAGTCCTTTCAAGGAGATACCAATGGCCACGACAACGATCCCTGAAGTGAAGCCGGCAGAGACGAAAAAGGCACCTATCAGCCTCACCTCCAGCGCGATTGCCAAGGTTAAAGAGACCATGGCGCAACAGAACCCTGTTCCGACCGGACTGCGAGTAGGCGTGGTGGGAGGGGGTTGTTCGGGTTTCTCCTATTCCATGCAGTTTGAAAACGGCGCCGGCATGATGGACAAAGTTTTCGATATGGACGGCCTGAAGGTCTACGTGGATGCGACCTCCGTGATGTATCTGAACGGCTGCGTCGTGGACTACGTCGAGACCCTCGAAGGCGCGGGCTTCAAGTTCGAGAACCCGAACGTGAAGAGCACCTGCGGCTGCGGATCATCGTTCAGCGTCTAAGAATTTTGATTTCAGCGAAGCCTCGTTGCCCCAGCGACGAGGCGTTTGTTTTGATGGAGGACGGGCGTCTCGCCCGTCCAGCCGGATGGGGACGCCCGGCCTCCATCCCTCACAAGATTCCCATCAGGTGGCAGGAGTAAGTTTTTACCACCAGCCACACTTCGCGTCCTGTTTGCAGTTCCAGGGAATCGCGCGCAGCCAGGGTGAGATGGACTTCCACCTCCACTCCGCAATTCACTTTTGCCACCACGATCACGTCCCGCCGCGCCACTGACACCACCCGGCCGGCAATGATGTTGCGGGCGCTCAACCCCACCGGCGGAAGCGACGCCAGCAGGATATCTCCCGCGCGGATTCCGACTCGCAACGCCGAGCCCACGTCCGCCCAGACCAGCGGCGTTTCAATCTCAACTTTGCTCTCCGCCAACTGGCACACCATGGTGCCTCGGTCTTGGTGGATGGCAATCACCGTGGCATCGAAAATATTTTCGAACCCGGCCAGTTGCGCCACGGTCTCAATACGTGGAGCGCTCATCACCTGGTGCGGTGTTCCCTGCGCGACCGGCCGGCCATTCTCCAGCACGATCACCCGTTCGCCCAGCGCGAAAACTTCCTCCCGGCTGTGGGTGACGTAAACGATCGGAACACCATGTTCCTGATTCCAGGTGCGCAGGTCATCGACAATTTTCGACTTGGTCACGGCATCCAACGCTGCCAGCGGTTCGTCCAGCAAAAGGACTGTAGGGTCGATCACCAGGGCACGGGCCAGCGCAACTCTCTGTCGCTCTCCCCCGGAAATCTGCGCAGGCCGGCGCGATCGTAGATGCGCGATGCGGAATGACTCCAGTATCGCGGCGCTGCGCCGGTGGCGTTCCACACTGGCGAGCCGCAAAAGACCGTACTCGACATTGCCCTGGACCGTCAGATGGGGAAAAAGAGCCAAGTCCTGAAACACATAGCCCACTCTGCGAAACTGCGGGGAAATATTGATTCCGAGCGCGCTCTCGAAGAGGATTTTCTCCTGGGTTCCGATTCGGCCCTCTTCCGGCCGGACCAGCCCGGCTATGCAATCCAGCAGAGTTGTCTTCCCTGCCCCCGATGCGCCAAACAAGATCGTGATTCCTGACGGGAGCGTGACGGTGACATCGAGTTCGAAATTTTTTCCTACTTCCTTACGAATTTTGACGGACACTTCATGAATATCCGTTGGCATGGGGACGGCGGCTCTGGGTGTCGATTCCATGAACGCTGGCTCGCTTCAAAAGCAATAACCACGAAGGAATTCCAACAGCGGACAAATCCCTGCGATGCCGTTCTTCCTTCGTGTACCTTAGTGTCCTTAGTGGTTCACGCTTTTCACTTCAACATCCACACCCGCCGGTTCAGTCCGTACACGACCGAAAGGGTTAGAAATGAGATGGCCAGCAGCACGAGAGCCGTGGCATTGGCTCCGGAGTAATTGACGGCCTGGACTTTGTCGTAGATATCAATCGAAACTGTTCGCGTGACTCCCGGAATGTTGCCGCCGACCATTAGCACTACACCAAACTCACCCATGGTGTGGGCAAAGCTGAGAGCCACGCCGGTCACTACGCCTGAAATCGACAAAGGCAAAATTACCCGAAAGAAGGTTCGGAGTCGGGAAGCTCCCAGCGTCTGCGAAGCCGCCACCAGCCGACGATCCACGGCCGCAAACGAGGCTGCGAAGGGCTGTACCGCGAAGGGAAAACTGTACAGGATCGACCCGATCACCAGGCCTTCAAAGGTAAAGGCCAGGGTGTGTCCGGTGAGTGCTTCCCAGCCGCGCCCCAGAGGACTGCGCGAGCCGAGCGCGACCAGGACATAGAAACCCAACACGGTGGGCGGCAGCACGATCGGGAGGGCAAAGACTGCTTCCGCGAGAAATTTCCAGCGCCAGCGGGACCAGGTAATCCAGCAAGCTACTGGGAGCCCCACAATCGCGAGTATGGCCGCTACCAGGGCGGACAGCCGGAGGGTGAGCCAGAAGGCCTGCCAATCCATAAGCTAGTGATTCTATCCGTAACCCTGGTTCTTGTTGGTGGTTTTGTAACGCTGGAAATGTGCCGCCGCGGGAGAATTGCTGCTGCCCGCGGCGGAACTGAACATCCGATTGGTTCAGGCGTCACAGCCCCGGAGGGTCCGCCATCGAAATTCAGGAAGCGTTGCGAATTATGCGGGCATTAGCGGACGGAGTAAATCCCGCGAACGGTGAGGCGCTCATGGCCGATGCGGTATACCAGTGCGCGTCTGTAGTGCGGGCCTTTCACCGCGCGGTGGGTGCGAAGACCGCGAGCGTTCCAAAAAGGAGCCGCTCGCCAATGCAGGCAAATCGTGGTCTACGAGCAGAAGATCAACAACAACTCGACCAGCCAGAGTGTCCCGGCGGGCCAGACCGACAGCTATAACCTCGATGTAGTGTCCCTGCGAAACGGAAGCGTTTTTCCCAGCAACGTGATTCTGTCGTGCGCGAGTGTCGGCTTGCCGTCCTCAGTAGGCTGCTCGGGTTATCGGTAGCCTGCGGCGAGAGTGGAGGAAGCGGCGCGGGGCCGGGGACTACTCCCGGAAATTATACGATTACTGTCACCGGCGCCGTCGGCTCGGTCACGCGCATGGTAGAAGTAGGGCTGACAGTGCAATAAAATGCCTAAAGGTGTAAACCACGGGACCCAAATGTACACGAAGGAATTCCTTTGTGTACCTTTGTGTCCCTTTGGGGGTTAACGGTTTTGCGGGACCATGGCCCGCAACTAACTTAGCTCCGCCATGTATAAATAGTGTGGCCCGGTTTCCTCGACCCGCTATGCCGGATCAAGCGTTCGACATCGTCATCATTGGTGGAGGTATCGTAGGTCTCTCGACCGCGATGCACGCCACCCGAGCCCTGCCGCATCTGCGACTGCTCGTGGTCGAGAAGGAAGATGCTGTTGCCCGTCATCAAAGCGGACACAACAGTGGAGTCATTCACTCTGGCATTTACTACAGGCCCGGATCTTTGAAGGCGAGGCTGTGCGTCGAAGGAGCCGCAGCCATGGTGGAATTTTGCCGCGAGCACAACCTGCCTCATGAAGTCTGCGGGAAAGTCATTGTGGCCACGACCGATGGCGAAATCCCGCGCCTGAAAGTACTGCTCGAGCGTGGACAAGCCAATGGCCTTGCCGGATTGCGCCTGCTGCAGCCGGAACAAATACGCGAGATCGAGCCGCACTGCAGCGGTGTGCTGGGCGTGTGGGTGCCTGGTACCGGCATCACAGATTACGCCGCAGTCAGCCGGAAATACGCGGAGATTGTGACCGCGCAGGGCGGGACCATAGGCACGGGAACTGAGGTCCAGCATGTGCTGCCGCGCGGTCCGGAAATGATGGTCGAAACAACTCGCGGAACATTCGCGGCGAAATACGTGATCAACTGCGCCGGACTCCACAGCGACCGCGTGAGCCGGATGGCAGGCCAGAAACCGGAAGTCCGCATCGTGCCCTTTCGCGGAGAATATTATTTCCTGGCACCGGAGAGAACCCACCTGGTGCACACGCTCATCTATCCTGTTCCCGATCCCAAATTTCCCTTCCTTGGCGTGCACTTCACGCGCCGCATCCAGGGCGGCGTGGATGCCGGACCGAACGCAGTGCTGGCCCTCAAACGAGAAGGCTACAAGCGCACCGACTTCAACCTGAGAGATTTTGTCGCCACGCTCACCTATCCCGGATTCTGGCACATGACGGGAAAATACTGGCGCGACGGCGCTGGCGAATACTATCGTTCGCTGAGCAAGAAGGCGTTTGTGAAGGCTCTGCAGCAACTGGTGCCGGAGATTGTCAGCTCCGATCTGGTTGCCGATGGTTCCGGAGTCCGCGCTCAGGCGGTGCGTCCGGATGGATCACTGGTGGACGATTTCCACTTTGTTCTGGCCGACAAGATGTTGCATGTGTGGAATGTCCCCTCGCCCGCGGCGACGGCTTCCCTGCCCATCGGACAGCATCTGGTGGAGATGGCGCGCAAAGGGATGGAAGGCGCCTGATTCCAGGATGGAGGACGGGCGTCCCGCCCGTCCTTAGCGTTCCCAAGACCTTGTCGAGCCTTGCTCGGCCTGGACGGGGCAGATCCCCTTCCCCACACAGTCCCTGCCATCTCTAAGTTATTCCTTGTCACCGTCGATTGAGCTTGAAACTGTACAATTGGCGACGGTAAGCACGGAGCACACGGAGGACACGGCGCGATGAGTTTCGATTTCTCTGGAAAACGAGTAGCGGTGCTGGGGGCTGGCAAGATGGGTGGCATTCTGCTCAAGGCGCTGCTGGAAAAAGGTCTGCTCTCCCCCAAGGCGACCTTTGCCACGGTCCAGCATGAAGAACGAGCGCGTGCTCTGGCGGAAAAGCTGGGGGTCTCGGTCGGTACCGACAATCTGGCGGCCGTCCGCAACGCGGACATCATTTTTGTGTGCGTAAAGCCGCAGGTGGTGCGGGAAGTGATGGAGCAGATCCGTCCCAATGTTTCCAGCAAGCAGCTCATCATCTCGGTAGCGGCGTCGGTGCCCACCAGCCACATCGAAAAGGCGTTGGGCAGCGAAGTGGCCGTGGTCCGGGCCATGCCCAACACACCCTGCGCAATCGGATGCGGCATGACCGCACTGTGCAAAGGCAAGTTTGCAGAGACCCAACATGTAGAAGCCGCGTGCGCCCTGTTCAACGTAGTGGGAAAAACCGTAGTAGTCGACGAGAAGCACATGGACGCGGTCACCGGGCTCTCCGCCAGCGGCCCCGCTTACATCTACATCATCCTGGAGTCTTTGGCGGAAGCGGGTGTGAAGGTGGGCTTGCCGCGCGATGTCGCTACACTACTGGCGGCTCAAACGACTCTTGGAGCCGCAACCGTCGTGCTCGAAACCGGAGACCACCCGGCCCTGCTGAAAGATGCGGTGACCACCCCGGCGGGCTGCACCATCGACGGCATCATGGAACTCGAAGAAGGCAAATTGCGGGTCACGCTCATCAAGGCTGTCGTGAAAGCGGCGCAGAGAGCCAAGGAACTGGCGTATGGATAGTCAGAAGTGGTCGCTAGTTGTTGGTCGTTGGTCTTTAGTCGCCAGCCGCGTGACCTTCTGCCCCGCCGCTGAGGCGTATCGCGGCTAACGACCATAGACCAACGACTAGCGACCTATTCCGGAAGCGCGAAGTTCACCGTGATCCGGGTCTCGAACTCAACCGCCTTGCCGTTGAGCTTGTGAGGATTGAAACGCCACTGCCGCACCGCATCCGTTGCAGCTTTGGCCAGCTGCGGATCGCCGCTGATCACGCCGGCTTCCCGAACCAAACCGCTGCGTCCCACCAAAACGTTGAGCACCACGGGACCTTGAACGTGCTGTTGCCTGGCCGCCTCCGGATACAGGGGCTCCACCCGCTCTAACAGATAGCTGTTCGCCGACGGGTGTGGAATTGCCGCCGGCACCACCGAGCCGTCATCTTCTCGCGTCGCCGCGTTTTGAATGGCGCCCGATACAACCACGCCTGGTTCGGCGTGGGATGGCGATTCCTTTCCTGAGGGGCCGATCCGAAAAACGATCTTGCCATGCTCATACACCACCAGTCCCCCGTTGAGTTCGATGGGCACGTCCCTTTCTGCCTTCGGCTTCAGAACCCGCTTGGCTGCGACCGGCGGGCCAAGTGTGGAAGTGACCGGTGTCGTGGGAGTCGATGGCTCTTCCAGGCGAGGCGGAGCGGGCCGAGCGTCTGGACCCACCCGAGCCGCAGCCTGCGCCTCTTCCGACGTCACAGGAACCTGAGCTGGGGCTCGATTGACTGCCATGGTCCAGCCCACACGCCCCACCATCCAGCCGAGCAACACAGCCAGAGCCAGAACTGCCGCCGTGAGAGCGCCTGTACGGTAGTCGCGATGAACGGTTGCTGTATTTTCCTGGACGGGCGCGGGTAAGCCTTCGGGCTTGGCCGGTTCTGGTGTCGCGGCGTCACTGGCCGACGGCCCCGAGAACGCCTCCAGTCCCATAGCTATGACTCCGCCCTCGATCGCCTCATGCACCGTGGACGAGATCTTGCGGTTGAGCGATTGCAGTGCCTGCAGGTCAGACTCATTGAAGGCGCGGGGAGTGGAAGAGAAAAGCTCGAGCACGCCCCACAATTCTCCACCATCGAGCACCGGCAGAACCACAATGGATCGGATTCCCAGATCGCGGCAGGCAACCACATTGACGCGGGCATCGGCCAGGGTATCGTCGCAAAGCTGCATCTCGCGAGTCTGCACGCAAGCGCCGGAAAGCCCGGATCGAGTATTCAGGCATACCCCGGCGCTGGGAGCCTTGTCGCCTAAAGTGGCGCGGCAGACCATCTTGTCGCCGCATGCCAGCGCGATCACGGCGCCACTCGCGGCCGTGGCCAGGCGGGCTTGCTGCAGAATCTCATGCAGTCGCAGGTCCAGGCGGAGGTCGGTGGGCAAATCTGCGCTGTGGAACGAAACGGCGTCGCTCGAGTCTGGCCCAGGCTCCGCGGAATCCGGCTCGATCCATTCCGGACCAATGGTGGGGGTTTGGACCAAAGAAGAATAGCGCGTTGAGTCAGGCTTTAACATGGTTCAAGCCATGCCAGCGACTGGCGGCGCGGGATCGCGGCCGAGGGTGATTGAGCGGAGTTTCGCCCGAAACAAAGGTCTTGTCAACACAAATGAACCCCGGTAATCAACTCAAAACAAGAACTTTATTAAAGCCGAGAACCGCAACACCCTGATTATTATTGCTTTGTCTCTTCATTGTACTTATT
>Ga0210384_10008118_pt1 | contig 10974 bp, 8 predicted proteins | sample IncBWH2MmetaG_FD_160574 | JGI IMG/M metagenome (GOLD analysis project Ga0210384, IMG submission 160574) | Forest soil microbial communities from Barre Woods Harvard Forest LTER site, Petersham, Massachusetts, United States - Inc-BW-H-2-M | ecosystem: Environmental > Terrestrial > Soil >...
CGTCACCGCCGAACAGCTGGTCGCGGACCGTTTTCCCAATTGCACAGACGTCGGCTGCCCGGTCCACGTCGTCCTGCGTGAACGCGGCACCCTGCTGCACGAACCAGCGCTTGATATCGAAATACTCCGGTGATACGCCGCGATAGGTGGTGAACCAGTTCTGGTTGCCGTAGATGACCTGGACCTGGCCGTCGACATTCGGTGACACACTCTTGATCAACGGCACTTGCGACCTGATGGCAACCGCATCGGCAAGCAGCAGGGACTTGGTCCCGTGCGTGCCGGTGCGCACGCCGTTGACGGCGCGCCCTCCTGCCTCGATCCAGACAAAATTGTCGCCCAGATTGTTGAGCTGTTGCTCCACCTGGGCTTGACCGGCCTTGCCGATCGCCACGACGCAAATGACCGCGCCGATGCCGATGGTGATCCCGAGGACCGTCAGCGCACTGCGCAGCTTGTTCCGCAGCAAGGCGATCGACGCCGAGCGCAGCATCCCTCCGTAATTCACAGTCTTCCTTGGCCGATAACCACGGCGTCCCTTCCGACATTAAGATTGCTTTAAGGTTGTTCAATGATACTCCCCTCGCGCTACCCCCTCGCGGGAGGTGACCGCGGTTCGCAGGGAAGGTTCGCGCCGCACGCAACACGCTGCCAAGCATGCTGCCCGACTAAAGTGCGCTCGGCGCCGCTTTGTGTTTCGCAACAAGTGATTATCTGGCAGCTGGCGCGGGATGGCCGAAGGCAACCTGCAATGCTGCCTGCAAGTTGAAGGAACTCGCGATGCACTCTCGTGTCTGCCAGCTTTACCTTTTCGAAACGCACCGGTCCCGTCCGGGCCGTTTGTCCGACCATGTCTGACTCCTTCAAGAGCAAAGTCCCACAAATCGCACTCGCATTCTGGATCATCAAGATCTGCGCCACGACGCTCGGTGAAACCGGCGGCGACGCCCTGTCGATGACGCTGAACCTCGGCTACGCGGTCAGCACCGGGATCCTCTTTGCGTTCTTCGTATTGACGCTCATCACGCAAGTCTCGGCGAAGGGATATCACCCGTTCCGGTACTGGGCGGTCATCCTGTCGACCACCATGGTCGGCACGACGATCTCCGATTACCTGGATCGCACGGCCGGCCTGGGCTACATCAAGGGGTCGCTGGTGCTGGTAACCGCGGTCGCGCTCATGCTGGCACTGTGGCGGCTCGCGACGGGATCGGTGTCGGTCAATCGGATCACGTCGCCGAAAGTCGAGATTTTCTATTGGTTCACGATCCTTTTTTCGAATACGCTGGGGACAGCCCTGGGCGACTTCGCGGCGGACAAGACCGGGCTGGGCCTGGGCTACGAGGGGGGCGCGCTGGTATTTGGCGGTGCGCTGGCGCTCGTTGCGCTCGCGTATTTCAAGACACGAATTTCGCACACCCTGCTGTTTTGGATGGCCTTCGTGCTCACTCGACCGCTGGGCGCGACGTTGGGCGACGAGCTCACCAAGTCGCACGCGCTGGGCGGGCTCGCCCTGGGAACCATCCCTTCATCGCTGGTGATCGGGATGCTGCTGCTGGCGCTGATCGCATTCACAACCGCGCGCGCGCGGCGGCCGCAACGCGCCACGGCTCCGCCTGCCGGTCATCCGCCGAAAAGATAATTGCAACCGGCGTCGCCTGGGTCGCGCGCCATGATGCGGTCGTACAACCCGAGGTTTTCGTCGACCGCGCGCGCCACGTCTTCTTCCAGCAAAAAACCGGCGGTGACCTGGCGCGCGGCGGCGGCGCGCAACCGGGTGACGAAGTCCGCGCGCGTCGGATAGCGCTCTGCCAGGCTCGGTCGCGGATCGCCCGCGGCAACACGCTCGGCGGCGGAGCGCGCGAAGGGAACGAAGCTGCCATCGAAGCGGGCCGTGGCCCACGCAAAACCCGTCTCCGGCGCGCGCTCGTTCCAGCCGGTGTGCGTGCCCAGAGGCACCTGCAGTTCGATAAGACGTACGCCGCCGCGATCGTTGCCGTCGGAGTCCGGGCTCGGCACGCGGGTCGCGTAAGCCGGTCCATGCGCCGGAGGAACGCGAGTGGGAATTCCTTCGACCGCGAAGCGCGGGCCGAAGTCGAGCCTGGGCTCGCGCAGGTTCTGTTGCGGCGGAACGATGCCGAGCCCCTTGGGAAATGCCGCGCGGTAGGCGGCGACCGTGATCAATGTACCGTCGCTGACTTGGGGATAGGCGCTTGGCGGCGGCGCCGCATCCAGGTTCGTCCAGCGCTCGAGCGCGAGCAGCAACGCCCGCATCGGCAGATAGTGATCCGTGGTCGAGACGCAGTTGACGTAGGGCGCCCGCGTGTGCGAGCGGCCGACGTAGTGCTGCGCACCCATGAAGGCGTAGATGCGCACGTTATTTGCCGGCGCGACGTCCGCGGCGCCATCGGGCGTGGTCGCGATCAGCGACGCGCCGCGGTTCCAGAACTCGGTCGACGTGTTGGCAACGATGATCTTCGGCAGACGTCCGAGCGCGTCGCGGGCATGGTCCAGATAGGAGGCAGTCTTTCCGGTGACCGGGTCGCGCGCGGGCGCGGTCGTGAAGGGGAACGCATCCGCAGGGTAGTCGTGCTCCTCGAGCAGCGATGGGTGCCGTGTCGGCTGCACGAAGCGACTGTTGAAGCCTGCTGACCCACCCGCGCCAGGCACCTGCAGGTACGCTCCCGCAAACGCCAGTCGACCGGTTTCGTCCACGTCGAGCCCGTCGTGCAGCATTCGCCCGATGAGCCGCGCCGACTGGCTGATACCGAAGATCAGCACCTGGCGTGGCGGTGGCGCACCCTCGAACGGGTGATCGCGGAAGTAAGCCAGCAGATCGCGAATGCCGGCGAGCCCTGCGCCCGTCACGTAGGGACCCTGGGCGACATAGGTGAGCTCATAGATCACGCCCGGCTTGAATCCTTCGTCGAGCTGCACCCGGCCCGGGCCGCCGGGCTGTTCGGGGACGGCGAAGCGCCAGTGACTGCGCGGGATCGCCTCGCGGGCGTCGTCCGGTCGGGCGCGTTGCGTGAGCCGCGCCGCCGGGTCGTTGGCAGTCGCAGGCTCGTAGGTCAGGCCGCGCATCCCGGCATAGGTCGCAATCGGCGTCGCCGTGGTGACGGTGAACTCGTTCTCCACCGGCCCTTTCAGGGTGGCACCACCCGGTCCGTACGCAACGGGCGGCGAAAAAACGAGCGGTCGCGCTCCGGGCGACTGCGGTGCCACATCCCACGTCCAGGCGGAAAACAGCAGCGTGAATCCGTGCCGCATGAGAAAGCCGTCACCGGCGTCGGCCGCAGTCGTCGGATCGTTGTTGGCAGGGCTGCGGCCGTTCACCTGGCCGAGGATCGCGATGCTGCCGCGATTGTTGACATCGTAGAGCAGGCTCGAGGGCTGCGCATCGATCGGCCGCAGCACGATGAACTCGCTCGCGAATGTGACGCGGCCGCGCGCGTCGCGGGGCGCGCGCTTCAGGTCGACGATGCGCGCATTGGCGGGTGCCGCGGGGTCCAGCGCGAAGTAGGCAACGCCGCGGATCTTTTCGTAGGCGCCTGCCTCGCCGAAGGGCGCGCCCGCCGCAAACGCTGTTCGCTCGACGACTTCCACCCTCTCGACTGCCGCCCACGCCGGGGCGATGCACGCGGCGAGCGCCGCGGTTGCGGCCAGCCGGCTCGCCGCGCGGGCCCAGCGGCATGCGCGCAGCAATGGTCCGTGCTGAACCGACGCCTCGTGTACGCGCGCTTCGCGATGGGTTCGATTGGGACTGCCGGGCATTGCTGCGTCAGTGTAGCTATCCACGGGCCAGCGGGTTAGGCGATTCCCAGCCTGCGCGCCGCCCCTGCGAAACTACTGCGGCGCGCACATGATGACCGCGTCCGGCCCGTATCCTTCCGGAATGTAACCCTTGGCAACCATCTGCGCCTTGATCGCCAGGTCGGTCGTGTAGCGGTGGTTCGCGTCGACCCGATTGTTGTACAGCCGATAGACCGGGATCGTGGCTGCGGGGCAGGCGCCGGAATTGGGATCGGGAAGCCCGATGTACATGACGTTGGGCGACTCGTAGACGAAGGTGGGGAACTTGGCGGCGACTGCCGCGCATTCATCCGCCGACGCGGAATAGAAATGCGAATCCTGCGGCGGCGGAAGATAGAAGCGACACACCGGATTCTCGCCCGCGGTGGTCTGGGCGTTGGCATTGAACGTCTGCCCGGTGCGGACCCAGCCCGGGAAGTGCCCCGAGTCCAAGGCATCAATGTCCGGCTGCAGGGAGCTGATGAAGTAATGGTCGAGCGCCGCGTCGTAGAACTCGATGACGAAGACAGTCGTCAGGTTGTTGGCCAGCCGCAGCGCTTCGTTGACCGCAGCGTACGCGTTGACGATGCCGGGGCCGCAGGTCCCCGAAGTCCGGCAATTCGACATCGGCGCGAACGCCGACGCGGTGTTGGCCATGATCGTCTTGATCTGCGCCGGGCTCAGCGCCGGATTGACCGTGAGCATCAGCGAGGCGACACCCGACACGTGCGGCGCAGCCTGGCTCGTGCCCGAATAATCGGCGAAGGTGGAAAACTCCGGCACGGTGGTTCCCGTATTGAGCGTCGACCAGATGCCGTAGAGTGCGCCGAGGGCGGACTGGTCGCCGCCCGGCGCCGCCACGTCGACGCCCGCGCCGAAGTTGCTGTAGCTCGCAAGAAAACCGTAGGGATCGGTGGCCGCGACGGTGCTCACGCCGAAGCAGTCGGCCGGATTCTGGGCGGAGATGTCTACGCTACCGTTGCCGGCGGACACCGCGATGAAGGTGCCTTGCGCCAGCACGTCGTTGATCACCGACTGGTATTGCGCGTCACAGGGACCCGCGCCGCCGAGGCTCATGTTGATCACCCTCGCCGGCGTCAGGTTGTCGGGAAAGCCGGGCACCGGCAGACCCGCCGCCCAGGTCATGCCCTGCTGAATATCGCTGGTATTGCCGCCGCAGGTACCGAGCACGCGCACCGGCAGCATCTTGGCGAACCAGTTGATCCCGGCGATGCCTTCGTTGTTGTCGCCGCTCGCGCCAATGATTCCGGTGACGTGAGTTCCGTGCCAGTCGCTGTCCTGGGCGGTTTTGCCCGGGCAGTCCGTGTCGGAGCGCCAGTTGCCGGGGTCGATCCCGCTCGCATGCGGGCCAAGTCCGTCGCGGGAGTTCGTCGCGTCGCTGATGAAGTCGTAGCCATCGAGCAGCCGGCTCGCGAACTCGTCGTGCGGACGGGCTCCGGTGTCGACGACGGCAATGACGAGTGCCGAACCCTTGGTGATGTCCCACGCATCCGGCGCATCGATGCCGTAGTACGGGGTCGTCAGCGGATTGGCCATGTTGCGCTGGTGCCCGTCCTGGAAATACGGATCGTTCGGAAAGTAGGCGTGCGGCGATACCGGATAATCGGGAGCGGCATAGCGAATGCCCGGCGTTGCTTCCAGCGCCGCGGCGAGCTCGGCCGCGCGCTCGCGGCTGACCGCAACGAGCACGGCCACGATCCAGGCTCCGCCCACCGTGGGCCGCAGCACGTGCATCGGCACCCCGGCGCCCTCCGAGAGCAGCGCATCCCATTGCGCGCCTAGCCGCTGGTTGTTGCGCGCGAGGACAGCCGTGGCGGGGTCGCTGAAGGTAACGATGAACTGGCGGATGAGGGGCGCGGGCTCTGCCGCCGCGGCGGCCTTGGCGCCGACAGCGCCGCTCGTGCTTCGCTCGAACTCAGCCCAGAGGACGTCCGGGCGCATGCGCAACGTGCCGAGCAGGCGCCTCGCCTCGGGAACGCTCGCCAGATGGTCGAGGAGGAGCACCTGGTCGCCGCTACGCGTCGGCGACCCGACGCTGAGCGGGTGTCCCGTTGCGGCCCGCAACTCACGTAGCAGCGGTTCGCCCAGCCGTTCGCCTTCGGCCGGATGCACGCCGGGCCGGAAGCGAATGACAAGCCGCGAGATCGTCACCGGCTCGGTCATGCCCGCCGCAGACTGCGGCAGGTCGCCACCGAGCGCCGTCGCCGCGCCGAGGAAGATGAGCGGGGAGCTGAGAAGCGCGCCGAGCGCAGCCCAACGCCAACCACGCAACTGCGTGCGTTCCGAGCCATTGCCCATCGCTGTCCCCTCGCGGTGCTCACGGCACCGTCGCTTATCACGCGGCACGGCGTCCGCGCCGCGCTATCGCCTCCGCGCGTTACGCCAGCCGCGCCTTGAGCTGTTCAGGGCGCAGCGTGTCGTAGATCTCGAAGGGCTGGTGAATCCACGGATTTTCCGGCAGGTGCTCGATGTAGTAGTCGGGCCGGAAGACCGAATGCGCCTTGTACCACAATACGGCACTGCGCAGGTCGACGATGTGCGCGAAGCGCTGGGGGAGGGCTTTGAACACCGCCTCGAGCGTGTGCCCCGAATCGACCATGTCGTCGACGAGCAGCACGCGCTCGCCCAGCCGTGGCGCGGTCATGGTCATGTGCTCGGCGATCACGAGCTGCCCGCGGACCGTGCCGCCCTCGGCGGTATATGAATGCGTCGACAGGATGGCGAGGGGCACCTCGAAAACCCGCGACAGCACGTCGCCCACCCGCAGGCCGCCGCGAGCGATGCAGATGATCTGGTTGAACCGCCACCCCGACTCGTAGACGGCAAGCGCGAGGCGCTCGATCATGGCGTGATATTGCGGCCAGCTGACGTTGAGCTTCATGGGGTTTGCTTGCCGTCCCGTTGTGGTCGGAGGTCTTGGTATGCCGGCGAAAGCGCGGTTCAGCGAAACGGATGATGCACGAGGATCGTCTCGTCGCGCTCCGGGCCGGTCGAGACCATCGCGATGGGCACGCCGGTGAGCGCCTCGATCCGGCGCAGGTACGCGCGCGCGGTTGCCGGCAGCGCCGCGAAACTCTTGACGCCGAACGTGCTCTCGTTCCAGCCGGGAAGCTCCTCGTAGATCGGCACGCAGGCGGCAACGGCTTCGGCGCCCGTCGGCAGCAGGCTCACCAGCTCGCCGCCGACGCGGTAGCCGGTGCAGACGCGAATCGATGCCAGGCCATCGAGGACGTCGAGTTTCGTGATGCACAGGCCGTCGGCACCGTTCAATTGCAGCGAGCGGGCGAGCGCCGGAATGTCGAGCCAGCCGCAACGGCGCGGCCGGCCGGTGACCGAGCCGAACTCGTTGCCGCGCAGCGCGAGCCGCGCCCCGATGTCGTCGGTGAGCTCGGTCGGAAACGGCCCGGTGCCCACGCGCGTGGTGTAGGCCTTGACGATGCCGAGCACATAGTCGAGCAGCTGCGGGCCGATGCCGGCGCCCGGAGCGGCGGCGGCGGCGACGCAGTTCGACGAGGTCACGTACGGGTAGGTGCCGTGATCGATGTCGAGGAGCGCTCCCTGCGCGCCCTCGAACAAAAGCGACTCGCCGGCGCGCCGCGCGGCCTGCAGCAGTGCCGCGACATCGGCCACCATCGGCTGCACGGCCGGCGCCAGCGCCAGGGTCGCATCGAGCGTTTCGCGATAGGGGATCGCGGCGCAGCCGAAGAAGCCCGTCAGCACGAAATTGTGGTATTCGAGCACGCGCTCGAGCTTGGCGGCGAAGCGGTCCGGATAGAACAGGTCCTGGACGCGCAACGCGCGGCGGGCGATCTTGTCCTCGTAGGCCGGGCCGATGCCGCGGCCGGTGGTGCCGATGCGGGTGTCGCCCATCGCCACCTCGCGCGCCTGATCGAGCGCGACGTGGTAGGGCATGACCAGCGGACACGCGGGCGAGATCGCCAGACGTGAGCGCACCTCGATGCCGGCGCCCTCGAGTTCCGCGATCTCCTGCAGCAGCGCCGTCGGCGAGACGACCACGCCGTTGCCGAGATAGACGCGCACCGAAGGCCGCAGGATGCCTGACGGAATCAGGCGCAGCACGGTCTTCTTCTCGCCGATGACGAGCGTGTGGCCGGCGTTGTGGCCGCCCTGGAAGCGCACCACGCCGTGGGCGTGCTCGGTCAGCCAGTCGACGACCTTGCCCTTGCCCTCGTCACCCCATTGTGTGCCGATAACGACGACGTTCTTGCCCATGCGCTTCGCGCTGCCTGTGGTCGCTGCGGTTGAACGGCGCGGGGTCACCCGCCGCGGCCGGCGAGGCCGGCAAGCTGGCGCAGGTCCAGGGTGAACCCGGTTGCCGGGCGCGCGCGGCCGAACGCCTTGCCGATGCCGTCGTAGCGCTCGCCGCGGCCGATCGCATTGGTCTCGCCGGAAGTGAATACGGAAAAACTCGCGCCGCTCTGATAATGATAGCCGCGCAAATCGGCGAGATCGATATGCAGCGCCTCGACCCGGCTGCGCGCCGCCTCGGCGAGCGTCTCCAGCGCGGCGAGCGCGGCGGCAATCGAGGGCGTGTCCGGCAACCGCGCGCGCGCCTTGGTCAGCACCTCGTCCGCGGGCCCGTACAGCGTCGGCAGCATGACGAACGCGTCGCGCCAGGCCGCGGCAAGCGTGGCGGTCAACGCGGTCACCGCGGGCACGTCCTTGGTGCGCATGGCGGCGAAGAGCTCGCTGTCGCCGCCGTTGCCCGCCAGGCGCGAGCCATTGGCGAGCGCCCGGTACACGCCGACGTGGCCGAGATCCAGATGCAGCCCGCGCACTGTCGCGGCGTCGAGCGCGGACAAGAGCAGCGAGAGCACCTCGACGTCCGCGGTGATGCCGGGCTCGCCGTAGAGCTCGGCTCCGATCTGCAGCACCTCGCGCGCCTGCGCCACGCCGGAGGGCCGCGTGCGCAGCACGCTGCCGGCGTAGCACAGGCGCGTGATGCCGGGCTCGTTCAACAGATGCGCATCGATGCGTGCGACCTGCGGCGTCATGTCGGCGCGCACGCCGAGCATGCGCCCGGAGAGGGGATCGACGACCTTGAAGGTCTGCAGCTCGAGATCGTGACCGGTTCCGGTCAGGAGCGACTCCAGGTGCTCGATCAGCGGCGGCTGCACCAGGCGGTAGCCGTGGGTGCGGAAATGATCGAGCAGCACGCGGCGCAGGTCCTCGATCCGCTGCGCCTCGTCGGGCAGGATATCGTCGATGTATTCGGGCAGCACCCAGCTACGCATAGAACGCGACCAGGGTCAGCACGCCGATGGCCACCGAGAGCAGGCCAATAAAGCGCAACTGTCCGTCGGTGAGCTCGGTGAGCCTGCGGAAGGCGTTGCGCCAGGCGCGCGGGGCGACGAGCGGCAGCACGCCCTCGAGCACCAGCACGAGCGCGCACGCCGCCAGGAAAGTTTCCGGCACCCCTTTTCTCCCTTCGACCCGGTTCTTGGCGGGTTGCTAGCGGGTGCCGGCGCGCGGCACAGCCTTGGCGCCGCCGGACTGCTTCAGGTACTGGAAGAACTCGGAGCTGGGATCCAGCACCATGACGTCGCTCTTGTTCTTGAATGTCGCCTTGTAGGTCTCGAGGCTGCGGTAGAAGGCGTAGAACTCCGGATTCTGGCCGTACGCGCCGGCGTAGATCGCCGAGGCCTTGGCATCGCCGTCGCCCTTGGTCTTCTGCGCCTGCCGGTAGGCGTCGGCGAGAATCACTTCGCGCTGCCGATCGGCGTCGGCGCGAATCTTCTCCGACTCGGCCGCGCCCTGCGAGCGCAGCGAGTTGGCGACGCGCTTGCGCTCGGATTCCATGCGCTGGTAGACCTGCGGCAGGACTTCCTCGGGCAGTTCGACCCGGCGCAGCCGCACGTCGACGATTTCGACGCCGATCTGCTTGGCGTCGGCGTCGGCGCGCTGCCGGGTGGTGGTCATGACCTTGTCGCGCTCAGTCGAGATCGCCTCGTGGATGGTGCGCTTGTTGATCTCCTGCGCCAGATTGAAGCGGATCGACTGCGCGAGACGTTGTTTCGCCAGCTCCTCGTCACCGGTCACGCTCTGGTAGTAGCGGCGCACGTCGATGATGCGCCAGTAGGCGATGAAGTCGACGTTGAGCGGCGTCTTTTCGGAGGTCGTGATGCGGTCGGGCCGCGGTGCGTCGAGCGTCAGGATGCGCCGGTCGTAGAACTTGATGTTCTGCACCAGCGGCACCTTGAAGTAGAGACCGGCATCGGTGTTGGCATCGATGAACTGGCCCAGCTGGAACTTGATCGCGTACTGACGCTGGTCGACCGTGTAGATCGACTGCGAGAGCACGAGCAGCACCGCCACGAACAGCGCGATGATCGGCAAGGCGGATTTCATCGGCCGTCTCCGCGATCGCGGGTGCGCGGCAGCTCGTGCGTCCGGCCCGGGTCGAGCGCCACGGATGCCTCGGGTGGCGCCGCCGCGGCGTGCGCGGCGTCGGTTCCGGCGACCGACGGCGCGGCCGCCTGCGACTGCTTGAGCAGCTGGTCGAGCGGCAGGTAGAGCAGGCTGTTGCCGCCCTTCTGATCGATCAGCACCTTGCTCGTGCTGCCGAGGACCGACTGCATCATGTCCAGGTACAGGCGCTCGCGGGTGACGGCGGGCGCCTTGTTGTATTCGACCAGGATCTGCTTGAAGCGGCTCGCATTGCCTTCCGCCTCCTGGACGGTGCGGGCGTTGTAGCCGTCGGCTTCCTGCAGCAGGCGCGCGGCCAGGCCGCGGGCGCGCGGCACGATGTCGTTGGCGTAGGCCTGGCCTTCGTTCTTCTGCCGCTCCAGATCCTGCTTCGCCTTGACGGCATCGTCGAAGGCGGGGCGGACCTGTTCCGGCGGCTGTGCGTCGAGCAGCGCCACGCTCTGGATCTGGATGCCGGTGCCATAGCGATCGAGCATCTCCTGCATCAGGGCTTCGGCCCTCTTCGCGATGTCGCCGCGACCCTCGTAGAGCACGAAGTCCATCTGGCTGTGGCCGATGACTTCGCTGATCGCCGTCGAGGCGACCTGCACCAGCACATCATCGGGGCTCTTGGTGTTGAACACGTAATCCTTGGCGTCTTTCAGCCGGTATTGCACCGCGAACAGCGCGTCGGTGATGTTCTCATCATCGGTCAGCAGCAGCAGTCCGCGGGCC
>Ga0210384_10008120_pt1 | contig 10974 bp, 10 predicted proteins | sample IncBWH2MmetaG_FD_160574 | JGI IMG/M metagenome (GOLD analysis project Ga0210384, IMG submission 160574) | Forest soil microbial communities from Barre Woods Harvard Forest LTER site, Petersham, Massachusetts, United States - Inc-BW-H-2-M | ecosystem: Environmental > Terrestrial > Soil >...
TCCATTCGCATACTGCTGGCACAAGCGCGGGAGTACCACTGTACAAACATTATCCGGGCCTGAGATGCGGAAATGGCTTTTCTCTCGGGTGGGATCGAACACAGCCGGCGCAACGAGATTCTCCATTCTGGGCAGAAGTCCCTCAAGCTCCTCAAGAATCTTTCGACCTCGCATAGTCAGTTCGAAGCCCTGCGGCGACCGAACCAGGAGGTCATCTTGAAACATTGCGCGTGCCCGCTGCAGGGCCCGGCTCACGGCGGGCTGGCTGAGGAACAGGCGGGATGCGGCTGCGGTGATGCTTTTCTCCTCGGCAATCGCCGCGAACGTAACCAGGAGATTCAAATCAGCCTGACGCAATTTCTCTAAACGCATAGACATCATGCCTATTATGCATGACTCGCATCCGTGTGTCTGCGCATCTGTAGCTGTGTAAGTCGACAGAACTGTACAGAAGGAGAATTCAATGCCACGAGAAAACGGTTTCGAGAAAAAGCGGGTAGTCATCGTAGGTGGATCGTCAGGAATTGGTTTGGCAGTCGCCGAAGAGGCGGCATCGCAGGGGGCCGACGTTGTGATCGTCTCCAGCAGCGCAGAACGAGTTCAGGAAGCCATTAAGTCTGTCGGAGGAGCAGCACGTGGACAGGTGGTTGACGTCTCCGACGAAAAGGCTGTGGAAAGCTTTTTCACGAACCTTGGCGCCTTTGATCACCTGGTTTTCACTGCAGGTGACACTCTGCAATTGAACGAGCTTGCCAAGACAGATCTTAAGCAGGCAAGACGCGCATTTGAACTGCGTTATTGGTCTGCACTTGCCACGGTCAAATACGGAAGTCCACAAATTCGAAAGGGTGGCTCTATCGTCCTCACGACGGGAGTCGCCGGCCGGCGCCCGCACAGTGGATGGGTCATTGCTGCAAGCGTCTGCGGAACTATCGAAGCTTTAACACGTGCCCTGGCGATTGAACTGGCGCCGATCCGGGTTAACGCCGTATCCCCTGGAGTCGTCCGCACGAACCTGTGGCAGAACATGAGGTCAGAAGACAGGGAGAAGCTCTTTGAAAGTGTTGGCAAGCGTCTGCCTGTGGGACGAGTCGGCGAAGCTCATGACATTGCACAAGCCTATCTGTTTCTGATGCAGGAGGGGTTCGGTACCGGTCAGACCGTTGTGGTCGATGGCGGTACGGTCCTGGTTTAGCGTCGCAGCAATACCAACACAAATGAGGAGAGGATTATGCGTTCTAATATGCGAATCACAACACTGATACAAACATCGCTGGTCATGGGTGTCCTAACTTTCGGCATGATGAGGGCGCCCGCACTCGCACAGACTTCGCAGGTCGACAATCCCGATTGGCCGTTACGGTCTTCCGAGATCCATTGGCCGGCTGGACACACCCCGGTGGACGCGGACCTATTCGCTCATAACGAGTTGCTGATTCATGCGTCCTGCTCGAATGTCTGGCAGCATCTCGTTCAGGCGCAGACTTGGCCTGAATGGTATCCGAATTCACGGAATGTGAAACTGCTGAACAGCCCGGACGGCAGGCTTCACAAGGACACACAATTTTCATGGGATACGTTCGGTGTGCACATTGAAAGCCGAGTACATGAGTTTGCGCCGGATTCGCGTATCGGCTGGTTCGGTCAAGGAACGGGTATGGATGCCTACCATACTTTTCTTTTGCTCAAAGAACCTGAGGGTTGTCGTGTCGTCACCGAAGAGGTCGTGAGAGGACCGGGAGCGGCGGAGTTCCGCAAGAAGGACCCTAACGCTATGCATAGGGGTCATGACCTCTGGTTATCGGTGCTAAAGCAGGTGTCAGAGAAGTAAGTCCAAGCCGAAGGAGAATGGCGTAGGCTGAGCAGCTTGTGGTCTCCAAGCTATGTCATGGTCCGTCCGCATCTGGCGACAAAGGAATCTCGCTGACTCCCCAGAAGTCGGCTCGGGGGAAGTTTCACCAGATAGGTAACGAGAAACGCTCTTGTGTTGATTTAATTTGGTGGGGGATTTTACTGGATGGTTGGCAACCCGGAAATAAATGCTGGTACTGCCCTGTCAGAAAGAGGGAAAGCCGATAGTTTTTTGCTGAACATTTGCTGAACAATACGCTGCAAATGAGAGCTTCCAGGGCAACTAGGAAGGCTGTAACGCCAACAAAAGAAATGAAAATCGGTCTATGCGAACAGGTCAGGGTGAATTAGCAAACCGCCGCATTCAGCCACTCTGCCACCTCTCCGGCGTTTGCGGTTCGTTTACTTTAGCACACGGATCCCGCTCCGCGAGCCGCGTGTTTTGGCCGCCCGTACAACTTCGTCCCTGGCGCATCGGTCTCCGTGCCCACGCCCGTTTTCGCGCGTCCGTTCCGGGTGGGAGAAAACGCAGAAAACCCCAACACCTCGCCTGACCAAGCGCCTAATCCCGCGTCTAATCTGGCGGGTCGGTTGGTTCCATGCGAGCACGAGGGCGAAGCATCACGCGCCTTCGCCGCTCTACAAGTCTTTCTTTTGGAGCGATTTGCCCCTAAAATATCACCAAGCTGCAAGCTCAATGTGAGGCGGCTCGGCTCCCAGGCGGCTCCCGATGGCGCCCCCAAAACCGAAGCCCAATCGCGAAGATGGAGTAGTCCTCCCGCGAAACATTTCGACCCGCAAGGGCGTATGTAAAGTTAGCAGCTCCGAACTCGAACGCAGCCAAATTTGTGTCCCCGCACGGGTGGTCCCTGCGGCCGGATGAAGATGAAGGGGATAGCATGAAGACCTGGAAGAAGGTGACCATCGGCCTCGTCGTGGTGGCGGCGCTCGGCACGATTGTATGGATCAGCGTCAATGCCGCCAACAAAGGCGTCGTCACGGTGCAAACCGCTAAAGTCGCCAAGCAAGAGACCCTGGTGTCCCTGGTGACCGCCTCTGGCGAAGTCAAGCCCACCACTTACACCAATATCACCGCGCAAGGTTTCGGCAGAATCACCGAAATCCTGGTCAAGGAAGGCGACCACATCAAAATTGGCGACCGCTTGCTCCTGCAGGAAAACGTACAGGCCAACGCCGACGTCCAGGCGCAAAACGCCGCCATCACTACCGCGGAATCCGGCGTGCAAGCCGCCGAAGCCAGCTACAAAGCCGCGCAAGCCGATCTCATCTCCCAGCGCGCCAATCTGGAAAAAGCCAAGCTGGACTTCGACCGCGGCCAAGGCCTCTTCAAAGACGGCCTGATCCCCAAGCAGGATTTCGATCAGCGCAAAACATCCTACGATGCCGCTGCCGCGGCGGTGGATTCGGCGCAGGCGCGTGTGGCTTCCCTGCGCGCTCAAATGGATCAAACACGCTCGCAAGTAAACCAGACCCGCGCCGTGCTCGTGCGCACCAAAGACATCCTGAGCAAGACCGCCTACATCTCCCCCATCAATGGCATCGTCAGCTATCTTCCCGTGCGCCTCGGCGAATACGTCGTTCCCGGCATCCAGAACTCCAACGGCAGCTTTTTGATGACCCTTTCCGACATGTCCGTAGTCACCTCGGAAGTCAAAGTGGACGAAACCGATATCGTCAACGTCAAGATCGGCCAGGACGCCGACGTCACCATCGACGCCGTGCCCGGAAAGATCTTCAAAGGCAAAGTGACCGAAATCGGTTCGCAAGCCACGCTCCGCAGCTCCGGCTTGGCCACCACGCAAAGCACCACCAGCACTCAGGAAGCGAAAGACTTCAAAGTCGTGGTCACGCTAACTAGTCCACCGGAAAATGTGCGTCCGGGCCTTTCTACCACCGCGAAAATCAAGACCGCGGTCAAGCAGAATGTGGTTGCCGTGCCCATCCAGGCTCTGGCAGTGCGTACCCGCAAGGATCTTGAAGACGCCGCGAAATCCGCCAAGAAAGATTCCAGCGTGACTCTCGCCGCTCCGCTTCCCGCGACCACCTCCACCGATCCCAAGAAAGACGAGATTCAAGGCGTATTCATCGTCAACGGCAAGAAAGCCGTCTTCCGTCCCGTCGAGACCGGCATCGCTGGCGTCACCGATATCGAAATCACCAAAGGCTTGCAACCCGGAGACGAAATCGTCACTGGCAGCTACAAGGCCTTGCGCACCCTCAAGCCCGAAGCCAGCGTCAAAGTGGACAACAGCGCACCCAAAAAACAAGAAGACCAGCAAAGCTGAAGCCGGCGCGAGCTGCGAGGAAATCGAATGCCTCTGGAAATCACTTCGACGGACTCCTATCGCGAGGACTTAGTTTCCTCCGGGATCGTCATCAAGACGCAGGATCTGGCGAAAAACTACGAAATGGGCTCCGAAATGGTGCACGCCCTGCGCGGCATCGATGTCGAGATTCGCAAAGGCGAATACGTTGCCATTATGGGCCCATCCGGCTCTGGCAAGTCCACGCTGATGAACCTCATCGGCTGCCTCGATTCCCCCAGTTCCGGAAAGTACTGGCTCGCAGGACGCTTGGTCAGCGAACTGGACGACGACGAACTGGCCTACATCCGCAACAAAGAGATCGGCTTCGTCTTTCAAACCTTCAATCTGCTTCCGCGCGCTACCGCGCTCCACAACGTCGAATTGCCGCTCATCTACAACGGCACGCCCTCCGAAGAGCGCATCGAAAAAGCCAAAAAAGCTCTTGCCCGGGTGGATTTGACCGACCGCATGACCCACAAGCCCAACGAACTCTCCGGAGGCCAGCGCCAGCGCGTCGCCATCGCTCGTGCGCTCGTCAATTCGCCCTCCATCGTCCTCGCCGACGAACCCACCGGGAACCTCGATTCCAAGACCGGCGAAGAAATCATGAGCCTCTTCGCCAACTTGCACAGCCAGGGCAACACCATCATTCTCGTCACCCACGAACACGACATCGCCCAGCATGCCCACCGCATCATCTATATCCGCGACGGCAAAATCGCCTCCGACGAAGCCGTCAAGAAGTAGCGGACAATTCGGCTCTTTCTCTCCTCTTGGTAACTTCCTACTCTGTTTCCTGTTTGCATCAGCCTTCTTCGCGAACACGGGTCCGCTAATTCTTTAGCAGGACTCTGCTTTCGCCGCGAAGTACGGCACAGGAGCCAAAGTTTTATGTCCGCCACCACCGGCACTGCACCCTCGACCGCGGAAGTTCTCCGTCTGGCTTCCGAGCGCGCACAAAAGTACGCGCATGAAGCGCACACTCGCAGAGTTGCGCCGTCCGAAGAGGCGCTACTCGCGCTGGCTCGCCTCCGCCAGCCGTTCCCCGAGGCTCCGTGCGATCCGCGCGAGGTGGTTGCTCTGCTCGATGAAGTGGGCTCGCCCGCCACTGTTGCCACCACCGGCGGACGCTACTTTGGATTTGTGATCGGCGGAGTTCTGCCCGCTGCCGCCGCCGCACACTGGCTCGCCGGAGCGTGGGACCAGAATGCCTCGCTGCGCGCCATGTCGCCCGTGGCCGCCGAACTGGAAGATGTCCTGCAGTCATGGGTCTGCGACGCTCTGGGGCTTCCGCAGGAATGCGAAATCGGGCTAGTCACCTGCGCCACCGCCGCAAACTTCACGGCCATGATTACCGCGCGTCACGCATTGCTCGCTCGCGCCGGCTGGAATGTCGAGGAGGACGGCATGTTCGATGCGCCGCCCATCGAAGTTGTCATCGGGGCGGAAGTGCACACTTCCATGCTGAAGGCTCTCACCATGGCCGGATTCGGAAGCAAGCGCATGAAGCGGATCGAGGTCGACAATCAGGGCCGTATATTGGCCGCCAAGCTTCCGAAACTGACTCCCAAAACCATCGTGTGCCTCCAGGCAGGCAATGTAAATTCCGGCAGCTTCGATCCGGCGGTGGAGATTTGTGCGCGTGCAAAAGAAGCAGGCGCCTGGGTTCATGTCGACGGCGCTTTTGGTCTGTGGGCCGCGGCTTCCTCGAAATATCGCCACTTGCTTGACGGTTTTAATCAGGCGGAATCCTGGGCCACCGACGCCCATAAATGGCCCAACGTCAATTACGACTGCGGAATTGTCGTCGTGCGCGACGCTCTGGCGTTGCGCGCGGCGATGACCATGAGCGCCGCCTACCTGCAAGCCGGCTCACGCCGCGAGCCCATGTACCAGACGCCCGACGCTTCGCGGCGCGCTCGCGGCGTCGAACTATGGGCTGCGCTGAAGTCCCTGGGACGTACCGGATTAGCGCAGTTGATCGAGCGAACGTGCCAGCACGCCCAGCGATTCGCAAGTGAGCTGCAACGCGCCGGCTTCGATGTCCTCAATGACGTAGTCATCAATCAGGTGCTGGTCTCCTTCGGCAGCCCGGAAATCACGCGAGAAACAATCCGCCGCATTCAGCAAGACGGCACCTGCTGGTGCGGCGGCACCGTCTGGCAAGGCCAAACCGCCATGCGCATCAGCGTCTCCTCCTGGGCCACCACCGACGCCGACGTCGACCACAGCCTCGCCGCCATAATCCGCATCGCCAACGACTGCCGCAAATCAGTCAAACGCTAGCCGCGACAGCCACGCGCCTTCGCAGTGGCCGATCGTCAAATTCGTCGTTGGTGGGGAGCTGGCCCTGGCGCAAAGGCGCGCGAGGCGTGCGAGCTCACGTTTCGGTCCGTAAGTAGCAGCGATTACTCAGCGCGAATGCGCCGCGGTGGACGCATCGAGGTCCGCGAACGTCTGCGCCGTGCACAAATACGTGTGCGACATCCGGTCGTGCCACGTCAGCGCATCTTCATCCCACATCGCCCACAGAAATCCCATAAAGAACGTTCCCGCGGAAAGCATATAGCCCGCGCTCCGCAGCAGCATTTGCCGCGGCGTCGGAGTTTCTCCCGAGAAGCTGACTACCTGCAGCCCGCGCAGCATCATCCCCGGAGTTGTGCCGCCGAAAATCGTGAACAGCGCGAAGTATTGCAGGTACACCAGCGCGAACGTGGCGCTGCACACCGCCGCACTCAGCTTGCTCAGCGTGAACTGCCCGCCCACCGAACCGAAGAGCGCCAGAAACGCGCCATAGGCGAACAGCAAGCAAGCCCCATCCGCGAGCGCCGCCAGGCGGCGCTCTTCGATCGAAGCGACAGGGTACAGGCCGGGGCTCAGCCCTTGCTCGACGTCCGTGTTCAGGCTGGGATTCAGAAGGGATTCTGGTCCGACGCCTCGCGCCTGTCGGGGACTGGCGCGCTCCGAGCCCAGCGGCAGAGACACGTCGATAACCATGCGCGTGTCGTCCTCCCGCTTGTTCGCGGTGCGTCCGATCGCGATCGTGAACGAAAAGTCCTCTTCTGGATGCGCCGACTTCTCGGCCAGCGCCGTCGCTGCCTGCGGCGCGGCAAGCGGCGCCGCAGCCTCAAAGGGAAGCTTCGACTGGTTTGCGTGGACAGACGATTTTCGCCGCTTGGTCCGATAGGCTTCTAGACGCTGCGCCACTTCACCGCGCCACGCGGTGTCCGAGGCGCTGTCCCCGGACGTATTTCCGGATCCAGAGACAGAAGGGTTCAGCGTTTCGGAGTTCAGACTTGAATCGCAAAAGCTACACGCGCGAACGCTCGAAGGCAGAATCGCGCCACACTGCATACAGGTTTTTGTCACCGGTCGTTTTTGCGCTGCGGACGCTTCCACTCCGGTGAGGAGGGAACATCAGCAGGATAACACGTCCTGGACAAAGTCAAGCGGGAGCGAATGGAAAATGTAGCGAAAACAGCAGCAGGTGCACGAAGGTAGGGAGAAAAAACGAAAATAGACAGCGATCAGCCGGGCGCCTAAGCGTCCATTTGCTGTGCCAGCATGTCGCGGCTGAAGGCTATGCGTCGCTCCAGGGCCACCGCGGCAAAGTAGGCGCACTGGCTGCGCTCCGTCTCCGTCCAGGCGCGTAGCGCCGGCATGATCCGCGCCAAAGTGGAACGAACAAAATTCAGCAGGCGGAAGTACGCGCCCACCGCTTGCACCCGGCTGCGGTCTTCCGGACTCTCCGGGCACAGCCGCAAAAGCTGCATGACCCGCGCGAAGTCTTCGCCGGTCGCCGATTGCGCAATCCCGGTAACGTCCCGCACTTCCGGCGAGAGCGCCTGCTTCGAGGAAGCGGCGATCAGCGAGCGGCAGTAGGACACAAAAAACTGCAGCAAGAATACAATCGAGCACACCAATATGATTCCGGCTATCATCGCGGCACCACCGCCAGGCGCGACGGAACCAGCCGCGCATCCTCCGGGAAACGCCAGAAGGCGTAAGCCCAAGTCATCGGCAAAATGCACCCGGTAACCGGATACAAGCTCTGCAAAACGCTATGCAGCGCCGGATATAAATTGCGTAAAGCGAAGCTGGCCGCCAACAGGCTGAAGAAGATGCCCAGCGACAGCACCAGCTGGATCAGGCGCGTGCGCGTTTCGCGCAGCTTTAGAATGGCCGCCCACAGCACGTAGGTCAGAATAAGACCCACAAAATTCAGGTTTTGCGATACTTCCACGAAGAAGCGCCCGGCTATCCGCGGCCCGGACTGCATCACGATGGCGAAGGAAAACAGCGCGGTACCCAGCAGCAGCAGGATCGAACCAAAACGAATACTTTTCTCGGCCGCCATCTCCTCGAAGACATGCGCGTACAAGCTGGTCAGCGTGAAATAAAGTCCGATGGTCAAAAACACGTCGGAGTAGTAGTAGAAAAACGCGTATTCCTGCGAACCGAAGCCATGCGTGAATAAAACACGGAAGCGGCCCACGCTCACGAAGATGCAGGCCAGCATGTAGCAATTGAGCGCGAGGTAGCGCTGAAAGGAACCTCTGAGGAGCGAACACACCACCACGGCTACCTCGGCCGAGGTGCAAAGAAGCCAGATCAAATACGCGGATGTACCAGGCACGCTAGTTTTCCTTAATGCCGCGCCCTGGCTCTTCTTATTACCGCAGAAGCTAACTCTAACTCTGCGGCGGCCTTACGTTACTTCCAGGGCGACGGTGGCGGTGGTGCTCCACCAATCTTCCATGGGGACGGTGGCGGTGGTGCTCCACCAATCTTCCACGGCGACGGCGGGGGTGGCGCTCCACCGATCGACGCTGTTAACGTCGTATCGCTGTGCGCCGCGACAACCGTCTTCAGACCCATCGCTCCGACTAGAACGAACATAGCCAGAAGTGTAGCCAGCTTGCGTGACATATAAGGTGCCTCCGAGGAATAGAAAACCCGGGTGCACTGTATATGCTGGGGTCCAAAAGCGCAAGTGGCTCATGCGAATGAGCCTGTTACAAATCTATACACACCTACCTGTCCCGCAGTTTCGCCAGGTCTTCGCCTGACTTGCGGATGGAACACTTCACCAACAGCCCCAGCCTAGGGTTCCGGTCGTACAGGGTCAACGGTACCCTGGTACTACGCGGAATAGGACTAACTGGGTACTGCGCGAGGGGCCTCGCCGCTGCCCTCCAAGCCTGGCGGCAGCTTTCCGTTCGCCTCCTCGCTCTGACCCTTTCCACTCCACCAGGGAGAGGCGATGCGACCAGGCTCTTCCCCGTTTGCTCCGCGCCTTGACACATTCGCTTGCGACTTCGTAGCATGAACAATTGCTTCCGTGCCGGCGTAGCTCAGTGGTAGAGCGAGGGTCTCATAATCCCTAGGCCGTGGGTTCGATTCCCTCCGCCGGCACCAATAAGTTCCGGCAATATCACGCTTACAGTACAGTCCGCTGGCTCCTCCGAGATAATCCTCAAGAGTGCCGCGCGATAGCCTCCCAGCTTCTGCGCGATAATCCTAAGCAAATTCCATATTCCCCTTTCTTCGCGGCCGCAAAGTCGCCTCGCGAGAGAGTTGACACGCGAACACGCCTTAGGCAGCATCTCGTGCGCCATGGGCGAATCCCGCGATCTGCTTCGTGAAGGGCCGGTGCACGTTCTGGTGAATCCGCTGGCCGGCGCAGGCTCGGGGGCGCGGACTGTGCCGCGAATTCAAGCCTTTCTCGCTCAGCAAGGAATCGCTGCGCAGTTTCACGCCACCGAAACCGCACAGGAAATGGAACGGATCGCCGCCGACGCGATCCGTGACCAGGCCAAGGTTTTGCTGGCGATGGGCGGCGATGGGACGCTGCAAACCCTGGTAAATGCTGCCTATGCGAGCGGCGCGGTGCTCGGCATTCTGCCGACCGGAGGCGGAAACGATTTTGAGGCGGCGTTGGGTCTGCCCGGCGATGCCTTGGCTGCAGCGCACGCAATCGTGGACGGCAGCGTCCGCTGGGTGGACTTGGCTCGAGCGCGCACAGCGGATGGCAGGGAGCGGTTGTACTGTGGAGGGGGTGGGGTGGGGCTTGATGCGGTGGCGGCGCGGTATGCGTCCGAGGTCTATGGCAGGGTGCGGGGCAGGTGGCGGTACATGCTTTCGGCGTTGAGCGCGCTGCGGAATTATTCGGCGGTGACGGTGCGAGCGGAGTTTCCAGGGAGCGGGTTCGCGGCGGTGGAAAAGCGGGTGCTGGTTGCGGCGGCGCTGAATACGCCGACGTATGGAGCGGGATTGCGATTGGCACCGGCGGCGAAGATTGACGATGGGTTACTGGATGTTGTTTTTGTCGAGGAGTTGAAGGCGCGCGAGGTGGCGGCGGTGCTGTTTCACTGGGGGCTGCGGGGGCAGCTGCGGACTCGAAAGATTGTACGGTGGGTAGCGCCGCGGGTGAGGCTTACCGCGGACCAGCCGTGCTTGTTCCAGGGGGACGGGGAGATTTTGGGACCGGCGCCGGTGGAGATCGAGGTGGTGGCGCGGGCGGTTCGTGTGCTGGCGGTGTAGACCGGAATGTAGCAACAAAAGGACGGCCTCTACAGATAAGCTTGCGGCCGAGACTTCAAGGAGTACTTTTAGGGTCCGACAGAAAATGAAGGGTACGCCCCCTATGTTCTTCGCAAAAAAGTATGGAAACGATAGATTCCGCTAGGCTTAGCCTTCGCTCTGATGCACAAGAGCGCCGCAAGAGTACGCAACGCTCTGATTTTAAGGTACTTAATTTCTGGCGTTTTTTTGCAGGAAGAGAGAGGAGCCAGGT
>Ga0210384_10008124_pt1 | contig 10971 bp, 12 predicted proteins | sample IncBWH2MmetaG_FD_160574 | JGI IMG/M metagenome (GOLD analysis project Ga0210384, IMG submission 160574) | Forest soil microbial communities from Barre Woods Harvard Forest LTER site, Petersham, Massachusetts, United States - Inc-BW-H-2-M | ecosystem: Environmental > Terrestrial > Soil >...
GACGCCAAGCTGGTCTCGCTCAGCGCGGAGTGGCGGGCCTTTCAGACCCGGCTTGCGTTGACTGGTATCGACTCAACGGCGGTGGTGATCGAGGATGCCGGTGTCGTGAGCGTCGTGAAGCCGGGCACATTCACCAAGGGCCGCGTCAACGCTGACTCCGCCATGGAGAGCTTCGGCCATGAGGCCTTGAAGGTACCCGGCGTACTGCGCGCGGATCTGCTGAGCACCCTCGCCAAATCGGACACAACGAGAGATACGATCGCCCGCCGCTGGCTGCACATGTTTCGGCCCACCGGACCCGCGCGGCTCGTCATCACCCTCACGCCGTACAGCTATTGGGGGACGGGAAGCAGCCTTATTGCCACACATGGTTCGCCGCACGATTATGATGCCCACGTGCCGGTAGTGTTTTACGGCGCCGGGGTGAACCCGGGCAAGTACAAGGAGTTTGCGCGCGTCGTGGACATGGCGCCGACGCTCGCCGAGCTCATCGGCGTGAAGCCGCTCGAAACCCTCGATGGCCGTGTTCTTCGCCAGGCCATCAGGTGATCCTCGCGAGCACGAGTCCAGATGCAGGAGGGACATGACACGATCTACGCGCATGACGCTTCACCGCGCGTTCGACGAAGCACGATTCGGGGCGGCACGAACCCTGGACCTGCGATCGTCACTTCCGACTGCCGCTGAGGCGGTGCGCCGGACGGAGGTCTGGCTGCGCGAGCGCCAGATGCTGAAGGCGGGCGAGGTGCTGGTGATCACGGGCCGGGGGAAGGGAAGCCCGGGAGGAATTGGCGTGGTGCGCGAAGCCGTTTCACGGCTGTTTCGGGTGCTGAATCGCAAGGGCGTGATTGCCTCGGTCGCGGAGCATACGCCTGGTTCGTTTGTTGTCACGCTCGCACCGGTTCGCGCGCTGTTCGAGACCGTGCGACGGTCTCGCGGCCACACACCGCGTCTCGCACCCGCCAGTCCGGCGGAGTTCGCAGCGCTCACGCCAACGACGCGGGCCGAACTACGCTGGTTGGCCGAGCGATCGCTAGACGCACTCGGCGCGCCACGAACGGACCGGTTCGTGCGCGAGGAGATGATGCGGCAGTTTTCGGTGCTCTCAAGTGCTATGGCACCGGAGGAGACGGACCGTGACGGTCGCCTTCGGTTCTTGATCGCTGCGGCGAGCGATGCGTTCGATGGCGTTGAGTAGAGCGATCTCGTCGTTCGAAGTTTCTCCCCGTCCCCGGCAAACAATGCGCAAGGTGGTCCCTGCACTCGAGCAACGCCAGCTGGGCCGCACGACGCGCGTCACGTCGATTCTCGCGCTCGGAACGTCACGCCTGGCGCAGGCCGGACAACGCGAAGCGGCGCGCGTCGTGCGCGAAGCCATCGATCGCGGCGTCAGCGTCATCGAGACGGGGTGGGAGTACGGTGAAGGGCGCACTGAACGATGGCTCGGGCTCGCGCTGAAGGACGGTTATCGCCAGAAAGTCACGCTCGTATGGCAGTGCTGTGCGCACCTGCGTGACTACAAGACGGCGATGCAGCAAGTGGATGAGTCTCTGTCGCGCCTGAAAACAGACACACTCGATGTCCTGTCCTTTCACGAGATGATCTACGACAACGATCCCGACTGGTTGTACGACCACGGCGGACTGGATGCGGCGCAGGAAGCGCGTGAGCAGGGAAAAGTGCAACTCCTCGGGTTCGGCGGGCACAAGTCTCCACATATCCACGTGAAGTTGCTACAGCGTGGTTTTGCGTGGGACGTACTGACGCTTCCACTTAATCCGATGGACGCGACGTTCCGGTCGTTCGAGAAGCAGGTCCTTCCGGAGGCCGTGCGCCGGGGGATCGCGGTGATGGCTGCAAAGCCCATCGCCGGCGGGGCCATCGCAGGCTCGCGGGTCGTAAAGCCGGAGGAGGCCTTACGCTACTGCTTCTCGCTGCCAGTAAGCACGGTGATCTGCGGGATGGAGAGCACCGCGGTCCTCAGAAAGAACCTGCGCCTCGCGGTGAGCTTCAAGCCGTATCACGCCGGCGAAATGGACGCGTTGCGTCAGAAGGCTCGCGGTGTGGCAGGCGACGGACGCTTTGAACGCTACAAGACGACGCAGGAATTCGACGGACTCCCGGGCCGCGTGGCGCACGGCTACACGAAATGATTGCGAACGGTCTGCCCGCGTTTCGCACGACACTCATCATTGCGACCTACAATTGGATGGAGGCTCTCGATGCGCTGCTCGAGACGGTGCGCGCGCAGTGGGAGCCGCCGGACGAAGTGATCATCGCTGACGACGGCTCGCGCGCCGAGACCGGCGACTTGATCGCGCGCCGGGCGACAGCGTTTCCGGTGCCGCTTCGCCATGTGTGGCACGAGGACGCCGGGTTCCGTCTGGGGGCCATTCGCAACAGGGCAATGGCCGTCGCGGCAGGCGCATACCTGATACAGCTCGACGGCGACCAGTTGCTGCATCCGGGGTTCGTTCGTGCCCACCGGAAATTCGCCAGGCGCGGTTCCTATGTGCAAGGAAGCCGCGCAATGCTCGGCGAGGCGCTGACACAGCGCTGCCTTGCCGCCGCCGCACTGACCGCCGTGCTCCCGTCTCCATTCACGCGCGGCGTGCGGAACCGTGTTAACGGAATTTATGCGCCAAGCCTCGCTCGACTGGTGCGCGGACCCAGCGGTCCTCTCACCCGCACTCGTGGTGCCCACATGGCGTTCTGGCGCGACGACATCGTGCGCGTGAACGGGTACGACGAGGACATTCAGGGCTGGGGACGCGAAGACAGCGAGCTCGCCGCCCGGCTCATGAACTCAGGGGTCCGTCGGCGCAACCTGAAGTTCGCAGCTGTCGCATGGCACCTTCACCATCGCACGAGACCCCACGACACCGTGGCGCGCAACCACGAGGTTTTCGAGCGCACCGTGCGAGAGGGGCGCGTGCGATGTGACCACGGGATCAGCCGCTATTTGCGGCATGGCGAGCCCGGCGGAGGGAAAACCACGGGTGCGGCGCTGAAGCTCGACTGAGCGTCCGTGAACGGATTCCTTCTGCTGACAGCGTTCGTGGCAGCCTGGTGGGCTGTGCGCACCGTGATCGCAAAACGGGAAGAGCGACGTTTCGAGGCGGCTTATCGGCGCGGAGCAGACGGCATCATCACGGGAGCCGAGCCCATCCGGCTGACCGGAACGCGGCGCAGTGCGGTTCTGCTCTTCCATGGATACAACGACTCGCCGCAGTCCGTCTCGTCGCTGGCCGACACGCTGCACGCCCGAGGGTGGACGGTATGGGCTCCGCTGCTGCCGGGTCACGGTCGTACGCTCCAGGCGTTTGCCCGCTCGAGCGCGGACGAGTGGCTCGATGCCGCGCGGCAGGAGTTCACGGCGTTGGGCGTCACGCACGACGAGATCGCGGTGGGAGGTCTCTCGATGGGTGGCGCCATTGCCCTCACGCTCGCGGCGGAGCACCCAGAGGTGCGTGCAGTGGTCGCCCTCGCACCATACCTCCATGCCTCCATGCCGCTCAGGCTGTTCGATGCACTCGCGCCCATTGCGGGTCTGGGCGCCCGCTATGTATGGAGTGGAGGTACTAGGTCAGTGCATGATGCGGCGGCCGGCGCCGCCATGATTTCATACAGGCGATCGACGCCGCGACTCCTGGTCCAGCTTGACCGCGTGGTGCGCGAGGCTCGGGCCAACCTGCCGCGCGTACGGCAGCCCGTGCTCGTCGTGCAGTCGCGTGAGGACAATCGCATTCCGGAAACCAGTGCGGTCGAGGCGTTCGAGCGCCTGGCGTCCACCGACAAGACGCTGCACTGGGTAACAGGTGCCGGGCATGTCGTGACCGTGGATTACGGCCACGAAGATGTTGAACGCATCGTTGCGGACTGGCTGGAGACGCGGCTCGCGTGATGGCGTCCTGAAGTCCGTTATCGATCCAGCACCCGCGTCTCGCCGGGCGCCATCACCCAGAGATTGCCTTCGGGAAAATTGCGTGCGGCCCAGGCAGCCCGTGCACGACGGGGTGGTTCATCCACGGGTTCATCGGTCAGCACGAAGGTGCCCCAGTGCATCGCCGCCATCACGGTTCCCGTCTCGCCACGGGCGGCTTGCGCCTCGACGATGCTCCCGTACGCCGCCACCGCCTCCTCGGGATCCATGTGAACCGGCCTCATGAACCAGCGAGGATCGTATGCCCCTATCGGCATGAGCACGAGGTCAAAGGGACCGCACTTCCGGCCGATCTCACCAAAATCGGGGTGATGCGCGGTGTCGCCGGCGAAATAGACGCGGTGCGCGGCTGCCTCTATTGTCCAGCCGCACCAGAGAGTGGCATTCCGATCGGCCAGGCTCCGGCCGGAAAAATGCCGGGCCGGCATGCACGTGACCTTCGTGTCGCCGAAGACGCCACCGTTGAGAGGGGTGGCACTCCCGAACCAATCGCGTTCGACAATCTGCCTCACGCCCGCTGTCCGCAGTCGTTCTCCCAGGCGCAGCGGAGCACACCACGTCGCCTGGGGATGCCTGATCACGAGCGCGCGAACGCTGGCCTCGTCGAAGTGGTCGTAGTGGTCGTGCGACTGCAGAATCAGATCGACAGGAGGCAGGGCCTCGAGTGCGATTCCGGGCGGCGTGAGCCGGCGTGGCCCCGCCCATCGGACAGGCGAAGCGCGCTCGCTGAACATCGGATCCGTGAGGACATTGAGGCCACCGAACTGGAGGAGGAAGGTCGAATGGCCGATCCAACTGACACGCAGCTCATTCGTCGTTGAGCGGGCTGAGCGGATGGAAGGCGTAACGGATGCGGGCGCGCGTCCGCTCCCACGAAGCCCGAAACGGCCACGCCATGCGCGTTCAAGTGACCAGCGCAGCACTCCGCCGAGTCCGGGCAGGCGAGGGCCGGGCCACGGATTACGGAAACGGCCGCTGGGCAGGTGGTGCGCCGGAATGGATGGCAGCGTCATGGGCAAGGGAATATACGGGCCATCGACGGCTTGCCCGGCGAGGCTTGCGAGCGAATCGCAGTCGGTAGACCAAGTGGCCGCGGCGCTTTAGATTCGAGTCATGCCGAATTTCGGGAGTTGGGCGACGGAGTGGTGGAAGCCGTTGCTGTTCATTGTGATCGCCGGTCATGTGACGAACGTCTGTGTCACGATTTTCCTGCACCGTGCGCAGACCCACCGAAGCGTCCGCCTGCACTATCTCGCGGCGCTGCCCATGCGTCTCTGGCTGTGGTTGTCGACCGCCATGGTGACCAAGGAGTGGGTGGCCTGCCACCGCAAGCATCACGCCTTCGCGGATCGCGACGGGGACCCGCACAGTCCCGTGCTCGAAGGGCTCAAGAACATCGTGCTGAAGGGCGCTTTCTACTATCGGAAGGCAGTTCGCCAGCCGGGGATCCTCGAGAAGTATGGCAAGGGGACGCCGAACGACTGGCTGGAACGCCACGTCCTCGCATCGCGGAACTGGCTCGGCATTGCCCTCATGCTCGGCATCGATGTGTGGTTGTTTGGCTGGCTGGTGGGCCCCGTTGTATGGGGCGCGCAGATGATCTGGATTCCGTTCTGGGCGGCAGGGATCATCAACGGAGTAGGGCATGCTCTCGGTTACCGGAACCACGATGTGAAAGATGCAAGCCGCAACATTTCACCGATCGCGATCTGGTTGGGCGGCGAGGAGCTTCACAACAACCATCATGCCGACCCGAAATCACCTGCATTCAGCCATCGCTGGTTTGAGTTCGACATCGGCTGGCTGTACATCCGGCTGCTGTCGGCGCTGGGCCTGGCAACTGTGGCATTCGCACGTGAGACCTGAGGGCTGAACGGTCGATGCCGGTCGTGACCTGTGCGCGTTGTGGCAAGGCGGGAGAGGGATTCGAGCGCGCGCCCTTTCCGGGCGCGATCGGCGTCCGGATCCTCGAGAGCACCTGTCGCAGCTGCTGGGGTGACTGGCTGAAGCAGCAGACCATGCTGATCAATCACTACGGACTGAATGTAATGGATCCGCAGGCGCGGCAGTTCCTCACGCGAAACCTGGAGGCGTTCCTCTTCAAGTCCGGACAGCAGGACGACGTGGACACGAGCAAGCACGGGACGATCGCGCACTGACGCTTGACATTAGTATCGAACAGGTACTAAGTAGTCGCGATGCGCGACCGCTCCACCGCACATGCGAACGTCCGCCGCTCGGTAGCGACCTCGGTAGATGTCGTGCTCTGCACGCCGCGCGGTCGCCACCTTGAGATACTGCTCGTCCGCATTCACGGGCGCGTCCACGATGGCTGGGCATTGCCGCATGCCCCGTACGGGCCGGGCGATACACTCGAACGGTCGGCCACGCGCGTGGCACTGCAGGCACTTGGACGCCAGCCGGCGTGGCTCGAGCAGATCGGCGCGTTCGGTGGTTCAACGCGGCACCCCACCGCCGCCTCGCTCTCCGTGGGCTACGTGGGCGTCACTCCGGACGGCTTCGTTCAGTCGCGTGATGAGGCGAGATGGTTCCCGGTAGCCCGTCTCCCTGCGCTTGCGCCACGCCATCGCGCGATTGCCGATGCGGCGCTTGCCGCGCTGCGGGACCGCATGGACCACGTGCCCATCGCGTATCGGCTCGTGCCTTCGCTGTTTACGTTGAGCGCCCTTCAGAGAATTTACGAACTCCTGCTCGGCCGTCCACTGCATAAGGCGAGCTTTCGGCGCGCACTGCAAGCGAGCTACCTGGTGAAGCCGACGGACGAATGGCAGAGTGAGGGCCGGGGACGCCCGGCCCGGCTCTTCAGGTATGTGTCGCACCGCCGCGGAAAGTTGCATCGCGGCCTCCGATTCGATCTGCTGGGCGGCTGACGTGGGCTCCTGTGGCACACTGGTGACAATTCCCCTCGCCGCACAGGTATATACTTACATAGTTGCAAATTGTACATAAGGTCATGAGGAGGGACGACGTGCTTGCCTACCTGGACGCACTGCTCGCTGCACACGCGGGGCGGGATGTCGCCGAGATCGAACGGTTGCTCGCGCATCCACTGGCCCGCATCCTGACGCATGATGTGCTGGCCGAAGCACAGGGCGCTGCCACGGGCGCACCGCGCGGAGCGCCGCTCCGCCTCATGCAGTTGCGCCATCAGACCGCTCAGCTTCTCGCTGGCCGGCTGGACGAGCCCGAGGTGCCCGAGGGGACTCAGCCACTCCGGGCCGCCCCATCGTCGATCACGGCCCACCCGGCGGAACGGGTTCAACTCAGGTTGCCGCTCTCAGCCTGAGCGATGTGCGGGCCCCTCTCCTTTCCTCAGACCCACCTGCTCGAATGGCACGTTGAGAAGGGGAAACTCCTTCCATCCGGTGTAATCAAAGTGCCACCATTCCGATGGATTGACGGCGAATCCCTGCGCCTCCATCTCGCGCCGGAGTAAATCGCGCAGCCATCGCTCGAGCGCGGTCCCGCCTGGATAGTCGGCATTCGATCGGTGCGAGAACTCGTCATAACCGCCAGTCATTCTTGCCGGCCTTCCGGTTTTCAGGTCGTACAGCGTCAAGTCGACGGCGGCACCACGGTTGTGCTTCGAACCGGATGCCGGATCGGCGACGAACTGGTGCTGGCTCCCCCTGGTGGCATCCCAGAACATTTTCGTGACGAACCAGGGGCGATAGGCATCGTGAATCAGCAGACCGTAGCCGTACACCGCCAGCCCGTGGTGCACACGAACGAGTGCCTGGGCGGCGGGACGCTGCAGAAATGCACGCGCCGACGAGTACATCGGCGCTCCGAGAAAGTTGTTCGTCGAAGCGTACCGAATGTCCAGTCTGATTCCCGGTTCGAGAGCGACGAGCTCCACGAGATCACTGGGGCGCAAGTGACCCTCTTCCGGTGGCGGAGAGGCGGCAAGCGCGGACCGTCGTAGCTCCTCCACCGGATGTAGCGGCGTGATGCGGAAAGTGACTCCCTCTTCCGTGCCGACCGCGCGACGCGGCAGCGTCCGGCCTGCCATCCGGAGGGACGGGGAGCGGCCGGCTTCAGATGGAGTAAAGTGTGATCGAGTCAGCGCGGTTTCATGTCCGCCGGCAAGCACAAAGAGCCGACCCGCACGCTCGAGCACGAGGACCGTGTCGCCGTCAACTCCATATTCACCGATGAAGCCCGCGATCTCGGCGGGAACGGGTTGGGGCTTCGGCCGCGCCGGATCCTGAAACGCAGCCCGCCGTGCCATCAAATGCTTTGCCGGGACCCTCTGAGCGAGCGAATCGCCGAGGGGGCGGAACGCCGTCGCCCGCATGGCAAACACGGGCAACGCTATCGCCGAAAATACGCACGCGCGAAACGCGCGCGGCGCCTTCGAACTCACCCGGCTATGCAGCGCCGGCGATGTATCGGGCGAAACGCCCACAGTTGGTGCACCGCAGGGTCACCTGACTCCGCGGCGGTGGTGGAGAGTCACCCGGATCCTTTTCGATCTCACCCGAGCAGGACGGGCAGGAGAGGGGTGATCCGTTGCGGTCGTTGGCGATGAGATTCAAAGCCTGGGCCGGGTTGTACGAGGCTGGGCGTGGCTTGCGCATGCATTCTCCAGAAGAAAACTCGGTGTGCGGAGGTGCAAACCTCGCGCACGCCGCCATTGTCTCCTGAAAGCTAATCGGGCCTGGGCCAAAGCCGAAGTGCCTGATACCCCTTTCGGTGTCCTTTCCAGTAGATCATGCGGGTGCCAGGGGAAGCGCCCGAACTCGTTGATTCCATTGGGCCGGGCCGGTTTCGTGGACGTTGCCGCCGGCCGCGTCGACAGCCACGGTCACGGGCATCTCCGCAACCGTGAACTCATAGATGGCTTCCATGCCCAGATCTTCGAACGCTACACAGCGTGACGCGCGGATCGCCTTCGAAACCAGGTAGGCCGCACCGCCGATAGACATCAGATATGCCGCCCGGTGGCGGCGAATTGTCTCGATAGCTGCCGCGCCGCGCTCAGCCTTTCCGATCATAGCAATCAGGCCGGTGTTCTCGAGCATCATCTCCGTGAACTTGTCCATGCGAGTAGCGGTCGTGGGACCAGCGGGGCCGACAACTTCATCACGGACCGGATCTACCGGTCCGACGTAGTAGATGACACGGTTGGAAAAATCGAGGCCGGAAGGCAGTCCCACGCCGCTCGCGTAGAGCTCCGCTATACTCTTGTGCGCGGCGTCCCGACCAGTCAGAAGTCTGCCAGACAAGAGGAGGCGCTCACCGGCTTTCCAATTCGCGACCTCCTCGCGGGTCAGCGAGTCGAGATCGACGCGACGCGCGCTCTGGTCTGGGCGCCATGTGACTGCAGGCCAGTCGGCGAGCCTGGGGATCGGAAGGTGTGCGGCCCCTGAGCCGTCGAGCGTGAAATGCGCGTGGCGGGTCGCGGCACAGTTCGGAATGATGGCAACGGGCTTGGCGGCAGCATGCGTGGGATAATCGAGAATCTTCACGTCGAGTACCGTGGAGAGGCCGCCGAGTCCCTGCGCACCGATCCCGAGCGCATTGACCTTGTCGTACAGCTCAATTCGCAGCTCCTCGATCTTGTTCCGGGCGCCACGCGCCTTGAGCTGTGCCATGTCGATCGGCGCCATTAGCGATTCCTTCGCGAGGAGCATGGCCTTCTCCGCCGTACCACCGACGCCGATCCCCAGCATGCCTGGCGGGCACCAGCCCGCTCCCATCGCAGGCACCACCGTCAAAACCCAATCGACGATGGAGTCGCTCGGGTTGAGCATGCCAAGCTTTGACTTGTTCTCGGAGCCGCCGCCCTTGGCGGCGAGCCTTACATCGACAGTGTCGCCAGGCACGATCTGCATGTGGATGACGGCTGGTGTATTGTCTTTCGTGTTCTGTCGTCCGAATGCGGGATCAGCCACGATTGATGCGCGCAATACGTTGTCGGGGTGGAGGTATGCGCGGCGCACGCCCTCGTTGACCATGTCCTCCACGGACATCGTGGCGTCCCACTGCACACCCATTCCGACTTTCAGGAATACGACGACGATTCCGGTATCCTGGCAGATGGGCCGATGTCCTTCGGCGCACATTCGCGAGTTGGTGAGGATCTGGGCGATCGCGTCCCTGGCCGCCGGTGATTGTTCCTTCTCGTAGGCGTCACCCAGGGCCGTTATGTAATCCAGTGGGTGGAAATACGAAATGTGCTGGAGCGCGTCCTCGATGCTCTGGACAAAATCGGCTTCCCTGATCACTGCCATTGCGAGATCCTGAAGAAAGAGGTCTGCGCCTGAAGTTAACTGCCCGGCACGTGCGGCGTTCGGAGCCGCTGAACCGAGACGATCCCGAGCATGGGTCCGAGCGCGAGCAGAGCGAAGGCCCACGGCCAGCCAGCCACCCGGACGATCGGCGGAATGAGCTGAATCGCACCCGTCGTGAGGAGAAAACCGAGTGACACCTGGAGCGTCAGAGCGGTGCCGACCGCGTGGGAAGGGACGCTCTCGGTGACGAGAACGCTGAACTGCGCGGAATCTGCGATGACGAAGAATCCCCACACAAGCGCGACCGGTCCAAGCATCCAGAGCGAATGACCGAAAGTGAGTCCGACCAGGGCGCAACAGGCTCCGCTCGCGACGAGGGCGCGTGTCACCAGAGGTACGCGGCCGATGCGGTCGGCAACCAGCCCGCCCCAGACGCACCCGGCTCCGCCCACCGCGATGACGCCGAATGACAGCACAGCGACCGCCGGAGCCGGCGGCAAGGTGACTGCGTGGGCGTTGCGTGCGACACTTGCGGCAAGGAACGCGGGGATCCAGGTCCAGTACGAATACAGCTCCGTCATGTGGCCGAGGTATCCTCCGCTGGCGAGACGCCAGCGCCGGTTGCGGACGACTTCACCGACAAGCGACCATGCGAATGGACGCGATTCAAAAGCAAACGGGCCGTCATGATAGGCGAACAGAACGAGCGATGCAGCGACGATCGCGCAACCGGATGCGAGCAGCGTGATGAACGCGACATCAGCGCCGGGA
>Ga0210384_10008125_pt1 | contig 10970 bp, 9 predicted proteins | sample IncBWH2MmetaG_FD_160574 | JGI IMG/M metagenome (GOLD analysis project Ga0210384, IMG submission 160574) | Forest soil microbial communities from Barre Woods Harvard Forest LTER site, Petersham, Massachusetts, United States - Inc-BW-H-2-M | ecosystem: Environmental > Terrestrial > Soil >...
TGCCCCTCCCTTTGGCGCCCAGGTGCTTCTCGCGGCCGACGAGGTCGTAGATGTTGTGCTGCTGGGGCGGTCCCGGGTCGACCTTGTTGCGCATCCCGTCTCGGCCTGCAGCGAGCAAACCCGCGAGCGAGAGATACGGGTTCACCGCCGAGTCAACGGCTCGAAACTCGAAGCGTCCAGCCGCCGCTACCCTGACGATGCTCGTCCGGTTCTGCCACCCCCAGTCCTTGTAAAGCGGCGCCCAGAAGCCGGCATCCATGAACCGCTTGTACGAATTCACGGTCGATGCGGTCAACGCGCACAGCGCATCCGCGTGCTTGAGGATTCCGCCGAGGAACCAACGCCCGGGCTCCGACATCTTCCCCGGCCCCTTGGCGTCATAGAACAGGCTCTTGCCGGCCTTGTCTTCCATGCTGAAGTGGTGGTGGTGGCCGTTGGCCGAAACGCCGACGAACGGTTTGGGCATGAAGCACGCGATCAGGCCGTGCTTGCGCGCCACCTCGTTGCAGACCTGCCGATACGTGCTGATGTTGTCCGCCGTGGCCAGGGCGCGGTCGTGATGGATGTTCAGCTCGAGCTGCCCGGGTGCGTCCTCGTGGTCGCCCTGGATCATGTCGAGCCCCAGCGCCTTGCCGTAGGTGATCACGTCCATGAACACCGGCCGCAGCGTTTCGAACTGGGCGATGTGATAACACCACGGCTGGGTGACGCCCGCCACCTTGCCGTTGGCGTCCTCTTTGAGCCACATCATCTCGGGCTCGATGCCGCATAGGAAGTTGCGGCCGATCTCCTTCTCGACCTCAGCGACGACACGCTTCAGGTTGCTCCGGCAGTCGGCGTCGAACAGGTCGCCGGTCTCGCTGTCGTAGCAGTCGCAGTACACCCGGGCGATGCGGCGGTCCCAGGGCAGGATCTTGAACGTGTCGAGATCGGGCATGCCGATGAGCTCTGACTCGTTGGCGCCGAAGCCGATGTAGTTGTCGTACCTGTCCATGAACAGGTCGGCGACCGAGCCGTAAACGAGCTGATAACCCTTGTCGACGATGTCACCGAAGTGGTTTGCCGGTACGCCCTTCCCGACGATGCGCCCCGTGATGCTGATGTGCTGGCAGTAGACGTACTCGACGTTTTCCTTCTTGATAAGGCGGAGGACCTCAAGCTTCTTCGCCTGCCGCTCCGGCGTCGCCAACCGCTTGATGTCAGTCAATTCCGTGCCCCCTTCCTGTAGCGCCGGCCCCTTCCCTGCGAGGCTCGCTGCGCGATCCTGGCAGGACCTCCCCACACGGTGGGGAGGATGCAGGGGCAATCCTATAGCGGTCTACCCTGTCGGGCAACTGCGTTTAGCGCATCGCGCGTCGGACGGTGGCGACGATTCGTTCGACCGATGGCATCGCGGCATCTTCCATGCTTTGGGCGGCCGGCAGTGGCACGTGCGGCGTGGTGATCCGGACGATCGGACCGTCCAGGTCGTCGAAGCATTCGTCGGCGACGATCGAGGCGATCTCCGCGCCCCAGCCGCATAGACGCGGGTTCTCTTCAACAGTGAACAGGTGGCCTGTCTTCCTTACCTCAGCCAGAATCGTCCGCGTGTCGAGGGGCACCAGGCACCGAACGTCGACCACGGTGGCGTCGATTCCGTCACGTTCGAGCTCGCTCGCGGCGGCGATCGCCTTCGGCACCATGGCGGCCAGGGCGACGATCGTGCAGTCCTTGCCCCTACGCCGCACCTCCGCGGCGCCAAGCCGGTCGACATGCTCCCCCTCGGGAACCTCCCCTTTTACCCCGTACAGCGACTTCTGTTCGAAGAACAGCACCGGGTCCGGGTCCCGAATTGCTGCCGCGAGCAAACCTTTCGCGTCGGCCGGCGTGGATGGCGCGACGACCTTCAGGCCAGGTACTGCCATGCCCCAGTTCTCGAGGCTCTGCGAGTGCTGAGCCCCAAATCGCGATCCGCCTCCGTTCGCGGTCCGGATGACCAGCGGCAGCGAGACCTGGCCGTCCGTCATGTATCGCGTCTTGGCGACCTGGTTGGCGATCATGTCCCAGCAGGTGGCGAGAAAGTCCGAGAACATGATCTCGACCACCGGCCGCAGCCCGGTCATGGCCGCGCCCATCGCCGCCCCGATGATCGCCTGCTCGGAGATCGGCGTGTCGCGAACGCGCTCCGGGCCAAACCGCTCGAACAGGCCGACGGTGGCCTTGAACACTCCCCCCGCGGCGCCCACGTCCTCGCCGATGAAATAGACGGTCGGATCGCGGTCCATCTCCTGTGCTATCCCCGCCGCCACCGCCTCGCGAAATGTCAGTTCCGCCACGCCGAGCCTCCGTCGCTCCAGACCTGGGTCTCGATGTCTTCAACCCGTGCGGGCGGCGCGCTGCGGGCTTCCTCGGTGGCGACGTCGACCTTTCGCTGTGCCTCATCGTCGATCTCGCGTAGGGCCGCATCGTCTGCACCCGACGAGGCAAGCCGATCGCGGTAGAGCGTCACCGGGTCTCGGCTCAACCACTCGCGCACCTCTGCCGCGGGGCGGTACGTGGCCGGGTCGCCCCGCGAGTGACCGCCGTGCCGGTAAGTGACGGCTTCGACCAGGGACGGCCCGCCGCCTGAGCGCGCCTGGCCGATCGTCCGGGTCGCGGTCTCGAACATGACGTCGGCGTCGTTTCCGTCGACCAGGATTCGTTCGAGTCCGTATGCGGCGGCGCGGTCGGCAGCCGGGTGCTCGACCGCGGTGACAGACCGGATGGGCGTGTACTCCATGTACTGGTTGTTCTCGCAGACGAAGACCACAGGGAGCTTCCACACGACCGCGAGGTTCAACGCCTCATGGAAGGCCCCGATGTTCGTCGTGCCGTCGCCGAAAAAGCACACGGCCACCTGGCCTGACTTTCGCGCCTGCGCAGACCACGCGGCACCGGCGGCGATGGGCAGGTGCGCACCGACGATGGCGTACGAACCCATGGCGCCGTGGGCCACATCGGTGAGGTGCATCGACCCGCCCTTGCCGTGCAACATGCCCGTCGCGCGGCCGAGCAGCTCGGCCATGGCGGCGGCCATCGACGCACCACGGGCGAGCGTGTGATCGTGACCGCGATACGTGCAGAACGTGTAGTCGTCAGGCCTCATCGCGACGGCATATCCAGCGGCGATCGCCTCCTGTCCCAACGCCAGGTGACTCGTGCCGCGAATCAGGTTTTCCACGAAGAGGTCGTAGGCGCGCTTTTCGAAGAACCTGAGCTCCACCATGAGCCGGTACAGGCGCAGCCGCGTCGCCTGATCGATGTCCGGCCCGGTGCTTGCGCGCTTGGCGGCCCGCGCGCTCAATACCGGTTCGCGATCATCAGCTCCTCGGCGGGGAAGAGTGTGATCACCTCGTGCCCGGTGGCCGTCACCACGAGCTCCTCTTCGATGCGCGCCGCCGAGCGGCCACCATCGGCAGGGCAGTAAGTCTCGAGCGCGAAGACCATGCCCTCCTTGATTTCGATGGGGTCTTTCAGCGAGGTCAGCCGGCTGATGATCGGTCGCTCGTGCAGCCCGACACCGAGCCCGTGACCGAACTGCAGGGCGAATGCCTCCATCTCGCTTTCGAAGCCAAACTCCTGTGCCTTGGGCCAGACCTTCGCGATCTGGTCGGTGGTCACGCCTGGCTTCACCAGCTCGATGGACGCGTCGATCCACTCGCGCGCCTTCTTATATGCATCGCGCTGGCTCTGGGTCGCCCGGCCGACATTGAGGGTGCGGTAGTAGCAGGTTCGGTAGCCGTTGTACGACTGGATGATGTCGAAGAAGGCCTGGTCGCCGGGACGGATCAGCCGGTCCGAGAAGTTGTGCGGATGCGGGAAGCCACGCTCGCCGGAAACGGCGTTGACGGCTTCGACGTCGTCCGACCCCATCTCGTAGAGCTGCTTGTTGGCGAGGGCGACCAGCTCGTTTTCTCGGATCCCCGGCTTGAGGTTCTCGAAGATCGTCTGGTAGACGCCGTCGACCATGGCCGCCGCCATGCACAGCAGCATGATCTCGTCCTTGGACTTGATCTGGCGAGCGTCAAGCATCGCCTGCTGGCCGTCCACCACATTGAGGCCGGCCTTCTGCAGAGCGAAGACCATCGGCAGCTCGGCGATGTCCAAGCCCAGGGGTTCATGGGCCACACCTTGCTCGCGCATGATCTCTTTAACTGCGCGGGCGACGTCGTCGGAGAGTCCCACCTCGGGCGCCACCGCGCCGCGCAGTCCGGTCATACCTGCGCGTGAGTTCTCGGGGCGCAGCCACGGCGAGTGCAGGCGGTGAACCTTGGCCGCCGACCCGAAGTCCCACAGCACGGGCTCGCCGGAATGCGTCAGCAGCGCAAACCGGGCCACCTTGTCACGCGCCCACTCACCGATGTGGGTGCTCGTGATGTAACGGATGTTGTTCATGTCGAAGACCAGGACGGCGCCAAGGCCCGCACTCTGGATCGCGGCCTTTGCTCGTCCGAGACGGTATTCATGCAGGCGCTGGAAGTTGACGCGTTCCTCCCAATCGACGTTCATGCGCCCGGGCGCGGGCAGCGATGCGACCGGGAACTCAGGCTTCGACATGCTTCACAGCCCCCTGGTCGCCCAGCCCGTCGGCCACGTGCCGCGGGTCGGGTTCGAGCTCGAGACCGGCGCCCCGCGCCTCCAGCTCGAGGAGGCTCGCGAAGTCTTTGTCTCCAAGGCCGTTGCCGATCAGGTTCACAACGATCTGATGCACCAGGGCGGAGACCGGGAGCGGGACGTTGGTCTGGCGCCCGATCTCGAGACCAAGCTCGAAATCCTTGCGCAAAAGGTGACCGGTGAAGGTCGGCGTGAAATCGAGGTTGACCAACGCCGGGGTCTTGTAGCGGCTGAAGGTTGAGCCCATGACGCTGCCGTTGAGAAAGTCGAGGTAGTCGGCGCGGGCGATACCGCCGCGCTCGGCCAGAACCGTGGTCTCGGCCAGTATCTGCGTCACCACGCCGAGGACCAGGTTGTGGCAGATCTTGACGAGCCGGGCGCGCTCGCCCTCGCCGACATAGCTCACGCTCGCCCCGAGCATCGCGAGGTAGGGGAGGGCGATCTCGAAAGCCGCCCTCGGTCCAGACACGGCGACCGAGAGTCGCCCGGCGCGCGCCACCTTCGGGTTGCCGCTGACCGGAGCGGCGAGCAGCGCCGTGCCGAGCCGCCAGGCTTCGAGGCGGATGGCCTCCGAGACGTCCATCGATACGGTCGACGAGTCGATCAGGACCGCCGGCACTCTGCTCCCGTTGGACAGGACGCCGTCGGGCCCCGTGGTCACGACCGTGAAATCGTCCGAGTCGGCCACCGAGATGATGACGATGTCCCGGTCGGCGAGGTCTGCCGGCCGGTCCACGATGCGAGCGCCCAGCTTGGCCAGGGGCTCCGCCTTCGACCGGGTGCGGTTGTAGACCGCGACGTCGCAGCCGCGCTCGAGGAGCCGCGTCACCAGGGCGTAGCCCATGCGGCCGGTGCCAATCCAGCCCAGCGTGTGATTAGCGGGCTTGGTGGTGCTGATTAGCGCCTCCGGGGCATGACCCAACATCCGAACCGGGCAAACGTTTGCCTACCATATCAGCCGCCATTTGGCAGTGTCAAACGGGCTCACTCGGTCGCGCTCCGAGGCCCGTATTGACCTGCCGGCGGATCTTCTCCGACCCCGCCGGTCGAGCCTCGAACCACGAGCTGGGGAGCGAATACGACCCGCTTGGGTGCGAGCATTCCCGTCTCGATCTGCTCGAGCAGCATGCGGGCGGCCACGGTGCCCAGCTCGTGGATCGGCACGTGAACAGACGTGAGTCCTGGGATGAGCCGGGCGGCCAGCGGAATGTCGTTGTAGCCGACGATGGCGAGGTCATCGGGGACGCGGAGGCCCAGCCGGCGCGCCGCCGCGTAGGCGCCCACCGCCGTCATGTCGGTGACGGCGAAGACGGCGGTCGGCGGGTTCTTCAGCGCGAGCAGGCCCTCGGTCGCCCGGTCGCCGCCCTCCTCGGTGAAGCCGGCGTCCACGAGGAGCTCCGGGTCGAAGGACACTCCGGCTTCGGCCAAAGCCGCCTGGTAGCCTCGCCTCCGCTGAACTCCCGTGCTGATCGTGGTCTGGCCCGCGAGATGCGCGACACGGACGTGCCCGAGGCTCAGCAGGTGCTGGGTCGCCAGGCGCGCGCCGGTCACGTCGTCTGAGCCGACGAACGGATCCAGGGCCTCGTCGCTGTAACGGTTCACCAGGACGTATGGCGTGCGCTGATGCCGAAGCCATCGAACCGCAGGGTCCTTGAGAAAGGTGCTGGCCAGGATCACGCCGTCCACGCGGCGCGCGGTCAGGCTCTGCAGGTGTGAGCGCTGCCGTTCCGGACTGCCGTCCGTGTTGCAGAGGAGTACGTTGTAACCGCGTGGCGAAGCGCCGTCCTCAATGCCTCGGAACAGTGCAGCAAAGAACGGGTTGGTGATGTCTGGAATGACCACCGCCCAAACCAGCGTCTGCCTGAGCTTGAGCCCACGGGCGACGCCATTCGGCCTGTACTCGGTTTCCCGCAGCAGGGCTTCGATCCTCGAGCGGGTCGCCGGGGCGATGCGCAGGCTCGGATCGTTGTTGGCCACGCGCGAGATCGTGGATGGGTGCACGAGGGCGCGGGCGGCCAGCTCCTTGAGGGTTACCGGCATCGGCCGAACGCTCGCATTGACATTCGTTTCACCCGTGCCTAACATAGGGCAATCGTTTGTTCACAGCAAGTCGGCGAGCGCCGGCTAACCAGCACGCGAAGGGAGTAGAGAGCATGCGAAAGTCCCTGACGGTAGCTGTGGCAGGCTTCGGCCTGACGCTGGCCGCTTGCGGCGGAACCACCCCCACCGCCGCCCCGTCGCCCGGCACCCCGATCACGATCGGCGTGTCGGTTTCACTCACCGGTGACTTCTCGGGTGACGGCAAGGCGCTCGAGCAGGGCTATGACCTCTGGGCGCAGGACGTCAACGCCAAGGGAGGCCTGCTCAACCACAAGGTCACGATGAAATATGTGGACGACGCCAGCAGCACCCAGCAGGTGGTCACCAACTACACCAACCTGATCACCTCGGACAAGGTCGACCTCGTCTTCGGTCCCTTCTCCAGCCTGTTGACGATCCCCGCGTCGACCGTGGTCGACCGCTACGGATACGCGTTTCCTGAACCTGCCGGCGGCGGGCCTTCGGTGTTCAACCGCGGGCTGAACAGCATCTTCTTCGTGCAGCCGGCGTCGGTCGAGGACAACCTCGTGAGCTACACCAAGTGGCTGCTTTCATTGCCGGCCGGCCAGCGCCCCGCCACCGCCGCATACGCGACCCAGGACGACCCGTTTACGCAGCCGCAGGTCGACAAAGCCAAGAGCCTGCTCGAGGCCGGTGGCATCACGACTTCGTACTACAAGGTTTACCCGGCGGAGACCCACGACTTCACCGCGCTCGCGCAACAGGTCGTCAACTCCAAGGCCGACGCCGTCATCCTGGGGACCCAGCTGCCGGATGCGCTCGCGTTCCCGCAAGCGTTCGCCCAGCAGCACTACAACCCGAAGACGATCATCGAGACGACCGGGCCAGACCAGGGGGCCTCTTTCTCGGGCCCGCTTGGGGCCAACACCGAGGGGATCATGGTGCCGGCCGGCTGGACACCCAGCGCCACCGCCTACGGAAATGACAAGTTCGTCAACGAGTTCATCGCCAAGTACGGTGGCGCGGCCGCCGACATCAGCGCCGACGCGGCGGAGGCGTACAGCGTCGGGCAGGTCGTCGACCAAGCCTCGGCCAGAGCGAACAGCATCGACAACGGCAAGCTGATCAGTCAGCTTCACACCGGGACCTACAACACGGTCCAGGGACCGATGTCGTTTGACGCGACGGGGAAGCCTCAAGGCGGAGTCGGCGTCTACATCGAGCAGTGGCAGGGCGGCCAGGCGATCTTCGTCTACCCGACGTCAGTGGCCGTCAAGCCGCCCGAATATCCCAAGAACAACTGGCAGTAGGCATACAGATCCGGGGACGGTGAGCATCCGCCACCGTCCCCAGATTCCGGCCGGAACCTCCTGATGACCCGGATCCTCGAAGCGGCGGTGCTGGGCATCCTGACCGGGGGTGTCTATGCGTTGATGGCTTCAGGCCTCACGTTGATCTTCGGCGTCATGCGGATCATCAATGTCGGACACGGCGCGCTGGTGATCCTCGGTGCCTATCTCAGCTTCGCCGTCTGGCACAACCTGGGTCTGGATCCGTTTCTCACCCTGGTGATCACGATGCCGGTCATGTTCGGGCTGGGGGTGGTTTTGCAGACCATCTTCATCCGCCCGCTGAAGACGGACCGCGAAGCGCTCTCGGTGCTGGTCACGTACGCGATCGCGCTTGGCATCGAGGGCCTGCTGGGTTACTTCTTCACGTCCAACTATGTCCGACTGCGGACCTGGTACGACACCGCAAGCTTCCCGGTTGGGAGCTTTTACATCACCTATGTCTACGTCTTCGGTTTCGTGCTGTGCCTGGCCATCCTCGGCGGACTCTTTTGGATGCTTTACCGCACCAGGTTCGGTGGTGCGATCCGCGCGACGATGCTCAACCGCACTGCGGCCCAGCTGATCGGAGTCGACGTCGACCGCGTGTCGGCGATCGCGTTCGGCATCGGCATGGCGACGGCCGCCGCCGGCGGCGTGGTCTTCGGCATGACGAATGCCTTCAACCCTGGAAGCCACTACGACCTGATCTCACGACTCCTGACGATCATCGTTCTCGGCGGACTCGGGAGCCTTCGCGGCGCAGTTATCGCTGCGCTCGTGATGCTGGTGACCGAGGACGTCACATCGGCCGTGACATCCCCGGTCTGGGCGAGCTTCGCCTTCTTTGTCGTGCTCGTGCTGGTGCTGCTGGTCCGACCGCAAGGGCTTTACGGCGTGCGTGTGCGTGACCGGCTGTGAGGTTGCTCCGAAGCGTGACAGCACTCAAGGCTGCCGGCCTGGTGGTCATGTTCGCGGTGGCCCTGGCGCTGCCCGCGTTGGCGCCGGACCCTGCGACCACGAACATCGCGGTGTTCACGATGATGTATGTCGGGCTCGCGACCGCGTGGAACATCATGGGCGGCTACACGGGGTACATCTCACTCGGCCATGCCGGTTTCTTTGGCTTCGGGTCATACGCGTTGGGCCTTTTGCTCGCCCACTTCGCCATCGCCGGCGGCTACAGCGCATTCCTCTTCGTACCTTTGGCCGGCTTGCTCACTGCCGTTCTGGCGGCGGGGATCGGCTGGTTCGCGTTGCGAACACGCGCAGCGACCTTCGTGATCGTGACCATCGCTTTCATGTTCATGGTGCAGCTGCTCGCCGAGAACCTGGTCGGGATCACGGGCGGCGGGCGAGGGCTGAGCTTCCCCGTTCCCCCGTGGTCCGGTGGCGATTTCAACATCCCCTACTACTACGCGATGCTGGCCCTCGCCACCCTCGGCCTGGCCATCTCGTGGCGGATTCGCTTCTCGAAGTTCGGGCTGGGCCTGCTGGCGATCCGTGACGACGAGGACAAGGCGCTCGCGGTCGGCGTTCCGACGCGCGCGTTCAAGCTGACCGCCTTCATCGTGAGCGCAACGCTGGTCGGGATGATCGGCGCCGTGTACGGCTACTACGTGACGTACATCTATCCGCAGTTCGTGGTCGACCCGCTGATCGGGATCTCCATGGTGCTCATGGTTTTTCTCGGCGGGCTCGGGACGCTCAGCGGGCCGATTCTAGGCGCTGTCATCCTCGAGCCGGCGCAGCTCTGGCTTGCGTATCACTTCGGAGCCAGCCGCCTCTACCTCGTCCTCTACGCTTCGGTCTTCCTGCTCGTCATCCTCCTTCTGCCTCGCGGCATCATCCCCTCGGTCAGCGAGCTGATCACGAGATGGCGAGCCGGCGCGGGCGACTCGAAGGGAGCGGCCGGCGGCGCCGCCGATCCGCTGCCGAAGGCGATATCGCCATGAGCCTGCTCCAGATCGACGGTCTGTCCAAGCGTTTTGGTGGCGTCGTTGCCGTCGACGGGTGTTCCATCTCGGTCTCCGCCGGCAGCATCACCGGGCTGATCGGCCCAAACGGGTCGGGCAAGACCACGATCTTCAACGTGGTGACGGGGTTCATTCCGAAGGATGCCGGCCACGTCACTTTCAAGTCGGGCTCGATCGACGGGTTCGGACCCGATCGCGTCTATGAGCTGGGGATCGGCCGCACTTTTCAGCTCGCTCGGATCTTCCCGCGACTCACAGCGCTCGAGAACATGCTCGTACCGGTGCGGCGCAAGGGACTCCGCGCGCTCTTCTCCCGTGCCGATTGGAGTCACGAGAAGTCCCGTGCGATGGAGATGCTCGACTTCATGGAAATCTCTCAAGTCGCCGGCACGCTCGGAGGCGCGCTCTCCTACGGGCAGCGCAAGCTGCTCGAGCTCGGCGCTGTGCTGATGGCAGAGCCCGAGCTCGTGCTCCTCGATGAGCCGGCGGGCGGCGTGAATCCTGCTCTGCTCGAGAGGATCGCGGATCGAATCCGCCGGTTGAACGCCCGCGGGATCACCTTCCTTCTCGTCGAGCACAACATGAGCTTTGTCATGAACCTCTGCTCTGAGGTCGTGGTCGTGAATCACGGGCGCACAATCGCAGCCGGCAAGCCCGATGCGGTGCGCCAGGACCCGGCGGTCCTCGACGCATACCTGGGGGCCTGAGGTGGCGGCGCTGCTCGAGCTGGTGGGCGTCACCGCCGGCTACGGCGGTGGGGACATCCTGCACGACGTCGACCTCACGGTGCAGGAGGGCGGTCTCACGTGCATCGTCGGACCCAACGGCGCGGGCAAGTCGACGGTGCTTCGGGTGGTCAGCGGTCTTCTGCGGCCAAACCGCGGAGCGGTTCGTTTTCATGGCGACTCGCTGCTGGGGCTCAGCCCGCGCGCAATTCTCGGTCGCGGCATCGTCCAGGTCCCACAGGAGCGCA
>Ga0210384_10008126_pt1 | contig 10970 bp, 10 predicted proteins | sample IncBWH2MmetaG_FD_160574 | JGI IMG/M metagenome (GOLD analysis project Ga0210384, IMG submission 160574) | Forest soil microbial communities from Barre Woods Harvard Forest LTER site, Petersham, Massachusetts, United States - Inc-BW-H-2-M | ecosystem: Environmental > Terrestrial > Soil >...
CGTGCTTACGAAGTCTGACGCGGTCGATGCCGACACGCTCGAAGTGGTGCGGCTGGAAGTCGAGGAGTTTCTGCGCGGAACGTTTCTGGAAGCTCCGGGATCGCCCATCGTGGCTGTGAGTTCGCTCACGGGCGCGGGCCTCGAGGAGCTCAAGCGGACCCTCGTAGCCGCCGCGGCGGCTGCCGAAATCCGCGATGCGGGCGCGCTGCCACGCCTGCCTATCGACCGCGTATTCACCATGAAGGGATTCGGGACCGTGGTGACCGGCACTCTGATCGCCGGGACGATCCGCAAGGAAGATGAACTGGAGGTCTTTCCTTCCGGGAAAAAAGTGCGGGTGCGCGGAGTGCAGGTGCATGGACACGCTGCCGACCTTGCAGTAGCCGGACAGCGAACGGCTCTGAACCTCGCGGGAGTCAGCATGGAAGACTTGTCGCGCGGCATGACGATGGCCCCGCCCGCAACGCTCTCCACTACGAAATTCGTAGACGTGAAGCTGAGACTGCTGGCTTCCGCGCCCCGTGCCTTGAAAACCCGGGCCCGCGCGCACTTCCACTCCAACACGATGGAGACTGTCGTTGAGCTGGCGCTACATGGCGCGAAGCAGGTCGCCCCCGGCGAGGAAGCGATTGCGCGCCTAAAGCTTCCCGAGGCGGCGCTTCTGATGCCCGACGATCGCTTTATCCTACGGCAGTTTTCACCGGTGGTGACCATCGGCGGCGGCGTGGTCTTAGACGCTTCACCGCTGATCGAGCGCCGAAATCGGGGAGCGGCTAGAACGACTGAAGCCGCGTCACCTTTCGTGCAGATGATGCAGGTCTTCGAGTCGGGAAGCCGGGAAGCCATTGTTCGTACCAGGGTGGCGCGGCGTGGGCAGCGGGGATTGTCGCTGGCGGAGGCCGTCGCCGAAACCGGATGGCCGCGCGAAACGATCAACGGGCTGAGTGCATCTCTTGTGAACGAAAAACTGCTGGTGCGATTTCAGGATCGGCTATTCGCCGAGCCGGAGGTCGGCTTGGCTCAAGAGCGATTGGTCGGGACGGTTTCGACTTTTCATGAAAGGGATCCGCTTCGTCCCGGAATGGCCAAAGGCGAGCTGCAGGATGAGATCACACGCGCATTCTCGATGGCCGGCGATCTGTTTGAATCCGCCCTGGCCGCGTTAGTGCAGCAGAAGAAGCTGGAAGTCGCTCGAGATGTCGTGCGCCTGCCCGGCCGCGGAGTCGTGATGAAGGACGAGGAATCCGAATCGAAGGACAAGATTAAGGAAGTCTTTGCCGCGGCGGGATTGAAAGTCCCCGCATTGCACGAAGTGATTGCGGGCTTGAAGGTCGATAAGACGCGGGCGCAGAAGATCGTGACTTTGCTGTTGCGCGAAAGAGTGCTGGTAAAAATCTCCGACGAATTGGTTTTTCACGGCGGCGCGCTCGACGAACTGCGGCAAAAGCTGAAGGCTTACAAGGCGAACGCCCCAAAAATCGATGTAGCCCGGTTCAAAGAACTGACCGGAGTCAGCCGCAAGTATGCGATTCCGCTGCTCGAATATCTGGACCGGGAGCGCGTGACCCGGCGCGTCGGTGATATACGCGAGATTCTCTAAGTGGGCATCTTCTGACCAAACCCGTGTGAATTTACCCCTCCTCGAATTCAAGAACTGAACAAACTGGCCGATAAGCTACGTGATGAGACGCCAGCTCAATGCCGCGCTATCGGCCTGTGCGTTCGTTTGTGCACTGAACTGGACCAGCATTGCTCAGGACTCCCTGCAGGGCGATGCCACACGGATTATTGCTTTGGAAAACGCGTGGAGCCGGGCCTCCGAGACCAAAGATACGAAATCGGTCAACAACCTGCTGGACGATAGCTTTGTGTACGTCGACGTCAATGGAAAGATGATGACCAAGGCGGAGGTATTGAAAGACATCACGGATTCAGGCGTCTTGCAGGTGGTCACAAAGTCCATGATCGCGCGCCTGCATGGAACCACAGGCGTCGTCACCGGGACGTTCCGGCTGGAAGGAATAGTCGGGGGCAAACCGTTGCGGCAACAGGGGCGTTTCGTCGATACCTGGTTATTCAAGAACGGAGTATGGGTTTGCGTTGCCAGCCAGGCCACCGGAATCGCTCGGTGAGAAACTGGCTGCACTATTTGTTGCCGTTTTCGTTTCTGGCCGGAGTATGTCTGTGAAGAAGGCCACATTCGCGCTGATCGCCGCCTGCACAATCCTGCGTTTGGCAGGGGCGCAAGAGGTCGGAGCCAATGCCGGGATAGAAGCGAAAATCCGCGCGCTGGAGATGTCCTGGGCGCAGGCCGAAGCGCGCAAAGACAATAAAGCTCTCAGTGCACTTTTCGATGACGAATTGCTGTTCGTTGAATACGACGGCCAACTCCTGACGAAAGCGGAATACCTGGCGAGGGTTCGTGACTCGGAGGAGCTTGGGGGCACGACCGAAAGCTTGTCCATTCGCGTGTTTGGAGGCATGGCCCTTGCCATAGGGGTTTATCGGGAAGAGGTTTTCCGGAACGGCAAGCCCTACCTCCGGCGCAGGCGCTTCATTGACACCTGGGTCTACAAGAAAGACACCTGGGTATGTGTCGCCGCTGCCGCAACGCTCCTACCGCGCTAGTTCCGGGTTAATCGCTGCTCCAACGTTCTGCTAGTCTCATCTCAGAGGCGGTTTTTTCATGCTTCGTATCCGAAACGCGACAATTGATGATGCCGGGCTGCTCCGGACCATGATCGGCGAACTGGCGGAGTTTGAGCGCGAACTCGAAAACGTAACCATCCGCGAGGAGGATCTGGCGCGCGACGGATTCGGCGAGAGTCCCCGCTTTCGCGCACTGATTGCGGAGTGGGACGGACAGCCCGCCGCCTATGCCCTGTTCTTTGAAACCTACTCGACCTGGGTGGGGCGCGGGCTGTTCCTGGAAGATCTGTTCGTGCGCGAATCCTTGCGCGGGCACGGCATTGGAAAAGCGTTGCTGGCCGAGGTCGCGCGCGTTGCCGTCGACCAGGGCTGTTACGGAATCCAATGGGAAGTCTTGGACTGGAATGAGAACGCGATTGAAATGTACAAGAGCCTGGGCGCAGAATTCCGCGATCAGTGGCGGCCGGTCTTGCTGACCGGGGACGCTCTCGGACGGCTGGCCGAAAAGGCCAAGTGACGGAATGACCATGCGAGTACGCATTATCGGAGCGGGGCTTGCCGGTTCGGAGGCGGCGTGGCAGTGCGCGCGGCGCGGCGGCGACGTGGATTTATTTGAGATGCGGCCGGTGCGCTCGACGCCGGCGCATCAGACGGCGGACTTTGCGGAACTGGTGTGCTCGAATTCACTCAAGTCGGACAGCGAGAATACGGCCCCGTGGCTGCTGAAGGAAGAGATGCGGCGTGCCGGATCGCTTCTGTTGAAGATTGCGCGCGAATGTGCCGTGCCTGCGGGGCATGCCTTGGCGGTAGATCGGGTTGCATTCTCCGCGCGCGTCACCGAGGCGCTTTCGCACGAGCCCCGAATTTCAATCCGCCGCGAAGAAGTGACTGCCATTGACGAAGAGCATGACGTGACCATCGTGGCCACGGGGCCGTTGACCTCGGAAGGATTGACATCGGAAATCGCGCGGCTGAGCGAGGCTTCGAACGCCTCCGACATCACGGAAACGCAGCCGCGCAGCCCCCATCTCTATTTCTACGATTCCATCAGCCCCATCGTCGAAGCCGACTCCATCGACATGGCGCGGGTCTACCTGGCGGCCCGCTATGACAAAGGATCGGCCGACTACATCAACTGCCCGATGACGGAAGAGGAATACAGCCGGTTCTATGACGCTCTGTTGACGGCGCAGTCGGCTGAGGAGCGCGATTGGGAAAACTTAAATTATTTCGAGAGCTGCCTTCCCATCGAAGAGATCGCCCGCCGCGGCCGCGATACTCTGCGCTTCGGTCCCATGAAGCCGGTGGGGCTGAAAGATCCGCGGACGGGCAGAATGCCGTATGCCGTGGTGCAGTTGCGCCAGGAAAATCTGCGGGCGGATTCCTACAATCTGGTGGGATTTCAGAATCATTTGAAATTTGGCGAGCAGGCGCGCGTGTTGCGGCTGATTCCCGGTCTGGAAAACGCGCGCTTTCTCCGCTACGGGCAAATTCATCGCAACACCTACATCAATGCGCCGGCGCTGCTGCAGCAAACCTTGCAGATGAAGGCCCACGCCCGCGTTTTCTTTGCCGGGCAGATTTGCGGTGTGGAAGGCTACGTGGAATCGATCGCCACGGGACTGCTGGCGGGAATGCACGCCACCGCGCTTGCATCTGGCGAAGAAATACCCGCCGCTCCACGCGCTTCCGCCTTCGGATCGCTGACCCACTACGTGACCCACGCCGATCCCGGGAATTTTCAGCCGGCCAATATCACCTTCGACCTGCTGCCGCCGCTGGAAAAGAAAATACGAGACCGCAAGGATCGCCATCGACTGCAGTGCGAACTGGCCCTGCGTGAGTTCGATGGGTGGATGGAGCGAGTAGGAATGACTGCGGGAGCTTGAATCGCAGAGGGCGCGGAGAAGGGCCGCAGAGTACGCGGAGAAATTCCAGGCTGTCGGACACGGGGCCTGGAGGCGAAGACCTGCCCGCGTCAAATCTGAGGCTTGCCTCGCCGCGGTCGGCTGGACGGCCGAGGCGGCTGTGCTTACATGCTTTGCGTCGTTTTCCTGCAACAAAAGGCACGCCTCTTTCGTATCCAATGTCAGGCGGGATTACGTTCTATTCCAGCCCACGTCCAACCCCTTGCATGACCCTGCGCGACCTCATCGCCGACGTGCTGCGAACCCTATGGGCGCACAAACTGCGCGCCTTCCTTACCATGTTCGGCATTGCCTGGGGTATCGTGTCGATCGTGCTCATGGTGGCCGCCGGTGAGGGGCTGCGCAAAGGGCAGGAAGAGCAGGCGCGAACCCTGGGGAAAGACGTGATGATCGTCTTCCACGGACGCACCAGTCTGCAGGCGGGCGGAACCCATGCCGGCCGTGTAGTTCATTGGGAAGACGCCGACGTGCCTGTGGTGCAAAGCGAATCTCCGGACTGCGAATACGCGATCCCGGAACTCGAGCAGAATACCGTTCGCGCACACTCCAATTTCAATAACGCGGCGTTCACCGTTACCGGTTCGTATCCGGTGTTTGCCTCGATTCGCAGTCTCGATGTTGGCGCCGGCCGCTACTACGATTGGGACGACATGCGCGAAGCCCGCCGGGTCGCGTTCCTTGGTTCCGATGCAGCGAAGCAGCTTTTCCCGGGCCGCAACGCCGTGGGAGACACCATCTATCTGAACGATTTCCCCTTTACCGTCATCGGCGTGATGGCGACGAAGAAACAGGATTCCAGCTACGACGGCTGGGATGTGAACAAAGTGTTTCTTCCGTTTACCGCGATGCGCCGCGACTTTCCCGATAAACCTCCGGGTACTCCCACGACTTTCGATCAGCTGCTGGTCACGCCGAGATCGGTCGAACAGCATGAAGCCTGCAAACACGAGGTGCGCGTGGCGCTGGCGCGCATGCACCGCTATGACCCCAACGACAAAGAAGCTTGCCCCATCTGGGACACCGTGCAGGAGGCGCAGGCTTTCAAGACCATGACCGATGGAATGAAATTCTTCCTCGGCGCGGTCGGAATCGTAACGCTCCTGCTGGGCGGCATCGGCGTGATGAACGTGATGCTGGTCGCGGTTCGTGAACGCACACGGGAGATCGGCGTGCGGAAGGCGATCGGCGCGCCCGCCGGAACGATTCTCCGGCAGTTCTTTATCGAAGCGTTGATCATTGCCTTGCTGAGCGGAGGCATTGGCCTCGCCGTAGCTTTCGGATTCTGTGCCCTGGTGAACCTGCTGCCCATGCCCGACTTTTTCGCCGGACTCGTGCCCAGCTGGAGCGCGGGCCTGGTCGCAACTGGACTGCTGGGAACGATTGCAGTGGGCGCGGCGCTTTATCCGGCGCGGCGAGCGGCCTCGATCGATCCCATCGAGGCGTTGCGCTACGAAGCCGGCGGCTAGATGTAGGGGCGGACGCATTCGTCCGCCCCGAGTCGCGAGGCGACGAGCAGGTTTGGAAGTTTTATTGCGCCGTGCGCGAACCCCGGACGAATGCGTCCGGGGCTACATGTTCATGCTTTTCGAAATCATCCTCGAAGCCTGGATCGCGCTCAAGCGCAATGTGACCCGCAGCCTGCTTACCATGCTGGGCATCGTCTGGGGCATCGCCACTGTCACTCTTCTGATTGCCTACGGCAGCAGCTTCCGTGGCGTCCTGGTGCATGGGTTCGATGCCTTTGGAAAAAGCGTGGTCATCTGCTGGCCGCAGCAGACCAGCGAGCAGCCAGGCGGACAGCGCGCGGGCAAGAAAGTTTTGCTCGAGCAGGCAGACGTGGAAATGGTGAAAGAGACCGCGCCGCTGGTCAAACATGTCTGCCTCGAGACGGTGAACCGGCCCGGCATCGCCTATGGCGACCGCATCGCAGGAACGTCGCCCGTCCGCGGAGTTTGTCCGGAATATGGCGAGATGCGCAACGAGGTCCCGTCGGAAGGCCGCTGGATCAACGCCGAGGATGAACTGGAACGGCGGCGCGTGATCTTTCTCGGCGGCCGGCTCAAAGAGCAGCTTTTCAGCGGACGTCCCGCGGTGGGCGAGACCGTAGAAGTCGCCGGAGTGCGCTTCACCGTGATCGGCGTGATGGCGCGCAAGATGCAGATGACCAACTACTTTTCTAGCGACGACGACTCGTCGTGGATTCCCTACTCCGCTGCGGGCGATTTATGGAATACGCGCTATGCCGCCGTAATGGTTTTTGAGCCGATCGCTCCGCAATTCGAGAAGAAAGCCATGGCGCAGGTTCTGGCCGCGCTGGCCACACGCCAGAACTTCTCACCCACCGACCCCAAGGCTCTCCAGATGTTTGGCCGGGACGAGTTTCGTCCCATCATCGACGCGCTCACCATTGGCCTGCAGGTGCTGCTGGCGTTTGTAGGAACGCTGACCCTGGGCATCGGTGGAGTCGGCGTGATGAACATCATGCTGGTCTCGGTCGACGAGCGCATTCGCGAGATCGGCCTGCGGCGGGCGCTGGGCGCACGCAAGCGCCACATCAAATTCCAGTTCCTGGCGGAAACGCTGCTCCTCATGCTTCTGGGCGGCGCGATTGGCGTGGTGCTGTCATATCTGATTGCCTGGGGAGTCGGCACCCTGCCCATGATGGGGCCGCTGTTCGAGGATGATTCCGGGCAGGGCGACATTCATCTGCGAATTTCGCTGATGACGGTCGCTCTTTCTACCGCAGTTCTGCTGGTGGTTGGCGTCATCAGCGGATTAGTTCCGGCACTACGCGCATCAAAGCTCGATCCCGTCGAGGCGCTGCGCTACGAGTGACGGGTGCGCCATGAATTGCGACCTCGGAATTACGTCCCATGATTTGATTTGCTCTCGGCCGCGCTTCGCTGTACCTTGCTGGCAGAGCCGTCCAGGCCGAGGTGCAGTTTGCCGATTTCAGCCGTCGATACGATCACGCTCGCCTTCCAGCACACCAAGCGGCAACTGATCCAGCCCTTTCGCTTCGGGCAATGGACCCGGCTTGCCCTGGTCGGATTGCTGGCCGGCGAGATGGGCAGTGGTGGCGGCAACTTCAACTTTCCTTCGAACCTCAACCTGCCGCAGCAACCCGGTTCCACGCGCCATTTTCTGGATTCTCCCTTCGGTTCGATCGATCCTTCGCTTTATGTGGGACTCATCGTGGTGATTGTGGCGGCCGCCCTGGTTTTCGGGCTCATCTTCATGTACATCGGCAGCGTCATGCGCTTCATCTTGTTCGACAGCGTGCTGGCCAAGGAATGCCACATCCGCCAGGGATGGAGCCGCAGGCAGGGCCAGGGCTGGAGCTATTTCTTATTTCAGTTGGTTTTTGCATTGGCGACGATTGCCGGTTTGGTGATCCTGCTGGGAATCCCCGCGGGTTTCGCCTACGCCTTGGGATGGTTCCGAGATCCCCATCAGCACGTGGTTGCGTTGGTGCTTGGCGGAATCCTGGTTTTCTTCCTGCTCGCCGGTTTCTTCATCGTGGCGGCCGTGGTGCATGTGCTGATCAAAGATTTCGTCGTGCCCCAGATGGCGCTGGAAGGAGTCGGCGTAATGGAGGGGTGGCGTCGTCTCTGGCCTATGCTCCAGAATGAAAAAGGCGGCTATGCCGGATATATCGGCATGAAGATCGTGCTGGCCATCGGCGCCGGTATCGTGGTCGCCATCGCCTCGGTGATCATAGTCCTGATCTTCGCTATTCCGGCCGCGGCACTGGTGATCGGAGCGATCGTTGCCGGGCACGGCGCCGGTCTTACCTGGAATGCGTACACCATCACCGTCGCAGTCGTCGTGGGATGCATCGTTTTCGTGATCATCATGTATCTGCTGGCGCTGATTTCGGTGCCGGCCATCGTGTTCTTCCCCGCCTACTCGATTTATTTCTTTGCCCCGCGCTACCGGACGCTGAGCCTGGTGCTCTATCCGCCACCTCCGCCAACTGCGGTGCCATCCGACGTTCCGCCGGAAACGCCTCCACCACTCACGCCTGCGCCTGCAGTGTAGGAAAATCTCGGGCTGATAGACCTACCAACTTTTTTGTTGATCCGGCGACTTGAGCTTTGCCGTCTTTCCACGCGGCCAAGAGAACCTCCGCCCGACAATGCACTTCACAATCAGGTGATCGGTCGAGCGCGTCACGCCGACTCCGACACCAAAGTTGAACTCCCAATCCGGCCCAAAATCCACGTCGATGCTGGGGAAAAACTGCTGCTGCTGATCCCGCAAAGGATCGAAGCCAGTGACAGGACCGAGCGACCCGTAGTACTCCAGTCCGCCGGCAAGCTTTTTCGTGAAGTCGTAGCTGACCTTCGCATTGGGAGAAAACACCACGCCCTGGTTCACGCTGGGGCCGTGAAACGAGCGGTCGAGCGTGGGATTGAAGCTCAGATACCACGGGCCGAGTTTCTTGTCGACGATGGGCCGAATCTCCCACGTCCATGTGTCGGCGGAAAACGCGTGGCGCTGGTAGCCGATCTCATTCGAAATGCTGACGCCGACCGGCCAGTGCCATTTCTCCGGCGCGCGCACGCGCGGGCGAATGTGATCGCCCACCCACTGCCATCCGCCATCGGGCTGAATGCTGGAAAAAAGGTAGAAGCCAAGCTCGGCCCAATCGTTGACTCCCTGCGTGATCTCCAGCGTTTCGTGTTCGGCGTGGTTGGTGGGGAGAACTCCATCCTGCACGGTCTTGCTGCCGTCGACCGTGAAGTTGGAGTGAATCTCGAACATGGTCGAGCGCGGCGCGACCGTGTCGTAACTGTAGACCTGGATCTCGTAGTTGTCCTGGGCCAACACCGGCGCCGCAGCGAAAAACAGCACGCTGACAATCGCGGCGACGATGCAAAAGGGGACGATGCAAAACGGAATTCGAGTGCAAAACCGAATTCGACTGCAAAAGGGAATTAGGGAAAGGCGCGGCATCCGTGAGTCCTGTGGGCCGGCCTCATCCAGCAGCGCGACCGTTCCTGCCTATGATGCACGGTCGCAGCAAGGCAAGGCAACTATTCGGGCAGCCAGATAGTGGCTCATTTGGACTGGTAACTAGTTTCAGCCGGGCGTCATCCCGAAGCACCGCGCTTTCACCAGCGGGGCGAGGGATCTCGCGCGAGTCGCATCCGCTGCACCCACATGCATCGCTCCTGACAAGAACCTGGGGAACTTGAGCCACGAATGAGGTGTCTGATCCTGCAGACACGCGCGTGCCTGAGAGGAGCAAATTCCGATGGCTTTCTCCACGTCTGGTACAGGCGGAGGCGCGCGTGCGCAGATCAACGTCACCCCGCTGATCGATGTGCTGCTGACCCTGATCGTCATGTTCATGCTGGTGGTGGCCATGGACAAGCAGTACCAGGAAGATGCGCAGATTCCGCAGCCCAGCAAGCAATCGTCTGCGGAAGATAGACAGTCGAACACGATCGTGATCCAGGTGGTCTGGACTGGTCAGAATCAGCAGCCATTGGTCAAGATCAACCACGAAGATGTGCGCTGGGAGAATTTGGAATCACGTCTCGCAGAGATCTACTTGAAGCGTGCACAAAAAGTGGCGTTCGTCCGCGGAGATGCCGATTTGTCCTTCCAATACATCGCCGACGTGATCGATTTGGCGCATCACGCCGGAGTAAAGCGTGTCGGCCTGCTCACGCAGGATCGGATGGTGGAAGGGGAGTAGGTTTCCAGGGGGCCGGAGACAGTTACCGATAACTGCGAAATCTCTTGGGTAAGGCTGGTCCGGCTGGCTAAAATACTCAACATGGTCGCTTGGCACGAATTCTTCGAGAGCAAGCCCGGCGTTAGCGGAGGAGAGCTCTGCGCAATCGGAACCCGTGTGCCGGTTACCGTGATTCTCGACAGTCTGGCGGAAGGCGCCACCAGAGATGAGATTCTCAAGAGCTATCCTTCTCTGCGTTCGGAGCACATTGAGGCGGCCTTGGCTTACGCGGCTGAACTGGCTCGCGAAGAACGTCTCGTCCCCTTTCGAGCAAAATGAGATTCAAAGTCGACGAGAATCTTCCGCAAGAAATCGCCGATGATCTCATCAAGCTCGGTTACGATGCCGACACCGTTTCAGCAGAAAGACTGGCTGGAGCCGAGGATTCCGATGTAGTCGCAGCCGCAAAAACGGCGAGTAGGATATTGCTCACTCTCGACAAAGGCATAGCCAGCCTTCATCGCTACCCGATCAACCAACATGAAGGCATCGTTCTCTTTCGGCCCGATTCATGGGGCAGGGGCGCAGTGCTCGCTTTCGTTCGATCGAGGTTTTCAACATTGCTGGCTATGGACCTTAAGGGACGGCTAACAGTCGTAGGAGCTGCAAGAATCCGGGGTCCGCTGACGGGTGGGATGGATTTGCAG
>Ga0210384_10008127_pt1 | contig 10969 bp, 9 predicted proteins | sample IncBWH2MmetaG_FD_160574 | JGI IMG/M metagenome (GOLD analysis project Ga0210384, IMG submission 160574) | Forest soil microbial communities from Barre Woods Harvard Forest LTER site, Petersham, Massachusetts, United States - Inc-BW-H-2-M | ecosystem: Environmental > Terrestrial > Soil >...
GGGCGAGCAGCAGAGCGGCTCCACATCGCACAGCCGGCGCTTTCCCGCCAAATACAAGATATGGAGAAAGAAATTGGGTTTCGCTTGTTCGAGCGACTCCCTCGCGGCGTTAAATTAAGCCCGGCAGGAAAGCTATTTTTGGAAGATGCACGACGAATTCTGGGAGAGGTTCAGGAGGCCACCCGGCGCGCTGAGCGCGTGGCAAGCGGCAAGGCCGGAACCCTTCGGGTGGGATTTGTGGAGAGCATTTCTTGGCATGGCGTCGTTCCGGAGTTTTTTCGCCGATTCAGACAGAAACAGCCGGGCGCTGAATTGACACCCGTTCCCATGCTGTCCCTCTTGCAAGTGGAAGCCATACGGTCGGGCAGACTTGATGCGGGTTTCGTAGTTAACATGACCACGTTGGGTAAAGAATTGGATCAGCGGCTGGTGGCACAACACAAGGTGGTGCTCGCCGTGCCGAAGGGCCATCCCCTGACCAGACAGACTAGGCTCCGACTGAGCGACCTGAATGACGTTCCCTTTGTTTGGTTTCCCCGCCGGACAAACCCTGCCGCATATGACCGTTTGATGCGGGCGTGTTTCCGCGGGGGCCTGAAATCACCGCGGATTGTGCAAGAAGCCGATGACCATGCCACGATTCTTAGTTTGGTCGCCTGCAGGTTGGGTGTTGCTTTGGTCAGTGATTCTGCAAGATGGCAATGCCCAAGAGGCGTTGCTTTGTTGCCTATCGTAGATCTGAAAGTGCTGGTGCCCTTTTCTCTGATCTGGCGAAAAGACAACCGATCACCCTTACTACAAAGATTCCTTAACATCCTTTAGCACAGGAGTGAACTTGCCATCTGCCACGAGTGCGTTCAAATCACGATGCGTTGCCGTGCCTTTAGCTGGCCAGAAACGGAGTTCTGGGAAATGATGACCAAGGTTCCGGATCGATTGTCGGCCACACGGAAGTGATGTGGCGCTCGCTTACCGCGATTAGTAATGGGAAGTCGGCTAGTGATGAGCTATTCTAGTTCTTGAGCCCACTTGGCCGAAAAACGCGCTTTCCGAAGAAGTGGCTTGGCATGTGCCCCCAAATGCCACACTGTCAAGAATGCAGAATCACCAATGCGAATGCACGAAGGAAGGATTCTAGAGTGAGCGGGAGCGATGGGACTCGAACCCGCGATCTCCTGCGTGACAGGCAGGCGTTCTAACCAACTGAACTACGCCCCCGCAAACTGACTAAAAATGACTTCCCGCTCCTTCCACAGCCTGGCAGTATCTTGCACTGCCTTGCACGTCTTTCGACATGCCAAGCCAGCAATCTCGACAAATGCCTAGCCGACTTTGGATGTTTCATGCGGGTCGCGCATCGGAACGCCCTGGATTACGGGATCTATGGCCGCCTCGACTTTTGGCAAATTTTTGGCAAAACGGTTTTTTGATGACAAGTCCACTGAAAGGAGAAAGTGAGAATCGCCGCGTATATATTGGTGATTTGAATGGTGGGCCTGGGCGGACTTGAACCACCGACCTCGCCCTTATCAGTATTGAGGTCGTTGGTCCGGCAGCTAGCCGTCATCGCGGCCATTAAATCTCATCGATCAGGGATTTCTACCTCTGTATAGGTACCCGGCTTTGAGGCAGCGATCGCGGCCACGACCCGATCGATGTACAGCCGTACGACCGGCCATCGTGAATTGCCGAGAACCACGATCGCAATGATTCGGTCCGCGAGATTTTGTTGGTGGCGGATGTTCTTGTCGGTTGTCAGGAAGATTTCGAAGGCGGCTTCTTCCGCGGCTCTTAGGAGTTCGCCATTGCTTTGCGTATCCCAACCAAGATCTTTTGTCTTTTTGACTATGTGGTCCTTGAGGAATGAGCGGAGAGGAGTAGGAGTGCCGTGGTCAAAGAGAATAAGCATTTAGCGGAGCGCTGGAGTTTCCAAACTGCGCGCAGCAAAGTCCAGCACCGCCGTCACTTGTTCGCGGGTCACGTCGAACCATTCGATGACCTCTTCTATGCTTGCTCCCGCTTCGAGATTCTCGAAAACCGTAGCGACCGGCATCCGTGTACCACGGAAGACCCACGCCCCGCTTACCTTTCCGGGTATGCTCTCGACAGCCGGGCATTGTGACCAATCCAGCGCCGCCATAACAAACTCCTTCGAGCTATCGTACACCAGACAAGGGAACGGGTGATAGGCAGAGGTTACGTCAGAGCCCCTTTTCCTTCTCCATCTTTCCATCGTGACGTCTCGCGGGCGTCATTGACAGAATGTTCTTAGAGGAAATTCGCGGAATCGTGAAAGGTGAGAATACTGTTTACTGATTTGAATGGTGGGCCTGGGTGGACTTGAACCACCGACCTCGCCCTTATCAGGGGCGCGCTCTAGCCACCTGAGCTACAGGCCCTTCGGAATCGCTGAGGAAAAATTTCTCAACTACTTCATCTTACATGGGCTTAACCGCGTTTTCAATTGAGTACAACTGGACGACTTGAGTACAAGACGCTCGTTTGGGTGCCAAACGTTCAACAGTTTCACGCTTGAAGGCTTCAGTGAAATGCGTGTAACCGCTGGTTGTCCGCAAACTGGAATGCCCCACCTGACTCTTAGTGAAGTCCGGTGGAACACCGTTCGCCTGCAACTGGCTCACGCGGCCATGCCGGAATGCGTGCATCCCCCCGGGACGAATAGCAAGTTGTTTGCATATTGGCCTGAGAACCCGCCTGCAAATGTCCCGGTTTTCTAGCGGCGTGCCAACCTTTGATTGAAACACGCGGCCAGAAGTGCGGCTGCCTAGGTATTCGCTGAGTATCTGAACGGTGAGAGAATCAATCCACACATCCCGATAACCCCGCTTTGTCTTGGTGCTCACTTCCATTCCGTTCCAGACTGAACGGCGTACCCGGATTATTCCGCGCACGAAATCCAAGTCCTCAACGTGCAGCCCTGCTAATTCTCCTGAACGCAGCCCGCTGTACGCAGCAAGATGAAATAGCACCTTGTACTGCCCCGGTGCGGCTTCCACAATGTGGCACACCTCGTCCTGCGTAAACCAGCGCTGCTCATCTTCGGGTATGGCGGGGAGCGTGGGATACCATACCCGCTTTGGTTCATCATTCTGCTGCGCGTTCCAGTTCATTAAGGCTCTGAAAAGTTTCCACAGGTTGTGGACGGTCTTGGATTTCAACCCTTTTCTTTTCAGATCTGCAATCCAGTCATTGATGACACCTGTTTTGATTGCTTCTGGTGCCATGTGCCCAAAGAATGGGTGCAGATACTCTTTGATGAGCATGGGCGCGGTGTATTGCGTACTGGGCTTCAGCTGTGGCAGTCTTTTCAATTCCCAAGCATCTGCCAGAGTGTTGAAGGTCACAACGGGTTTCATGGACAGTTCAAGGTGCTTCGGCGTGTTCACACCTTCCTTGATTATGATATCCATGAGCTTGCGCCGTGCCTCCTGCTTCGTCATCTCTGATTTCTCGCCGAGCACCACCGAAGGGTGTTCACGTTTTGCATTGCCCGGAACATCACGCCAATAGCGCCCGTACCACTTAGAACCAACCAAACGGACAGAACCTGATTGACCTGACCGCTTCGACATTGAGCGACCTTTCCGCTGTTGTCGAATCGGCGTTGCGGGCGCGATGCTATCACAAGCGAAGGGAACAGCCACTTCTCCGATTTCTGCGGCAGATCTCATGTCTCTTGTTCATTCACTCTCGGCGCGATTCCGGTGTCCATATCGCTCGGTATTATCCAGGCTCGATGGCCTTCAGTTTTTTCTTGAGCAGCCGCATGCTTTCGTGCCCATTAAAAAAAACGCGGGCTGAGCAGAACCCGCAATTCTGAAAAGGTCTATTGGTTCGGGTCAGAAAGACGGCGGTCTCACGCTGACAGACCGGGCAGGGTGCCGTGCCAAGCTGCCGCAGAGCCGGTGTGAGGATCACTTCATCTATATGTTTGGGTGGATCCGTGTGGCGCTTTGGATCAATGAACTCATCCAGCCAACTGCGCTTTTTCTTTTTTTCGGTCATGTTCCGGCTCCTCCTGAGATGAATCTCTAAAGTCGGGGTCAGCATACCGCTTGCTCCCGAAGAGAGTTTGAAAGTAGAATTCCCATTCAAATGAGGAACTTACGACCCAAATTCGAGGGTTGGCCGCTGGGAAACCCGCCTCAGACTGAGGACGAGAGGCTAATTGCACAGAAGTGCGGATTTGTCGAGCTCGCTACAGGCCACTGGGTTCGGCCGCCGCGAGACGTACGTCCGCCGCTGGAGATTATCCAAAAATATCCGCATGGGCATACCTGTCGCGCCTGCAAATCCAGCTTCCGGAGCCAGAGGCCTCGCGACCCTTACTGCGTTTCATGCGATAACATCATCCGCAACCGCCTGAAGAATCTAGAGGGGATTTTGCAAGCCGCGCTGAAGCTATCCCCCGACGAGCAAAGAAGGGCCTGGGAAGAAGTAGAGAAAGAACTGACTTGCCCCATGTGTAGCTGGCAGGGGAACCAGAACCGAGAGGAGCCGGAGGATTTTGCAGGGCTGCTGGAAAATCTCCCCCGGTGGGTAGACAGAGCGCATCGCCATTTCATGCGCCACATGTTCTGGAATCGCTTTCCGTACAGTCGCTGGTTTACTCCTCAGCTTAGCGCCGCGGAGAAAGAGTCCTACATCGAGCGTCGCGATCCGTCGAAGAATATCGAGGCAGAACCAATCTCATTTTTTATAGCGCATGTCGCCCAGATCGAGTTTGAGCCCCTCTCCACGAAGACTGTTTCACTGCCCCTAATTCGACCTGCCGAGTAAGCGTCCAAGATATCCCAGGTCTGCCTGATGTGTCGCCAAGTGTGCCGAAAACCTGCTTAGCCTTTTTGGCCTAGCCTAGCGCGCAATCCTGGAGAACGCTGCAACCCTAAAGGGTGGGTGCTACCGTGCTCGTCGCAGATATACCAGGCGTGCCCGCCCTCTCTCCGTCAAGCGGTAAGCCAAACTCCCTCGCCCGGCCTGTTTCCGCTCTAAGAGACCTTGGCGAGCAAGTCGGAGTAGATAGCTATACATGGATCGACGATCTGGCGGTGTTGGGAGTCTTGCGCATACCTGGTCCGGTGCTAGAAATCCCCCCGAGCGATCGAAAATCGATAAAACTTCCGCCTTGGTCATGGTCGCCAGACTCCCCAGAATTGAGATGTCGGCTTCCGCAATCTTATCATCTGCTAGTGTATGATATCTACAGAAAACACTCAAGACTCGTTGTTTCCACGACGCGCAAATTCTGCGCAATGCGCGTTTCTGTGCGCATTAGCATGGGATAAGAAAATAACGGAGAAATAGATTCTCTGGAAGGGATCCGTAATTCGATTTCGCAATGCGGAGATAGAATTTCGTAGAATTTCCCCGCGCTAACGCAACACCGCGCAATCTCCCGGCGCGCTAATTTGATCTGTATTTTCCCCATCGTCCTTATAATTCTGCGCATGCGTAATCTTAGGCAGGGATGCCATTCGGCAGGACAATTCCGGGTACTAGAAAAACTCGCCGTGCACCCGCAGTAGCTTCATGGCTCAAAAAGAAATCTTTTCCGCCCAGGAGTCCGGCAAGCCTGATTGACGCATTTAACGGAAGAGTGGGTACTAGCCCGGAACATGTCCGGTAATCCGACTAATCGGGCTTGGCGCGAGACCGAGTGAAAACGCAGATTATTCATGCAGGGCCTTTCTATAGGCTTTTGCACCGACGACCAGAAAGAGGACTGCTGCCCCAACAAAAGGGCTGGCTCCGTATGTTCCGGACAGGAGGAAAAATCCGAACATCGCTCCAAGGAACCCGAACACCGCAGCGACTATCCATGCTTTGCGTTGTTTTGGAGTCACGGCCATGCGCGAAGAAAATGTACTCGTCTATGGGGCATTAGACACCAACAGAATCAAATTTGCTATCGATAGTGCCTGACCAACGCGCTTACCGGACAGATGAAGTACCGGGACTGAACATGTCCGGTTATCCGACTCCTCATTACCTCGTTGCCTTGCACCGGCCTGCGAACAGGCCTATATTTCGCATATGCATTTCCGGGGAGCCCTTCAATTTCTGCTCCTGCTGCTCGTTTGCGCAGTCATTTGCTCAATCAACGCCCAAGCCCAATCGTCTACTAACCCGCGCTCCGGCTGCCCCTCCATTGTGCCCTGCGATGACTTCAAGGAGATGACGGGAAAGAAAGTCTTTCCGAAGGTCGTTATTGAAGACATCACTTTTAACGGCCCAGTTCACCTCCCGGCAGCCAATGTCGAGTCACTCGTGACCTCTCTCACACATCACGAATTAGACGGCGATCACAACTGGCTTGAAAAAATCGAGGAGGCCGTTCTAGGCGCTTGGCAGGACCAGGGCTATTTCACGGCCGAAGTGAAGGCGCAAGCGTTGCCGCTCGGAGGCGACGCCACCTATCAGCATTTCTCCATCACCATCCACGTAAACGAAGGCGGTCTTTATCGCTTGGAGGCCATCTCGTTTCGCAGTTCCAACCCAGATGTCTCGTTGGTTTTTCCCCCGGAAGAATTGCGAAAACTAATTCCCTTGCAGGTAGGAGACATCCTCAGTACCCAGAAAATTGGAGACGGTGTGAATGCTATGAAAGAGCTGTATGGCAATCATGGTTATATCGACTTCACTGCCGATCCCGTCCCAGACATAGATGAATCCACTCACAAGGTGTCTATAAGAATGGAATTGGATCAGCAGAAGCAGTTTCGAATCGGCAAGATTGACGTGTCCGGACTGGATTCCAACCTCGCATCTCTTTTGGAGGCCCAAGTGAAGCCCGGAGATCCGTTCAACGAGAAGATCCTTCGGGCCTTTCTCAACGAGCATAACTCCGCTTTGCCGCCGTTGGTCCCACGTGAAGAAATCATACTCCGTCGAAACTTTATGGATGGCACTGTTGATATAAAGTTTGGATTTCGGTCACCCGCGCAGTAATAGGCGCCATTGGACGAGCCCGGAAAATGGAATTCCTCAGTGATTAACGCGCTTACCGGACGTGTAGAATCGCCCCAAGGCTACATGTCCAGTTATCCGACTAATCGGGACTTAGCCGCATGGCCGAGTATTCCAGGCTGCCTCGAAACCAATTGAGCTTCGCGTACTCCGCTTTGGCTTGCTTGAGGATGGGAATATCGGGGTCGGCGTCTTTCCAGAGGGTGAGGAAATCCTGATACGCGGCGCGGGCTTTAGGGGTGTCGCCTTGCAAGGCAAAAACGCGGGAGATGGCCAGATGCGGCAGTGAGCAGAAGAAGGTCTGAGTTATTGCAACTCGATGCGATAGAGGTTTCGGTGTGTGCTCTGAACCGTGTAGAGATAGAGGGACTGGCTGAACGCCGAATCCACGATGTGTGGAATTGCAACCGCGGAGTTGAATTTCTTCAAGTCCTCAATCCCTGAGAATCCTGCAGTTGGCAGGTCCGGAAGTCCCACGCCGCGACGGATGGGCAGGGCGTAACTATTGGGGTCGGACTGCTGGTAGTAGCTTATGTACATGAATTCCCGGCTTAAGTCCCATACGGGGTAGCAAAGGTTCACGCACAACCGAACAGGAGAGCCTCCGTCGATGGGAACTGCGACCACGGAAAAGGTGCGCTCCACCTTAGGGTCTTGGGCATGCACAACGGCCCAGCGGCCGTCCGGTGAGAGAGAAGCGAAGGCTAAGATGTGGTCCGGACTAACTTTTCGGCGGCCGGATCCGTCAGCGTGCATCCGATAGACGAAGCCGGTCTTTTCCTCTATAGCACGAAATATCAGATCACCATCCGGCAGGAAGGCTGGAGAATCTTCGAGAGCCGAAGGAGCGATGTGTCGTGGCGAGAAACTGCGGTCCGTAGGGGCAACCCAGAGGCTGGAGAGGCCTTTCTGATCCGAAACGGCGAATGCGACCTGTTTCCCGTCCCGAGACACCGAGAATTCATCCATGTAGTACCCGGGCAGGACTCGCTCCGTCTTCCCAGTAGCTAGTTCTCTCACCCACAATTCGGTCCCTGTTCCCCGACCAGTTGCGATCAAATAGTAGAGTTTCTTGCCATCAGATGAAAAAGATGCGAATCTCTGTCTTTGAGATTCGCGGCTCCCTTGTACCTCGAGCCTTCCTGCTTCGCCCTGCGAGGAAATCGGGTGCTCGCCACGCTGGTCGTGGATCCAAACCATACTATCGCGGGTCCCGACTGATGTGATAAAGGACTTACCGTCTGAAGCCATAGCGATGCCTTCTTCCTCGTTGGTGCCGAAGGTCACGTGCTCGGGCTTCCCGTTCGGGAAGCGCTGACGCCAGATGTGAAACTTGTCGCTCTCCTTTACAGTGAGGTACACCCACTTCCCGTCAGGGGACCAAGCACCTGAAGTACACGTGCTACTGGGCGGGCGGACGAGGTGCACGTCTCCACTACCTGAGAAAGGTACAACGCGGCAAGGACCAAAGAGGCCCTTATTTCCCATTTCTACGATGAGAACCCACCGGCTATCCGGGGAGAGGTAGGAATGGTGTGCCATGCCACGTTCACCCGGAGGGTCGTACACGTCCTTGCTCTCCCCTCGGCCCTGATCGGTGGTAACGACTACCATGTGCATTCCTTCTTTGATTTCGGAGAAGAGTAGGCGGTTTCCACCCTCGATCCATGTCAAAGAAGAAGAATTTGGGAGAAACATGTGTGGCTCGCCACCCAGGACGGGCACTTCCCATGTATCCCAAGGGGCCGCTGTCCCATAGGCAATACGTGAGCCGTCCGGAGAAAAAACTGGACTGAGTTTGGTTCGCGAATCGTGTGTGAGCTCCACAGGCTCTCCACCCGGTAGAAGCTTTACGTATACTTGTCCTGGTCCGGTAAAGGTCCCGTTTCCCCGTATAAAGGCCAGCATGTGCCCGTCGGGAGAAAGAGTCGGGTAAACGGCGGAGTCAGTAAGGAAGGTGAGCTGCTCCCAGTTGGTGCTGACCAGAGGAGCATGCATCGAATGGCGATAGAGGGCGAATACGCCGGCGAGCCCAGCCAAGACAAAAAGGATTGCTAGGGTGATAGGAATAATACGTCGACGTTTTTCAGGATGCGCTGAGGGAATCGTCGCGCTGGCGGCGCCCGATTCGAAGTCCCGCTTCAGACGCTTCAGATCTGACCGCATCTCCGAGGCGACTTGGTACCGTAAGTGACGATCCTTTTCGAGCGCCTTGTGGATGATTTCCTCAAATCTTGCTGGAAGTTCAGTGTTCAATCCAAGCGGGGAAGGGGATGTCCGATTCAGGATTCCATCATGGACGGCTGCAGCAGTAGAACCTGGGAACGCTCGCTTGCCGGTAGCCATTTCATAGAGCACCGCGCCCAGGCTAAATAGGTCCGTGCGTTCATCGAGTTCCTCACCGAGCGCCTGCTCGGGAAACATATAAGCCACTGTCCCGATAGCCATTCCTGGTGTAGTGAGAAGGTCCTCGAAGCTGGCCGTCGGCAGACTGGACACCCCTACTCCTTCAGCCACCTTTCGCACTGGCCCCACTTTTGCCAGCCCGAAGTCAAGAATTTTTGCCTGTCCGCGCTGGGTCACAAAAATATTAGCTGGTTTGATGTCTCGGTGGATGATGCCCTTCGAGTGCGCTGCATCCAGCCCGTCGGCAATCTGAATGGCTAGGTCGAGGAGCAAGTCCGTCTTGAGCGGCCTGCCTTCCACCCGTTGCCTTAGCGCCTCGCCTTCAAGCAGCTCCATGGCAATGAACGCCTGCCCGTCCTGCTCGCCAATATCGTGAATCGTGCAGATGTTGGGGTGATTCAGTGCGGATGCGGCTCGCGCTTCGCGTTGAAACCGGGCGAGAGCTTGCGGGTCGCGGGCAACTTCCCGGGGCAAGAATTTCAGCGCCACGAGGCGATGAAGCCGCGTGTCCTCGGCCTTGTAAACGACACCCATGCCACCGCCGCCGAGTTTCTCGACGATGCGGTAGTGCGAGATAGTGCGGCCGATGAGAGAGGAGGAATCCGCCATTAAGCGCACATCTTAGGTTGTGACAAAAAGCAAGTCAACGAAGAGGGACAGCGTGCGGGTCAAGTACCGATTAACGCGCAAAACGGACATGTGCGGCACTAGCCGATTAGGTTGCCTAATCGTCCTTCATTCCGTCGAGGAACTGCATCAAATCGCCCACCGTCCCGAGTTTCGTGCCTTTCTCCTCCACCGTCATGACAAGCTCGACCAAATCAAGCGAGTCGGTACCTAAAATCTCAGCCACAGTGTCTCCGCGCTCGTTCAACTTGTCCGTGCTCGCCAAAGCGCCCGATAAGATGGCCGAGCGGAGCCTGTCCCGCTTTTCCATCCGGTCATTCTGCCATCATCTCGTGTTTCCGAGTGGACACATCACACGGGCCACATCCTCAAGTCCCGATTAACGCTGCGGGCTCAACCGGTCGATGCAACACCATCTAGTCAATTGATCCGACACTTCCCCATGGAGAACCGCTTCGCCCGGCTGTAGTCAATCTGACCCTAGCCAGGATGGTGTTGCGTTTGAATCAACGCGCGCAAACGACTCCTAGCTATCAGACCCCGAAGTGGATTTCGGCCAGTGTTGCGTCGACATATGGAGACGAGAGACCACCCCGTTTATCGGGCACTGACGCGATTCTTGTTGCGAATTGCCGCCTGTCCTTCGGGTGCGGGCGACAGAGATTCCTACGTCGTACTTCGTTGGTTTCGCCAAACCACAAATCTGAAACGCAACTACTACATCACGGACTTTTGTCACCGAGTACTAGGCAGTTCTACAGAGTCCGGCGCGGGTTCCTGCTGCGGCGTCTTGACAGCCGCGCTGACTTCGGGACGGGTCGAGAGGAACATCACGCGCCCGCTCCCTTCTTCCGAAAAGTCGTTCGCATTGCCTTCAATGCTGAGTCGAATCCCTTCCACCGATCGTTCGCGTGGAACATGTCCCAGAGCGCAGTTGACTTGCAGTACA
>Ga0210384_10008128_pt1 | contig 10969 bp, 12 predicted proteins | sample IncBWH2MmetaG_FD_160574 | JGI IMG/M metagenome (GOLD analysis project Ga0210384, IMG submission 160574) | Forest soil microbial communities from Barre Woods Harvard Forest LTER site, Petersham, Massachusetts, United States - Inc-BW-H-2-M | ecosystem: Environmental > Terrestrial > Soil >...
GATGAGAAAGGCTTGGGCAATGCGCGACGCATCTAAGCCCAAGACGGTCTGCAGCATAAGGGGTGTGTGCATCCCTGGGTCGATCGCCGGGTGAGCGCACACAAAGAGCAATTTGAGCCGTTCATCAGGAAACTCAGCTGCAATGATAGTCTCGATGGAATCTTCGTTGAGCAGCTTCACCGTTGGCTCGCTGGCCTGCACGACACCCTGATGACGGATGACGTCAATGAGGGAACGACGGGCCGCTGTCATCAGCCAAGCCTCGGGATTTTGCGGCACGCCGTCCCGCGGCCAATGGTTGAGCGCCGACACTAAGGCTTCGCTGAGAGCATCCTCCGCCCTGGCCAAGTCGTGGGTGTGCACCGAAAGATAGGCGACTAGGCGCCCGTAGGACTCGCGCGCTACGCGCTCAATGGTCCGGTGGGTGTCCTCCTGATTGATTTCATTCACCCGTGAATCCTCGCCGCATGGCTTCAGGAGCTAGCGGCCGGACTTCCACTGCGCCAAGAGATGCTCCCGGGCAGCGCGCAGCCCATTCGAGGGCGGCGTCAACGGAAGGGACCTCCAATATGATGAATCCCGCCAATTGCTCCTTTGTATCGGCATAGGGTCCATCCTGCACGCGGCGCTTTCCTTCCTTGACACGCACCGTCGTTCCTGTCTCGGGCACCTCTAGCGCATTGGCGCCGACATAGACTCCGGCCTCCACGAGCGCCTTGTAGTATGCCCGCCACGCGCCAAGATGAGGATGGTTGTAGTCGTTCTTCCGCATGTCAAACTCTTCTGGTGAGTGGTAAATCATCAGGGCAAACTGCATCAGTTTCTCCTTTTGGCGGAGCTCTTGTCGGCGGTTTCACGCCTAAACGTATGACGGATGGGAACCGATCCATTCTACAACTCTCAACGAAATCTGCTCGATTTCAGCTGGAGTGGAAGACCTTCGCCGTTGTTACTGGATGACGGGCAAAAAGGGAAGTTATGTCGAGCGGGAGCAAACGAAGGGCCCGCACAAAACTTTCTTCATCTGTAATTGCACTTGTAAAAATTCCGTCTTGGCTGTATTTACAGGTACTAGGCGGGCCTTCCACGCCTTCTAAGTGGTTGGTAGTACATAATGACGCCGCTTTGACACGGTAGAGGTCTGGAGTTCGAGTCTCCACGGGCCTACCATTCTTTTCAATACTTTAGAGAGGCTCTCGCTGTAGAGTTTTCGACTTTCGACCGTGTCGCGAACGATTGGGCCAAACCCAGCGATGAACAGAATCCTGACATTCCCGATTCGTTCCATAGCACTCTCCTATGAGGATTTTACACCCTCTTCTCGGGAGTCGGCCGCCGGAATCTCGTTCTAATCCGCCGCGACTGCGGTGCTTGTTCCGATTCTTCAACACTCACCGTCCCGACCAAGACCGGCCGTCTCTGTACGTGTGCGTCGCGAATGGCCCTGATGACTGCCCGTTCCTTTTCCTTTTTCGTGTCGAACACGATGTCGGGATGGTCAATCCGAATCATCGGACGGTTCGGCGGAATCACTTTCACATCGAGTTCGTAGATGGCCAAAAATTCCTCGGCTTGTGTCGCAGCCGTGCCGGTCATACCGCACACGCAGGGATACAAAGAGATCAGATTTTCGAGAGTGATCGATCCGAGGACGCTGCCTTGCTTTTTCGCTGCCACATGCTCTTTCGCCTCGATTGCCGTCTGCAAGCCAGAGGGCCATCGCCGCTCCTCGACGATGCGGCCCTTGAATTCATCCACAGATTCAATCACGCCATCTTTGACAATGTAATCGACATCGCGACGAAGCAGCGCGTGAGCGTGAATAGCCTGTTGTACCGCCGTGAAAATGGGGAAGCTCTTATCGTCGAAAAGATTGCTGCAGCCAAACGCCTTCTCGATGGCCCGGATGCCGACGTCTGTCAACGCCACGTTCCTCGAGTATTCGTCGACCGTATAGTGAACGGCGCGATGGAAGGCACACACGATGCGGTCCACGCGATAGACCAGCGAATCGTCGTCGATTTCACCTCCGGCAATCACGAGCGGGATGCGCGCCTCGTCGATCAAGATCGAATCGGCTTCGTCGATAAGGGCTGCGGCAAACGGGCGGTGGACCTGATCGCCCACATTGAGCGCGAGTTGGTCGCGGAGGTAATCAAAGCCGATTTCATTCGCGGTGGCATACGTAACATCGCAAGCGTAGGCGTGCTGGCGCGCGGCGGTGCCCATTCCTTGCTGGATGCAACCCACGGAGAACCCTAGAAAATCGTAGATGCCACCCATCCATTGCGCGTCTCGTCGAGCCAGATAGTCGTTCACGGTCATCACATGTACGCCTTGGTGCGCTCGGGCATACCAAACGACTGCAGGAACCGCTGCCACCGTTTTTCCCTCTCCGATTTGCATTTCGGCGATCTTCCCGCTCGCTAGGGCCAGCGCACCCCGCATTTGAACGTCGAACAGGTCCAGCCCCACAACGCGCTTTGCCGCCTCTGCCGCTACCGCTAGGACTTCCTCTACCGCCTGCGCGTTTGCGCACGCGGTTCGTAACTCGTCATCGCGGGCTTCGACGAGCTCTCGGCGGCGAGACCGGATACGCCTCACCATTGCGACATCGGGCTCGTCTGGTTCCAAAAATGAAAATTGGGATCGTAAGAAATGGCGCACGACGCCCTCCTCTTAGGCAGTATTCGTTTTGATTGCGAACCCAGCTAAGCGAGAGGAGTGAGCGGCGGAGGACGTTGGTAGAGAGAGTTCGAGAAAATACGGCGCTTTGCGGCTGTCTGATAGGCGATGGCCTGTACGTCTGAAGCAACTTCACGCAATCGCCGGGGAGGCTCGCGCGGAATTTGTTCCTTGCAGCTTTCCTCCGCAAACGAAACGGCGACGGCGACTTCGGTGCTTGCCATCGCCTGAGGAATCGGAACAGCCGTCAGTGCGCCAAGACTAATTAGCGCAGCCAGCATCCAGACGATTCGGCGTTGTATCACGGCGGCTGACTATGGCACAGATAAAATCAAAATAAATGCAGATTGCTGCTACTCCCAGAGCTGCTGGAACGGATTCTCAGGGCATGATTCCTTCTGCGAAGTAGAGAACGCATATCGGTAATCCCTCATAGCCCTAGCGTCCGAGGGAATCGCTCAAGTTCCCCAAAACTGCGTATTACAACAGCTCGTATTTTAGCGCGTGACGAATAAGGAGGAATTCTTCACCGCGCGACCAGCGCATAACGGAGAACTGCGTAGGCGCGGGATGCGTGATGTTCTCGCGAAGGCTGTCCCTTGGATTGCGGGCATTAGGGGCGTCATGGAACTCACGCCTTGATTTCTTCGCATTGGCCGCAGTCCCATTAAGATCGCACCCGTCAGGCACATAGTTACAGGTCTTGATGCTCGTGGCTCCGAACCCCGGGCCTTGTTATTTACCAGGTGAACTTGATCCCCAGTTGCATCTGCCGCGCGCCGCCAGTGAACTGTTTCGCGTCCAAGAACTGATCCGCTGTGACATTGGCGTAGGTGCTACCGAGAGCGTTATTGACTGTTCCAAGAATCACTCCAGATTGGAGAACGCTCGGCTGAGCCAGGGAGAAGTTACGGTGATTGAATACGTTCATTGCGTCTATGCGAAGCTGAACGCCACACCGTTCGGTTAACTTCGTGTTCTTGAGCAGTGACATGTTCCAAACGTTCGTTTCCGGAGTCTCGAAACTGTTGCGCCCCAAGGTTGAGCGGGCTCCCATTCCCGCTTGTACGTAACGGGCTCGGGGATTTTGAGCTACGTAGCCAGCAACGTTGCCGCTGCCTCCTACACAATCTGCACCCGTCGGGGCGATGCTCGTCGCGCCTCCGGCACCGGCGCAGACAAGGTTTACGCCGGTCCCGGTGTTGCCTGTTCCAAAGGCATTGAGGATTGCGCGATCTCCGGCACTATCGCCATCGGCGTTAGAGTCAACACCAGAGAGGATCGAAACCGGTTGTCCGGTCTGAGCCAGATAGGTTCCGCTCCACTGCCATCCGTTCGCCAGTGTCCCGAGGAAACCACCGCCTGTACTGAGCCGAGGAAGCTCGTAGATCCACGACAAGGCAAGCTTGTGGCGGATGTCCAGAACTGACCTTCCGCGGTCCTGGTCGAGGTTCGACCAGTCCTGCGGCCGACGCGGGTTGACCCGGCTGCTGAACAACTCGTTTGTGGCATTATCGATGTTGTGCGCCCAATCCTTGCGCCCGTCCTGCCGTCGAGAATGTCGTAATCAGAAAAACCAAGAGAGTGGAGTAGAACAGCTTACGATTCATACTTCCCTCCGCAATCTTCACACCCGCGTCCGGGTTTCTCTCCTTGCAGGACTTATCCTGAAGGTACAAGCACTTCGTCGGAATGGACCTTGGCGTCCAGCACCTTTTGCAGTGCTTCGGTGAAATCGCTCGACCGCAGAATTGGCGCGCCGACGCATCTCTTGCCTCGTTCGAGCATTGGCAGCCACAAGGAGCCAGTCTCCACTGCTGTCGACAAAAACAGTGTCGTGGAAGACCCGACCAGCCAATCCAATAATGGAAACGCGGTCCGGTCGGGTAGCTGGTACTGGCTAAGCACAAGATCAAACTCAGAGCGAGAGAGCAGAGTGCAAGCTTCCTGATAAGACGTCGCGATTTGGCAATGGCAGCTTCGTTTGTTCAGCCACTCCCGCAGTTGCTGCGAACTCCTGGCGGTCTCACCGACCAGAAGAACCGTCGTTGGTTTGATCCCCATCCCACTTCTCCTCTTCTTCTGAGCCACGGCCGAAAAATCCCGGGCAGTTGCGATGACTGTTAGCTGACCTTGCGGGCCCAATCCGCCGCCTCGCCAAGCGCGTTCAGTCTGAGCATCCAGAAGAGAATCGCGGAGCGGCTATGAACACTCACCCGCAATCTACGAGCAACGCGGAGTGGTAGCTATCCTGTCAGGAGAGTATTTTTGCCTTGAAACTTAGCTATGCGGGCGGAGAACAAGAAATGCAATTATCTTACTGAAGTTACCAGCGACCCATTGATGTAGAGTTTGACGTAGGGTTCAAAGTTTATCATCGGCAAAGAGTTACGCTCCGGTCTAGTCTAGGCCATTCATCGAAACGGGCATGGAGGCGGCCACGATCGTACCTGGGTGGGCTGCGGCAACCACCAGGCGGCCATTGAGTTCGCTAATGCGCTCCCGCATGCCGGCTAACCCGATGCCGACCGCACTGTCTGTTTGTTCGAAGCTCCGTAAGAGTTCCTCCGGCATGCCCCTTCCATAGTCTCTCACTTGCAGGGTTACGTGCTCTTTCGTGCCGTCGAATCGGACGTCCACCCTGGGACTCCCTGAATGACGGTGCACATTCGTTAAGCTTTCCTGCAACACTCGGAAAAGAGCAAGTTCGATAGGCGCGGAGAAACGGACGATTTCTTTCGGGACTTGCAAATCGACTTGAATGCCGCTGCGATTCGCAAAACCGTCCAAATAGTGGCCGGCCGCCAAAACAAAGCCGGCCTCGTCCAATAGCGGTGGGTGAAGTAGGTAGGAGAGTGTACGGGTTTCGGTGATTGCCAGGTCGACGATATTGGACGACTCCATCAAAACGCGCTTCTGATCGGGTGTCGAGCAAGCCAGCATGGAGACATTGATCTTGAGAGCTGTGAGGTACTGGCCCAGACTGTCATGGAGTTCGCGGGAAATCTTGCGGCACTCTTCCTCCTGCGCCTTCAGGAGCCGCGCCGAAAGTCGGCGCAAGGCTGAAGTGCGTCGTGCAACAACCGATTCTAAATTTGCGAGTGACTCTTGCAAAGCTTCCTCGGAGTGCTTTTGATCAGTTATATCGTGAGAAATTCCAAAAATGCGAGCCGCGCTTGAATCCTGGCAGAAAATTCGAGCTTTGCTGTGAATCCAGCGCAGGCCCCGGCCAGGATGGTGGTAGCGGTATTCGACATCGAAGAATTGGCCGTCTTTCGTACACTGCTCGATGCTTGTTTTCACCTTCCCCACATCTTCGCTATTGATATTTGCAAGCCATTCTTCGAAGCGCGGTGGTGCGGAAGGATCTAGTCCAAAGATTTCAAAGTTTTCGGGTGACCAATTGTATGTGCCGCCGCTCGGGTTCCATTCCCAACTGCCGATATTCGCGGCCGTCTGTGCCAATCGCAAACGTGCTTCGCTCTCGCACATCACAGCCTCGGCCGTGTTCCGCTCCTTAAGCGCGCGTTCGCGGAGGAAAAGACCATGAATGCGGAGGTGTACAGAGATTCCCACGAGAACTAATGCGATGACGGTCACGCCTCGATTCAGCCAATCCACCCACGAGACACTGTTGACGACAGCCTCTGGGGCCAGTGAGATACCCGCAAATGTGAGCAAAACGAAGAGCGAGGTGGAGACCCATAGCCAAATGAATGACCGGCTCCAACCGAGCAGCACAATCAGTGGAAAACAAAAAATCGCAAGGTTAATGTTGGCAGGAGCCAACAGGTCGGCGATGGCAACCAAGCCGCCAAAGGCACACACAAGAACCTTGGCCAGCCCGGGGGAAATCTGACCGATGTGCGGATTTTCTCTGCTTCTCAAATGCGCTCCTCCATGCAGATGATCCAAAGTCACGCGTTTTTCGGTTTAGATGTTGTTCCAGAGATGGATTAGGCCGAGCAAACACCACGGCTCAATTTGATTGAAACGTTTCTATCGGATTAGGCGAAATCGGGCGAAGCCAATGGGCCTGTGACATCATTTCCCGCCCCGGTAAAAACATAGGCAGCACCCTATACGGCAAGGGCATATTTTTCAAGATATCCGCGCAAGATGGGCAAAATAGATTGTGGGTTCTCCTTTCCTGGTGCGAAAAAAGCGCGATCTGGAACGCTCACCACCGAGGTGCTGAAGGCCGCACTCGCTAAACGTCGCAAAGCCTCTCTTCCCTCACTCATCTCTTCGATGGGCTTTCAAAGTAAGTTCTGATAATCCAATTCATCTGTGCTGTGGGAACTGGTTTTTGCAAATATTCCATCGCCCCGAGTGCGAGTGCCTCCTGATAGCACAGCATGTCCTTAAGCCGCGCCAGTACGACGAAAGGCGTACGTAGGTTGTAACGAACCAGATGTCTAATTACGCGCAGGCCCTCGAAAGCTGAGGAGCCTTGATCCACTAGGGCGAAGTTGAACTCCTCTCTTTCGACGCAGCGCATCGCTGTTTCAATTGACATGCATTTGTGAACCTCGAACCCATGAGCCTCGAAAGGTTCGGCGTGCCGTGTCAAGTCTACGATGTCTTCATCGAAAATCAGTACTTTGCGCGCGATGTGGAGTGCCTCGGCCTCCTGTACATTCGGTTGCGGTTCGTGTCTCATGTTTGACCTCTAGCGTGGAGGCTCTTTGGCCACCGTGAACCTCTCGGCCGTTCGCACGGCGGTATTTTCGAACTGTCAGTCTTGACCATAGACCGCAAAGTGATCGGGGGGCCATCCCAGCGGAAGAGTATTTCCAGGCCCAACTCAGCTGTATGTCGATTGGGAGTCATACCTACTGGCCTCGTGAGATTTAGTGGGACAATGCACTCGTATACCTCGGCGGCCCCCGGGGGAGCTGTCAGGTCAAGTAGAGGAACGATGACGTTTCGTTGCTCGGAAGGGGGCCGGTCAACCGAGCCCCGCCCACAATAGAGACCACAAAAGCGCCACCGCTACGCCGGCAATGACCATGGGTATCAAACGGTCTCGCATCTTCCCTTCCTCCTCGCATCCGATTTCACGCTGCTCTCCGTTCTACAAGCACTCATTTTGGATTCTGGGCCTTCGGAAGATCGATAGTAAGAACGCCGTCCTTCAGCATGGTGCTGACTTCAGAGGGTTCGACATCTGACGGCAGATCGAGGGTCCGAAAGATTCGGTCGGCGCACCACTCGGAGCGGATCATTTTCCCGTTCTTCTCTTCTTCCTTCGTTTGGCGTTTGCCTGAAATCGCAAGACAGCGCCGTTCCACACCAATCTCGATATCCTTGCTGCCAAAACCTGGCACCTCGGCCCGGACGACGTATGCGCTGTTCGACTCGGCTACGTTTAGAGGAACCGGCTGTAGCAATTCGGACTCGGCGCGAAGCCAGTCCTCGAGGTCATGTCCCGGCGAGCAGCCGTGGCTTTCAAATATCTCGAATGCCCTTTGGGCGATAGCGTCACAAATCTGCGGGAACTGTCTGAAGATCTCTTCGTCGCCCTGCTGCACGGGCTCGGTTCCCTCCATACGCTCTATTAGCCGTGCCGATTGTGTCGCCATGTTCCGTTTCCTCCTCAAGTTGATATGCGGACTTTCCACGGTGCGACCGCCGGTACACAGGTGGCTATGGGAAGGGCCTGAGGCAGGCTAGGATTGTGGGAGGAAAAGGTCTATCACTCCCCGCGGGTATTAAAGGCACAGAAATGCCAGTAGAGCCGCGCACGGGGAAGCCAAAGAAGCCCGTGAGACCTTCTTATGAAATGATGCCCTTGCGAACAGCGTAGAGTACGAGCTCCACGGAATTATGCAGGTTCAGTTTCTGCAGGATGTGGCTGCGATGAGTCTCGACGGTGTAGGGGCTAATGTTGAGAGCTGTCGCTATTTCCTTGTTGGCCTTCCCTTCGACCAGAAGTTGCAGAATCTCTCGCTCGCGGCCCGTTAGCAAGTCATAGCTATCGACGGCGCCTTTTTGCTTGAGAACGCGGACGTAGTCTTCCGCCATAATGCGGCTCACCTTAGGACTGAAGAACGACTTATTCTGCGAAACCGCCTGGATGGCACTGATCAGATCGGCCGCAGCTGAGTCCTTAAGCAGATAGGCTCGGGCGCCGGCCTTCAAAGCACGCATGACATACGACTCGTCGGCGTGCATACTGAGGATAACCACCGAGGTGGCCGGACTCTCGGCAACGATCGTTTTGGTAGCCTCGATACCGTTGAGAATAGGCATACCGACGTCCATCACTACCACATCTGGTCTTAGCGAGGTGACAAGTTCAAGAGTTTCACGCCCGTTTTCACTTTCGCCCACAACCTCCAGATTGGACTGGCGCTCAAGCAAAGCGCGCAATCCGGTGCGCATAACAATGTGGTCATCGGCCAACAATATTCGCAGCTTCTTCATGAGCTCAATTTCGTCAGATGGGCGGATGCATTTGGGAGCGGCAGATCGACTCGCAGGCGTGTGCCTCGCGCCGGATCTGAGTCCACGTTCAACACACCGCCTAGCTGGCTCACTCGCTCGTTCATTCCCACCAGCCCCAAACCGCGCACGCGGCTTGAATTAAAGCCCTTCCCGTCATCTTCGATGCTGACCCGCAGGCGATTCGGTTCCTGGCGCACGACAACCCGGACGTTCTTCGCGTATGCGTGTTTCGAGCAATTATTCAAAGCCTCTTGCACGATTCTGTACACGCACGTCTTATGCTCCTCTGGCAGGTTCTCCGAAACATTCTCGTCCACCGTATCGACAAGCATACCAGTGCGCTTGGACACCTCACGCGCCTGCCAGTCAAGCGCCGCAACAAGTCCCAGGTCATCCAGCATCGAAGGGCGCAGCAGCAAGGCCATATTGCGCACTTCGTTGACGCAGTTTTCGGCAAGCGTCTTGATCTTCTGAAGGCCCTGCCGAAAGACGCCTTCGCGGGACATCTCTGTCAAGTTCTCAACATCAACGAGTAGGGCGCTTAAGGATTGGCCAACTTCGTCATGCAGTTCGCGGGAAATCGCACGTCGTTCACGCTCCTCGGCCTGGACAAGACGCTTTGACAGTTCTTTCAATTCGCGCTGTGCCTGAAGGCTTTCGTCATATTTCTCTTCAATCCTCTTCTCAAGTCGCCCGGCATAAACGATGGTCGTGCCGGCTAGAATCAATCCAAGGCTGAAAGCGATCGTCGCAACCATAAGCAGGCGGCGGCGAAACTGCGCCAACACTTCCGCGATTCTTCGGTCGGTTTCCCTTAGCTCGTCGTCATTCACCGCGCTAAGTTCTTTCGCAATCGCCAGGGTCTCCGCATGTTGCGAGAGCACGTCGCTACGTATCACCGAATTTCCTGGCCCCTTTTCCTTCGTCTCCTTACCGGTGGATGCGAAAATGGGTCCAATTGTCGACCAGTAAGTCTCCAGTTCCATAGAGAGATGCTGAAAGGGCTGCCTTTTGCCTGTCGGGAGAGACTGAATGCATGCTTTCAACGCGGCGGTAGTCTGATTCTCTATGGATTGAACTTCAGACCGGAGGATTTCCTGTGCGTGCGGGTCTGATTTGATCAGAACATAGTCGCGCAAGATGTTGCCCGACTCGTACAGGCCGGCTCTAACTTGTTCGAGCGCGCGTTCGCGATATAGAAAATCTCGTCGGATCTGGGTGTTGTTGGTCTCGAAGACTCCAAGAGTGTGCAGCGAATCGATGAATATCGTCCCCATTAGAATTAGCAATGCTCCGAAACCTGCAAACAATGTCGCGCGAAACCTCAATCGCCTCCGTTTTTGTGCCTGGGACGCTGCCGGAATATCGTGGTTTTTCTCGGTCATCTGCTCGCCGCCCTGTTCGGTTAGTCTACTCAGCTTTACTGTTGAGGGAAAGCGTCGTCGGCCAGGTGGTGGCGTCGGTCGAGTCGAGGTCCAAACGGAATCTCAACTCCGTTGCTGAAACGTTAGCCACTTGCACGAATCAACGTATTTGCCAGGGAGGCTGTCAACCTCGACCGCCGCCACCCATTTGGCTGTGCCGCGTCCACCAGGGCAGCAAGACCCTGAATCGCAGCCTGACGTAACGGTAGATGTAGGGGTATCCCCTCGACAGGGTATTCTTGTGCCGTAACTCCGTGAACCGTCCTTTTCTAGGGTCAAGAGAACAGGGCGAAGGCTGGCCGCACGTGGTCGCGCATTGGGCGTGCAGCGCGAGGCTAAGTTCACATCTTCAGCAAGGTATTCTTTGAGGACTTCGGGTAAGCAGGAAAAGGCCAATAGTCCACTAAAAT
>Ga0210384_10008129_pt1 | contig 10967 bp, 10 predicted proteins | sample IncBWH2MmetaG_FD_160574 | JGI IMG/M metagenome (GOLD analysis project Ga0210384, IMG submission 160574) | Forest soil microbial communities from Barre Woods Harvard Forest LTER site, Petersham, Massachusetts, United States - Inc-BW-H-2-M | ecosystem: Environmental > Terrestrial > Soil >...
AGGCCTCGTTCGTATCGAGCGCCAACAGGGAGGTCGGGCGGAACGGTTCCGGGGCGGAGAACTCCAGCAACAAGACCGCCCGATCGGGGGAAACGTGCAGCTGTTTGATCCGAACCCCGAAGGCGCCTAGGGTCTCCCGATGGTACTTCGCGACCTTCACCTGAAACGAGCACCAGAGCCCGTTGCGGAGCGACAGGCGAACCTTCCCGCTCTCGGCATCGAAATGGAAGGTGGTGCGGTCGGCCCGGACGAAGGGACGGCGAACGTACGGGGCGCGCGAAGCCGGGGAGAGCCGGAGGCGTCGACGGTGGCTCCGGACGAGGGAGAGTCCGATCTCGGCCGCGACGACGGCATGGCTCCCGGTGAGCTGAAGGGCGAACGCTCGGTCTCGGGCGAATCGCGACATCGCGCCTCGGGAGGTCTTCCCGGTGGAAAGGGCCTCTCGAACGACCTCGTTGACCAAGCGTCGGTAGTCCTGAAGGGTCGAGAGGAGGGCGGGGGGAAGGGGACCGACCAGGGCGAAGGGGAGAGCGCGAACAATGGAAGGCACGCTCGGGAAGAGACGAGGGCCGACGGATAGACTCGAGCCGGTCGCTGAACGGTGAACGATGCAGGGAATTGAATAAAATCCCAAAGCACGCCTCTCCGCTCCATTTATATGACCCCCCGGTTCGGGGGCTGGGGGAATGAGGAACACCTGTCTCTCCGATTTCGTGACGAGACCTGCGACATGCTGACCCCCAAACTCTACTAGGTAGCGAACAGCCATGCCCCCCCGAATCTCCTACACGCCGCTCATCATCCTCACCGTCGTCGTCATCATCGGGGCCGGGGTCGGCTCGGCGTTCCTGTACCTGCACGCCCGACCCTCGAACCCGAGCCCCCCAAGACTGGTGAAGATCGGAGACAACGTGACGGTCCATTACATCGGCATCTACGGCTCCGGCCCCGAGGCCGGTCGGGTGTTCGATACCTCGGTGTACGCGGTCGGCTCGAACAACGCGGCGTGGCCGAAGTCGATCGAGTATCACGCGCGGGGGTCGCTCCCGTCCAACTTCACCCCGTTGGCCGTGCACGTCGGCAGCAACACCCCTCAGGCAGGCTATTCGCTCGGCAATCTCAGCTTCATTCAGGTCGTCACCGGGTTCTGGGAGGGCCTGGTGGGGCTGCTCCCGAACCAGACCCACACGATCATCGTCCCCCCCTCGCAAGGGTACGGGGCCACCAACCCCGCGTGCGTCGCGACCCGGCCGCTCACCCAGTACCTCCCGGTCCTCCAGAGCATGCCGGGGAAGACGTTCAACACCCGGTACCCCGGGGCCCTGGCCGCCTCCGGGGCCGAATTCAGCGACCCGCACTACGGTTGGAGCGTCCTGGTCCTGAGCGCGAACTCGTCATACGTGACGATCGAGAACCTGGCGCAGGTCGGGGATACCGCGAGCCCCGCCGGATGGACCGTCACGGTCACGGCCGTCTCCAGCACGGCCAACGGCACCGGGCAGATCACCCTCCAGAACGAGCTGGCTCCCAGCCAGGCCGGGCTCGTCGTCGGGAAGGACTTCCTCGGGACGGGCCCGTGCTCGTCGCAGGCCAGCGGGAAGTTCATCGTCACGGCCGTGGACCCGGTCCACGGGACCTACACCGAGGACTTCAACCAGGAGGTCGTCGGCAAGACCTTGATCTTCATGGTGACGGTCGTGGACGTCTTCCCCGCGGTCGCCGCCGCGTAGGCCCTGCGGGCTGCGACGTCAGCTGAGGGTGATCCGGCCCCGTTTCAGTAGCTCGGCGAGCTGGGCCTCCGCGGTCCGCTCGACGACCGACTGACCGGAGACCGAACTTCGAACGGCGCGGTTGTACTCTCCCATTGTCTTGCGCGCCTCTTGACGTCGGCGCCGGGACGCCTCGACGAGCTCCCCGAGCTCGCGGTCGAGCTCCATGAACTGCCGGTTGGTCGTGTCGAGTTTGGTCATCACCTCGGCGCGTTGCCGACCTTTTTCCCGGATCTCCGCCACCAGTTGCCCGACCTCGAGGAGGACGGAGCGCATCGCCTCCATCTTCCGGTCCCGTTCCAGGTGCAGGCGCTGGAGCTCGGCCGAGGCGTGGTCGAGCTCGGCCCTGCGCTGCTTGAGCGCCTCTTCGGCCCCTTTCCTCCGCGCTTCGTGGGCCTGGACGACCCCGACCTCCTCCTCCGCAAGGGTGAGCTGCTTTCGCAGGGCTCTCAGATGGTCGATGAGGGCGTTCTCCTCCGGCAGGGGGAGCGCGTGGGTCTGCTGGCGAAGCTCGAGCTGAGCCATCTCCCGCCGCAGCTGCTCCGGTCGCGCGTGATCGCCCTTCGGGAGCTCCTGGCGGACGAGCCGGACGTCGATCAGGGCCTGGTCGACCTGGGATCGTAGGCCATCGCGTCGCCGCCGGAGCTCCGAGAGCTGGTGGCCGGCGTCCCGGTGGGCGTTGTGGAGGTCATCGAGCTGTTGCTGCTTCGGTTGCCGGCGATCGTACAGCTCCTTCTGCTGGTCGGAGAGATGGTGGACCTGGTCGAGAAGCTGCTGGCGGCGGGCGCCGATCTCCCGGAGCTTGACCTCGCCCGCATGGAACCGCTCGCGGCCCTCCTCCTCTTCGCGCTCGGCCTCCTCCGAGAGCGGCGTCCGGCCCATGGCGTCGCGCTTAGGTTCGCGACCTCACAAAAGGCTATGGGAGTCGTCGGGTGAGACTTCGCTGTCGGGAGGAGAGGAGCTGCCCGGCGAACAACGCCGCCGGGACCCCGCCATCGATGTTCACGACCGCGATCGGCGCGCACGACTGGAGCATCGCCGCGAGGGCGGCCTCCCCCTGTCCTCCACGGCCGTAACCGACGGAGGTCGGCACCCCGACCACCGGCGCCCGCACGAGTCCCGCGAGCACGGTGGGCAGAGCCCCCTCGCGACCGGCGAAGGCGAGGTAGACATCCGGATGGCGTCGCTCGAGCCGCCGTACGGCGTCGAGGAGGCGGTGCAACCCGGCGACCCCGACATCGTATTCCCGGACAGAGCGGACGCCGAGAGCGTCGAGGACGGCTTCCGACTCCTCGGCGACGGCGTGATCCGCCGTGCCAGCCGTCACGATCGCCACGAGGCCGCGCAACGGCGGCGTCTCCAGCGGACCCGCGAGGATCGCCACCCGGTCGCCGGCCCGGAACCGAAGGTTCGGGCCGCCGTTGGTCGCGGCGGCCCGAAGGCCCTCCACCTGGGCCGAACTGAGCCGTGAGACGACGGCCCCGCGCCCACCCCGCGCCAGGGTCCGAAGGATCTCGATGAGATGCTCCGTGCGCTTCCCCTCGGCGAGTATCACCTCGGGGACCCCGGTCCTCCGCCCCCGCCCGGCGTCGTACCGGGCCACCCCGGGGACGTGGATCATCCGGCGGCCCCGGAGGGCCTTCCCACGCCGGGTCGTGTCGGCCACGAGCGCCGACGACTGAAACATCATATAGCGCATTCCGCTTGGCGCGCGACCTCGGAAGGATTCTCGTGCCGGACTTCGCCCTGACGGAGGAGCAGCGTAGCCTCCAGGACCTGGCCCGGAAGTTCGCCCGAACGGAGATGGCCCCGCGGGCCGCCGAGTGCGACCGGCTCGGCCGGTTCCCGGAGGAGGTCATGCGGAAGGCCTGGGAGCTCGGCCTGATGAACCTCAACATCCCGGCGGAGTACGGAGGGAGCGGCCTCGGGCTGGTCGACCAGTGCCTCATCGTCGAGGAGCTCGCTCACGCCTGCGCCGGCATGACCACCTCCGTGATCGCCAACTGCCTCGCGCTCGAACCGATCCTTCTCGGCGGGAGCGAGGAGCAAAGGCGCTCCGTCCTGTCGTCGTTCTGCTCCTCGTACCACCTGGCGTCCTTCTGCCTGACCGAGCCCGGGGGCGGCAGCGACGCCGGCGCGCTCCAGACGCGCGCCCGACGCGACGGGGATCACTACGTCCTCGACGGGGAGAAGTGCTTCATCACCAACGGCCCGCACGCGTCGCTCTACACCGTCTTTGCGACGACGGATCCGGCGCTGCGGCACAAGGGGATCTGCGCTTTCTACGTGCCGAGGGACACCGAGGGGGTCACTCCGGGCAAGGAAGAAGAGAAGATGGGCCACCGGGCCTCGTCGACGAGCACGGTCCGCTTCGAGCGAGCCCGCGTCCCGGTCGCCCAGCGGCTCGGGGCCGAGGGGGATGGATTCTCCATCGCCATGCGGACCCTCGACCAGACCCGGACGCCGATCGGCGCGCTCGCCACCGGGATCGCCCAGGCGGCGTTGGACCACGCCGCGGCGTACTCCCTCAAGCGCCAGACGTTCGGCAAGCCGATCGCGGAGCACCAGGCGATCCAGATCAAGCTCGCGAACATGGCCCAGGACGTCCACGCCGCGCGGCTCCTGACGTGGAACGCGGCGTGGGAGATCGACCAGGGCCGAAAGGGAACCTTGGAGTCGTCGATCGCCAAGTGCTACGCGTCCGATGCGGCGATGCGCGTCGCCGACGAGGCGATCCAGGTGTTCGGCGGCTACGGCTACATGAAGGACTACCCGGTCGAGAAGCTGCTTCGCGACGCGAAGCTGGCCCAGATCTACGAGGGGTCGAACGAGATCCAGCGGATCGTCATCGCCCGCGAGCTCCTGCGTCCGTACGCGTAGGAAGCCTCGCGATGGAGATCGTCGTCGCGATCAAGCCGGTCCCCGAAGGCGAGACCCGGTTGCGGCCCAACGCCGCGCAGTCGGGGTTTGATCCGGACGGTGTCAAGTTCGTTCTGGCCGGCTACGACGAGTCCGCGGTCGAACAGGCCCTGCTCCTCAAGGAGTCGATTCCCGGTTCCCGCGTCCGGGCCGTCTCCTTCGGCCCCGGGCCCCGAACCGAGGAGGTCTTGCGCGCCGCGATCGCGCTCGGGTGCGACGCCGCGACCTGGGTCGAGCACCCCGTAGATCTCCTCCCCGACGCGGTCCTCTCCGCGCGCGCCGTGGCCGCGGCGCTCGCGGCGAGCCCCCCGGAGCTCTTGATCTGCGGCCGGCAGTCGGGGGACGAGGAATCGGGGGTGTTCCCCGGCGCCGTCGGTGCCGTCCTCGGGGTACCGAGCCTCGGCTACGCCGTCAATCTCCGATGGGATCCGACGACGGCGCGGCTCACGCTCCAGCGATCGATCGAGGGCGGGCTCGAGTCGGTCGAGACCGCTCTCCCGTGCCTCGTCGGCCTCCAGCAGGCCTGGAACGATCCGAGGACGGCCAAGCTCCCGAACATCCTCAAGTCCCGCAAAGCGGTGATCGAGAAGATCCCCTGGGAGCAATCGAAGGCCGCGCTCGGTAGGCACGCTTCCCCGACGTCGGTCCGGCGCCAGTTCCGACTCCCGGCACCCCGAACCGGCGCTCGGATGATCCCCTACGACTCGCCGGCGGACGCCGCCCAGAAGCTCGTCCGGGCCCTGCGCGAGGAGGCGAAGGTGTTCCCGTGACCCTCGGAGTGGTCGTCGTAGCCGAACTGCGGGACGGCCACCTCACCGAGCCGACGCGCGAGGCGGTCGGGGCCGGCCGGAGCCTCGTGCCCCCGGGGGGCACGCTCACCGGCGTCGTCGTCGCCGGGTCGGGGTCCGAGGGCGTCGAAGACCTCGCTCGCTCCGGAGTGGATCGCGTGGCGGTGATCGACGGCGCGTCGGTCCGCGGCGCGGGCGTTTCGGCGGCGGCCCACGCAGTGGCCATCGTCGTCCGGGACCTCGCCCCTCGCATCGTCGTGCTCGGAGGTACGGCCGACGGACGCGACCTCGCCGGCCGGTTGGCGGTCGACTGGGACGCGGCCGTCGCCACGAACGTCACGGCGATCGGGACCCCGAGCGCCGAGACCGTCCCGGTCACCCGACCGGTGTTCGGCGGCCGCGCGACCCAGGTGCTGGACCTGTCGTCGCCGCGCGTGGTGATCGCCGTCCGACCCCACACGTTCCCCGCGTCGCCGGCGACGGCCGCGGCGGTCCCGATCGATCACCGGACCCCGGGGTCGATACCGCCGGCCCTCCTCGCCCCGAAGGTCACCGGTTTCGCGCCGGTGAGCGGCGGCCGCGGCCCCGACCTCGGCGAGGCGTCGATCGTGGTCAGCGGCGGGCGTGGCCTCAAGTCGCCGGAGAACTTCGCGATCGTCGAGGCGCTGGCCGAATCGTTGGGGGCGGCCGTCGGTGCCTCCCGAGCCGTCACCGATGCCGGATGGCGCCCGGGATCCCTCCAGGTCGGTCAGACCGGTAAATCCGTCTCTCCCCAGCTCTACATCGCCGTCGGGATCTCCGGGGCGATCCAGCATCTCGTCGGGATGGTCAGCTCCCGGGTGATCGTCGCGATCAACTCGGACGCCCAGGCGCCGATCTTCAAGGTCGCGGACTACGGCATCGCGGGCGACCTGTTCCAGATCGTGCCCGCTCTCACGGCGGAGATCCGGCGCGTCCGCGGCCTCGAAACCTAGACGTTCCGGGCCATCTCGATCCCATCGGTAACCATGCCGCGCATCGAGAGGCCGACCTCGCGCTGGACGCGACGCAACCGTTGGACGAGATTCCCTCCGCCCTCGCCGGGGTCGGCGAGGAATCCGGCGAGCATCGAGGTCGCCATCCTCGGGTAGGCGGAGTAGAATCTCGGGTTCCACTTGACACGGTCCAGTCCTTCGAACTCCCGGAAGTCCGCGAGAACCCCGGTCGACTCGAGACGCTCGGCATACCCGGAGAGGCGCGAGGCCGAAGGATCGTTCGCCTCCCGGGCGGCCAACGCGGTGTCCGCGGCGGCGAGTCCGGTCCGGACCGCGTAGTTCATTCCCTGGATCACGAGCCCGTTCGAAAACACGAATCCCGCCGCGTCCCCGCAGACCATCCATCCGTCCCCGTGCCAGGCGGCCGGCCGGCTGGCCCACCCGGAGGAGATCAGCTTCGCGCCGTACTCGACGAGCTCCGCGCCGTCTAGCCGGGCCGCGATCGCCGGATGGAGCTTGAACTGCTCCATCAGGTCGTGCGAGTAGACGCCTTTGCCGAACATCGACGCGATGTTCAGGATCAGTCCCAGCGAGATCGTGTCGTCGTTGGTGTAGAGGAACCCCCCGCCCATCACCCCCGGCGGATAGATCCCCGCGACCCATTCTTCCGCGTGCCCCTCGTGGGGGGCCAACTGGAACCGCTCTTCGATCGTTTCCCGAGGGAGTCGGTAGACCTCCTTGATGCCGAGCTCGGTCGCCTCGCCCGAGAGCCGGGACGCCGGGCGGATCGGCGTGCCGAGCGAGAGCCGCGAATTCGCCCCGTCACAGAGGATCGTGACGGGGGCCGTCATCGTCTCCCCGCCCTGGACCACGCCGTGCACCCGCGTCCCTTCCCAGTTCAGCCGGTCCACGGGAACCGACGTGACGAGCGTCGCCCCGGCCTCTTCGGCCTTCCGGGCGAGCCAGGCGTCGGTGCGGGCCCGAAGGACCGCGTGCGCCACGTACGGGGGCTTCGCCCACGCCGGATCGGAGAAGACGAACGACGCGGCGCGTTCCGGCGTCAGGACGCCGAAACGTTTGCGCACGATCCGACGCTCGACCGGCATCTCCTCCCACCACCGAGGAAGGATCGCGTCGAGGTCATGCCCCCAGAGGATCCCACCGGAGAGGTTCTTCGCCCCGGCTTCGGCGCCGCGCTCGAGGAGGAGCGTGTTCATCCCGCGCTGAGCGAGTCGGATGGCCGCCGAACATCCGGCCATTCCGGCGCCGACGACGATGACGTCAAAATCATCGGTCATCGCGGCGAACCCCGGCGAGCCGAGGGGGCGATTTAACCTTGGGGCGAACGGGCGGATCTACAGGCGGGGCGGGCTGTTCGCCGGAGCCCAGCCGCCGGCGCCCGCCGGGCGCGAGAGCGCCGCGTTCGCGCTCTCGATGAGCCGCTGGAACTCGAACGGCTTCGGAATCCCTTCCCAGTCCTCGTTCCCGATCGAACGCGCCGAGATCCCTCCCTCCGCGCTCACCCGAACCGTTCCGTATCCCAGGAGTCGCTGGAGTACGCTCTGCCGAACATCGACCCCGCGGACCTGGCCCACCGGGATCTCGTCGAACTGCCGGCCCAGGATGCCGCTCTGGATGATCACCCGGCTCGTGGTCACCGCGTAGACCGTCGTGATCCACCGCAGGTAGCGGACGATCAGCCAGACCAGGACGAGGAGGGTCAGGAACAGGAAAAAGATCAGCAAGTAGGTGCCGGGGCCATCGCCGGAGACCGTCGGCAACCTCGAGAACAGGTCGGTGAGCCCCGGGAACGCGGCCCAGCCGTACTTCACGGAGGCCGCCGCGTAGTCGCCGATCCCCACGAGGATCAGCAACAGGATCGGACCGGGGAAGAAATAGAGCGCCGTCGCCTTCGTTTCCCGGAGAAGCGCCTCCTGGTCCGCGAGAAGCGACGAGCGGAGGAGCTTGGGTCGGGGTCCCATCATCGCGGCCGGGCTCGTCATCTCGAAAACCCCGACGGTTCTTCTGGCGAGATAAACCCTCCTCAGGTGCGGAACTCGGGCGACCGGTCCATATACCCGCCGCCGGTGCGCCGCCCGATGGGGATCACCGACTGCCATGTCCACATCAACCCGCTCTGGGAGATGCACCCGTCCGCCCGGGCACTTCTGGGAGCCAACGGACCGGGGGCCGACATCGAGGCGTTCCTTCGGCACCCCGATCGCTTTCTCCGCTACCTGGACGCGAGCGGGATCGATCGGGCCGTCCTGGTCAACTACGTCAGCCCCGAGGTGGTCGGCTACACCGAAAAATCGAACGACTTCGTCGCGGAGTACGTTCGGGCCGACCCCGAGCGTCTGATCGCCGTCGGCTCGGTCCTGCCGACCCACCCGCATCCGGGCGACGAGGTCCGCCGGCTCGTCGACGATCTCGGGATCCGCGGGCTGAAGATCCACCCCCCGCACCAACTGTTCGCCCCCAATGGCTACGTCGACGGAACGGCGCCCGGACTCCGCGAGATCTATGCCGCCTGCGAGGAGCGGGCGATCCCGGTCATCGTGCACACGGGAACCTCGGTGTTCCCGAGGGCCCGTAACCGGTTCGGCCAGCCGATGCTCGTCGAGGACGTGGCGATCGACTTCCCGAACCTGACGATCGTGCTCGCCCACGGCGGGCGTCCGTTGTGGACCGCGGAGGCGATGTTCCTCGCGCGCCGGTTCGAACGGGTCTACCTGGAGCTATCGAGCACCCCTCCGTCCAAGTTGCTCGAGTACTTCCCGGGCGTCGAGCGGATCGCGTCGAAAGTGCTGTTCGGGACCGACTGGCCCGGCCCCGGGGTGAAGGACATCGGCGAGAATCTGCGCGCGTTCGAGGCGCTGCCGATCGCGAGCGAGGCTCGACATCGCATCCTCGTCGGGAACCCCGAGCGCGTCTTCCCACGCCGTCCCCCGTCTTGAAATACTGAGCTCGTCTCCGAGCGCCGTGGCGGAGAACCCGAAGGCCGAGCCCGCCCCGCCGGAGGCCAGCCCGCCTCCGACGGAGGACGCCGGCCCGGTCGTCGAGGTCGTCGAAGGGGGGCAGGAGGTCGGCCGACTTCCGCTCCCGCGTCGACCCCGGGGGGAGATCTTCGGGGTGGCGAGCCAGCTCCTCGGCGCCGCCCGTATCCGCGTGATGTGCGAGGACTCGCTCTCCCGGATGGGTCGGATCACCGGGAAGATGAAGAAGAAGATGTGGATCCGCGAGGGCGACCTCCTGATCATCCGACCCTGGGGCTTCCAAGAGGGGAAGGCGGACATCCTGTTCCGCTACAGTCGGACCCAGGCGCAGTACCTCGCCCGCCGCAACCTCCTGCCGGCGTCGATCGACATCTTCTCCACCGGAGAGACCCCCGCCGAAGGTACGACGACGAGCTGACGGGGCGGTCGTGGACGCGTCGCCGGTCTCTGCGCTCGAGATGGCCGTCGCCGAGCTCAACGCCGTCGGCCTCGGGATCTCGACCGACGCGCTGATGGAGAATGCCGGGCGCGCGGTCGCCGAGGAGGCGATCCGCCACCTCCCTCCGGCGCCGGCCCGCGTCGCCATCATCTCCGGTGCTGGGAACAACGGCGGGGACGGCACCTGTGCCGCGTTCTACCTCAGCCAATGGGGATACTCCCCCGAGGTCTGGCTACTGCGTCCCGCCTCCGAGATCCGATCCTCCGCCGCCCGGCGCTGCTGGGAGAGGATCCGCACGAAGATTCCGACGCAGGGGCGAGTGCCGAGGGCCGCCGAGCTGTCCGAGTTCCCGCTCGTCGTCGATGCGATCCTCGGCACCGGCCAGAGCCCGCCGCTGCGGTCGCCCTACCTCGAAGCCGTCTCCGAGGTGGTGGCGAGCGGGGCGCCGGTGCTGTCGATCGACGTTCCCACCGGCCTCGGGGGCGACGTGCGAGTTCGGCCCCGCTGGACGGTCGCCCTCACCTCCCCGAAGACGGGCATGACCCCCGACAGCTGCGGCGAGGTCACCGTGCGCTCGATCGGGATCCCCGAGGAGGCCCTTCGGCGCACGGGTCCGGGAGATTTCCTCTATTATCCAGGACCAAGGGGTTCCCGGGGGCGCCACGGGCGGGTCGTTGTCGTCGGAGGGGGACCGTACGCGGGGGCCCCGGCGCTGGCCGCCCTCGCCGCGCTTCGCTCCGGTGCCGAGCGTGCGACGGTGATCGCTCCGACGCCGGCGGCCGAGCGGATCCAGTCGTTCTCGCCGGTCCTCGTGGTGCGGGGGATCGGTTCGGAGCGTTTCCGACCGGACGACGTCCCCGCGATCCTCGCCGAGATCGAAGCCGCTCCGCCGTCGGCGATCGTCATCGGCATGGGCGCCGGCGCCCACGCGGAGACCGCCGCGGCGATGGGCGGTCTCATCGGCTCGCTGGACGGACGGTTCCCGTTGATCGTCGACGCCGACGCGATCCAGCCGCTCGTTTCCCTGGGTGAGGGGAACCCGGCCCGCGACCCCTCGATGGTGATCGCCACGCCGAACGAGG
>Ga0210384_10008130_pt1 | contig 10967 bp, 14 predicted proteins | sample IncBWH2MmetaG_FD_160574 | JGI IMG/M metagenome (GOLD analysis project Ga0210384, IMG submission 160574) | Forest soil microbial communities from Barre Woods Harvard Forest LTER site, Petersham, Massachusetts, United States - Inc-BW-H-2-M | ecosystem: Environmental > Terrestrial > Soil >...
CGTGGGTTCTCGGTAATACGCCGGCTTCGATCCAGATTTCGCGGACTTCGTCGAAGGCGCGGGCGTCGGGGCGGCGTTTCTTTTCCAGGACTTCTTCGCGGAAGATTCGCTCGCGGAGGGTTTCGTAGTACGTCTTCAACTTTGCTAATGCTTCTTCGTCGTCTTCGGGGATTTCGGCTTGCAGCTTCTTCTTTACTTCTTTGACCAGCGCGTAGCTTTCGGCTTTGGGATGTTTCTTGGTGTCGAGGGCGTCTAACAAATCGGCACCGGCTTTCTTCTTCAGCTGGTCATAATATTTCTGGTCGAATTCCGGAGGCGTGACTTCCCTTTTCTTCTTGCCGGCTTTCGAGCGCAGTTCGTTGATGGCGGCGCAGATCTTCTTTATTTCTGTGTGGCCGAACTCGATGGCGTCAACGACTACTTCTTCGCTGACTTCTTTGGCGCCGGACTCGATCATCACGATTCCGTCGGACGTGCCGACGACCATGATGTTCAGCAGGCTCTCGCGCATTTCGTCATACGTGGGATTGATGGTGAAATTTCCGCCGACCTGGCCGACGCGCACTGCGCCGAGTGGTCCGAGGAACGGAATGTCGGAGAGCGTGAGCGCGGCGGAGGCAGCGTTGATGCCGAGCACGTCGGGGTCATTGCTGGAATCCGCAGACAGAACGAAGGTGATGACTTGCGTCTCACACTTAAAGCCTTCGGCAAACATGGGACGCACGGGGCGATCGATCTGGCGGCTGGTGAGCACTTCGCGCTCGCTCATGCGGCCTTCGCGCTTGATGAAGCCGCCGGGAAAGCGTCCGCCGGCGTAGGTGTATTCGCGGTAGTCGACGGTGAGGGGGAAGAAATCGATGCCTTCGCGGGGATCGGGGTTGGCGGTGGCGGTGGCGAGTACGACGTTATCGCCGAGGCGGACAACGGCCGCGCCGCCGGCTTGCTTGGCTAATTTTCCGGTTTCGAATGAGATCTGTTTACCGCCGGCGAGGTCAACTGTAACGCTGCTAGCTTCTGGTTTCATTTTCTATCCTTATTGTTTGAATCAGGAGGGTGAATGTGCAGGAAAGGTTGCGGCCATGAGAGACCGGTTCCGATGTGGAATCGGAATTCGTCTTCGAGATTGCGCACGTTGTGAATTGGCTCAATGCTGTACCGGCTTCGAGGAAGGCGGCTTTCTCTCAGATACTGTGTCGGGAAATGTCTTCTTCAGAGATCGCTCTTAGGAAGATCACAAGGGTGGAGGCTTCATCGCTCCCCACCCTTCGCAAAAACCGCGAAGGATGGGCCACCCAGGTTCATTACTTGCGGATGCCGAGCTTGCCAATGACCGTCTTATAGCGCTCGGAATCGTATCGTTTGAGGTAGTCCAGTAAACGACGCCGTTTACTGACTAGCATGAGCAGGCCACGGCGCGAGCCGTGGTCCTTCTGGTGCGCTTTGAAGTGGTCCGTCAACTGGCCAATGCGTTCACTGATGATGGCGATCTGAACCTCGGGACTCCCCGTGTCAGTCGCGTGCGTCTGATACTGGTCAATGACAGACTTTTTTTGCTCTCTGGCTAACACTCGCCTGGTGCACTCCTGTTCTCAGTTTCGATTTATCTTGGTGACAGTAGTGAGGATACCATGCGGAGGTGCGGAGGGTAAAGGCGGGGGAGCGGGCTGGGAGGGTCTCAACATCTCAGAGCTCAGAGAAAAGCATGTCGACATCGAAGATAATGGATTCTTCGCTTGCCCTGTAGCCGCCGTCATACGAATCCGGCTCCGGAGGATCAGCCTCAGCAGCCCACTGTTCTAGGTCGGACGAGTGATCTCTGAGCCGGCTAGCCACACTTCGGGTCTTCGACAAATGGCTCGACGACAGTTCCCCGAGCAAGTCGAGCGATGAGGCGATAGAGTCAGCACGGCCAGCAAGCGTCCGAAGCTCTTCGGGGTCGCCGGTATCAGGGTCGTCGTCCGCCTCAGACTCGGCGTTGAGCAGGACCGCCGCTATCTCCGATTCGTACCTGCTAGGAAATCCCCTCTCGTCGAGGAACTCCGGAGCGCACTGTTTGACAGTGCGCGCAAACCCCGCGAGGCTGTCAAACGCTGCATAGCTCAGGGACCCAGTTTTGCTCGCCACTCGCACGCTCTCGCGGAAAGATTCGTCTAGGGAGTCCCACGTTGGACACAAGTTGGGAAGATCGGGTGTCGGCTGGGCGTACACCCGAGCCTTTGCAAATGCCTCAAGATCGGCAGCTGGAACGACTCTTTTTGTCTTGTCCCACTTCGTCTGGACTCCATTGCAAACTTTCGCCGCTACTCGCTCCCATCGATGAGCCTGATCGCTCGATGATTTCTCCGATGCCGCGTTAGCCACCACTTCCAGCAGTTCCCGATCGCCGATGTCCGCGTCTACCAGTGATAGGCACCTTTCCTGCAGTATGTCCCAGCTTTCGGCCGATCTGATGAACGGCATTTTGCGTGTGCCGTATCGCCCCCCGGTGTCGGAGACCGCCAGCTTTATACCTTCGAGGGAAGCGCGTCGCAGGAAGGTGGACCGGAGTCCGGAATCTTGGATTAGTTCCTCTATAACGAGATCACGGTAGCTTGGATGGATCCAATCGATGATGGGCTGTTGCCAGGGCGTTTTTCTCGATTTGACGAACGCCTCGGTCAGGTGTTCAACGACTTTGTCGAATGGCTCATGATCTGTGTCGGGGCAGTAGGCCTCGTAAAGAGCCCGGAGGCTTGGAAAATCCCCCCTCATTTCCCGCAGATCCGGCGGCGCATTGATGCTTACCGGCATCTCAAGGAGCGCCACTAGGAACCACTTGTAGGCTGCGGGCAGTCTCTGGAAGGTTAGCCGCATTTGTTTGGTGGGATTGCGCAGTGCTTCTCTGACTGCAAGTTTCACCTGTGCGGATTGGATATTCCCCGACCGCAACTCCGAGACGATATGGGGAAGGCCTTCGTGGATTAATCGTCTCATTCTTTCGGGTGTAAACTCGGGATCGTGAATGATCTGCGATGCGTGCGTTCGAATGAGCTTCTTAGTTTCGTTTTCGAACCCAGCTGCCCGTGCGTGACGGAACAATATCAACGCTCGCTCCTCGTGCGAGAGTTCGCTGACATCGACCAGAACCGACCCGGGGTCTGGAAAGGATCGCGCCTTCCCCTGAGCATCCATTCTGTCGCAGGCTCTCTCCAGGATGTGCTTGCGGCTCGTCCATATAAGCCAATGACGTCGGTCGAGGCGGCGGAGGATTAGGTCGAGGTCGGCCTCCCACTTGGATGTTCTGGTGGGATCGTATTCTGTGCGTCCGAATGCATCGTCCGCAATGAAAACCTGGGATTTGCTGGACCTCAACATCTGGAAAAACGTGTCCGGAGTTTGACAGATTACGGTTTCCCAGCCCTGCGCTACCTGCGTGATCCCGATCATCCATGCGATCGCGGATTTTCCAACTTCCGGCGGCCCCTCCAGAACGGCAAAATGGTGCTTGCGCAATACCTGCCAGGCGCGTTCATATGAGGATGTGGGCGCAAACACAGGGACCAATTCTGCCGCCATCTGCAGGGCTGCCTCGCTTCTTTCCCTGGACTCCTTGTTTAGGGCAAGGCTTATCAGCTCATCAAGATCCCGAATGCTGAGGAGCTGGGGGAATGCCCGCGCAACTCCGGAGGGTTGGTCAAGGATGTCGCAGACATCCTCACCGCCCCAGACGGTGATCGTGGCCGCGGGCATTACGCGCGAAAGCATGATCCGTATTTGCTCCCTGTCCGTAGCGTCGATTAGCGCGTTGGTGACGAAGGTGAAGTGCGTCGGGTTTTTCCAAGTTCCTTTTCCGATCCTCTCCGATATCCGAGCGATCTCTTTTGACACGCTAGAAATCAGGGCGACGCGAGGCTTTGAGCCCGCGGCATTGGCACCTTCCACAAGTTTTGTTTGGAAGATGAACGGGCCCTGCTTCTGCACTTTCGGATCGGGAAAGCGGAGAGGGCCCGGCGAGTAAGAATCCCTGCCCCAGTCCCCTCTATTGCCCCACGACTCAACGCCAAGTCCTACCGAGGCCTTGAGAGCGGACTGTATTAGCTTCTCGAATTGATAGGCACCTAGATCGTCGAGACGGTAGCGAAGCATGGGCCTCCCAGAGATTTTACTCCTGCAGCGGGCAGGCGCCGCCGGTGGTTGGCCCGATACCGGCACGATCTTAGCCTGAGGCTGTCCTGTCCGTCGCGGTTTTCGGCGGGCGGGTGCTAACTCAGTGCGCTCCTTAAAATCTTACGTGAGTAGTGGATTTGTGGCGGTAAATTCTCGAAAGCCCCACGGCTGAGGCGTGCTACGCTCTCTTTCATGTGAGGTTATATGACCGAGCAAACTCAGATCGAGGCTTTCGTTGAGGAATTGAGAGGCCTAGTGCGACAGCAAATTATGCCCCATTACGAATGGTACTGGGCCCGGAGAACATATCCGCGACTTTTCTTTCGAATAGCTGGAGTTGTTGTTGTCATTGGAAGCCTCATGCTGCCGGTTATCGCGGCTCAAAAGTGGGATCCGCGGATACTGACGGTAGTGTCATTGGCCGTAGCCATTTCTTCCAGCCTCAGCACCTTCTTCAGGTGGGACGCCACATGGCGGAGCCGAACCAAAGCGGCGACTGAACTCAAAGGTCTCTTGGCGAAATGGGATCTGGCGTTGAGGTCTTTGAGCACAGCGGAGAAGCCGAACGAAGCTGCTCTTTTGGCGACCCAAAAATTGTTCGATGAAGCCTTCAGCTTGATCGGCTCGGAAACGGAGGGCTTTTTTGCCAACATCAAGTTGCCTCAGGTCTCGAAGTCACCATGATGATGGGCCGGGCCACCTTTTCCCTGCGCTACTGTCGGCACTATCTTAACGTGAGGCTGCCCCGCCCGTCGCGGTTTTCGGCGGGCGGGTGGCGCTGAGGTCGATCGTTAAGGTTCGTGCGTGGAAACTGGCGGCCTATTTCCCTGGAGCAAGCGAATTGTAGTGCTGCACCAACGCATCGCCGGCGGCCATGAGCGGCGTAACAATAACCGCGACGCGGACAGCACCGTTCGGATACAGGAGAAAGCGAACGGCCTGCACGTTGCCTGCTTGTCCGTTGAGCACAACGGAATCGCCAACGCTTGGTACGTCCATGTTATAGGTCGCAATTGGTTGCAGTTGGGCGTTGACAAAAGTAACGGCTTGCATTTCTGATTCCTTTCAATATCTATTGTGTAGACGGCCCGGCTTTCGCGGGCTTTCTTGTCGGCACTATCTTAACTTGAGGCTGCCGTGTCCGTCGCGGTTTTCGGCGGGCGGCGGTGCAGCTAATTCTTCAGTTTGGCGGCAGCGTCCAGGTCCTTTTGAACTGATGGCAGCAAGTCCGCCCATTGGCCCTCGAGGGATTGGAGCCAGCCGCTGGGGGTCATGACGGCCTCAATTGTCGCGGGATGCTGCAACATGAGTGTCTCTGCGACTCGACGATATCCATTTGCCAATGAAAGGTGGCCAATATAGTCGTTAAGAAGCTGAATGTCGGCGGGCGTGGCGTATTTCATGAACAGTGGGTCGCCCAGCAGCTGGGTTGCGGTAGAGTACCTGAATTCCCTAATTACCAGACCTGCCAGGAAGTACTTTTGGTAGCTGGTGTTCACAACAACCTGGTTGGCGGCTGCCTCGGTTCGAATTGCTAACAGCATCGAGTGGTAGGTGTTCATCTCTTTTTTCTGGTCTACCCATCCATTAATTAACAGCGCAAGGAGAAACCCGAGGGCACTCACCGTTCCTTGCAGCAAGAGTTTGGGCAGTTCCTTTTTTGCTCCGTTCCAAAGCGTTTTCAGTGATGTCATTGGGAAGCTCTTTCCCCGGCGCTATTGTCGGCACTATCTTAACTTGAGGCTGGCCCGTCCGTCGCGGTTTTCGGCGGGCGGGTGGCGGTGGGCAAGCATTAAGGTCAGCCGCACAGGCGAATTGCATCGGTGCAAGCGGGTTGCATAGGTCCTTCGTCGGGAGTCGCCCGCTGCGCGTGCGACTCCGCTTCCTCAGGATGACAACGCAGAGTCACAATCTAAATCAAAAGATCAGGATCAAAATCAAAGGGCGTCGGACAGGAGTGTCCGACCCACACGGGCAAAGTCAAAAGCAGCGGGCGAGGGCGCCCGATCCACCCGGGCAAACGCTACGCGAATTCGAGGCCGTCGGGTTGGTAGAGGAGGTGCCAGGCTTCGCGGTAGGGATCGTGGCAGTGGCGTTTGCGGCGGCGTTTGGGGCTTAGGGTTAGGGCGGTGGAGCCGAGGATGTGGGGCAAGGGGAAGATGAACCAGGAGTCGTCGGGGATGACGTAGGCGGCGAAGAAATCGATTTCGTCGAGGGTGTAGGGGACGGCTTTGCCGTAGATGCGGCGGTGGGCGTTGACGCGGTAGAGTCCGTATTGGAGTTGGGTGGTGGCTTTGACCTGGACGCGGATTAGGCGGGGGCGGGTGGAGTAATCGGGCGGGGTGTGGGGGACGTGAGTCGGGTCGAGGATGAGGTCGTAACGCTCGCTGTCGCCGTAGGGGCGGGCGATGCCGAAGCCGTGGCGGGCGGCGGCGAGGGCGAAGGCGAGTTCGGAAATTTCTCCGCGGCGTTTGGTGGTTTGTTCGCGCTCGTAGGGGGTTTGAGGGCGGGGAGTCTGCGGGCTCGGTCGCGGGGGCGGAGTTTCACGGAGAGATTTCTGGGTGAGAGTTTTTGACGAAGAGGCGCGAGTAGGCAGGGATCGGGCCGGACGCTGGTTGCGTCCAGGGGACGAGGCCTTGCGTTTGCGCATGAAGTTAAGGGTTCAGGGTCGTAAAAAGGTCCGAAAAAAGCGAAAGGCGCCAGCCCGGTCGGGGCTCGCGCCTAATTTCACTCTATATATTCAGTATAGCATTTTGGCAGGGGGTGAACCGTCACATTTACAGAATTTATTTTTGGATTGGAATCATGGAGTTACGAGGAAACGCTCAAATTTAGGGTCTTGACAAGATTTTAAAGATTTGAGAATTATCCCTAAAAACCCAGGCGTCAAGGGATAGGGTAAGGCTCATGCACATCATCCTGTGGAAGTTCACGGTTCGGGAGGAGCGCATTCAGGAATTCGTTGGCGCTTATGGCTCCGATGGAGATTGGGCACAGCTCTTCAGCGGGAGGCTGGCCCACCCTTGGCGATTTTCGAAGGGTGGGTACTTCAGTTGGAGTGACGAATCAGTATGAGGGTCGAGGATCGTGGCACCCACCTTTCGAAAATCGCGAAAGGTGGGCCAGCCTCGGGTTGACGATAGTTTGCCGAAAACATTGCCGACCCGAGTCACTGCTCAAGTGCAAGCTCCCCTCCAGCAAACCCACTACTCCATTGGGCGTGATAACGCATGCGAATTGGTCGATTGAACTCGCCGCGAGCGCTGGGGCCTACAGTGATGTTAACGCGATCGACACATTTGTCCGCACCGTGATCGATGTGCTCCACAAATTGAGTTACCTCGCCGTCAGCTCTTACGTAAGTCCAATAGCCGCTGCAACCAAGGGTGGGGTATGTAACTCGATATGAATCTAAGTCGCCGTGTCTTGCGACCGCCAGTCGAACAGTCCAGGTTTCGTTCGGGTTGCTTTGAGTAGCCGACCCGTTCCAAACGCCCTCCATCCAGAAGGTTTGAGCGTGCGCTGAAGCCGTCTGAAGCGTCAGCCCGATCATGATAGCTGAAAACACCAGGATTTTTTTCACGCTGCACCCCCTCTGCTTTCCTTACATTCACGAGACGATCTCTAACTTAAGTGGACCATAGCAGGCTGCGGGGTTGGGTGCAAGCTCAAAGGGGGCTGGCTCACCACGTCAAGATCAAAAGCAGGCAGGCAAGAGTGCTGCTCCACGGCATGCTCAGTCCATGATGCGCTCTTTCTGAACAGCGTCCACCAGATCGTTGTGAAGCTGGTGCACCGGCCCATCCGAATCGCCGACCACCATCACTACGACCATGGCTTTTGAGTTTGCTCCGGTAGCAAAGCAGGTCAGGGTCGCAGCGGCTCCGTTGCGGCTTCCGGTAACCGCCAAATTGGTTCGCTTTAGTTGGGCAAGATTGTGCTTTTGCGAGACCGCGTAGGCGATGTTCATACAGCCCTGCCATGTACGCGACTGCACCTCAACCCTGCTCCAGTAGAACGGGCAGGCGTCGGCGTCGACGGCAAGAAAGAAGGTAGAGACCAACAAGAGAGTCAGAACGGAAAGCAAACTTGGAAACTTCATGTCGAACCTCCATCTGTAGAAATATTCCCACAAGCACTTACCCCATATGAGTGCGGAGTCTTCTAAGTAGGCTAGGGGCTGGCTACTTTCCGAACCGGAGTCTACGATCACAGGCACTGGAAGTCAAAGTCCCAGCCCTGTCGCTCCAAAGGCAAAGGAGGCTGGCCCACCCTTCGCGATCTACTTCGGGCTGGTGGAGTCTCTGAACTTCGACGACGAAACAATGGTTTGGGCGCTTCGGGGGCTTCTTTTCGTTGTTGTGCCGATGATGATGTGTGTGTACTGCACGATGTTAGCGATTCTCTATTGCGACATTCGTGTGGGCCGGGGCGAGCTGGCGGCTGACCCGCCTGCCCCTGGCACTGTTGTCGGCAATATCTCAACTTGAGGCCGCCCCGTCCGTCGCGGTTTTCGGTGGGTGGGTGGCGGTGGGGGCGATCACTAAGGTTCATGCAAAGAGACGCGATGGGGCATCCGGATCGGAGGAAGGTAAGATCTGGCGGTCAGCGTGATGGCGTCAAGAACGAGAGGTGGCGCAGAGAGGATGGGGTAACTTATCGGCACGAGAACCCGGCTGCGCCACCAGAGGAACAAACAACCACTTTGGGCCGCATAGTTCCTTCACATCTCTTTCTGGGAACAACAACCTTACAACCGTGGCGTATTCAGTGCTGTTCAAAATTGAACATCTCTTGAAATAAACCCGTTTGAGGCTGCCCCGTCCGTTGCGGTCTTTGGCGGGCGGGTGGCGGTGGGGGCGATTGTCCAAGGTCGTCCGCGGCGTTGGATGGCGGAAAGCGTCCCCTCAGCGGTTGGAGCCGGGTTCATTTTTGGGTGGCGCTTTGCGGCACGGCTGAAGCCGTGCCCTTCCCGGTCAAAGTCAAAATCACAGTCAAAAGCAAGATCAAAGTCAAAGACATCGGACAGGAGTGTCCGACCCACACGGGCAAAGTCAAAGGCAGCGGGCGGGGGGCGCCCGCTCTACATTCGCTACGCGAACTCGATGCCGTCTTGCTGGTAGAGGAGGGACCAGGCTTCGCGGTAGGGGTCGTTGAGGTGGGGCTTGCGGCGGCGTTGGGGGCTTAGGGTTAGGGCGGTTGCGCCGAGGATGAGGCAGTTTCAGCGGGAGGATGAGCTAGGCGGCGGAGTGTTCGTATTTTGTAACAAGGTTGGTGTGGGGATGGGACCGACCGCGTCCTCTGCTACCATTCGCCTCCGCTTGGCGAATGCTCAGGAAGAAGGAGTCCCCACATGGAGGCAAAGGGCGGTGAGTCCGGACCCAGCACGAAGATGATTCGTTCCGTCGACACGCTGAAGGAGCTTTATACCGTCGCGGTTGGCGTGGCTTTGGTAATGGCAGTGGAGAAGTTAGCCAATGCAGCTGAAAAAGAACCGGTTTTTCGCACGGAGCAGTTCTTCCTGTTTGTGGTGGTGATTGTAACTTTGATCCCGTTTTACCATGGAGCCTTCCGGCACATGGATGACATTTATATATTTCCAAAAGAGCCTGCCAAAAGGCCGGGACCGCTAGTCTTGCTGGGCGATTATTTGGTCCTGATGTTTGAAGCCGGGCTATTGGTATGGCTGGCGACCAGTATTTCGGACCGTGCGATCTTCGCGGATGGCTTCTTGTTGTTATTGCTCGTCGACATATGCTGGGCCGTAGCTACCGCCATATTTACACCGGCAGGATTCGACGTAGTTTGGTGGGGCGTGGTGAACCTGATCACGCTGTTGCTCCTGCTAGCATTGTGGTATTGGCCGGGCGATATGTTGATCAATGGATTCCACTTGATGTTAATTGCCACTGCGCGCAGCGTGGCCGACTATGTGTTGAGCCGGAAGCTGTATTTTCCTGAAGATTAATTGGCTGAGTGCGCACACAACTCTCTAGCTGCGTGTGGCGGTGAGCATACCGTACAAACCACGAACAGCCCACACCACGTTCAGCAGTGCTGGCACCCAAGCTCCGTGATGTCCAGAATTTAGTGCGATCAAACTTGCTCCGATGAAGTTGAGCAGGTGGCTTTCCCTTGCGTTGCTGGCTATTGATTTGGAAGACACCAACCAATACGCAGTCAGGAGAAGAACAGCTCCCACGACACCGAGGATTTCGATTATAGAATTCATCAGAGATGATCCTGCCTTTCGTGGCTACCGGCGGCCCTATCTTAATTCGTGGTTGCCTCGTCGGTGCTAAAGTCTTCGATATCGCATGCCGCACTCCATCCTCCTCTACGACGGCGTCTGCGGACTCTGCAACCGACTCGTCCAATTCATCCTTCGCCGTGATCGCGAAGCCATCTTCCGCTTTGCTGCGCTGCAAAGCCCTTTCGCCGCCCGGATTCTTTCCCGCCACGGTGCCAACCCAACTGACCTCGACACCGTTTATTTAGTCCTCAACCACGAACTCCCCGACGAGTCCCTGCTCTCCCGCTCCGACGCTGTCCTCTTTGTCCTCAAGCAATTAGGTCGCTTCTGGCGGGCCTCTGCACTTCTTCTGCAACTCCTTCCCAGGTTCCTGCGCGACTTGCTCTACAACGCCATCGCCCGCCACCGCTACCGCATCTTTGGCCGCTCCGACCTCTGCACACTCCCCAGTGACGCGGATCACATCCGCTTCCTCGACCAACAGTAGTAAAATATCGCGATCAGCAAGACCGACGACTGAATACCGACGACGTTCGACTACCAACGAGAATCTTCCAAGACGAGGCTT
>Ga0210384_10008131_pt1 | contig 10967 bp, 5 predicted proteins | sample IncBWH2MmetaG_FD_160574 | JGI IMG/M metagenome (GOLD analysis project Ga0210384, IMG submission 160574) | Forest soil microbial communities from Barre Woods Harvard Forest LTER site, Petersham, Massachusetts, United States - Inc-BW-H-2-M | ecosystem: Environmental > Terrestrial > Soil >...
CAATCAGCTGGTGCAGCTTGCCGAAGACGAAGCCGCCGAAATCATCCGTATTTTGCGGGACCTGACCGATCGCTTGCAGGCTGTCCGTGATCCGCTCGTTGCCGCTGCCGAGACGATCGCCGACCTCGACAGCGTCTTTGCTCGCGCTCGCTTCACGCAGGACTTCGATGCCGCCACGCCCGAATTCAGCGAAGCCGGCGAATTGCGTCTCGAAGCCGCTCGCCATCCGGTGCTGGAAGACAAACTGCGCCGCGAAAGCCGTGCCATCGTGGCCATGACGTTGGCCTTGGGAGGTCCGGAGCGAGTCCTGGTGATCAGCGGTCCGAACACAGGCGGCAAAACCGTCGCGCTCAAGACCACGGGCCTCGCCGCGCTATCCGCGCAATCAGGCATTCCCGTCGCGGCGCAGCGCGCGGTGCTGCCGCTTTTCGATCGCATCCTCGTGGATATCGGTGATGAGCAATCCATCGCCGCGGATCTTTCCACGTTTTCGGCGCACATGCTGAATCTGAAAGCGATGCTCGAAGCGGCGACGCCGCAATCCCTGGTCCTGGTCGATGAGATGGGCACGGGCACTGCGCCCGAAGAAGGTGCGGCGTTGGCCGTCGCGTTGCTCGATGAGTTTCGCGCAACGAATTGCATCGTGCTCGCAACCACGCATCACGATCGGCTGAAGGCCTATGCTTCCACCACGCCGGGTGTTGTGAACGCCGCCGTCGAATTTGACGACGTAAATCTCCGCCCCACGTACCGGTTGATGGTGGGCGTCCCGGGAGGTTCCAGCGGCATCGCCATCGCGCAGCGCCTCGGTCTGCCGCGCTCGCTGATCGATCGGGCACGGTCGCTGCTCACACCCGAGTCGCGCGAAGCGTCCGACCTGATCGCGTACCTCCACCGCAGTCGCGACCAAATCGACAGCATGCAGAGGCAAATGGCCTCCGAACGCCACACCCTTGAAGAGGAGCGCAAGAAATTGCGCACGGAATGGGTCGAGCGCCAGCAGCGCCGAATCAAAGACCTCGAAGAGAAATTCGCGGACATGCAGAAACGTTTTGACGATAACGTAGCCCGCGTGATCGAAGCGGTCAAGGAACGCGAACTGCGCGGCCAATTGGAGAAGTCCTCGCACCGCAAGATGCAAAGCGTTCGCGTCGATGCCCGCGACGAACTGAACGCCGCCGTAGTGCAGACCTTGTCGGACTCACAAGCCGACCTCGGCATATCGGGCGAAACACCGGCACCTCCTGCCGCCGACCGCCTGCAGCCAGGCGCAAAAATCCGCGTGCGCGGTTTTACCCAACCGGTGGTGTTGCGCCGCATAGAGGGCTCTTCCGCTGAAATCGAAGCAGGGCCCCTTCGTATGAAGATTGCTGTCGACCAAATCACGGGAATTGAAAGTAGTCCAGCCGGTTTAAAATCCGCGCAACGCTCAGGGCATCGACAAAATGTCACGGTCACCTCGCGACCCAGTGAGGCCGCCACCACCGACGAGATCAACGTCATTGGTGCCACCGTCGAAGAAGCAACCGAACGCGTCGACAAGTTTCTCGACCAAGCGGCCTTGGCAAACACGCAAACCGTGCGCATAATCCACGGCCACGGCACTGGCGCGTTGCGGAAAGGCCTCGCCCAGTTTCTTTCCTCCCACCCACTGGTGGGCAAGATTTCTTCCGAAACGGAAGATCGCGGCGGCAAAGCGATCACCGTGGTCGAATTGCGGGCATAGATGGCAGAAGCTGGATCATTCGCGGATCGCGTAAAGCAACAAGCGGACATCGTCCGCGTTGTCGGCGAATATGTGCGCCTGAAAAAAAGCGGCCAGAATTTTACGGGCCTGTGCCCGTTCCACGCGGAAAAATCGCCGTCCTTCGCTGTGCACCCGACGAAACAGATTTACCATTGCTTTGGCTGCGGCGTCGGGGGCGACGTCTTCAAATTTGTCATGGAAATGGAAAAGTGCGCGTTTCCGGAATCGATTCGGATCGTTGCGGAGAAATGCGGTATTGCGATTCCACAACCGAGGGAGCGCTCGCCGGAGGAACGCAAAGAGAACCAGCAACGCACCGCGCTGGTCGAGATGCACCGTGTGGCGCAAGCGTTTTTTACGAAGCAACTCGAAGGTACGGCGGAGGGAAAGGTCGCGCGCGCCTATCTCGAAGACCGTGGCCTCAATCAAGCGGCGATCGATCAATTTGGAATTGGGTACGCGCCGAGCGGCGGCGACGTTCTGTTGCGTTCGCTGAAACAAAAATATCCCGAAAAGTTACTCGTCGAGTCAGGTTTGGTCTCCCGCGACCAAAGCGGTCGCCTGTTTGATCGCTTCCGGCGCCGCATCACGTTCCCCATCTCCAATGAGTCTGGAAAAATCGTCGCGTTCGGCTGCCGCGCTCTCGGCGACGACATGCCGAAATATCTCAACTCTCCCGAAACGCCGATTTATTCCAAGAGCAACGTTCTCTATCACCTGGACCGCGCGAAAGAAGCACTGCGCCGTTCCGATTTTGCCGTCCTTGTGGAAGGCTACATGGACGCCATTGCCGTCGCCCGCGCCGGGATCAGCAACGTCGTCGCCAGCTGCGGCACCAGCCTCGCCGAGCCGCAAATCAAGCTCCTCGGCCGATTCACTCGTCGCGTCATCGTCAACTACGATCCCGACACCGCTGGCCAGACCGCCACGGAGCGCTCCATCTCATTGCTCCTCGAGCAAGATTTCGAAGTTCGCGTCCTCGCCCTTCCCGGCAAAGCCGACCCCGACAAATTCATCCGCGAGCAGGGAGCCGACGCATACATCCACGTCCTCAAGCAAGCCCCGCCCTATGTGGACTACTTGATCGCTCGCGCCCGCCGCATGGATCTGACCACCGGCGAAGGCAAGCTTCGCGCCGTCAATTTCCTCCTGCCCTACGTCCAGAAAATTCCGAACCGCATTCTGCGCTCGGAATGGGCCACCCGCATCGCGCAGCAGTTGCGCCTCGACGAACCGGTGCTTCGTGCCGCCCTGAGCAAAGCCGCCGCCGAACGCCGTAGCGAAGTGAAAACTCAACCCGAACTCATCGGCCGCGCGGCCAAGCCCATGGAGCGCCGCCTGATCCGCATGCTCGCCGAGGGCGAAGGCTTCCGCCATGAACTGGCTTTGCGGATCCAACAGGACCAACTGCATCTCGGCCTCGAAACGGAAAGAGTCCTCGCCGCTCTGGTGGCCGCCAACCTTTCGGGACAAACAGTACAGGCCAGCGAAGTTGCCGCCACCCTCGAAGAGCGGGACCGTCGCATGCTTTTTGAAATCCTTTTCGAAGAATCCAGCGATTTAACCTGGGAAGAGGCCGAAAGCTGCGTCGAAGCCCTGCATCACCGGCGCGCAGAAAGAGAGTTATCCGACGTGCAGCGCAGCATCGAGGCCAGCCCGGCCGGACCGGACCTGCGGGCACTGCTCGAGCGCAAGCAGCAACTCATGAAACGCCTGGCCGCTGCCCGCTAAAGGGCATCTCGCCTCGCTCCGGAAAGTCTTCCACAGTATTCCACCAATTAAACCGTTGACGTACACGGACTTAACCGTGTAGCGTATTAGGGTTTACCGGGTAACGGTTCCGCCTCTAAACGCATCTAAAGTTTGTAGTTAGCGGCGAAGATCGGACCACGGAAACGCGATACGCGGGCGAAGCACGGGGCGAGCGGCAGCAGCGAGCGCAGGGCAGAGGGTTTCTCACGACGTTCAGAGTGACCGCACAGCGGCCAAAAAATATGCGATTTTGCGGGGAAATCCCCCTCAGTTTGCGCCTGCGCATCAGCCTGTTCGTGTCTCGGCTAAAGCCCAAGCGTCGTCCGTGAATCGCGTACGTCTGCTTGAAAGTTCGCTTGGCTTGTCGTCTGATTGCGGGAGGAATTTGTGGCAGTAGTCGGCCTTGAAGAAAAATATGATGCGGTACGCCAGCTCATCGCCATCGGCAAAGAGCGAGGCTATCTGCTCTACGATGAAGTAAACGATTCCCTTCCGGCGGAAGTGCATTCCTCGGAAGAAATCGACGATCTTCTCACCACGTTTGAACGCAACGGCATCGAGATTTACGAGGATCAAGCCTCGGCCAAAGCCGCGCGCGCCGTCGAAGTGTCCACCGCACCCGGCGAACGCGACGGGGGGGTGAAGGAAGACGCGCACGAAGGCGACGGCGACCTAGATTTGACGCCGGGATCACTCGAAAAGACCAACGACCCCGTTCGCATGTACCTCCGCGAGATGGGCACCGTGCCGCTGCTCACGCGCGAAGGCGAAGTCACCATCGCCAAGCGCATCGAGCGCGGGCAACTCGTTGTGATGAAGTCGGTCACGCGCTCCCCGATCGTCATCAAGGAGCTGATCGCTGTCGGCGACGACCTGCGCAAAGGCGGACGCTCCATCAAGGAAATCGTCCAGTTCGACGACGAAGAGCTTACCGAAGAAAAAATCGCGAACAAGACCAAGCAGACTCTCAAGCACATCGAGAAAATCGCCAAGCTCTATGAAAACGGCCTGAAACAGGCGATCAAGCTTGAAAAAACGCCGAAGGCCAAGAAGCGCTCGTGGATTCACGCCAAGTGGGACGTCGCCCGTACCCGCGTGGAGATTTCGCTCGCGGTTCGCGATATCGACTTCAATCCGCTCGAGAAAAAGCGTCTGATCGACAAGATGCGCGGCACGGTCGAGCGCTTGCAGTCGCTCGAACGTGAAGCTGGCCGGCTCGAACGCCGCGTCGATGCCGCAAAAGGCGACGTAGCCGCCGAAGCGCGCAAGGAGCTCCGCACGCGCCGAGTCGAGCTGAAAGACATCGAGGAAGCCAGCGAAGTCGGCCTCACCGAGCTCAAGCGCACTCTCACCATCATCCATCGCGGCGAAGCCGAAGCCGAACAAGCCAAGAAAGAACTGATCGAAGCCAACCTCCGGTTGGTCGTTTCGATCGCGAAAAAATACACCAATCGCGGCCTCCAGTTCCTCGACCTGATTCAGGAAGGCAACATCGGCTTGATGAAAGCCGTCGATAAATTCGAGTGGCGCCGCGGCTACAAATTTTCTACCTACGCGACTTGGTGGATTCGCCAGGCCATCACACGCGCCATCGCCGATCAGGCCCGCACCATCCGCATCCCGGTGCACATGATCGAAACGATCAACAAGCTCGTGCGCACCAGCCGCCAGCTCGTGCAGGAATTGGGCCGCGAACCGACCAGCGAAGAAATCGCCAAGCGCATGGACATCCCGGTGTCCAAGGTCCGCAAGATTCTGAAAATTGCGCAGGAACCCATCTCCCTCGAGACCCCCATCGGCGAAGAGGAAGATTCGCATCTCGGCGACTTCATCGAAGACAAAGCCGTGGTTTCGCCGTCCGATGCGGTCATCAACCTCAACCTGAAGGAGCAGACCTCTTCGGTGTTGAAGACCTTGACCCCGCGCGAAGAAAAAGTAATCAAGATGCGTTTCGGTCTCGATGACGGCAGCGAGCACACGCTCGAAGAAGTCGGCCAGTCGTTCGCAGTCACTCGCGAGCGCATCCGCCAGATCGAAGCGAAAGCGCTGCGCAAGCTGCGCCACCCATCGCGCTCGCGCAAACTTCGCGCCTTCCTAGAAGGCCCTTCGCGCGATTACCTCTAGAAAGGTTTAAGAACCAGAAGTTGAACGCAAAGCGCCTCCGATGTATCGGAGGCGTTTTCATTTTGGCGGTGAAGGTCGAATATTTCCCTGGTTCCCTTAGCAGTTACTCGCGGGCTTTCGAAAAACGGACGATCAGCCGCACCGTCCAGATCCCGACGAATGCCAGAAAGAGGATCATCGCGGTGACGAACGCCGTGCTGTTTAACTGCCGCGGACTAGTTTGGTTCGCGTCAAAGACCAGTTGGTTGACGACGAGCAGAAACCCCAAAAACCCGCAACCAAACCAGGCAAATTGCGCTTTGAAGAAGGTCATCGTCTCTTCCCGGCGTTCCGGCGCCAGCCAATACTCCTTGTTTGGCACGTTCACCAACGAAATGGGCAGCGCACCGATCAACCGCGGAATGCCGAACGCCAACAACAAACATATTCCCAGCATCACAACTTCCAGAAGGAAAAATTGCGATTGCGTTTGCCATCCATTCGGCGCACCGCCGTTTCCGAAATGGGTTGCAAGCACGGGCGGCATCGTCGCCGCAAATCTCCGCGCCTGCAGAAAGCCGACAAACGCCAGGAATACGAAGATTGCACTGGGCAAACGGCTATTCGACGTCACGGCGGACTCTCCTCTCAAACGAAAAGCGGATAGTGCCATCCAGAGCGATTGCTGGTTCTTTTCCACGATCGATCGTGCCTTCCTTGGCCATGCATATTAGAATGACTCAGATTCCTAGGGAACAATATGAAATCGATACGCATACTTGCCGGTGCCGTCATCGTGCTACTACTCGTGGCCGCCGGCTATGGAATTTTCCGCACCAGGCCGCCGGCTTCCCCGGCGGTGGACCACCCACTGAGCGCTACATCACAGATCACGACCAATTCGTCAGACCAGCCACTCGTTGACCAGTCGGCGCTGGCCACCGCCCGGCGGCTGGCGCAGACGCCAAATAGCCCCGCGGAGGTGCCCTTCGCAACAGAAGCGTTGCGGCTTGCCGATCAGGAAATGGATCTGGCTTTTGCCACCGCGGTGCGTGAGGCCGCCGAACATCCACCGGCGCTGAGCACGGAAGCGAAACAGTTCCAGGCGAAGCAGCAGAAAGCCGAGAACGCCCTCGACGCAGATAAGGCCCAAGTGGCCCAATTGACGGCCGCGGAAGCCAAGGCCAGCGGCAGCAGAAAAGATGCACTCGACGATCAACTCGATCTGGCCAAGGCGCAGTTGGAACTGGACCAGGACGAAATAGATGACGCGAAGCAGGATTTGATTCGCGCGGGCGGCGACCCGCAGGGCCGCATTCAGGCCATGGTGGAGGAACACGAGGCCGCTTCGCAAAGCTCCGACAGTACGAAGGTGGCCGTCGGCACGCCGGCCGAAACGCGCGGTTTGGTCCGCCACCTCCAGCAATGGTGGGCTTTCCATCAAAAGCAGATGCAACTGTGGCGCGCAAAGCGGGAGGCCGAGACCTCAGCCGCGGCCGTTTCTGAGAAACACAGCTTGCTGGAACAGAAAAGCGCCGCGGGGACGGCGAAGGCTGCGCCGCCGACACTGCCTGCTGGCAGCACCGCAGCCCCGACGGCGACACCAGCGAACGTCAGTCGCGAGGAATCGCAAACCTTGGTCAAAGCGACGAAAGAGCGATCGGCCCAGGCAAAGGCGCTGGCGACCCTCGACAAGCGAGTCGAAAACGAGAAAAAGCTTGCCGCAGTCTACGGTCAGTGGATCAGTGTTGTTGCGACCGAACAGCGCACCATGCTGAATCTAGCCTTGCGGAGCATTTCGATCATCCTGGCTATAGCCTTGATTGGATTGTTCTTCGATGGATGGATCGAAAAGTTGCTGGGCCGGACGTCCCTCGACCGCCGGCAAGTGGAAACGTTGCGTGCGGTGACGCGGGTTTCGCTGCAAATCGCTGGAGTGGTGTTAATTCTCCTGGTGATCATCGGCCCGCCCCCTAATTTGGGGACCTTCCTGGGTCTCGCCGGTGCAGGCCTGACGGTTGCACTCAAGGATTTCATCGTCGGCTTCATCGGCTGGTTTGTGCTAATGGGCAAAAACGGAATTCGCCTCGGCGATTGGGTGGAAATCAACGGCGTAACCGGCGAAGTCGTCGAGCTCGGCATGTTTCATACCGTCCTCCTCGAGACCGGCAACTGGACCGACTCCGGCCACCCAACCGGCCGGCGCGTCACATTCACGAACAGCTTCGCCATCGAAGGCCACTACTTCAACTTCTCCACATCCGGACAATGGCTGTGGGACGAACTGCAGGTGGTTTTGCCCACGGGCCAGGATCCGTATCCGGTCGTTGATGCCATTCAGAAGAAGGTGGTGGAAGCCACTGCGGAAAGTGGCCGAAAGGCCGAACAGGAATGGCGCAGCGCCGCGCGCGCGGGCGACATGAGCAACCTCTCTGCCGCACCTGCGATCAACGTCAAGCCGGTGATCGGCGGCACCGAAATCGCCGTCCGCTACATAACCAACGCCCACGACCGCTACCAGATCCGCGCCAAGCTAAACCACATCTTGGTCGACCTGCTTGGCGGAAAGGCACCTGCGCCCGAGGTTCGCGTAACGGTCACGCCTCCTGCCGACACCCCGGTGAAGGCCTGAGCTGCGCCAATCGAAAACTAGAAACTTGGTCGCATCAGACCACAGGCTGCCAGGAGCAGCCTTCTCTGTAGCGCAAGGAGAAGTCTGCGGTCCTGCGGTCCCCTCCGACGGCCACTAGGGAGGGGAAGTCAGTCGATCGCTTGAAATCGGCCGCAACGGCCAGGCTCCAAGCGACGAAAGGGCCCGCAAGTCGGAATCCGTAAGAGCGAGATGAAGCGGCCCCTCAGGTTTGCGATATATGCGAGTCGTGACCGCGTGCATTTGGTCGCAGATAAGTTCGGCGACCGAAGCATCGAGAAAAAGATGAAATTCACGGTGGGACTTTGCGCGACCAGGAAGTTCAGTCGATTTACCGTTGACAGTTAGTTTTTGTAACGAACCCTGCGGAGTTTCCAAAAGCACGGATAGCCAAGGGCCGGAGCGATCTGCCAAGGTAAACACCGCGCTCCCGGCTTTGGTCTTCCAAACAATCTCACCGCTGAGACTCTCGACCGCGAAGCCATTCACTGCGCCCTCGGTATCCAACGCTGTGTCCTTCGGAACTAGGATGGCCTCTGCGCGAAGGGTTTGAGATTCGGAGGCAAACCGCATTTCGAGCTCGCCATGGGCGCTGATCGACAACAAGCGGGGCAGGGCCATACAACCCGCCCAGCCCGCGGCGCTGAATTCGGCTTCGGGGCGAGTTTCCGGAATCCAGCCCCACAAGATGCGATTGCCGCTGGCATCGAGCTGCGTTTTCTGGGCGTAGTACGCGCCATGGTCGAGGATGCCGCGCTTCTGCGAATGAAACACGAGTTCCTTCGAGTCGAGCTCGCCCGTTTCCCAATACACATCGCCCGCCGTCGAGTACAGCAACACATGTTTGCCGCCAAGCTCAAAAAAGTCCGGGCACTCCCACATTTCTCCAGAATCGACAGGGTTGGCCAAATCGTGCTCGTTCCATTTTCCCGAGGCAAGAGGATGCAGATATTCCCAATTGCGCAAATCTTTCGAGCGATACAACAGAACGTTGCCGCCTTCCTTGCGAATTCCGGAGGCGACACCGAGGTACCACGTTCCCACATCCCGCCACAGAAACGGATCGCGGAACCCGGTGAGGTGCGGACGGTGCGGCGGCTCGATAACGGGAGTCTTCCCTTTGGTCCACGAGAGCAGCCCTGGATCGCCCGACGTCGCGAGGCACACGACCTCCCGAAAATTGTGGACTCCATCGCGCAGCGTGGCGCGCTCGGGCGCCACCGTCTTCACTCCCGTGTAAAGAAAAGTCGCGGTGCCTCGATCATCCACGGCGCTGCCGGTGAAGCAGCCGTCGGCATCGTCCCATCCCGGCGTGGGCGCGAGCGCGGTGGGCAGATGCCGCCAGTGAATCATGTCGTCGCTCACCGCATGCGCCCAATGCATGTCGCCCCACACGGCGGCGTTCGGGTTGTACTGGAAAAACATGTGGTAGTGGCCCTTCCAGTAGATCGGGCCGTTGGGGTCATTCATCCAGTTCTTGGCCGGCAGGAGATGAAACTGAGGGCGGAGCGGGTCAGCAGCGAGGCGAGCCCGGAGCACTTTATCATCGTGTGCGTCCTGCGAGCGCGCTTCGGAAAAACTAGGTTTCACGGCGGCAACCGCAGACGCGGCGAAGGCTGTCTTGAGGAATTCGCGCCGCGACGAATCTCGGGTCATTGTCCCGCGGCCCAGCGCGCGATCTTTTCTTTCAGAAACGTCAGCGGCACCGCCCCATCCTCGAGCACGCGGTCGTGGAACGCTTTGATGTCGAACCGCGACCCCATTATTTTTTCAGCGGAATCGCGCGCCTTGCGAATTTCGATCATGCCCAGCATGTAGGACGCCGCCTGCCCGGGATAAATAATGTAGCGATCGATTTCCGCTGTCGCGTCGTGTTCATTTTCCGCAGTGTGCGCCAGCATGTAATCGATCGCTTGCTTGCGCGTCCAGCCCATGGTGTGGATCCCGGAATCCACCACCAGTCGCACAGCGCGTAGCTGTTGATCCGAAAGCATCCCAAGCCGTTCGACCTCCGACGAAAACAGTTTCAATTCATCCGCAAGGCGTTCCGAATACAGCGCCCACCCTTCGCCGTATCCGCTGTTCCCGAGATACCGCCCGATCGGATGAATCTCCTTCCGCTCCAGGGCAACGGCTCCCTGTAGATGATGTCCCGGAATCGTTTCGTGAAACGCGGTCGATTCATCCTCGACGCGGCTGTGCTTTTCCGGCTGGTAGGCGTTGATCAGGAACACCCCTGGACGGCTGCCATCCTCGGCAGGAGAGTTGTATTCGTTCGGGCCATTCTTCTCGCGAAACGCGGGATACGGCTGAATCACCACATCGGCTTTGGGCCACAAGGCGAACACCGGTCGTGCGCCCACTTTCGCGCGCACCAACGCCGCTTGCGAAAACGCGATCAGTTCCTCTCGATTCTTGAACCTGTATTGTTTGTCCGTGCGCAGTTTCTCAAGCAGTGCCGGCACGTCGCTGGTCTGGAACGAGCGCTCGGCAATCTCTTTCATTTCCGCTTGGATTTGATCGACCATCTTCAACCCGGTCGCGTGGACCTCGCTGGCAGGAATCGGCAGCGAACTGTGAAAACGCACTGACGCGTCGTAACACGCCGCGCCGTTCGGAATATCGGACACCGCGATGGATTCGCGCGCCGCCGGCAAGTATTCATGTTGCAGGAAGTCCCGATATTTTTTGAACGCTGGATTGATCCGATCCGTC
>Ga0210384_10008132_pt1 | contig 10965 bp, 7 predicted proteins | sample IncBWH2MmetaG_FD_160574 | JGI IMG/M metagenome (GOLD analysis project Ga0210384, IMG submission 160574) | Forest soil microbial communities from Barre Woods Harvard Forest LTER site, Petersham, Massachusetts, United States - Inc-BW-H-2-M | ecosystem: Environmental > Terrestrial > Soil >...
CCCTGGACGCGGGTGCTTCGGACGCGGCGGCGGGGCCGGTTCGCTTTCTGCTCAACCCGGCGGCGGGGCGCTGGGGGGCGGCGGATCGTCTTGACCGGCTGCGGGTGATGGCCTCGGCGGCGGGGGCGGGACTGGTGGTGAGCAAGAGCGGTGCGGACATCGCGGAGCAGGCGCGGCGGGCGGTCGCGGACGGAGTGGCGCGGCTGGTGGTGGCCGGGGGCGACGGCACGATGCACCAGGCGGCGCAGGGCCTGGCGGGGAGTGGGTGCGCCCTGGGGGTTGTGCCGCTCGGCACCGGCAACGATCTCGCGGGCACGCTCGGCATCCCGGCGGACTTCGACGCGGCGGCCGCGCGGGCTCTCACCGGCGGCGTGCGCCGGCTCGACCTGGTGCGGGTCGAGAAGACCGTCTGCATCGGCTACGCGGGCGTGGGCTTCGACTCGGAGGTGACCCGCTTCGCCAACGAGGTGAAGCGCCTCCGCGGGCCGCTGGTCTACGTCTACGCGGTGCTGCACACGCTGACCACCTTCAAGCCCCCGGCGATGCGGGTCGTCCACGACGGCGGCACCTTCGAGGGCCGGGTGATGTTCGCGGTGCTCGCCAACCTCCCCCGCTTCGGCGGCGGCATGCGGATCGCGCCCGCGGCCCTCCCCGACGACGGCTGGCTCGACCTGGTGATCGTCCGCGAGCTCTCGCGGCTGCGCCTGCTCGCGGTCTTCCCGAAGGTCTACCGCGGCACCCACGTCACCCATCCCGAGATCCAGATCGTCCGCACCCGCCGCGCCGAGATCACGCTCGACCGCGACATGACCCTCTACGGCGGCGGCGAGCCGGTGGCCACCCACGCCGCCGGCCAGCCCTTCGTCGCCGAGATCATGCCGGGTGCGCTTCAGGTTGTCGCCTGAGGGGCGTTCTCCCAGCGCGTACCTTGGTAATGTCTCGCTGTATACGGTCGACGATAATGGTTGATACTAACCATCAGAAGAAAGGCTAACTCTTCGTTCGAGCAAATGTGCTAGCATGAGGCTCCTATGAGTGCTTCCCGGGAAGCGGAGAACGCTGGCGAGCCTGGCTCAGCCGTGAAGATGGAGGGGGGAACGACTGTACAGTCTTCCGCTTCCGAAGCGCGCTCGCCCAATGTTGAACGCCAATTGCCGGAGCCTGCTGGTTATGTAGCGCCAAGCTCGCCCGCCGAAGAGGTGTTGGCGACACTCTGGGCGGGCCTTCTTCAAGTTGAGAAGGTGGGGGTGCACGACAATTTCTTTGCCATTGGCGGCGATTCCATTCTATGCCTGCAAGCAGTCGCTCTTGCGAGTCGCGCGGGCATTCGCGTGACCGCGGGGCAGCTGTTCAAGCATCAGACTATAGCCGGGCTCACGGCGGCGATCGCGGAGCAGGCGCCGGCGAGCGAGACGGCAAGCGAGATCCGTGAGCCACGGGCTGAGTATCTCACGGACGACGAGCCTGGGTCGACTGCTAGAGACGAGATCGGAACATCTGATCTGCACGTCGCGACCGAGGCGAGTATTAATCAAATAGATGGCCATCTCCGCACGCTACAGACAGGTCTCTCGCGCATCGAGTCCAAGTTCGAGACCTTGGTGACTTGAATGGGGATTCCCGGCGAGCTATGGGAGACGGTGCGTAAGCTCAGTGCCTTGGAGGCGCGCACTGAAGATGCGGTGCGCACCATGCTACGTATCGAAGCGAAGGTTGACAACCTGATCGATAGGATCTCTCGTGTCGAGGCGCGCTATGAGCACCTGAGGGAGAACGTGCGCAACGAGATCCTTGCCGATATCAAAGCTGACCTGGCGCGCGCACAGGTGCTGCTCGAAGTCCAGCGCGTCAACCGCGCATCGCTTGCTGCCCCAGAGCTCCCCACCGCCTCGACATCGCAAGTTTGAGCAGAGTTCCATCCCGTCCATCAGTTCGGCTTGGCGTCGCTCCCGCCGCACCAGGTCAGTCAGCTCTCTGACACCATTGCGTGCCGGCGCTGGCCTGCCGACCACAGCAGGCGCCTGGCATGCTCCGCGACGGCTTCCCGCAGGGCTGCCGGCTGGCGAATCTCGATGGCGAAGGGCAGCCTCGCCAGCTCCCGGGCGAACCAGGCCAGGTCGTCGGCCTGGCTGCGCAGCAGGACGCCATGGGGCGTGGACTCGAGGACGCCGGCGGCGGGGAAGACTTCGCGCCGGGCGGTCTCGAGGTCGGTGGCGAGGAGGACCTCGATCGCGAAGGCGCGGGGGAGGGTGGCGATCGCCTGGGTGAGGTGGCGGAGGGCGTCGAAGCCCGGCGGACGGGTGAAGGCTGCCGCGAGCGGCCGCACCGACTGGACGCGATCCAGGCGGAAGGAGCGCAGGCCGCCGCGCAGGTGGCACATGCCGACCACGTACCAGCACCCGCCGCGGTAGGCGAGGCCGTAGGGGTCGACGTCGCGCTCGGTCGGCTCGCGCTGCCGTGTGAGGTAGCGCAGGTGGACGCGCGTTCCGGCCTGGGCGGCGGCGCTGAGCGCGACCAGCGCGGCATTGTCGCCGGGCGGGGTGGGACGCGAGAGGTCCAGCGTCACCGTCTCGTCCACGGCGCGCACGCGGCGCCGCAAGCCGGCCGGCATCACGCGCTCGAGCTTGGCCTGCGCGCTCGCCACGGCCGGCGCCGCTTCCGCGAGCCCGAGCCCGCGCGCCGCCAGCAGTCCCACCGACAGGGCCAGCGCCTCGTCGTCGGTGAACATCATCGGCGGCAGCTTGAAACCCGCGACCAGCATGTAGCCGCCCGCTCTGCCCCGCTCGGCGGTGATCGGGATGCCGAGCTCCTCGAGCGCGGCGATGTAGCGGCGCACGGTGCGGCGATCCACGGCGAGCCTCGTCGCCAGCTCGGCGCCGCTCATCGTGCCGTGTGTCTGGAGTAGCTCGAGCACCGCGAGCACGCGGGTCGTGGGACGCGCCATGCCGTGAGTCTAATGCGGAATTAGGGTCGATTACGCCCTATTGGTCTCCTAGAGTTTCTGCGGACGCCGGCAACGGCCGGCGGCGCGGCCAGCGGCAGCGGCAAGACAGCCGGTGCGAAAGGAGGCTTCACCATGCAGGACACGGAGCAAGCAGCGGCGAAGGACGCCGCGAAGGCAGGGCAGGACGCGAGCGACGGCGCTCGAGCCTTCGACTTCTGGATGGGCCGCTGGCGAATCCACAACCGGCGGCTGCGGGAGCGACTCGAGGGCTCCACCACCTGGGACGAGTTCGAAGCCACTTGTGTTGCTCGGCCGCTGCCTGGCGGGCTGGGGAACGAGGACGAGTACCGCACCGACTACGCGGGCGGCTTCGTTGCCAAGTCGTTCCGCTTTTTCAACCCGGCGAAGGGGCAGTGGGCGATCTGCTGGGCCGACAGCCGGCGCGGCGTCCTGGATCCACCCGTTCTTGGCTCTTTCGAGGGCGACACCGGCGTGTTCGAAGGAACGGATACGATCGACGGCCGGCCCATCCTGGTGCGCTTCATCTGGTCGCGGGTCACAACCCCGTCGCCGCGCTGGGAGCAGTCCTTCTCGGCGGACGGCGGCAAGACCTGGGAGACGAACTGGGTGATGGACATGACGCGGGCAGAGAGCTCGGCCGAGACCGGCGCGGGCGCCGGCGGACCGGTGCCGGCGAACGTCGCCCATCTCCGGGACTTCGGGGTGGTCGAGCTCCGCCGCTACACCATCAAGGACGGTGAGCGCGAGACCTTCGCCCGCTGCTTCGAGAGCTGGTTCCCCGAGGCGCACGAGCAGCTGGGGGCCATCTTCTTCGGCCACTTCCTCGAGCGCGGCCGGCGGACGGGGTTCACCATGCTCCGCGGCTTCAAGGACGACGACGGGCGCGCCATCGCCTGCTCGGCCTTCTATTACGGCCCGCTGTGGAAGGAGCACGCCGCGACGATGAACGCGATGATCGTCGATCACACAGACGTCCTGCTGCTGCGTCCGTTGAGCCCCGAGCGGGGCGTCACCGTGCTCCCGGCGGTCGATCCCGTCCGGGAGGCCGGCGGCGCCCGAGGCGTGATCGTGGCGCAGGTCTTCGCCGTGAAGGAGAACGAGGTGGACGCGTTCGCCAGCCGGGCCGAGGAGGCGTTCGCCGCCTATCGGGCCGCCGGTGCGCGCGAGGCAGGCGTCCTGGCGACGCTCGACATCCCCAACAGCTTCCCCAGGCTGCCCTTCCGCACCGACGGCCCCTTCCTGGTGTGGCTCGGCATCCTCGAGGACGACCAGGCGCTCGAGACGCGCTTCGAGCCGGTGGCGCGGCAGTCGGCGGCGGCGCTCTCCGCCAGCGGTCTCCTGCGCGGAGCGCCCGCGTTGGTGGTCCTCGATCCAGCCGCCCGCTCGCGTCTGCGCTGGCTCCCGTGACCACCCCTCCACCAGCGCGGCGGTAGTGTCCTAAGTTGCTGGATTCGCCCTGCCTCCTTCCCTTCCTTTGGGCGAGGGGTCCAAGGCTAGAGGGCGGCGGCGTAGGACTGCGGACCCTCGCCCAAAGGAAGGGAAGGAGGCAAGGCGAATCCAGCCAGGACACTACCGGCGTGGCCGGCGGTTGCCGCCAGCCACCGCCCTGGTGGTAGGATCGGCGGGTACAGGCGGAGACACGCCCGGGAAAGGATGGTCCTGGATGCTCCCGCAAGAACCGCCGGTCCGCAACGCCCTCCTGGTCTATCCTCGCTTTCCGCCCTCCTACTGGGGGTTCCAGTACGCCATCGAGCTGTTGGGCAAGCGGTCGGCGATGCCGCCGCTGGGGCTGATCACGGTGGCGGCGATGTTCCCCGCCCACTACCGGCTGCGCCTGGTCGACCTCAACGTCGCCCCGCTCACCGACGAGGATCTCGACTGGGCCGATCTCGTCCTCACGTCCACGATGATCGTCCAGCAGCGCTCGTTGCAGGAGGTGATCGCGCACTGCAAGGGGCGCGGCAAGCCGATCGCGGTGGGCGGACCGCATCCGACCTCCTTCGTCGACGAGATCGCCGGCGCCGACTACTACGTGATCGACGAGGTCGAGGAGACCCTGCCGCGCTTTCTCGCCGACTGGGAGGCGGGCAGTGCGCAGCGCGTCTACCGGCCGGAGAGCAAGCCGCCGGTCACCGCGACGCCGGTGCCGCGCTTCGACCTTCTCGACGTCGACGCCTACTCGTCGATGGCGCTCCAGTTCTCGCGCGGCTGCCCGTTCGACTGCGAGTTCTGCGACATCACCAAGCTCTTTGGCCGGGTGCCGCGGACGAAGTCGAACGCCCAGATGGTTGCCGAGCTCGACGCGCTCTACGATCTCGGCTGGCGCGGGTCGGTCTTCCTCGTCGACGACAACTTCATCGGCAACCGCCGCGAGGCGCTCCGCCTGTTGCCGGAGATCGCCGCCTGGCAGCGGCAGCGGGACTACCCCTTCGACCTGTTCACCGAGGCGAGCGTCAACCTGGCGCAGCACGAGCCGCTGCTGGAAGCCATGGCGCAAGCCGGGTTCCGGATGGTGTTCCTGGGCATCGAGAGCCCGAACCCGGAGGCCCTGAAGCTCACGAAGAAGACGCAGAACGTCCGCCGCGGCGACGGCGACTTCCTGCTGCACGCGGTGCAGGCGATCCAGCGCAAGGGGATCGAGGTCTCCGGCGGGTTCATCCTCGGCCTCGACGGTGACGGTCCCGAGGTCTTCGAGGCCCAGGTCGCCTTCATCCAGGAGGCGGGCATCCCCAGGGCCATGGTCGGATTGCTCACCGCGTTGCGCGGCACCGACCTCTACGCACGGCTCGAAGCCGAGGGCCGCCTGCTGGGCGAGGCGAGCGGCAACAACGTCGAGGTCGCCCTCAACTTCCGGCCGCAGCTCGAGCCGGGGGTGTTGATCGACGGCTACCGGCGAGTGCTCGCGGCGCTTTATCCCCCCGATCTGGCGAGCTACTTCGCGCGCTGCTGGACCCTGCTCTCGAACCTCGGTCCCGGCGTGGCCAGCCGGCGCCGCCAGGTCAAGCCCGTCGAGCTCCTGGCCTTGCTGCGCTCGCTACGGCGCCAGGTGTTCTCGCGCCAGGCCCCGGCCTATCTCGGGTTCCTTTTCCGGACGCTCCTGCGCCGTCCGCGGCAGTTTCCCCAGGCCATGGGCCTGGCGATCATGGGGCTGCACTTCGAGAAATTCACGCGCCAGACCCTCGCCGCGCACGACTTCAGCGCGGCAGCCCGCACCGGCTACGACCAGGTCGAGCGCGAGACGGCCGCGGCCGCGGCGCCCGGGACCGAGCTGCAGGAGACTCCCCAGGAGACTCTGCGCCGGCACGCCAACCGGGCGGTGCGGCGGCTTCGCCGCCTGCACCGCCGCCTGCGCCCGGAGTTTCGCAAGGGCCTGTCGCCGGACCTGGCCGGCGTCGAGCAGGCGATCCAGGCATGCGTCCGCGAGGCCCCGGCGCTCGAACCGCTCCGGCGCATGCAGCCGCACGTCGAGCAGTGGTTCGCCGGGCCGTCGTGGCGCGGCGCCCTCGAGGCGCACGGTTACGCGCTCGCCGAGCGCTGGCGCGCCGGCGCGCGGACTCTCACTCTCGCGCCCCTGCTCGCCCAGGGCAGGATGCGGCGCGCGCTCGAGAATTTCCTTGGCGACCTCGGCGTCCAGGTGATGACCTGGCGGGAACAGGCGGCGCACCTCGGCGAGGAGAGGCTGGAGGGCCTCCTCGGGCCGGGCGACGCTCCCGACCGGCTCGGCTCGTACCTGCTGGCGCTCGGCCGGCGTGCCGACACCCTGATCGTCCCTCTCGCCGGGGAGCTCGGCGAGACGAGCGAGACGCTGCAGGTGCTCTCGCCGAGCGCGGCGGGCGACGCCGCGCTGCCGCAGGTCGTCGGCGTGGCATGCAACTCGAGCCGGCGCCAGCTGCGCGCCAGCCTGATCGAGCTGGGCGCCACCCTCACCGGCGACCCGGGCCGCGCCGAGATCGCCTTCGACCGCGCTTTCGCGCTCCTCTGAGCCGCGACAATCGCTTGGCGGTCGCTCTCTCGCGCTAGCAGTAGAGAAGCGGCGACTCCACCAAGTGCCAGTTCAATTTGCAATTCAGGCAATCACATCACCCTTCAACGCTCACCCGAAGACCACAATCTCACGGGTGATATCGGCGTATCCATCCACCTTTCCAACCACGCTCGCCGCTCCTCGGGTCGCGTTGCGATGCATGGCTGTCGATATGTTGATATTACAATATATGACAATTGACGAAAAGTCCGCAAGGCGGTATGATGATCGAGTACTCATTGACGATTGCGCGGCGCCTGCCCTGTCGATCTGCCGTTCCAAGCCCTGCGGGGCCAAGGCGAGGAGCGCGAAACGGAGGGAGAAATGTTGAAGGTATTTCCAAGTTTGACAGCTCTCGTCTTGCTAGCTGCCGCGGTCACGGCGAACGCGGCTCCTGCTCCTGGGGACGCGCGGGCGCAGCTCATCGGCCGAGTCCCCGAGCTGGGCTTAAGCTTCTTGGTCAGCAGGGGGCTGGCCGATTCCATCGTCGTCGATGTCTCGCTGCCGAGCGGCACCGTCGTGCACGCTGACATCGACTATGCCGAGGAGGAGGTCGCGCTCCGGAGTCTGCGGCAGGATCGCGGCGGAGCTGGCGCCATCACCGCCGCGGATCTTGAGGCGATCAACCGGCTGCCATCGCCGCTACCCGCCACCGGTGCGAGCGCTCTGCAAGATGTGCTGCTGGGGGTGCTCAACCTCATTGCCTCCTATCCCCCAGGCTCGCAGATCGAGCTTTCGACGCGCGGCTCGGCGGTAGCGTCGAAGGCGATCGTCTCGCTCTGCGCCTCGACCGGGCAGCAGGTGACGGGGACCTATACGCTGCATGGCAAGATGATCTCCGAGACCGTGGAGCTGGGACCTTGCTACAACGAAAAGAATGCATGCCTCGGGCGCTGCGGCCCTGGCTGCGGCCCGCCACCGTCCGCAACCATCCAACGCTTCACCCAGAATTGTCTCAACCACGACCTGTGCACGCGCGCCAATGGCGGCAACATCTTCGGTGATTGCACCGGCCTATGGTTCACTGCGGCCAAGGACTTCCTCTTTGCCCCGGACTGCGGTTCCTTGTCCGCGACCTGGAACGACAACTACAGTCTGGTCTGGGATCTGGCGCAGGCAGGGGGACGCGTGCGCGGAGAGGTCACGACGCCGAGCTGCCGGGACTGGCTCGTCACCGGCAGCCATGCGGGAGCCAACGTCAACCTGACGGCGAGGAATCCGCGCCAGATCCAGCACTGTTGCACGGCCTTCACCTATGTCGGCAAGCTCCAGGATTGCAGCAATGCGGCCGGCACCTGGACGAACGAGTGCGGATTCAAGGGGACATGGACTATGATCCGAGACGGCTCCGCAGGTAAGCTCGTAACGGTGGAAGAAGATTCGCCCACCTCTGGCGAACCGCCTAACCCCTAGCTGAGCCCACACCTTTCGATCTGGATTGAGCGACCCTCGCGCGGCGAGGTCGGCGCGAGGGTCGCGAGATCTGCCCATGAGAACAAGCACCCGTCGGCGCGCTGGCATTCGGGGAAACGCCTAGTGCTGCGACGCGTGTAAAAGCCGGTGGCGGCTGGCATAAGCGGCTCCGCGTGCAAGGCAGGTGCTACCCGACTGCTGATTACGAATCAACCGCCGACCTTGAACTCGACCCCCTGTGCGAGCGGCAGGTCGGTGCCCCAGTTGAGGGTGCAGGTCTGGCGGCGCATGTAGGCTTTCCAGGAGTCGGAGCCGGCTTCGCGGCCGCCGCCGGTGTCTTTCTCGCCGCCGAAGGCGCCGCCGATCTCGGCGCCGGAGGTGCCGATGTTGACGTTGGCGATGCCGCAGTCGCTGCCGGTGGCGGCGAGGAAGCGCTCGGCGGCGCGGAGGTTGAGGGTGAAGATGGCCGAGGAGAGGCCCTGCGGCACGGCGTTGTGGAGGCGGATGGCCTCGTCGAGGTCGTCGAACTCGAAGAGATAGAGGATGGGGGCGAAGGTCTCCTCGCAGGTGATGCGCATCTCGGCGGTCGCCTCGACCAGCGTCGGCTCGACGAAGAAGCCGGGGCCCGGGAGGGCGTGGCCGCCGAAGAGGACCTTGCCGCCCTCGGCCTGTGCCGTGACGAGGGCGCGGAGCATGTTGTCCACCGCGTGCTGATCGATCAGCGGCCCCATCAGGGTGCCGGGGGTCAGGGGGTCGCCGATCGAGATCGAGCGGTAGGCCTCGACCAGGCGGCGCTTCATCTCGCCGGCGATGCCGCGCTGCAGGAAGAGGCGGCGGGTGGTGGTGCAGCGCTGGCCGGCGGTACCGACGGCGGCGAAGAGCACGGCGCGCAGGGCGAGGTCGAGGTCGGCATCGTCGAGAACCAGGATGCCGTTGTTGCCGCCGAGCTCGAGCAGGGAGCGGCCCAGGCGGTCGGCCAGCACCTTGCCGACCTCGCGCCCCATCTTCACCGAGCCGGTGGCGGAGATGAGCGGGAACCGGCGATCGGCCACCAGGCGCTCGGCGACGCCTGTGCGGGCGGCCAGGACGAGGTTGAAGACTGGCGGCGCGGCGTTGGCAGCCAGCACCCGCTGCGCGATGCGGGTCACCGCGATGGCGGTGAGCGGCGCCTGGTGGGAGGGCTTCCACAGCACGGAGTCGCCGCAAACCGCGGCGACGGTGGCGTTCCAGGCCCACACCGCAACCGGGAAGTTGAAGGCGGTGATCACGCCCACCGGGCCGAGCGGATGCCACTGCTCGTACATGCGGTGCGACGGCCGCTCGGAGTGCATGGCGTTGCCGTAAAGCTGGCGTGACATGCCGACCGCGAGGTCGGCCATGTCGATCATCTCCTGCACCTCGCCCAGGCCCTCGGAGAGGACCTTCCCCACCTCGAGCGACACCAGGCGTCCGAGCTCCAGCTTGTGGCGGCGGAGGGCCTCGCCGAGCTGGCGCACCACTTCGCCGCGACGCGGCGCCGGCCAGCTCCGCCAGGCGAGGAAGGCTGCTTCCGAGGCCGCCGCCACGCGCTCGTACTCCTCGCGGGTGGCGAGGCGCACCGCCGCGATGGGCTCGCCCGTCGCCGGGTTGATCGATTCGACCCGTTCGCCCGTGGTGTCGATCCAGGCGCCGTCGAAGGCGCCCGGGTTCTCGGCCTGAAGGCCGAGCGGGCCGAGGGTCGTGGCAAGGTCAGTCGCGGTGTCGACGGTCATCTCTCGCTCTCCTGGTTCTCCTGGTCCGTCCGGTGGCGGCCCGCGGCCGGACTCACCGGACCTCGAAGGATACCGTACCCGCCGGCATCGGAAGGTTCTTCAGGGCCGGCCGGGTACCACCCGCCGCATAGAATGCCGCTTCATGGCGGCATGGGTGGGGCTGGTCCCGGCGCTGCTGGCGGCGCTCTACGCGGGCTGGTGCGGCAACCTGCTCGGCGGCGTCACGGCCGCCGGCAGCACGACGGCGCTGGCCGCGCTGCTGCTGACCCTGGGAGCCTTCGCCGGCCGGTGGCGCGATCCGCTTCGGCTGGGCCGGGCCTGGCGCCTGGCGCCGCTGGGCCTGTGGCTCGCGGCGGCGGCCAGCGCCTGGCTGTCGCCGGTGCCGCGGGCAGGGTTGGCGGCGGTGGTGCTGCTGCCGGCCTACCTGAGCCTGCCCGGGGCGCTCGCCCGCTGCTGGGAAAGCGAGGCGGCGCGCCGCCTCGGGGCGCGGGGCATGGCCGCGGCGGTGGCGCTGCTGGCGGGCTGGGCGCTGATCGCGGAGCTCCGCGGGGGCGAGACCGCGGTCGCGGCGGCGGCGGCCATGGCGGCGGGACGGTCAGGGGCGGCGCCCGCTCTCGGCGGCACGCTGGCGCCGCTCGGGCATCACACGCTGCTGGCCACCTGGCTGGCGACCCTGCTGCCGGTCGCGCTGCTGCCGCTGCGCGAGAAGAGCGGCTGGCGCTGGTTGGGGGCGGGAGCGGGCGTCCTCGGCGTCGCCGGCATGCTGGTGGGACGGTCGCTGGCGGGAGGAGCGGCCGTGGCCTGCGAGGCAT
>Ga0210384_10008133_pt1 | contig 10965 bp, 18 predicted proteins | sample IncBWH2MmetaG_FD_160574 | JGI IMG/M metagenome (GOLD analysis project Ga0210384, IMG submission 160574) | Forest soil microbial communities from Barre Woods Harvard Forest LTER site, Petersham, Massachusetts, United States - Inc-BW-H-2-M | ecosystem: Environmental > Terrestrial > Soil >...
CCACCCGGGAGGTGAACGATGTGTCCATTCTGCTTTGCAACCATGGGGCTAATCGTTGCCGGGGCGGTCTCTACCGGCGGGCTGGCAGCGTTGGCCGTGAAAGTGTCTCGCAAGAACCGAGCAGGAGAAGTCCTGCCGAACTCAGAGGAAAGGAAAAATCAAAATGTCGACAAACACGATTGACAATCCGAAAGTAGTGTCGCGAGAGCAATGGCTCGCGGCTCGCAAGAAGCTACTGGCCAAAGAAAAGCAGCTCACGCGCGAGCGTGACACTCTGGCTGGGGAACGCCGCCAGCTGCCCTGGGTCAAAGTCGATAAGAATTATGTTTTCGATTCACCGGATGGCAAGAAGACTCTTGCTGACCTGTTCGACGGCAGAAGCCAGCTCATCGTCTATCACTTCATGTTCGGCCCAGAGTGGAACGAAGGCTGCCCCAGTTGCTCATTCAACATGGATCATACGGATGGCGCGCTGGCGCATTTGGCGCAACGCGATGTCTCATTCGCAGCGGTTTCGCGAGCCCCCTTCTCCAAAATCGAGCCGTTCAAGAAGCGCATGGGCTGGCGATTTGCCTGGGTCTCGTCATTCGGGACAGACTTCAACCACGACTACCGCGCTTCCTTCACACAGGAGGAAATGGCAAAAGGCAAGGTAGAGTACAACTTCGATCTCGTCGAATTCCCCAGTGCGGAAGCACCCGGAATCAGCGTCTTCTATAAGGACAAATCCGACACCATCTTCCACACTTATTCCGCCTACGCTCGCGGGACCGAAAATGTTGTCAACACGTACAACTATCTCGATCTTGTTCCCAAAGGCCGCGATGAGGACGCCCTGCCCTTCACGATGTCCTGGGTTCGCCATCACGATCGCTACGCAGATGGATACTTAGCCGACGCGGATAAGCCATACTGGCCTGCGGAAGCTACGCCGGCACGTTAAATTGTTCAAGCTCGCCTCGATCCGGCTCATGGCCTGGCGTTGCCGAGATCACGTCAGGCCAGAGCCCGCAAGAGGAATTCATTTGAACACTTAATCGGGAGCGGAGGCGAACCGCGTCCTGCGCTAGCTAAAACGATTGTGAGAACCGAGCTTCCAGGAATTCACCCAGCTTCGCGGTTGCCTTGAACTGCGGGATCGGCTCCAGTTCCTTGAATGCGGAAGTAAACGCATTCGAAAGACTCCAGATCGTCCGCGTCTTGAATTCCTCGTACTTTGGCTCGAAGTAGAGGTCGCGCACGGTGCGGGCAAGGTGTTTGGGAGCTTCGAGTTGACTCTCCACAAACGCCTCGTAGATGACCACTTTGGCGGTGACATCCGTCAGGTCACTCTTCTGCCAGGCTTCGACCTGCTCTCTCATAAGCTCGAAGGTTCGCTGCATCCGATCAACACCGACCGAAATGCAATCAATGAGCGAGAACGACTTCGAGTGTTTCGCGAGCACGGTAGTGAACACGCCTGCGACAATGTGACAACTGCGATCCTCAGGCGGTATGCCACATCGCTCGGAAGCATCCAGCCACCTCCGCATTAGGCGGTCCTCCCAAAAACTGTTGGGAGTAAAATCAAGGGACCAAACGGGGAAGAGCACCTTGCCATGGGGGGCCTGTGATAAATCGCGATTTGCAGGTGGGCTCTGTTTCTGATTACCGTGAATTTCCAGCTCCGTTGTCGCTTGCGAGATATCTACTCTGCCTGTGGACGCAGACAGTCACCGGTTCACGAGACGAATTCGAGCAGCCCGTATTGCCCGACGGCTGCGTCGATATTGTTCTCATCAACGACGAAGCTCCGATGGTGATCGGCCCGTGGACACAGCCCTTCGTCACTCGTCTCGCTCCTGGGACTATCATTATCGGCGCTCGCTGCCATCCCGGAGTTGCGCCGAGCCTGCTCCGCCTTCCTGCCTCAGTGCTACTCAACCAGTCGGTGCCGCTTCGCGACGTCTGGGGCCGCGCGGCGACTGCGCAATTTGAGCGGATCGCAGACGAGCCAGATATTGCTGCGCGACGGTCGGCAATCGAAACAGCCTTGCTAAATTGCCTCGAGCAAGCTGCGCCGGTTGACCAGGCAGTGAGCGCGGCTATTCAATGGCTCGCCCGGCATCCGCAAGGCCGAGTTGAAAAACTCAGTAAGTGGATCGGATTCAGCAGCCGTCAGCTCCAGCGTCGCTTTACAGTGGCGGTCGGGTATGGCCCGAAGATGTTTCAGTCCGTGCTGCGTTTCCAGCGTCTGCTGAATTTTGCCCATAACATGGGCGCTCGGGGGAGCTTTGCACAGTTCGCCGCGGACGCGGACTATGCCGATCAAGCGCACATGACTCGAGAGGTGCAGCGTTTTTCCGGCAACCCGCCCAGTATTTCGCTCCAATCTGCGCGGTGCACTCTTTGTCTATCCGGCCTCATTCAGACGATGCACGGCCTCGGATCTTGATGCGCTCGATGTGTCCGATTCGTTCAAGACCAGAACTCATCGATCATTCTATCTTCGGCCTGTGTTGACTCGAAGAGAACTGCTGGCGGGCATCGCGGCAGTGTTGCTTCTTCCTCAATGGCAAGGGGGAATCTCGTATCATGGACCAGCGCATTAGTCTTGTCACCCTCGGCGTGAAAGATCTCAGTATCTCGAAAAGATTCTATTCCGAGGGGCTCGGTTGGAAGCCGGCATTTGAGAATAAAGAGATCATCTTCTTCCAGGCAGGCGGAATGGTCTTTGCATTGTTCCTGCGGGACAAACTCGCCGCAGATTTTCAGGCCGATCCGGCGGCATTCGGACGGGCAGCCATGGCACTTGCTTACAATGTGCACGCAAAAGGCGAAGTGGATCCGCTCATAAAACGCGCTGCGGCTGCGGGCGCGACGATTCTAAAGCCCGCACAACAGGCGTCTTGGGGCGGCTACTCGGGTTATTTTGCCGACCCCGACGGATTTGCCTGGGAAGTGGCTTGGAATCCCGCGTGGCGACTGGCGCCTGATGGTAGTGTGGAATTAGGACCCGGCGAATAGAAGGATACCGGCAATCCTTTCTCTGCGCGCCGTTCCGGAACCACTTACAGCTGACTCGGGGGAGTCAATTATCGTGATGCGTTTATGGGAAGCAGTGTTTGCTCTGGGCTTCGTTGTAGTCCAGGCCGTGGCCTCAGATGCCCAGCAATTCAGTCAAAGCGCCGGTGATGAGCCCAGGCTCGATTCGGCCTGATGGCCTGGGGCTTCACTATGTGACGGCGGAGTTTGTCCAGTATCGCGGGAAAAGTGCACTGCGCATCGTAGATGCTGCACCGGGCCACGGTGATGACGTTAGTCGCATCGCCGTCGTCAAAAACACTTCTTTGCTGGACGGGACCATTGAAATTAACCTGAGCGGAGATACTGTTCCCGATGCGTCGCAAGACTCTCGGGGTTTTGTGGGGATCGCGTTTCGAGCAATGGCCGACGTTTCACGCTACGAGTGCTTTTACTTGCGTCCTAAAAACGGACGACCGGAAGACCAACTACCCCACCTGTGTCGTGTTCCTCATGAAGGACGACTCCACCCGCCGGGTTTACCGCCTCTACGACTTCACCAAATCCCAAATCATCACGTCAGACCACTATTACTGCGTGTCGGGAAAGGTCAACAGCGCGGACAAACTCTACCTGGTTATCGAGTCGGTCAGGAGGGACACCAAACACAGCCCGGATCCGCAGTTACGCCTCGAGTGGACGGCGCGGGAGAAGCGCCCATGAACTAACCATCGTCGGCGGGGAACAAACTCGGAATCGTGACTGCCGGTTTCCGACGGCGGCCGGCGCATTCGTGTGTCCCGCCACCATCGGCCAACTCTCTGGCTCCCATCCAAACCGGCCAGACTGGCTCCCTTTTAAATCGGCGCTAACAGTGGGTCGCGTAATCAGGGAGAATTCTCTACGGAGATGAACCTCCATTTTCCGTTCCGTCGGTTCGATAATCTCCACAGCCAGGCGGTCTTGATATTCCCAAAGATGTTTGTTTGTCTGGACTGCGGCTTCGCACGGTTTAGCATCGCTGAACCCGACCTGCAGCAACTAAGAGGAGGCACTGCTTGGTCTGCGGCAGGTTAAGGGATGCTGGCGTTCACAGAAGGCCTGGCCCAAACAATCCATCGCTGACAAACTGCTTGCCTTCAACTACCGCTTCCACGGCGGTTAGGAGATCGAACGCGGCTTTTGTTTTCAAGACGTAACCCCATGCCCCGATGTTGAATGCCTCTTGTACGATGTCAGTAGAAGATTCCAGGCTGACGAAAATTATTCTGCATTCAGGGGCAAGCTTACGAATTTGTCGGGCAGCCGCGAATCCGTCGAGTGTTGGAAGTGCAATGTCGAGGAGAATCAAATCTGGTTTCAGTTCTTCAGCGTTCTGAACTGCTTCCTGCCCATCGGACACTTCGCAGATAACCCGCAGGTTGGGCCTTTTCTCCAGTATCGAGCACATAAACTTCCTAAATGGCGCGAAATTTTCCACGACCAAGACGCGGACGGATGACAAGCCACCACCTTCGTTGCCCGCAAGCAGAACTGCGCCCGAGGCAGTCTCTTTTGTTTGTGAACCCCAAGCAAGAGGGTGCTCGTGAATTTTAGAAAAGACGTGGCAGCCTATCAACACAAATGTCGGGGCATTTCACCAACTATTCCCGTGTCCCAGGAAGGCATCATCCTCCAGAACGTGAGCCGCCCGCGCCGGTCCTGTTGCATCTCGCCGGTCAGACTGAGTTGGGAAGCTGTCGCCCTTGTGTGCCGCGTGAATACGATTCACCTCACAGGTAGCTACTGAGGTGAATTGAGGTGGATTGTGAACCGGCAGGCACTACCGGCGCGGACCTCGAACCTTGAACGAGATCTTGAACGAAATGCACCTCGGACATGGGCACCAGGAGGCTCTGTCTTCAGGAAAGACTATGTGGCCGCAGGAGTCGCAAATCTGCCTGCCATTCTCTAGGACTTTCATCAGCTTGAATTCTGCGCCGGTCACGCAATAGGGGCAGCGCGGTGGTTTGTTCTTCTTGGCTGCCGTCATGGGGTCACATTTGGACTCTCCCTGCATCACCAGCGAGCGGGGATTTCAATCGCGTCTCTGAGTTCAATGCATTTCGGGCAGGAACAACGATAATTTGGGCGATTCGGCGCAGCTTTGTGGCCGCACTCACAAACCAAGTGATCGTCACGGGGATCCATGACTTTGGATCCGTCCCCGTCAATACAGTAGGGGCAGCGAACTTGATCCATGGTTTTGCTTTCCTGACCGCGCGGAGGTCATTGCGTGTAGCTTGGGGCGGAGGACGGTATCGAACCGTCATCTCCCGCGCAAAGAGTATCGCTGACGCACCACAGTATTGGAGGGCACTCTCTACGTCAATCGTGAGTCTGATTCGGTGCCGCGCGGGGATCATTTTTCTGTTTCCAAAGGCATCATCCTCCAGAATGTCAGACGCGCCGGTGCTATCACAACAACGCCGAACAGAACTTGCAATCGTTCAGGCTCCTGCAAGACTTTCCCTAGTCCCTTTACACACCTCTCCGCCGTGCCTAGGTTAGGCGTGATTCCTAAGCTAAATGATGTCATCCCATCCCGTGCCGTTTTCCGTGCCGTTCGCGTTGCTTTGCATCGAAAACAGGGTATTACGTGCCGTCTGCTGCGTCGTAAGTTGTGGTAATTACGTGGTCGCACGGATTCGAATCCTACAGAGCTCACCATTTCCATATTCCTTGGTTTCAGGAAGTCCCGGTGGACCGCCTTCGGATCGAGGATACTCGAAAAAAAATTAAGCCGTTTTCTTTCCGGCCTTCACCTTTGCCCATCGCGCTCTTTGTGCCGCAGCGATCTTTCTTCGCGCAGCTGCCGATAGCGTCCGCTTTCCCCCGATGGGAACGACCTTGGCCGTCGCCCGGAATTTTGCCCTTCGCGCTCTTTGGGCAGCTGCAATCCGCGCCCGAGCTGACGCGGACAGCTTTCGACTGCCGGTTCCTTTCACGTATGCCTTACCGAAAGCTGCGAGCGCCGCGCCGATGCCACGAAGTTCCTTGGCAAGTCGATCTTGTTCCTTCTTTAACAGACGAACCACTCTCGCTAGATTGGGCATTGATTTCCCCCCTCGGGGCCGGATCGTATCAGTATCTTGGCGGTTCTGGGCTCCGACCGGTCATGGTTGGGCCGCTTGGTGCGAACTAAGGGCCCAAAGATAATCGCGACTCCTGCGGTGACAGGAGTCCGGTCATGTTTACGCCCAGGTTGCCCACATCAGAACCCCAACCTCGCATCGCTCGGCAAAATCCGACGGAGGACAGCAACGCGCAATGATCAATTCTGAACAGTTTTTCGGAGTCCTAAAGTTCGACACTAACGCTTGGCACGAGCAAAGGAATCCGCGTCATCTTCTGCGCAGTATTGATGCAAAGGGGGTCTCAAGCAGAACAATGCAGGTCCGTCGTTGAGCTTTCAAAGGAGGGTAGCCATTCATGTCAAGCCAGGATCCATCCAGGCCCTTAACAAACAGCGGCATCAACTGGGTAACGACCTTTTTTATGGCCGCTTTTCACATCGGTGCTGTTGCCGCACTGTTTTTCTTCACCTGGAAAGCTTTGTTGGTCGCAATTGTTCTGTGGTGGATATCCGGAAGCCTAGGTATCGGGATGGGTTATCACCGATTGCTCACCCATCGCAGCTACAGAACTCCCAAGTGGGTCGAGTATCTTCTTACGTTCTGCGGAGCGCTGACTCTCGAAGGCGGACCCATCTTCTGGGTAGCTACGCACCGCATTCATCATCAGTTTACGGACCAGGAAGGAGATCCGCACTCACCGCGTGATGGAAAATGGTGGTCGCATATGGGCTGGATTCTGACGGGAAGATCCATGCACCACGACACAATCACGCTGGCTCACTACGTGCCCGATCTCGCCCATGACAGGTTTCATGTATGGATCACCAAGTATCACTACCTGCCGATCACAGCGCTTGGCTTGCTCCTGCTGATTATTGGCGGATTGCCATTTCTGTTATGGGGAGTTCTCTTGCGCACAGTTGTCGGATTGCATGCCACGTGGTTAGTAAATTCAGCCACACACATCTGGGGTTCTCGTCGTTTTTCCACCCGAGACGATTCTACGAACAACTGGTTTGTCGCCCTGCTCACGTTTGGCGAAGGTTGGCACAACAACCATCATGCGCATCCCACTTCGGCCCGACACGGCCTACGATGGTACGAAGTGGACATGAACTGGTACGGAATCTGGGTGCTCAAGGTGCTCGGTCTCGCCAAGCAGATCAAGCTCACACAATTGGCGCCATTACTTCCGGGAGACTTGTCTGCCTCTAAACGCCAGTTGACCCCCATGAGCGGCCGGCGGTCCCAAAGTGCCGCTGGAGACTAAATGTAACTGGAAAGAGTTTCCCATCTCGGTATGACTTGAGGCGCAGGGTATGTCGATTTGCCGCTAAACGCCAAACGCCCCGCTCATCCCTAACCGTAGTGCGCATCCATCAACCGACTATGTCTCTCAGAAAATAGTATTCTTCAAGAACTTCGAGAGAGACACAAGGCGGCTCTGTCTTCGAGTCCAGTGTCCGGGCGTTCGTGGGAGACAATGCAGGGTTGTCGTCGAGAAGTTGCTGTATGCGTTCTTCAATCTGTCTCCGATCCTCATCGGTCAGCGAGTTTCTGAGCTGAGCCCGTTCCGCATTCGCTGGCCGCTGTTTTCCTCTGGCCCACTCCCGCGTTGCCCGATCATCGTGTTTGCGATCCGCGTTGATTCCAGCTTGCTGACTGCTCATCCATTGCCGTGCTTCATCGAGTTTTGCTTTTAGAGCATCATCCATATTGTTGCCTTTTTCCATCCGTTAGGTTTGATGCAGCACATCGGACGACCCTGCTAACCATCACTTTATCTCTTCGGTCTTCACACTCATGCCACATCGAACTTACGACCTAGGTACTCCTCCACGCTGACAGGGTCTCTCGCGAAGATTGATGAAGGAGTGAAGAACTGGCATCTTGCACATGAAGCCATTACGGACCTGTGCCCGCATATCGGACGATGACGAAACCACGATCACCGCGCCAGCACGGAGAGGGGGTTGGGAAAAGGCGGGAATGAAATTCAAACTGCTTCGCAAGTTGGCTGTATGGTACTCCGTCTGGAAATTGAAAGCTTAATTTGATGCTCCTTCGCACTTGGAACCGTGTGCAATTTTGATCAGACTCTGAGAGCGTCAAAAGGAATAATTTCTGGAATTCGGCCGCTGCCGCTACAGGAGGAATTATGTGGCCCCTTTCCGATCATTCTCGACAAATGGCGCTTGAGCATTCCCAACTTCAATCGGTGATTCAACAACGCACGGCCGAACTGCAGAACCTGTCGCAGCGGCTTCTCAAAGTGCAGGATGAGGAGAGACGCAAGTTGTCTCGTGACCTGCACGACAGCACGGGTCAAACATTGGCGGCTCTGAAAATCAGTATTTCTTTTCTTGAGGAACACTGCAAGCAAGACCCATCCACCATGCTTCTTGCCTCCGAGGTTGCCGCCTTAGCGGATCAGGCCATCGAAGAAATTCGCACCATGTCTTACCTGCTGCACCCACCACTGCTGGATGAGGTCGGCTTTGCTTGTGCAGCGGAGTGGTACGTCGAGGGCTTCGCCAAGCGTACCGGGGTCAACGTAAAGTTGGATATCGCAACCGCTCAAGAGCGACTCCCCATCGGGATAGAGATTGCTCTTTTCCGTGTCCTCCAGGAGAGCTTGACGAATGTACATCGCCACTCTGGCGCCTCGGAGGTTAGCGTCTGCTTTTATCACCAACTGAAGAAGATAGTTCTGGAAATACGAGATGATGGATCCGGCATCCCGGCGGAGCGGCTGGCTCGACTTCGCGAAACAGCAGCGGAAACGGGGGTCGGCCTGGCCGGAATGCGTGAGCGTATGAACGAATTGAACGGCAAACTGGAAATAGAATCGGATGGTCATGGAACCACAATGCGGGCCATCATTCCACGCTCCGCAACGACTCCATCCGGTCGGCTCGGTGATCGCCAGCAAGGGATTGTAACCTCCACTCCGAGAAGCTCGCAGCGACTTCCAGCTTGCTGTATTTGCAAGAGCCCAGTTCTCCTAGAGATCAGTAAGACTGATGAGTACGGGCAGGCCATTCACGAGGAATGCTATGTCCTCAAGGTTTGCTCGGAGTCCGAGTTTCTCAAAGGCAGTGCACCTACACCGGCCTCAGCAAACAAGGGTGCGATTTATCAACCTTGCCCAGCCACGATGCCAAAGGACAGACCAAAGCAGCCCGACGCACTTGCGACTTTCCGAATGAAGCCATATAAGCGCGTTCCCTGGCACAAGCGGCTGTGGAACGGGGACGTGGCAGCGGTTGTTACCGTCCTTGTATTAGCTTGCTGGGTTGCCTCCGGCGACCGTTACCCACTTTTGTTATTGGGACCCTTAGAGCTGCATAGTATGGCTACCATCGAGGAGCAGGTACGCCTGCCACCCGCAAAGACGGTGCCCGCTGAAAACAGGCACAGGTCTCAGAGAATGCCAATTGCAGTGGGAGATGAGAGAACTGCCACCCCGCTCCACGGCGCGGTGCTCGCGACGAAAGTTGTTCACATCGGAAAAGATGTGACGGTACGCTATTTCACACTCAAGCCCGCACCGAATCGGGAGTCCGTTGGGCAATATCAAGTCGTTGATATGGGAAAAGATGTGACGGTGCACTATTTCGCGCCCGTCGTTCGTAGTACCAAAAACTAAGACCGAATCGATAGCAAGGATGGCTGCCCGAAAGGCGCGCCCGTCTTGGTGTCAGAGTGGGCAGGTGGTTAGCATGTCGGATGCATGCGGAGGCAACGAAGCATGTTCTGCTCGGACGTAAAAGCCTCGGCTGCCCTGTGACGATAAGTCGCAGCGGTAGGAACGATCTGGGAGGGGAGCAGTCGACAATGCTGCGAATCTAGCAAGGTGCAAGTCCTTGCGCCGTCAATTGCCTGTGTACGGACGGCTAGCATATCCGGTGCGTGCGGAGGCAACGAAGCACGTTCTGCCCGGACGTAAAAGCCTTGGCCGCCCTACGGCATAGCCGTAGCGGTGGGAGCAACCTGGGAGGCGAACAAACTTGGGGGCTTGAACATAATGGAATGTCTGCAGCCTCGAAAATCGTTCCCACGGAAAGTTGCATCGTGGACCAAAAGCGGGAAGCCGACCCAACCTCCCAAGGGGAAGGCCGATGACATCGGGGAAGTTAACAGGCGCATGCACCCGATGGGACCGCCGGGGCAGGGGACCAGGCAACCAAGGAAAGACTCGCAGAATAACGTCGAGAAGATCCTGATGGCAGCAGGGGCTAGTAGCAACCTGCAAAGACTCCTCAAACGAGGGGAAGAACCGAAGTAGAGGAGAGCCACGCGGGATTGGCACATGTGCTCGTAGGAGCGATGACCGGAGAGTAACGTCTCCGCAGGAGGCGAGATACGTCTCCCTGACGAAGGTAACACCAACGTCAGGCAAAGGGGCACTGGGTGCTTGGTGGTCCCTACGACAGGCGCGGGCTCGGCTTGATAAAACCGGGCACACTAAACCGTAGCCAGGGCCAGGGACGAAGCAGTGAGCAAACCAGCTGGTCATGGAGTGGATGCGAACTAGCGCTTGAGCTCTGCGGCGATCTGGGAAGGCTTATTGACGACAGGCCAGCACTTCGAACCGGACCTGAGAAACTCGGCCGTCCGGGATTATAGGGGGGCCGCGGGAAACGTGGCTATGGGGGAATTGTGAACCCACCTTGCAGACCGAAAGGGCAAGGATGGAAACCCTCCACCTACGGCTGGCGCGCCCGCGCTCTATCCCGATCATGCGTTGTGTTACCGACCTCCTTCAAAGGACTTCATGGCCGCGCTCATTGACGCGATTAGTGTCAAACGGAAGACGTTTTTTGAGTTTGAAAACACTCCCTTC
>Ga0210384_10008135_pt1 | contig 10965 bp, 6 predicted proteins | sample IncBWH2MmetaG_FD_160574 | JGI IMG/M metagenome (GOLD analysis project Ga0210384, IMG submission 160574) | Forest soil microbial communities from Barre Woods Harvard Forest LTER site, Petersham, Massachusetts, United States - Inc-BW-H-2-M | ecosystem: Environmental > Terrestrial > Soil >...
AGTGATCTGGTCGTCACGGCGGGCCCGATTCTGCGCATTCCGCACGCCACCATTCAACCCGGCTGGCTTGGGGAAGGCGCGTTTGCGTCACTGGTGGACTTTGATTCGTACTGGCATCCCGACGCCCTGCGTGAAGCCGATAAGTTTTGTACCGATGACGAGCCGCAGCTGTATCATTATCGCGACCTCGGATATTTTCAGAACATCCCAGCCATTCACGCGGACCTGGGAGAGCTTATCACCGGGCGCAAACCTGGCCGGGAGAAACCGGAAGAGCGCACGCTTGCCTGCAATTTAGGGCTCGCGCTCGACGACATCGCCGTGGCGCCGTTGATCTACGAGCGCGCTTTAGAGAAGGGAATTGGAACTTGGCTGCCGCTTTAAGGCGTTTGACCCCGTGCAAGTCCGCATAGCACAATGCAAGCGCCGCGCGTGCTGCGGCTGTCTCGAGGATGCCCATGAAATTTCGTTTTTCCCGTCTTGTCATTACGCTGACAATTATCGTTCTCGCAATCGTCCCCTCACTCGCTGCTCAGAATTCGACTCCTCAGCCGGGCGCGGCGAAACGATCCATCACCGAAAAGGACCTGTTCAATTTCGTCTGGATCGCCGATCCGCAGGTTTCGCCCGATGGGTCCCGCGTCGTCTTTACCCGTGTCGTCACGGACCAGAAGCGCACTGGGTACGAGACTTCCATCTGGATGGTCGCCACCTCCGGCACCGAAACTCCCTTGCGCCTCACCAACGGCATGCATGACATGCACGCCCGCTGGTCAGCAGATGGCAAGTACATCGCGTTTGTCCGCGGTGGAGAGAAAGACGACAGCGGCAAGCCTCGCCCAGCGCAAATTGCGATTCTGTCGCTCGCTGGTGGCGAAGCCGGCATCATTACCGATCTGCCGAAGGGCGCTGCTGATCCAGTCTGGTCCCCGGACAGCAAGCGCATCGCGTTCTTGAGTTCGACTACGCCCCAGGATATCGAGAAGGAACAGCGCAAGAAAAATGACGCGAAAGCTGGCAGCGCGAACACCAGTCCAAACGCCAAAGAATCCACGGCTCCGGGCAGTTCGACGGTGGCGAAGGCTGACTCCGACGGCGACCGCGAATCCGACATCCACATCATTACTCGTGCCGTTTACCGCGACAATGACGAGGGCTATCTCGATTTCAAGCGGCACGAGCACATCTGGGTGATTGACGTCCCGGCCACATCTGACGAGCCGGCCAAGCCGCTGCAACTTACCAGCGGTGACTACGATGAAGGCGAAATGGTGTGGACGCACGACGGTGCGCGCATCTACTTCCTGACCAGCCGCATTGACGAGCCTTATTACGAGACGGCGAGCACTGATATTTATTCAGTTGCATCCTCGCCCAAAATGCCTGGAGGTACGCCCGAAAAGGTGGCCACCGTTCCCATGGGAATTGGCGATCTCGCGCTCAGCCCCGACCGCCGACGCATCGCCTTCCATGGTTCCGTCACGCAGCCCGTCCGTTCCTACTCGCAGCCTGATCTCTGGGTCATGGACCTCGCTCCGAATGCGCAGCCCCGCAATCTCACTGCGAGCTACGACTTTGACATGGGCAGTTCCGTCTTCGGCGACAATGCGGCCCCACGCGGTGGCAACGGCGCCACACTCCACTGGTCGCCGGACGGGCGCTGGCTCTTCGACAACGTAGCAAAGCAGGGACGCACTCCGCTGGTTCGCGTGGACGCACAAACGGGCGCAGTCAGCGAAATTACTCATGGCGATCAGGCCGTACTCGATTTCTCTGTCACGCCCGATGCGCGCACTGTTGTTACCCTGGTATCGACGCCGGTTGCGATCGGGGACCTGTTCACCGTGTCGATCGAGGGCAACCAGATCGGCACGCAAACCCGCATCACCGATGCGAACAAGACGCTCTGGTCTCAACTGAACCTCACTGAGCCGGAAGAAATCAATTACAAGAGCTTCGACGGCATCCCAATTCAGGGATGGATTCAGAAGCCACCCGACTTCGATCCGAAGAAAAAATATCCTTTGATTCTCGACATCCACGGCGGGCCACACGCGGCCTATGGCTGGGTCTTCGATCACGAATTTCAATGGATGGCGGCTAAGGGGTACGTGGTGCTTTACATCAACCCGCGCGGCTCGACCAGCTACGGACAGGATTTCGGCAACATCATTCAGTACCACTATCCGGGCGACGACTACCGCGACCTGATGGCGGGAGTGGATGAAGTCCTCAAGCGCGGCTATGTCGATCCCAAAAAACTCGGGGTGACCGGCGGCAGTGGTGGGGGCGTACTTACGAACTGGGCGGTTACCCAGACCGACCGTTTTGCCGCCGCGGTATCGCAGCGCGACATATCGGATTGGGCCTCGTGGTGGTATACCGCCGATTTCACTCTGTTCCAGCCGAACTGGTTCAAGGCGCCACCTTTTCAGGACCCGAAGGACTACGCCAACCGCTCCGCGATTACCTTCGTCGAGAAAATCCACACACCCATAATGTTCATTCTGGGGCAGGCGGACTACCGTACTCCGCAGGACTCTGGCGGAGAGCAACTGTTCCGCGCGCTCAAGTTTCTGAAGCGTCCGACTGCTATGGTCGTGTTTCCGCGCGAGACGCATGAACTGTCACGCTCGGGCGAGCCGTGGCATCGCATCGAGCGGCTCGACAATATTGTGGGATGGTTCGATAAATGGCTGATGGGCATACCGCATCCGGAATATGAAGTTCGGCCGGAAAAGCCGGGAACGAAATCCGCGGACCACTAAAGCGGTGGAGGGACGGGCGTCTGGCGAGCCTGCGCTGAGCGAGGTCGAAGGTTCCAGCCTTGGGGTGGCTGGGCGAGGACGCCCGGCGCTCCAGCAAGAAACATTTTCCGCACATCGAAAACTGCTCGTCCGCTAGTCGTATAATCCGTATAATTCAATCGTTTTAATACTTCGCTATTTTGAATCTTCGTTCCCATATCTGGAGGCCTTCGCGTGCAAATTCCGGCCACCGTTCTCTCCGTCGTCACGACACTCACTCTTTTCGGCGCCGCCCAAACCATCACCGTAGACGTCTCGCACTCTGCCAACCATTTTGTCCCGAGCGAAACTCTGGGCGCGGGTGTTGATCGAATTCCTGCCGCCGCGATCGACAACGATCTGCTTCCACCCTCGCTGCAGACAACGCTGTCTTCTGGCTGGCAGACGGTGTCGTACCGGCAGAATACCGAGTTGGCCGTCGAAGCCTGGCACTGGAATCCGCAGGGAACATGGAGCGACCCATCGGGCAAGGGCTATTTCACGGGCGCTGCCCTTCCCACCCTTAGCCTGCGCTACTCCTACGGTTATGCGCTTCCCCGTCGCGGCTTCACGCGCAACGACGGCACCGAAAACACCGGTTTCTCCCGCCTCACCGACGGTGACCTCAACACTTTCTGGAAGAGCAATCCCTATCTCACCCAGCGTTTCACCGGCGAGAGCGACGCGCTTCATCCGCAGTGGATCGTCCTCGATCTGGCGCAGCCGCAGCCTGTCGACAGCATTCGTGTCGCGTGGGGTGAGCCTTATGCCACGCACTACGTCATTCAGTATTGGACCGGCGACGATCCCATCAAATCGCCCACTCGGGGCGTCTGGCAAACTTTCCCGCAAGGCACTGTCAGCGCCGGCCAGGGTCGCACGGAGACCGTTCGCCTGGTCAGGGCTCCGGTCGCGGTGCGTTTCGTGCGAATCTGGATGACCGAGTCTTCCAACACCTGCGACGCCGACGGCTCCGCCGATCCCCGCAACTGCGTCGGTTACGCCATCCGCGAACTCTATCTCGGAACCATCACTGCGCAAGGCGCTTTTCACGACTCATTTCACGATACTCTGCGCCACACGGCCGATCAGGAGCAGACGACTACGTATTGCTCGTCCGTTGATCCATGGCATCAGCCTTCCAACCTCGGGTCCACGGGCCAGGCGCAGATGGGCTTTGATCTTTTCTTCACCAGCGGGGTCACCCGCGGACTGCCCGCCATGGTTCCGGTCGCGATGCTCTACGACACTCCCGAGAACGCGGTCGCCGAGATCGCTTATATCGAGAACCGGCATTATCCGATTTCTTACGTCGAGATGGGCGAGGAGGCCGACGGCCAGTACATGCTCCCCGAGGACTACGCCGCGCTTTACGTGCAGTGGGCGACTGCGCTTCATCGCCTCGATCCGACGCTCAAACTGGGCGGGCCGTCTTTCCAGGGCGTCAACCGGGATATCGAAGTTTGGCCCGATGCCAACGGCCGAGTCTCCTGGACCGCGCGCTTCCTCGATTATCTGAAGCAGCATGGACGCATGAAAGACCTCGCGTTCTTCTCTTTTGAGCACTATCCCTACGACCCCTGCAAAACTCCGTGGGGCGTGCTGTATGACGAGCCCGAACTCATGCGCCACATCATTCAGGTGTGGCATGAAGATGGCGTCCCCGCCGACATGCCGATGTTTATCACCGAGGGAAATCTGTCGTCCGGCGCGAGCGAAACTTATCAGGACATTTTCTCCGGTCTCTGGCTGGCGGATTACATCGGGTCGCTACTCGACGCCGGAGCCAAGGGCGTTTATTACTTCCACTATCTGCCCCTGCAGATGGAGCCCGGTTGCAACAGTTCTCCAGGAACCTTCGGCATGTTCACGGTCGATGCTTCCTACAAGATTCAGCAGCCGCTGGCGCAATTCTTTGTGGCGCAACTTATCAACCTGGAGTGGGCGCAACCCGGCGGAGGAGAGCATCAGGTCTATTCGGCCAAATCCGATATCGACGACGGCGCTGGCCGCGAACTCGTTACTGCCTATGCTTTGAAGCGTCCTGATGGCGAGTGGTCGCTGCTGGTCGTCAACCGCGACCAGGAGAATGCTCAGCGTGTTCGGATTGCGTTTCGCGGCGCGGTTCCTGGGAAGCCCGATTGGCCAGCGGGATTCGCGGGTCCAGTCGAGTTCGCGACCTTTGGCAGCGCCCAATACAAATGGAACCCGCCGCGGACTCGCTTTATGGCGCACGCCGAAATCGCTGCGGCGCCCACGGTTGTTGCCTACACGAACGGCACGGCGGATCCCGACGGACCGATTTTGCGATCAAGATCGATGGCTGCTAAAGACATGCTTTACGATCTCCCGGCTGCGTCGGTTGTTGTCATCCGCGGAAGCATTGCAGCGCGCTGAAACGCGGGCGGGGCGCCCGCGCCACCTGGTACGTTGTTTCTCAACAATGTTGATCGAGAATATGACCAACGTAACCGCACACCCCGCCCACTTCTGCTATACTGCTGTTAACGCTTTTGCTACGGTTTGCCGTTAAGCGGGGATCCTGTTGGATCCGCTCCACTTCCGCATTTCCTGCCCGCCGTTTGGTTCCAGCGCCAATTTCAATGCGAGCGGCATGCGAACTCTCGACCAGTGTGTCTGAGAATCTACTAGGCCCCTCCAGAAAGAAAACAATCGAATGACAACATTTACCGAACTGCCCCTGTCTGCTGCCTTGCAGCAGAAGTTGGCGGCAGCTCACTTCATTACTCTCACCCCCATCCAGGCGCGAGCCATTTCTCCTGCCCTCGAGGGCAAGGACGTAATCGGCACCGCCCAAACCGGCACCGGCAAGACGCTCGCGTTCCTGATTCCGATCATCGAGATGCTGCGCGCGGAATCGTCCAAGACTGAGCCGTCTAAAAACGGATCATCCAAGAACGTTCGCGCCCTGGTCCTTTTGCCCACACGTGAACTCGCCATGCAAGTTCATGAGCAGTACGAACAACTGCGCGACAAACACATGCCGAAGGCGGCTCTGGTTATCGGCGGCGTATCAGAGAAGGCGCAGATCCATAGTCTCCGCTCCGGTTGCGAATTCGTAATCGCGACTCCGGGACGCTTGCAGGACTTCATCACCCGCAAATTTGCCGACCTGCGTCATGTGAAAATACTTGTGCTCGACGAAGCCGACCGCATGCTGGATATGGGCTTTCTTCCGGCTATCCGGCGCATCCTGCAAATTCTGCCGCAGCGCCGGCAGACGCTTTGTTACTCAGCCACCATGGAACAATCGGTGGCCTCACTGGTGAATGACTACACGCGCGAACCGGTGCGCATCGCGCTGGGTTCGACTTTAAAGCCCGCGGAAAGCGTACAACTCGAAGCCTATGAGGTGCGCCCATCCGAAAAACTGGATGTACTGCGCCAGTTGCTGTACGAAGAAAAGGGACAGACCCTGATCTTCACCCGCACCAAGCGCGGCTCGCAAAGGCTGGCCAAGGAACTCGAACGGGATGGCTTCTCGGCTGCCATGATTCACGGCGATCGCACGCAATCCCAGCGCAATGCTGCGTTGAGCGGATTTCAGGAAGGCCGCTATCAGGTGCTGGTTGCAACCGATATCGCATCGCGCGGCTTGCACTGCGATGACGTCGCGCACGTGATTAACTACGATCTGCCCAAGATGGCGGAAGACTTCATTCACCGCGTCGGGCGTACAGGACGGGCTGGATTGCAGGGACGAGCTTCCACGCTGGTCACAGGCGTAGAGGTTCTGGAACTTCGCAACATCGAGCGCACCTTGAAGCTGCGCATCGAACGCAAGCAGGTGAATGCGTCGGCCAGCGAACGGCCGAAGCGGTTTGTTGAAAACACCCTCGCGTCGCGGACGTTAACCGCTTTGCCGGGCGAAGTTTTTGTTTAGTGGAGCGATGGGCGCCGCGCCCGTCCAGTGGAAGGAAGGCCGGGCGGGGACGCCCGGCACTCCACAATATTTCAAGATTTAGCGATCGATGGCTTTGGTGCCATGCGGAATGGGTAGGTCGATAGGACCGGTTTCGTCGTCCGAGCCGATGCGGAACAGCGCGGCCTGAGCTTCGGCGAGTTCGCGCATCTCACGCATTTCGTCCACCTCGTCCACTACGCCGCCTTCCGGTTTTTCTTCCTTCCGTTGCGTTTTGCGCTCGTTCTTGTCCCGCTGCTTCTGTTGGCGCGCTTGCTCTTTCTGACGTTTGCTAAAAGTTGATCGGCCTCTTGGCATTCGGAAACCCCCGGTATCTCTAATTTGTTTATGATGGCCGCTACATCGCAGTTGGCCCAGTTTCTGTCCTGCAATCAAAACACGAGGATGACTGCATCCTCCGTTTTTGTTTCAAGTCTGCAACCATTATATAGCCTCGCAACGAGCCTTGACACGCAGCGACTGTGTTGCATCTCTGGCATCCGGTTTGCCTCCTCAGACAGCAACGTGTTACCATCAAAATCGTTACGAAAACGAGAAGAGACAGGAGTGCAACAGGTTAGTGCTAGCCAGAGAGCAAAAGCAATCCGTCGTTGACACGTATCGCACGCACGCTACCGATACTGGCAGTCCCGAAGTTCAAATCGCGCTGTTGAGCGAGCGCATTGGTCAGCTGACGGAACACTTCAAAGCGCACCAGAAAGACCATGGCTCGCGCCGCGGACTTCTCATGATGGTTAGCAGACGCCGTAGTCTGCTCGACTACTTGAAGAAGTACGACTCGGAACGGTATAAGACCGTTATTTCCAAGCTCGGCATCCGCAAATAACAGCGCGATCGGCTCCGTGTGGAGCCGGTTCCAAACTTCGAGAGCCTTAGCAAAGTGCGTTCCCAACCGCCGCCTGGCATCCGCCTGTCCATGCGAACTCCGTGCCCGAGCGCATGCCCTTCTGCCGATTCAAAGGATGATCTATGAAGCCTGAAGCCACAAAAATTTCCGTCGAAATCGCAGGCGGAAAACAGCTCTCTATTGAAACCGGAAAACTCGCCAAGCAAGCTGGCGGTTCAGCCGTCGTGCGCTTCGGCGAAAACGTCGTCCTCGCCGCCGCCACCGCCAATCCCGAACCCCGCGTGGGCATCGACTTCTTTCCACTCACCGTCGACTACCGCGAGTACACCTACGCCGGCGGACGCATTCCCGGCGGCTTTATCAAGCGCGAAGGGCGCATGAGCGAGCGCGAGGTTCTGACCAGCCGACAGATTGACCGGCCGGTGCGTCCGATGTTCGCCGAAGGCTTCAAGTGCGAGACCCAGGTCATCGCCTTCGTCCTGTCCGCCGACACGGAAAACGACCCCGATGTCTGCGGCATTAACGCCGCTTCCGCCGCTCTCACCCTCTCCGACATTCCGTTTCTCGGTCCGATCGGCGCGGTGCGCGTCGGCCTGGTGGAAGGCCGCTTCATCGCCAATCCCACATACACCGAAATGCGCGACGGCCTGCTCAACATCATGGTCGTGGGCACTGCCGATGCGATTGTCATGATCGAATCCGGCGCGAAAGAAGTAAAGGAAGAGACGGTCGTGGACGCAATTGAATTCGCCCACACCGAAATCAAAAAGATCTGCGCCGCCATCAACGAACTGCGGAGCAAGGTTGGCAAGCCGAAACGCAAGGTGACGCCGCCGGAATTCGATGAGACTTTCTTCAAAGGTCTGGAGTCGCAGATTGGCCGGCAACTGGCCGACGCTCTTGACACTGCGAAGCATCCGAAAGCCGAGAGCTACGAATTGGTTCGGACCTTGGAGAAAGAGCTGCTCGCCGCTCTGCCCGAAGACGACTTAGCCGGCAAAGCGAAGCTGAAAGAGTATTACGAGACGCTGCGGGAAAGAACTTTCCGCAACCAGGTCATCGATCACAAGCGCCGTCCCGACGGGCGCGCTTTCGACCAGATCCGCGAGATCTGGATCGAAGCCGGAGTGCTGCCTCGAGCCCACGGCAGCGCGGTCTTCACCCGTGGCGAAACCCAGGCTTTAGTTACCACCACGCTTGGCACCAGCGACGACATGCAGCGTCTCGAGGGCTTTGAAGGCGAAGCCAAGAAGCGCTTCATGCTGCACTACAACTTCCCGCCATTCTCCGTTGGAGAAGTGGGGTTCATGCGTGGCGCTGGGCGCCGCGAAATCGGCCACGGCGCACTCGCCGAGCGCGCTATTTCGGCTGTGCTTCCGAGCCTGGACGACTGGCCTTACGCGATGCGCGTGGTCTCCGATATTCTGGAGTCGAACGGCTCGTCGTCGATGGCCACAATTTGCGGCGCCTCGCTTGCGCTGATGGACGCGGGCGTGCCGCTGAAGGCTCCAGTGGCGGGAGTTGCGATGGGGCTGGTGAAGGAAGGGGAACAGTACGCCATCCTGAGCGATATTGCGGGCGCTGAGGATCATTACGGCGACATGGACTTCAAGGTTGCCGGAACCAAGGACGGCATCACTGCGCTGCAGATGGATATTAAAGTCGCCGGCATTACTCCGCAAATCATGCGCGAGGCGCTGGCGCAGGCACAGCGCGGGCGATTGTTCATTCTCGGGAAGATGGACGAGGTGATCACCGAAGGCCGCGTGAAGGTTTCGGCGTACGCGCCTCGTATCTACACTCTGCAGATTCCGGTAGACAAAATTCGCGACGTGATTGGGCCCGGTGGCAAAATGATTCGCAGCATCATCGAGCAAACCGGCGTCAAAATCGACGTGGAAGATTCGGGCAAGGTCAACGTGGCTTCGAACGACGAAGTCTCGGCGAACAAGGCTTTGCAGATTATCCGCGATCTGACGGCGTCGGCTGAGGTGGGGAAGACGTATCTCGGGAAGGTCAGCCGGCTGGCTGATTTCGGGGCGTTCGTCGAGATTCTGCCCGGTTTGGACGGGTTGCTGCACATCAGCGAAGTCGCCGAACACAGGATCAAAGACGTTCGCGATGAACTGAAAGAAGGCGACCAGGTGCTGGTGAAAGTTCTGGCCGTCGAAGGCAACCGGATCAAGCTGTCCCGCAAAGCGATTCTAAAAGAGCAGCGCGCCAAAATGGGCGGGGCTCCGCCTCCTCCAGAATCCGACGAGGGAGTGGACGCAGCACCACCGTCAGCGTCGCACAGTGCTCCGCAAGGATCCCCGACAGCAGTGATCGAAGGCGGCGCGGATTTCGATGCGGACGATGAGCCGAACTTCAACCGTGTGGATGGAGTGGTCGCGTCCGTAGAGGCAGGCGCCGCGCGTCCGGAAGGAACGCGTGAAGGACGTCCCAGCGGCCCTAGTGGCGATCGCGATCGTAATCGCCGGCGGCGCGGTCGTGGACGCGGTCCGGGCGGCGGTCCTGGAGGAGGTCACGGTGGCCATTCCGGCGGTGGTGGCGGCGGGCGGGGAAGAAGGTAAGATCGAGCAGCGAGTTGACAGCAGCACGAGGGGCCGCAGCGATGCGGCCCTTTTTCGATGAGTCTCGCTTTGTGGCCGCGTGCGGAAATTCTCGTGGGGCGCGGCCACGTCGGTACGCGCGCCTTAGAGGGATAGGCGTTTGAAGATGGTTTCCGGGATTTGCTGCACAGCAGTCATGATATAGCGCCAGATTTTCGGAGTGTAGAGGACGTCGGGGGAACGCCGTTCGAGAGCGTCAACAATGTCCCGCGCAACCTGCTTCGGATCGGCAAAGCGTGTGGAGTTAGGCATGTGATCGGTCATGGGAGTCTGGACCGGTCCCGGCTTGACGGTGATGACGCGGACGCCGGCAGGATGAAGCCGGCTGCGGAGTCCTTGAAGAAAGAGTGAAAGCGCGCCTTTGGAGGAGCCGTAGAGGTAGTTGGAGCGGCGTCCTCGATCTCCGGCAACGGAGGTGATGGCGGCGAGGCATCCGGTGCGCCGGCGTTCCAAATCGGCGGCGAACAGGGTGAGGATCGCGGTGGCGCTGACAAAGTTGACCTGCAATTCTTCCAGTAAGATATCGATCGAGGTTTCGGAATCCTTCTGGTCGCGCATGGAGCCGTAAGCGAGGAGTACGGTGTCAAAATCGGGCAAGCTGCGGCGGGCAAATTCGAAGATAGCCGCGTGCTGCTGAATGGAGGCCAGGTCAGCAGAGTAAGTCAAGACTTGGTGCGCACCTCGAGCCGCTAAGTCGGCCTGCACTTCGGCGAGGCGTTGTGACGAGCGCGCGACAAGGAGTAACTCGCGACCCTCGCGAGCTAATAGGCGCTGGAC
>Ga0210384_10008136_pt1 | contig 10965 bp, 10 predicted proteins | sample IncBWH2MmetaG_FD_160574 | JGI IMG/M metagenome (GOLD analysis project Ga0210384, IMG submission 160574) | Forest soil microbial communities from Barre Woods Harvard Forest LTER site, Petersham, Massachusetts, United States - Inc-BW-H-2-M | ecosystem: Environmental > Terrestrial > Soil >...
TTGCTGGCCCCCGGAGAGCCCGAGAGCGCTTTCATGAAGACGATTTTTTACCTCGTCCCACAGGGCAGCTCCACGCAAGCTTTGTTCGACGGCGCCATCGACCGTGTCCCGGTCCCGTACTCCCGAGATCCGTAAACCGTAGGCGATATTCTCGTAGATCGTTTTCGGAAAGGGATTCGACTTCTGGAACACCATACCGACCTGTTTGCGGAGCTCGATCACATCCACGGTGGGCGCATTGATGTTGACTCCTTGAATTTTGATCTCGCCGGCGGTCACTCTCGCGTGATCCACGAGATCATTCATCCGATTAAAGCAACGAAGGAGCGTCGATTTCCCACAACCAGAAGGCCCGATAAAAGCTGTAACCTGTTTCTCTGGTACCTTCAGGCTGATTCCATGGAGGGCCTTAGAGGCGCCGTAGTGGAAATCAACGGAATCAACCTCGATTATGACTTTGCCGCTAACGGTGGCGCTGCGGCCGGGCGTCTCGAGGCGTACACCGCTTGAGACAGCGGCGCTTTTGGCAGTGGTTGAATCTACTTCGACTTCTACCTTCGGAGGATTCATGCAATTGTTCAGCAGGCTTTAATTCGAATTCCCTCCAGGACCGGGTGCAGCCCCAAAAGGCCAAGCTTTTTCGAAGTTTCGGGTTCGAGCGTCATAGACTGAATTCCCAATCGTGATTCCATTCCATTTTTTGTGGATGGTCGATCTCCCCTTGGACGTATCTCGCGCCGAAGCGTATGCCGCGATCGCGCAGAAAGCGACCAAAAACCATGAGCCTTTCCACATCAGCCGAGCGAAACATCGGATAACGTTGCCTTGTACCCTGGAAAAAAACGTAACTACTTTCATCGGATTCCTCCGTCTAAGCATACTGACATTTCAGCGGCCGCCAACCGGTCAACTTAATGTCCATTGCCGACGTCTCCAAACGGCCAAGGCTTTTCATATCCCGTTTCTTGTGCGTCATAGTTTTCCGTTCGCGACGGATTGACATACTGGCTGTCACTCGATCCTCCGGCGCATCCGGCTAAAAGCGCCACTCCTAACAACAGGAGTAATGGACCAAAGCTGCTGCGTTTGAAATTGTTCGTAGTTAGAGTCTCAAAAATCATAAAGGCCTTCCTGGCTCGCTGTCGGTCAGCGCCGGGCCTGATTACCTGCCCGAATCACTACCGATAAAAAAGATTTTGCTCCAGCCGAGCTGGAGCAAAATCGTACGCTAAAGCGCTATTCAGTCTGCCGCGAGGCAGACAATTTCGCAACCCCTGCTAGCGAAAGCCAGCCGGACCGAAAGGCCAACGGCTTTCGGGAAAGGTCGCCGGCGTCAACTCTTTCACTGTCGGGCTAGCGTTGAAATAGGCTGGATTCGAAGAAGCTTGGCTTCCACCCCCACTGGCGCAGGATGAAAGCAGCAATGAACATACCCCCCCAGCAACCACCAGCATCAAAGTGACGGATTTCATCTTAAAGTTTCGGTTCATGTCCGTGTTTGCCTTAGAATTTGAACGCAAGGTCCACCGCAATCACTTGAGACGAATTTGCGTTAGCCAACGGGAATAACGATGGGCTCGTCGCGTAACCACCGTAAAGATTTCGGCTCAGATTGTTCGAAAACCAGCCGGTAACCTGGAAGACCGCAAAGTCCGTCAAGTTAAACGCAATGCTCGCCCGCCAACCCGCCGCATTCAAGAAACTCTCGTTGAAGTCGTCGGTGTTGATGTTCGGATCGGCAGCCGCCAGACCGATTTGCCGGTAATCAACCAACACGCTGATATCGCCGGCTTTCTTGTTCTGCCCGATCTTGATACCTGCCAACCACCCGAAATAATCAGAGAAGGTTGGGTGGACCAGACCGCTGAAGATTGGGGTACTGCTGCCCGCCTTATAGCTAACTTTATCGAACAGCGGACCATAGACTTGGCTAAACCGTTCCGGACCCCAAACGTTATAGGTGGTATCCCAGTACAACGCCACCGGAATGCCCGCGATCTTGAAGCTAATATCTCCAGGCGCTTGGAGATAAAACTCGTCTCGTGTGTCAATCGGGAACGGATTGGCGTTATTCAAGGTTCCCAAGGCGCCAGTATTAGCCGGGGCGGTCGCAGTCACAGAGGTGGCAGGGTTAGGTTGCCCACCCGGCAGAACCGCTGACGGTCCAAGGCCAGCATTGTTCCAAATTTGAACTTGCGGACCGAAGGTTAGAGTTACCGCATTGTGCAGAAGCTTCACCCTAGCCAGCAACTGGGTATCGAAGAAAAACGCGTCCGTCTTGTTGAACGACAAACTGGAGTCCGCGTTGTTGTTGTAGAAGATGAACTGGCCTGCAATTAAGCTGAGCTCGAGCGGGAAGCCGCTCGGGGCCGGCGCAGGTGGAGGCGCTTCTTTGCCTTCCTTGCTGTAACCGGCAGGTTCACCGCCGGAACCCCAGCCGAACAAACGGTGGAAGTCAACCCTCTCAACTATCCCTGCCGGACCGACATCTGGCGCCCAGTTTAGCTCGGTAGTGTAGAACGGATTGTTCTGTTTGCCGATCACAAAGGTGAGGCCATCAATCGGGGCCCAACCCATGAAAGCTCGGCTGATGTAGATATTGTAGTTGTCTGTGCCGCCATTATAGGTGGCATTGGTGGTCTCGCCATTGCGGTTGTCGGAGGTCGACAACTGCACCCCACCAAAGAAATTGTCCGCCAGTTTGAAGTCTGCGTCTAAACGCAACCGGAAGCGTAGTCGTTGGCGCTGGATACTCTTGTCGAAATTAGAAACCGGAGCTTTCGGGAGTTGTTGCTCGAAGTTTTGGTAATACTCCCGGAACCGCATATCTCCGTATAGATCCAGTTCCTGTACCCAGTCGCCAATCTTGATATTGGGTCCTTGAGGCGCTGCCACAGGCTCTTTGCTGACCTCTACTTCCAGCTTTTCCGCTTCTTGTTTGGTCAGAATCCCCTTTTTAACCAGTACATCCAAGAGCGCGCTGTCATCAGCCCTTACGCTAGCGGCGGATAAGGCAAACAGGCCGCCTAGCGCAAGCAAACAGATTTTGTTTCGTATCATTGGTTTTCTCTCAGTTTTCTCCTTGGAACAATGCGGCAAAACGACACCGCCAGATTAAACCATGTCGGTTTACACCCGTTATCCCTTCGCGCAACCAACAAAAAAAAATCGGTCCGCCCCCTTGGTGATTCGCCAGCCGCCCAGTCCAGAGTTGAGCAACCGAATGTTACAATCCGGTGGCAAACAGGTAACATTTCTGCCAAGATTCCCCCACTCCCGGGACCAAAAAAATCGTCCTCCAGGCCTCACCAACATAACCCAGGTTCGCGGTCGGAGATCCGGCTTGCTCGGTCGGTTTTTCGCCCGAACCAACGGCGAACTATGAACGATCAACCCTTTACCGTACCGGCACGGCCAGGCGATAGCCGAAGCCACGCACCGTCTCTATATACCGCGCGCAATCACCAAGCTTATCTCTGAGCCGGCGCATGTGCGTATCCACGGTTCGGGTATCGATCATCGAATCGTAGCCCCAGACATCACTTAGGAGGCGGTCCCGGCCTTGCACCCTACCGTGGCGCTCCATGAGGATCCGTAGAAGTTTAAATTCGGTGGCAGTGCATTCAACGACTCGATCCGCCGCCTTCACCTCGTGCCGGGAACAGTCGAGGGTCAGCTCTCCGACTCTGAGCCGTTCACCGTCATCCCGACCTGAGCCTCGCCGGCGAAAGATCGCTTGAACGCGGAGAACGAGCTCTCTCGGGCTAAACGGCTTGATGACGTAATCGTCCGCCCCCAATTCGAACCCGATAACCCGATCAATCTCGTCGGCTCTGGCCGAAAGTATCAGGACCACGATCTCACGAGTACGGGCATCCGCTTTCACGGCGCGACAGAGATCGAGACCGGACATCTGAGGCAGCATCAGGTCGAGAACAATCAGGGCCGGAGGATTGTTTTTTATTGCACTCAACGCGGACAGGCCATCCGTTTCCACGTCGACGGAAAAACCTGCTTTTTGGAGGTGATGCGCAACGAGCTCTGCCACGTCGGCCTCGTCCTCCACAATTAAAATCCGCTCACTCATCTAGCGTTGAGAAATCAGCATGGTAAGGCCGTGCAAAAAAAAGACGCAAGCCTAACCGGCAAAAAGTATGCCGTCGGAGAAGAAAGCGTCTGGATTTCGGTTAGGCTAACTGTGGATAGATCCTGAGCAGCGCCTGGGCGATTCCGTCGCCGCCGGCCAGGTCGGCCACGAAGCCGCCATGCCGCTGGACGGTTTTTTTAACCTCTTCCACGCTGTTTGAGGGACAGGCTAAATGCTGGGCGATCCCAGGGTCGAGCATCGGGAGGTCATTAAAGTTGTCCCCGGCAGCAAATGTTTCCTGCGGTTGGACGCCAAGACGCGTCTGCAGCGCTTTGAGCACCGACCCTTTATGATAGACGGCGTGACAGAACCGGAGATAGATGGAGTTTCTTTGGAAAGAGAAGTTGTGCACCCGGCTACACTGGAGACGCAAATACTCAACGATGCGGTCCATCTCGTCATCGTTCTGCGCAATTAAGCCTACCAGCCGTCCGTACTCTCGATACGGGCGCACTTGCCGCTCATTCAAGATGTACGCCTCGATCTCTTCCAGCAGTAGAGCGGCTTCGGTGAAAAGTTCTTCGTGATCCCGGTGGCACTGCTGGTTCCAGTCGGAGAAAGGTTCCCAACCCTCCTTGGTCCAGCGGAAAATCTCGCGCTCAGTCGTCAAAGCGAAGTCAGGTATGGCCGGGAAAAGTTCCATACCTTGGTCGACTAAAGAGAGGCTGCGCCCGGTGTTTATCGCCAGCAGAGCCCCTCTTTTTCTTAGCGCCGCCAGACATTTTACCAATTCTTCGCTAACCGCCGCTTTACCCTCTATCCAAGGGCCGACCATGGTTCCGTCGAAGTCCAGACTAAGGAGACGAAGTTCAGTCATGGTCGTTAAGTGAGCAGTGAGGGGTGGTTCGACGTTATCAGTAATCAGTAATCAGTGGGTCAGTAATCAGTGCTCCGCGACAAACTGCAGGGCTGGCGAAATACGGGCTTTCATAAGACCGCCGAGTACCGAGCGCATCTTTCAAACATGCTCAGATATTGCTGATTATTGTGTTTCACTGATTACTGCCTCACTGATTACTGATTACTTTCAAAAGACCCCTCCCACTGCTAGCCATTCTGCAGTCCAGAGACCGCATCAAAGATTCCATTGATGATCGAATAAGCGATGATACCGACCATACCGGCCATGACAAAAATCACGACGGGCTGAATCAAAGCTGTGAGGCGCTGAATTTTCAGGTTCAATTCCTTATCGTATTTCTGTCCAACTTTCTCCAGCGCCTTAGCCAGGTCGCCGGTCTGCTCTCCAACCGCGACCATATCGATAAACATGGGCGGAAAATTGGTCAGCTTTTCTAATCCTCTCGAAAACGAACCACCTTCTCCGACGTAATCGGTGACCTTCTGAATGAGCGTCTGCCAGTGTTCGTTGGCAGTCCCTCCCTTCACTAATTGGAGACCGTTTAACAAAGGAAGTCCGTTTTGAACTAAGTTCGCCAGCGTCTGGGCGAACTGAGCGTAAAAACGGCCGCGAAGGACACCTCCGAACACCGGAAGGCCAATCTGCGTTTGATGCCACCACCGGCGTCCTCCGGGTGTAATGATCAGCTGCCAGAACCCGATAACAACTAACAGCACCGTCGCCAAAATTGCCCACCAATAGTTCGCCATGAACCCGCTGGTCTGGATCAGCAAACGGGTCAACAGCGGAATTTCTTTCCCCGTCTTTTCAAAGAGTACCGTGATCTGCGGGACCAGGTACGTCATAAAAATGAAGATCAAACCAATCCCAACCACAAAAATCATCGCCGGGTAGGTCAGGGCCGCGAACACCTTCCTCTGTAGGTCATCGATCGTGATCAGGAATTGCGCTTGCCGGCGTAGAAGTTGGGGCAAAGATCCGCTGAGCTCTCCGGCCGCGACTAAGTTGTAATACAGATCACCGAAGCTCGGACAAACCGCGCGCATAGCAGCTGACAGACTGCTGCCTTCTCGGACATGCGAACGGAGCGCTCCCGCCACATTCTTCAGCGCGGAGAGTTCTTTTCGCTTCTCCATGACGTAGAGAGCTGGATCAATTTGCAGCCCGGCATCAAGCAGATCGCTCAACTCTTCGGTAAAACGAATAATCTGGGTGCGAGAAAGCCGGATCTTGGTTTGTACGGCAGCCCGTTCAACGATTGGCTGTCGTTTACCATTCGGCCCATTTTTCTCCTCAATCTTAATCGGTTGCAGCCGATCGATGTCGAGCTTTCGGAATACTTCCGATCGGTTTTGCGCCGTCAGTTCTCCGCGGACACGCTTTCCTCCTCGGTCCACTGCCTCGAATACGAATAAGGGCATAGCTAGGAACCCAAATAGCAAATAGCAGATAGCCAATAGCAAATCGCTTTTTGAAAAGCTGCTGTCATCGCCATCTCACTTTTCACTTTTCACCTCTCACGTTCCGTTACTCCTCGGCCATTTCGAGCTCGGCAGCGGTTACTCGCACCACTTCTTCGATGGTGGTGACACCTTCGTAAACTTTGGTCCAACCATACTGTCGCAGCGGGATCATTCCCTCTTCAACCGCGGCGGCACGCAGCGCAGAAGCCGCTTTGCCCGCAACAATCATGTCCTGAATTCGCGACGAAACCATGCAGATTTCATAAATTGCGGCCCTTCCCTGGTAGCCAGTGTTTCGGCAAGCATGACAACCTACCGCAGCATAGGGAACGTGATCTTTGTCCGGAACGAACCCGACCTTACGGAAGTAATCGAAGGAGTATTCGCCCGGGTGTTTGCAGCGGGGACAAAGGACCCGCACCAGCCGTTGGGCGATAAACGCTCGAACTGAGCTCCCCACCAGGAATGGCTCGATACCCATATCCATCAGTCGAGTGATACCGCCGATGGCATCGTTTGTGTGTAACGTGCTGAAGACCAAATGCCCGGTGAGCGCACCTCGGATCGCGATCTCCGCCGTTTCCCGATCGCGCATCTCTCCGACCATGATCACGTTCGGATCACCTCGAAGAATGCTGCGCAATCCATTGGCGAAAGTCAGATCAATCTCGGGTTTAACCGCAATTTGAATCACTCCCGGCAGCTGATATTCAACTGGGTCCTCAACCGTAACAATGCGTCGTTCCTTGGTGTTAAGGATTGAAAGGAAGGTGTAAAGCGAAGTGGATTTACCGCATCCGGTCGGGCCTGTAACCAGCACAATCCCGTTTGGAAGCGACAAAAGATGCTCGATCCGATGACGCAAATCCGGATCGAGGCCCAAACGTTCAAAAGTGAATCGCTCCTGACCGAGTAAGCGAAGGCTCACACTTTCACCAGTGACCGAAGGAATCGTGGCCACGCGGACATCGATCGGTTGGCCCTCCAATTCAAGATTGATACGCCCGTCTTGCGGCAACCTTCGCTCCGCGATGTCCAGGCGCGCCATCACTTTCAAACGTGAAATCACGGACGCCTGCAGCACCCGGATATTAGACGGTACGGGTACTTCGTGCAGAACGCCATCGATCCGGTAGCGAATCCGCAGAAAGTCGGCCATTGGCTCGCAATGAACATCGGTAGCACGCTGCTCCAACGCTTCCCGCAAAATCTGGTTTACGAATTTCACTACTGACGCCTCCGAATCGTCGAGGTCGAGAACGTTAGTCTCCTGTCTCAGATCCGGATCATCGTTATCGTTCGATCGTCCTTCGAGGATCGCTTCGAACGTCTCTGCACCAATCCCGTATCCCTGTCGTAACGCCTGCAGGATTTGGGTCCTGGTCAGCATGTTGTAGCGAATTTTCTCATCGACAGCAGCCGACACGGCCTGACGTGCCACCAGGTCAAAAGGATCGTAAAGGCCGATCCAAATCAACCCAGCCTCAAGCTTGAGAGGCACGACCTGGTGCCGGAGCGCTAGACGAGCTGGAATTTTTTCCCGTAAAGGCGCAGCCACGGAATTAATGGCTTCCTCCCACCAAGGAATTCCCAGCCAGTTACTGACCGCACGCAAGAATTTCGCTTCATCTACGACCCTCGCATCCAAAAGGGCGCGGATTAAAGATCGCTGGTCATCGGCGGCGCCTTTTAGGATCTCTTCGCAAGCGCGTACGTCAGTGCAATGACTGTCGCGGGCGATTTTCAACAAATTCTGAATCACAAAAAAGAGTGCCCGATACTTTAACCTGTTATCCAGTCATCACAAATCGTCTCGTCGATCCGTTACAACAAGGCTCCATTTTTGCCGTATTCAGGGGCGGTTCGCAAGCAAAACGGTTAGGGATCGGGCAGGACAAGCGGGAGACCCGGAGCGCGGTCACATGTAAACGCCTGGGACATTGGAGGATTCATCGCCTCACTTTCAGCTCGGCGGAATGACAAATAACAAATGACAGATGACAGATAAACCACCCTGCCAGGTGGGTGAGAGCGACAAATTTGTCATTTGTCATTTGTTCCGGCGGCTGCCGGATCATTCATTCGCCCCATCAACGCTTGCCGCATCACCTCTAACGGAACGGGCCGCCCAAACCAATGCTCAAAGGCAAAAGCGCCTTGGTGCAGAAGCATCAGCAGGCCGTCCACAGCGGCGACTCCATTCTGCCGGGCCCAAGCCACCAACGGAGTATCGCTTTGAGACCGATAGACCATGTCGAATACCCGATGTTCCGGCCGCAACCAATTCGGATCCCAATCGAGAGCGGCGCCGACGAGTCCTTGGGATGATGCGTTGATAATTAGATCTGCCTGCAAAAAAACTTCTCGAAGCTGCCCGAAATCCCAGAAAGTCACGTCAGCATTCGCCGCCAGTTGCCGCCGAAGCGACTCCATTTTTTCTGCAGTCCGGTTGACCAGCAAAAGCTTCTTCGGTTTGAGGTTCGCTAAGAATCGGGCCGATGCCTGGCCTGCGCCACCACCTGCTCCCAGCAATGCGATCCTGGATTGAGCCGGTTCGATCCCAAACGCATCTGTGAGTGCTGCTCGCAAACCACGACCGTCGGTATTGAAACCAATTAAGACCCCATCCTGATTGACCACCGTGTTGATTGCTCCCAAAGCTTCGGCTTCGGGATCAAGTCGATCTACCAGATCGTAGCCGGCGATTTTATGGGGCACAGTAAGGTTCCAACCGATAAACTCCAGCTTTCGCAAACAGGCAAAAGCCGTCGCCAACTCGGCCGGCGCAACCAGGAGTCGATCGTAGCGATAGGGCAACTGGCGGGCGGCCAAAGCGGCATTCTGCATACCGGGTGAGAGCGAATGTTCTACGGGATCACCCAGCACGGCCAGCCGAAAGCCGGCCGGGTTAGCATCCGGTAACAGCGCTTGCAGCCTCTCGACGGTCCAGACGCCCACGGGTTATTTGCTGAAACGTTCGATCGTGCGCGCTAACCGGCCCAGGACGCGCTCTCGCCCCATTACTTCGAGCATGTGATACAGGCTGGGACCAATTGAGCTCCCGCTCACTGCCAACCTGGCCGGATGAATCAGTTCACCAGTTTTGCACGGTATACTCGCCGCCAGAGTCTTTAACGCGTTCTCCAACGTCTGAGCATCCCAGGCCGATAACGATCGGTAAGTCTCGCTTAGTTTAGCCAGGCGCTGCATTACTTCAGGACGAGCAAACGTCTTGGCCACTGCCTCCGGATTATATTCATAATCTTCAGTAAAGAAGTAGCCGATCCACTCCGGAACATCCTTCAGCAGTTTTATCTTTTCCTGGACGATCTTAAGGACTGCCAGCAGATAAGCGTCATCACTGACTTGAATCCCGGCTCTATCAATAAATGGCAGACTAAGTTCTCGAAATCGCGTCACCGGCATTTGCGCCACATACTGCAAATTTAGCCAGTTACATTTGTCGAGATCGAAAGAGGCATTGCGCCGGTTTACTTTTTCTAAATCGAAAAGCTGAATCGTCTCTTCGATATCTAATTTTTCGCGATTGTCCTTCGGCGACCAACCCAGGAGACAAAGATAGTTACGAACCGCTTCCGGCACATAACCCTGTTCGATATAGGTCGAGATACTAGATCCATCATCCCGTTTGCTCATCTTGGATCCGTCCCGGTTGAGAATTAACGGGATGTGAGCGAAGCGAGGCGGGTCGATCTCCAGCGCCTGATAAAGAGCAATATGCTTTGACGTATTGGTTAAGTGATCCTCACCCCGGATCACATGGGAGATCTTCATCTCGACATCGTCAACCACATTAACAAAGTGGAAAATCCATGACCCATCCGGTCTGCGGATGGTCATATCGGGTTCCATGCTGCGGTCGAATTCGATCCGGCCGCAAACTAGGTCATCCACAATCACCGGCCGGCTCGGCGACCGGAAGCGAATCGCGCCTTGGTCGGAATAGACGTGTCCTTTGTTGTCGAGAATCTTGAGGTACTTTTCGTAGATCGCACCGCGTTCGCTTTGGAAATAAGGGCCGAATTGTCCTCCTTTGTCTCCGCCTTCATCCCACTCGATCCCTAACCAGCGCAGCCCATTGTAAATGACGGCAACTGCATCCTCACGTTCGCGACTCTTATCCGTGTCCTCGATCCTGAGAACGAAGACACCATGGTGATGTCGGGCAAAGAGCCAATTGAAAAGTGCCGTGCGCGCCCCACCGACGTGCAGAAACCCGGTCGGCGAAGGAGCAAAGCGAACCCTAACAGGAGAACTCATCGGATAACCAATTCCCGGCTGGACCGTGCGTTTCAACTAGTTTTTGGAGGGCGTTTGCACTCGACTTCGTTGGCGCACCGAACCATCGTCCCTCCCATGCTCCCGCCCATTCGGACGCCAGCGACCTTGTTTCTGCTCCTCGCGCTCCCCGTTGTTCTCGGAAGCCCGCTAGTAAAGGGTAGCCAAAGCCCCTCGGACCAGCCCCGCGTATA
>Ga0210384_10008138_pt1 | contig 10962 bp, 6 predicted proteins | sample IncBWH2MmetaG_FD_160574 | JGI IMG/M metagenome (GOLD analysis project Ga0210384, IMG submission 160574) | Forest soil microbial communities from Barre Woods Harvard Forest LTER site, Petersham, Massachusetts, United States - Inc-BW-H-2-M | ecosystem: Environmental > Terrestrial > Soil >...
GCCGACTCGCCACGGAAGGTTCCGATCTTGCGGAAAAGCTGCAGAAATGCTTCCTGCATCAAGTCTTCCGCGTCGGAAGGGTTGTTTACCATCCGAAGGCATAGGGCATAAACGCGACGTCCATGTAGCTGGTAAAGAAACTCGAACGCCGCAGGATCCCCTGCCTGGGCCAAACGGATGGCTTCCGCTTCAGTCACCTTTTTGGGGGTCTGCAGGGCAGACCCGCCATCGGGAGACCGTAGAGAAGTCGACGCGCTCGAATCGGCTGGTCGGTTTCGGGCCAACGCTCGAATAGCGGCGCATCCAGTCGTTGGGATGCACCGAGTACCCCCTGAGTTGTCCTGGCAGCGCCTGTGGATTGCCAAACAGACACGACGGGACGAACCGAATCCCGGGGCAGCCCCGGGGACACTGCCGAAGAAAGGCAGGCGAGGCTATTGTCCCGCGATTGCGGGCATTCGTCTATGGCGGATAGCAGTTTGGTAGTGTGCGGGGGAAAGGGAAAGGAGCCGCATCTGGACTCTAACCGAAGTCTGGAAGTCGGCCAGTTGATCGTCAGGGACGGCCACGAGGAAGGATTTCAATAGAACGACGGATTCCCGGAGGCAAGTGTTGAGGTCGTAGTGGGCCACATCGAGCGCCTCCCAGCCGGAGGGAGGATCAGTGGAGAGGCCACTGGCAATTTCGTCCGCGGTATTCCGGAACTCACTGCCCAGGTCTTCCACCAACTCCTGCAAAGTGCTGGTCTTGTGAAGGAATTGGGATCGCTGGCTCAACAGGACCCGGCTCAGCAGCCCACTCATGCGGGCCGCGCGTTGATTCCTGATACTCTGAAAATTGGCGGCGTCCAACGGAGCGCTGTTGGGTATGGTGCCGTAGTGTTTGGCGTGTTCGCCGAGCGCGCGGAGGGTGGCGGCCAGAGATTGCGCGAGGCGCCCACAGAGTGAGGAAGTTATGCAAACGACCTGATAACTTTTTGCAAACCCGCCAGCCTGCCAAAACTCGATGGCTTCGTTAAGCGAAATGCTGAAGATGGAATAGGAGGTTTCAAACTCCTGCACGTAGGCTTCAAAAACTTCATTTTTTTCCTGGGGCAATCCTGCGCGCCAGTCCGCCTTGACGGACGCGCCACGGGAGTGGGGGGCGTGGACGCAGTCTTTCACGGTAGGTCTCCTGGGACAGAAGCGAAGTATAACAAAAAGCAATGGCGGTGGTAAGAATTTCTTTGCAGTTTCGTGCCGTCGGACGGGGAAGATGTCGTAAATTCTAAACAGTTGCCTGGACTCCCGGCTTATTGAGTCGATCAGACATTTTGCTCAAGGAAATCACTGGAGCACGCTATTCTCGACGGTTGCCCCCGACCGCCGCGGGCCGCTATACTCGCCTGCGTTCGTCACGGAAAGGATTTCTGCCCTTGCAATTTGAGCCGCGCGACCAGTTCGACCAGCGACAGAAAAAACTTGAGCAGATCCGTGCGCTGGGGATTGACGCGTTTCCGCGCGAGTTTCGCTGGACGGATACTCCTGCCGCATTGACGGGGAAGTATGCCGAGACTCCGGCAGGCGAACTGGAGGCGGAAAGGCGAGAAGTCCGTGTTGCCGGGCGTCTTGTTTCCCTGAGGCTAATGGGAAAAGCAGGTTTTGCGCACCTGCAAGGCTCCGGCAAGCGTATCCAGATCTACGTGAAGAAGGATGTCGTTGGAGACCTGGGGTTCCAGCTATTTCATTTGCTGGATCTGGGCGATTCGATCGGAGTGCGCGGGCATCTGTTCCGCACCAAGACGAATGAGCTATCCATCTGGGTGGAAGAGCTGACGTTTTTATCGAAGGCGCTGCTGCCGCTGCCGGAAAAATGGCACGGCCTGGCGGACATCGAGACCCGCTACCGGCAGCGCTACCTGGACTTGATTGCCAATGAAAAATCGCGGCAGGTTTTCGTGACGCGCGCGCGCATTGTTCAGGAGTTGCGGCGGTTTTTCGACGCACGAGGCTACATCGAGGTCGAGACGCCGATGATGCACCCCATCGCGGGAGGCGCCACGGCTCGGCCATTTATTACGCACCACAATACTTTGGATATAGATCTGTACCTGCGGATCGCGCCGGAACTCTATCTCAAAAGGCTGACGGTCGGGGGATTCGACCGCGTCTACGAGATCAACAGAAACTTCCGGAACGAAGGAATTTCCACGCAGCATAATCCGGAATTCACGATGCTGGAATTCTACGAGGCTTACAGCAATTACCGCGATTTGATGGACATGAACGAGGAGCTTTTCGCCGCGCTGGCAAAAACAATTACGGGTTCGAGCGTCGTAAAATTCGGCGAACACGAACTGGATTTTTCCAAGATGCAACGGTTAACCATGCGCGAGGCGGTCGGAAAATACTGGCCCGCGGCCGCGGGCGCCGCTCCGTCTCCGGAGCAGTTGGCTGCCCCGGGCGGAGCTCGCTCAGCCGCCGAGCGCTACAACGCCTGGGCCAAGGAAGCGGGAGCGCCCTATGCGGCAGCCAAAGGCACTCTGAGCGATGGCGAATGGACGGGCCTGCTCTTCGAGACTTTCGCGGAAGACCAGCTGATTCAGCCGACGATTCTCTACGATTTTCCAATGGAGATTTCGCCGCTCTCGAAGCAAAAGCCGGAGGATCCCACGCTGACCGAACGCTTCGAGATTTTCGTCGTGGGCATGGAAATCGCAAACGGCTTCTCCGAGCTGAATGATCCGGCCGAGCAGGAGCGCAGGTTTCTGGCCCAAATTGCGCGCGGCGGAGAGGAAGCGCCGAAGCAACTGGACCTCGATTATGTTCGCGCGCTGTGTCACGGCTTACCGCCCACGGCTGGCGAGGGAATCGGTATCGACCGGCTGACTATGCTCCTCACGGACTCGCCTTCGATCCGCGACGTCATCCTCTTTCCGCTTCTACGGCCGGAAGCGCGGGAAGAGTCTGCTTCCGAAGCACACGGGGCGTAACGTATCCTTCTTCTGGATGCCAAGAGAACATCCATCCCGCTATGCGATTTGAACGCTTCGTGGCGTGGCGATATCTGAGATCGCCTTATCGCCCGGCGGTGCTGCGTCTGGTGACTTTGTTTTCGGTGATAGGAGTGGCGGCGGGCGTGGCGACACTGGTCATCGCTCTGGCGATGAATACCGGCTTCCGCGAAACTCTGCAGGACCGGCTCATAGGGGTGACCGCGCATGTGTCTCTGACCCGCCCAGGCTCCGGGGGCATCCACGGCTACGACGAGCTGGCGGCAAAGCTCGCGAAAATACCTGGCGTACGGTTCGTTACGCCCGCGGCGTATCAAACCGTGCTGCTTTCGTTTGGCGGGCAGGCACGCGGGGTAATGACCAAGGGAATCGATGCTCAGCGGGAACAGCGAAGTGATGAAGCGCTACAGAGCATTGTGGCGGGGCGTCTTGATTTTTCGCCGGACGCCGATGGGATCGAGGGGCTGCTGATCGGCAAACAACTGGCCGCGGAATGGAAAGTTTCGCCCGGCGATTATGTGACATTGACGAGTCCGCAAGGGAGGCTCACACCTTTTGGATTAATTCCCCGCACGCGGCGGTTCCGTGTCGCCGGAGTATTCGATTCCGGGTTCTACGATTACGACGAAAATTGGAGCTTCTTGACGTTGGCCGCAGCGCAGGCGCTGGCGGGGACGGGCGACGTTGTAAACGTATTGGAATTTCGCATCGAGAAACCCGAGCGCGCTGGGGAGCTCGCACAGGAAGCGGAGAGAGAGGCAGGACCAGGTTTCACAGCCACCACATGGATGGAAGAGAACCGACCGCTGTTTCGCGCGCTGCGCCTCGAAAAACTCGTCACCGCGATTTTTATCGGCCTCATCACGTTTGTGGCCGGGCTCAACATTCTCGTGGTGTTGTCGATGACAGTCACCGATAAAGCGCGAGACATCGGGGTGCTGCGCTCGATGGGTGCGCGCCGGGAACAGATTCGCTCCATTTTTTTGTGGCAAGGCATAACTATCGGCGCCACCGGCACCTTTCTTGGTCTTGCCTTCGGTTATCCCTTCGCCTGGATTGCGGGAACTTATCATCTGATTCCACTCGATCCGCAGGTGTACGCGGTGCCCTATGTGCCGTTTCATCCGGGGATAACGGATGGAATGTGGATCACACTCGTTGCCATGAGTATCTCAATCATGGCGACAATTCTGCCAGCGAGAGCGGCAGCCAAACTGCTGCCAGTAGAGATTTTGCGATATGAGTGACTTGGGGTGAGTAACAGCGGGCTGCCGGAAAAGAGGTCGTATTTGGAGCCTCGTTTGCTCCTATATGGGTTAGAGGCTGGTGGGCGGAACCTGGGCGCTACCCTCTCGTTTAGGCCCGGAATTAGACCGCCGCAAGCTGTTGAAACAGAAATGATTACAACTGCGCGCCGGAGGGCGAGGCAGTGCCTATCCGTAGGCAGGCAAGATGAGGGAGTAAATAGGAAACTGTTTGGCAAAAGGGATAGTAAATGACAAGCGGGAGTTCACCACGGTAATTGGTTGTTTAGCATCTAAGAAGACAGAGCTCTGAGACTCCAATTACGGAGAAAGACAAGACTCGCAAACAAGGACCAATGCAGGACGTCCCCCATCCCGAAAAGGCACTAAAAAACGCGCCGGCGATAACTAGCGGTGCGCGGCCCGTGAGGCTTGAAGGGCGCAGTTTGAGGAAGATTTACGGCAGCGGTGAACGGGCGGTGAACGTACTGACGGACGCGAATCTGAGTTTGCGCGAAGGCGAGATGGTTGCGATCGTGGCGCCATCCGGAGCGGGGAAAAGTACGTTGCTTCATCTGCTGGCCGCGCTAGACACGCCAACGAGCGGTACAGTATACTTCGATTTGAAAGCACTCGAGCACGGTGAAGACGCAGCGTTGGCGGATTTTCGAAACCGCGGAGTAGGGTTTTTGTGGCAGCGGCACCATTTGCTGCCGGATTTTACGGCCGCGGAGAACGTGGCCATGCCTTTGTTGTTGCGAGGCGAATCTTTTGCGAAGGCGCTGGCAACAGCAAAGAAGTGGCTTGCGGAGGTCGGGCTGGCAAATCGGGCGGATCATAGGGCAGGGGAACTTTCCGGCGGGGAACAGCAGCGTGTCGCGATGGCCAGGGCGCTCGTCACTGAGCCTGCAGTGCTGCTGGCGGATGAACCGACGGGAGATCTGGACGAGCAGAATGCTTGGGCCGTGTTTGAGTTGCTGGAACGGCTGCACCGCGCGCACCGGTTGACGTCGCTGATCGCGACGCACAACCTGGCGCTCGCCGCGCGTTGCGACCGGATTCTGGGACTGGAGCACGGGGTTCTGCAAACGCGCAAGGCTTCGGCTCTTGCGGGTATCGCAGGGGGAGAAGCGAGCTAACCGTGTTCGAACGCTATACAGAGAAAGCACGCCGCGTAATTTTTTTCGCCCGATATGAAGCCAGCCAGTATGGCAGCCCCTATATCGAGACCGAGCACCTTCTGCTCGGCTTGATCCGCGAAGACAAAGCGCTCGCCAATCGATTCCTGCGGCAGCAAGGCTCCATCGAGTCCATCCGCAAGGAGATCGAAGCGCGCATCACCATTCGCGAGCGCATTTCGACATCGGTCGAAGTGCCACTGAGCGCGGAGTGCAAGCGCATCCTGAACATGGCGGCGGAAGAAGCGGAGCGCCTGGGCCACAAGCACGTCGGCACGGAGCATCTGCTGTTGGGAATTTTGCGGGAAGAAAAGTGTTTTGGTTCGGAAATTCTGATGGAGCGCGGGCTGCGGCTGTCCTCCCTGCGCGAAGAGCTGGCGCGCACTTCGGGAGAGAAAACGCCCGCGGCGCGGCCGAAGGAAACCTCGCTTCTCGCAGAGTTCAGCCGCGACCTTACGCAAGCCGCCGGAGAAGGCACGCTCGATCCATTGGTCGGCCGCGAAAACGAAGTCGAACGCGTCATTCAAATTCTGTGCCGGCGCACCAAAAATAATCCGGTGTTGATCGGGGAACCCGGCGTCGGCAAAACGGCCATCGTGGAAGGCCTCGCGCAGCGCATCGCCGACGGAGACGTGCCGCCATTTCTCGCCGACAAGCGGATACTCTCTCTGGACCTTTCCCTCATCGTCGCGGGGACGAAATACCGCGGACAATTCGAAGAGCGGCTCAAGACCATCATGAAAGAACTGATGGAAAGCCAGAACTCCATCGTCTTCATCGACGAACTGCACACGCTCGTTGGCGCAGGCTCCGCCGAAGGTTCGCTGGACGCAGCCAACATCCTGAAGCCAGCGCTCTCCCGCGGCGAAATTCAGTGCATCGGCGCGACCACGCCGGGCGAATACCGCAAGTCAGTCGAGAAAGACCGTTCGCTCGAGCGGCGCTTCCAGGCCGTGAAAGTACCGGCGCCCAACGAGGAAGAAGCTATCCTGGTCATCCAGGGCGTCCGCGAACGATACGAAAAGTTTCACGCCGTCAGTTACACGGATGAAGCCCTCCGGTATTCCGTTTATCTTTCGAATCGCTACATCCCCGATCGCTTTCTCCCCGACAAGGCCATCGATTTGATCGATGAGGCGGGCGCCCGCGTGAAGCTGCGCCAGGCCACCGTGCCGGAAGAAGTGGGCGAAGTGCAGAAGCGCGTGAAATTCATCACACATCGGATGGAAACGGCTATCGCGCAGCACGAATTCGAAAAAGCGCGCTTCTACTCCGAAGAGGAACGCAAGGAAAAAGAAAATCTGCGCGGTCTGCGCGAACGCTACAAACTGGACGACGCTTCGACAGGGATCGTTACGCGCGAGGACATCGAAGAAGTCGTTTCGCGCTGGACCGGCATCGGTGTCACCTCGATTAAAGAAGACGAACAGCAGAAACTGCTGCGCATCGAACCGGAACTGCACAAGAGGGTCATCAGCCAGGACAAGGCGATTACCGCGCTGGCCCGGGCCATCCGCCGGAGCCGGGCGGGCCTCAAATCGCCTTTGCGTCCGGTGGGCTGCTTCTTCTTCCTGGGGCCAACGGGCGTCGGCAAGACCGAAGTGGCGCGGCGTCTCGCCGAATTCCTGTTTGGATCTGAGAAGTCCCTGGTGCGCTTCGACATGTCGGAGTTCATGGAAAAGCACTCCGTCTCGAAACTGATCGGCGCGCCTCCAGGATATGTGGGCTACGAAGAGGGCGGCCAGTTGACGGAACGCGTGCGCCGCACGCCGTACTCGGTCATTCTCCTCGACGAAATCGAGAAGGCCCACCCGGACGTCTTCAATATATTGTTACAAGTGTTTGAAGACGGCCAGTTAACGGACGGGCTCGGCAACACCGTGGATTTCCGGAATACCATCATCATCATGACTTCCAACCTCGGCGCGCGGCATTTGCAGAAACGCACATCGATCGGATTTCAATCCGGCGCGGACGAAGCGAGTCTCAAGAGCATGGACGACATGGTGATGAACGAAGTGAAGCGGGTGTTCAACCCGGAATTTCTCAACCGGCTGGACGAGGTCATCATCTTTAACCCGCTCGGCGATGACGATTTGCTCCGCATCATTGACTTGCTTGTGGGCCAGTTGAACGATACCCTTATCCACCGGCAAGTGCAGGTTGTGCTCGCACCGGAAGCACGACAGTGGATCCTCGAAAAAACGTGCGCCGACCGAAGTTATGGCGCGCGGCCGCTGCGGCGAGCTTTGCAGAAATACGTGGAAGACCCGCTCTCCGAGGCGCTCATCCAGGGTGGAATACAGAGGCCGGCGACGCTTCAGATTTACGTTGCCGGAGAAGGTTTGTCCTTCCGTCCCGTCGGTGAGGCAACCCCGGTTATCCACTAGCGAATCTGACACAACGCACGACGGGGGCCCAGGCTTGGCCCGGGTCAACGCACGGCCGGCCCACACCGGGTCCGGCGGGAGAAAAACAATTTGCGTTTGGGGGCGCGGCTTTGAGGGTCTCTTCGGCCGCACATAGCAAAGTTTGTTTGCCGTTTGGGGTCTCGCTCGGCCGGGTTTCCTGGTTTGCGGGGGTGTTGTTGTCGCTCGCCGCCACGCTCCCCGCCACGGGCCCTGACGGTCAACGGGCCGCAACTTCTTTTTCTACATTTTCCGGCGACGCTTCCTCCCCTGATTCTTCGTCTGCCATTCCCGGCACGTCGTCCCCGCGCGCCGCAAACGCGGCGACGCAGCAGCCGTCTCCCGACAAGCCGCAGGCGGTGATTGTCCGCATCGATTTCATCGGGAACCGCCGGATTCGCAGCGACACGCTGAAAGCCCGCATCTTTAGCCGCGAAGGTGATGCCTACAACGAAGAGACGCTGCGCCGCGATTTTCAGGCTCTGTGGAACACGCAGTTTTTCGAGGATGTGAAGCTGCGAATCGAAGATTCGCCGGAACGCGCGGACGGCAAAATCGTCGTCTTTGAAGTAAAGGAGCGTCCCACGATCCGCCGCATCCGCTACGACGGAATCCATTCCGTGTCGGAGTCGGATATCCTGGACCGCTTCAAGGAACGGAAAGTCGGACTCACCGTCGAGAGTCAGTTCGATCCCACGCGAATCAAAAAAGCCGAAGTCGTGCTGAAGGAACTGCTTGGAGAACACGGACGGCAGTTCGCAAAAGTGACTCCGCAATATGAACGCGTGGCATCGAGTAACGCCGTAATTCTGGTGTTTAAAATCGATGAGGGCCCCAAGGTGAAGGTGGGACAAATCAAATTCAAGGGCAATCACGCCTTTAGCGATCGCAAATTAATTCGCGCCATGCGCCACGACCGGCCCTACGCGATTCCGCTCTATTTTTGGAACATCTCGGTACTGACGAAAACCTTTGACCGAGAAAAGCTCAACGAAGACATAGAAGTGGGGGTCCGCGGCCTGTACCAGGATAACGGTTTCTTTAAGGTCAACGTCGGGGAACCGATTCTCGAAAATGTGGATAAAGAAGGCCACCACTTGGGAGTGCCGCTGACCGGCAAAACCCACGGCAAGGCGGTCAATATCACGATCCCTATCGAGGAGGGCGACCGCTACCACATGGGCACGCTGAAGATTGTCAGCGCCGACCCAGACAAGGCCCTCTCTCTTAAGGTTGATGCTCTAAAAAGCATCTTTCCGCTGCACCAGGGCGATCTGTTCGCGAGCGGCAAAGTGCGCAAGGCCCTTGAGGATTACACCAAGGCCTATGGCCAATACGGTTTTATCGACATGACGGCCGAGCCGGAGATGGATATTGACGACGAGAAAAAGATAATTAACTTGACGCTGAAGTTCAATGAGGAAAAGCAATACTACGTGCGACGCATCGATTTCAGCGGAAATACCACCACCCGCGACAAGGTCATCCGGCGCGAGTTGTTGATCGACGAAGGGCAGCTCTTCAACAAGCGCGCCTGGGAGATAAGCATATTGCGCCTGAACCAGCTCAATTATTTCGACAAGATTGAAGCCGATAAAGCCGCGGAGATTAAGCGCAACACCAAGGAAGGCACCGTCGATATCACCCTGAAATTAAAAGAAAAAGGGAAGCAGTCGATCGGATTACAGGGCGGCGTCAGCGGAATAGCCGGCACATTCATCGGCTTGACGTATCAAACGAACAACTTTCTCGGCCTCGGAGAGACGCTGACGCTGTCCGCGCAAACGGGCGACATCCAAAGAAGCGTCATGTTCTCGTTCACCGAGCCGTATTTATTTGACCGGCCCATCTCCACGGGTTTCTCCGTTTTCACGAGCCGCTACAGCTTCAACCAGGCCAGGCAGCAGGCGCTGCTTACCGGTCAATCGGTGAGCATCAACCCCGCGTTCGTCGAAAACTACAATCAGAGCAGCACGGGCTTCACGCTTTATGCCAGCTATCCGATCAAGCGATTATCCTTCACGCGCGTCGGTTTGACTTATGGACTTACCCGCACCAATATCAACGCCTTCAACCAAGCATCACAACTCCTTTTTACTGCCACGCAATTCCGCAGCATCGCAGGCCCCAGCGCGCTCAACGGCATTGTTTCCAGCACCCTCACGCCGACTATTACCTACAACACGATCAATAATCCCGAGAACCCGACGAGCGGCAAGAGCTATTTTTACTCGCTGGCTTTTCAGGGGGGGCCGCTGGGCGGGAACGTTAACGCCATCACCAACGTGTTCGAATGGAAGATGTTCCGGCCGGTTCATAAAAAGCGTAACGTGCTGGGTTATCGCATCACCACTGCGTACACCACGGGATACGGCGGCAAGGAAGTGCCGCCGTTCAGCCGCTTCTATATGGGGGGAGAACAAGACCTTCGTGGATTCGACATCCGGTCCGTTTCGCCGGTAACGTTCATCCCCACCGTAACCGCCACAAACATCTCCTATCACAATCCTTTCGCAGGCGGGGCATTGACCTCGTTCACAGTTCCGGTGCTTACGTACTCCCCCACGCTGCCTGGGGGAGACTTCCAGGGTACGGGCAATTTGGAATACCGCATCCCTATCGTTGGCCCGGTCACGGCGGCGCTATTTGCCGACGTCGGAACAGACGGCATCGTAAAAAAGAGCGCACTGCACCTGGATCCAAGCGGCTTTCAGAATCTTCTGCAGAATTTCCCTACTTCGGGGGTGTCGTCAGCGCTTCCCATCGCCTCCGGAACAAACTTCCGGCTTCGGGGGTCCACGGGCATCGAGTTTGTGGTGCAGTTACCCATTATTCAGGCGCCATTCCGTATCTATTATGCTTATAACATCCACCGTTTGTATCAGGAGATAGTCTCGCCCACGCCGTTTATCGATCCGAATGAAAGGACTTTTTTGCTGAACGCGTTCAAGTTCGATCCGAATATTTATAATCTGCAGATCAAGCCGCAGTTGGATTTCATTCAGCAAAATCCCGGGAGGCTGAACTATTTCGAACCGTCGCACGCGTTCAAGTTTACGGTCAGCCGGACATTCTGATGGCTGCGGGGCAGAGGGGGCTGTTGGGGTTCGAGGCCAGGGGTCTTTTGGAAGACGATCTTA
>Ga0210384_10008139_pt1 | contig 10960 bp, 11 predicted proteins | sample IncBWH2MmetaG_FD_160574 | JGI IMG/M metagenome (GOLD analysis project Ga0210384, IMG submission 160574) | Forest soil microbial communities from Barre Woods Harvard Forest LTER site, Petersham, Massachusetts, United States - Inc-BW-H-2-M | ecosystem: Environmental > Terrestrial > Soil >...
CAATGACCGCTGCGCGGTTGAGGAGCTGGCGCAGGTCTTCCCAGTCGAAGCCCCCGCCATCCTGGAACTTCTGGATTAGGCGTGCCGGATCGAACGTATCCCGCGCCTGCCAGAGCTTCAGCACAACGAGGCGGCGGATGAGCGCCTCATCGAGTGGCCGCGTGGCGAATACGCCCAGGTCGTAGATGTCGCGCGCTTTGTTGCGCTGATAACAGGCGCGGATTTTCTCGGCAAGGATCTCGGGAAGCGCAAGGCAAATGATTTCGGAAGGTACGAACGGCAACAGCTTGAAATAACTCTGCTCGATCTGGGGCAGGCGTACGGTCGGCAGCGTCGGCGTCTCGCGCCGACTGATCTGGAGCTTGACCTCGCTCACGCCGCTAGCGTTCCAATCATGCGCATAGGTCGGATTGACGCCCCAGGACAGGCCGTCCTGCGTTTCGTAATAGCTGTCGTCGGGAATCGCGAACTGAATTCCGTGAAAGGGCCGCTCGAAGCCCTGCATCATTTCGAGGATGATGTCTTCGTGATCGTGCTCCTCGATCCCGGTGAAGTCGAGGTCGGTTGAAAACCGGCCCTGGCTGCCGATAAACATTTTTCGCAGGCAGGTCCCGCCCTTGAAGGCGAGCCTGTCGAGAATGCCGCGCTCGGACAGAAGCTGAAGCAGGAACGTCAGCACCACTTCCTTCTCCGCGATCATAATGTCGCGAAGGCCAGATTCCGTGGAGTAACGCTGCACTTGCGCCTGCGTGAGCATCCTAGCTTTCCTTTCTGACGGCTTTGCGCCGACCCAGCCCAGCGCTGCCGTGCAGCTCTTCCGGTGTCACATTGACAAATAGACGCCACGTCTTGTCGTAGCCGATGGCACCGGGCACCTTGCGCAGGGGATTGGCTCCGAGCCATGTTCTCGGTCCACGGGAGGCGATTACGAGCAGGCGCTCCCGGATTTCGGCGGGCATGTCGGCCTTGACGTGATCCATGACCCAGGCAAACCGCCGGACCAGAGCTGTCGAGTCGATCCGCTCCAGATAGTCGGCCGCTTTGGTCCAGTCAAGGCGCCGGCTGGCGGTCGCGAGGATGATGGCCGCTTCGCCCGTCCCTCCGGCCAGTGCCGGGCGGTCGATGCAGTCGATGGCGGTTTTTTCGCGGTCGGAGATCATGACCTTGTAGCCGAGTACATCCACCGCATCGAAACCGAAGAACTTGTCCGGTTTGGGATTGACAATCCGCACCTGCGCCTCTCCCACGCGCCGCGCGCGCAGATGCTCTGGCGTTACCAGAAAAATCACGTTGCGATGCTGCGTTGTCAGTCCATAGTGCCCCGCGGCGGTGCTGAAGCCGATGTAATAAGGATTGGCGATGCGACTGGCGAGCGCCAGAAGATTGCTGTCGCCCAGGGCGTCAGGGCCCTGCTCCGGCGGTATCAGCAGATACTCGCCCCAGGCCGCTCGCTCCAGCCAGCCCTTGCGGCGCAGGGAACCGATGACTTTGTCGGCGGCCTTGAGGCTGGCGCCCAGGAGTTTGACGATGTCGGCGCGGGTTACCTCGCGCTGCCCGCGTTCTCTTAACGCAAGCACAACCCGGCTTTCCTGCGCCGATAGGGACCGGGTATTGAACTCCATGATATTCTCCTTCGCAAAACTCCCCGATAAAGGGGGTTTTGATGATTAAAATATCTTAGTTTCCACCTCGATGTCAATATATTGATGCACAAAACCCCCTAAAAGAGAGGGTTTTGTTGAAGTAAATATAACGTGTCAGACGCACAGGCGAACAAAGAGCGAATATGGTAAATTTCCTTCGTGCCCCTCAAAGCCTGCACGGTCGTTATCAATGATCTGAACGAGACTGCGCACACGCTCGACGTGACGGCCGCGACGCTCTACGAGGCCGTCGCCCAGGCCCTCGTGGCAGCACGCGGCCACGACTGGGTGGGAGAGATCGGACGCGGACTGACCACCGTCACCGTGAAGGTCCGAAATCCAGAGGTCATCCACGTCGTTAAAATTCAGGATTTTGAAAACTGGCTGAACCGCGGATGCAAGAGCCCGGCAGAGACAGTGCTGAAGGCGCGGTTGCGGCAGATGCTCGGCATTGGCGGGCGATGATTAAGGAAGATCAAATGCCATGGGCCGCAGCCTTGCGGTACGAACTCAGCGTTCGCGGCCGGCAGATCGCGATCGCGAGCGGATCGCTGCACGAATTGACCGCCGCCGAGGTGCCCAGCGTCATCTTCGGACGCGGCGAAAACCATCGGCACGGAAATTTCTATCCCGCATCGTACCGGAACATTTGCGCCAATCCGGAATGGGCGCGCAGGCTTGCGAAGGTGCATACCGGTTCGCGTCGGGCATCGCCCCGCGCGGGCTGGCGATGGAGAGAGCTGGACTGCGCGAACAGTTCAGACGCGTTGCTGATGAATATTTTCTGCCACAGGCGCACCGTTGCGAGCCGCGGCTTATCTTCCTTGCTGGGGATTGCGCCTGGACTGGCGCCGGCGTTTGGATACAGGCCGGGCATTCCGCTGCGCAACGGCCGAACCGACCGCACGGAAATCGATATGAAGATCGGGGATATCTTGGTAGAGGCGAAGCTGACGGAGGCGGATTTTCAGAAAGCCCCCGCGCGAATGATTGATCGATATCGTGATATCGACGAAGTCTTCGCGTTCGGGGAACTGAGAAAATCCGGCGACATTGTCTTCGGTTATCAGTTGATCCGCGGCGTGCTGGCCGCCCATGCGACGGGCGGTTCGTTCTGCGTTCTTTGCGACGCGCGACGGCCCGACCTGATCAAGGGCTGGTATTCGGTGATGCGCGCCGTCACGAGCTGCGTTGTCCGATGCCGCCTGCAATTGCTGACCTGGCAGGAACTGACCGGCGTGCTGCCGAGGCCGCTGCAGAAATTTATCGCAACGAAATACGGCATCACGGCCGGATGAACCTCGCGAACAAAAGTCAGAGCGTTTCCGGCATCAGGCCGAGATCGTGATGTTGCGGTTGCCGCGGAGCCTTTTCGGCAAGCCGCGCGAGAATGCCCGGAAGCGGATTGGCGATGATCTTACGCAGGCGGCCGGGAGCCGTGAATTCGTGATCGCATGCCTTACACCTGCGTTCTACGGACGGCGTGAAGGCGAGATCCCCAACATCAAACTGGGCCTTGTGGCAAGACGGACAATCGATCGGCAAGACCCGGTTCGTCAGGGAAGGCAGTGCGCTCTGCGCCATCAGCGTGCGCACCATCGATGCATTCAACTTCACGCCGTCAATGGTGACCCTGCCATACGTTTCATCCAGCGCCGGCATGCCGGTATTTTCGCGGAAGGCGTGGACATGGATGCCTTCTTCTTCGTTGATGCCGCTCGTCCAAATGAAGGCCGGGTTTGAGCCCCAGACCTGAATCCCGCCCGGAAAATCAGCCTGTTTAATGTCCAGCTTCTTCCCGGAAAGCTTCGGCTCCAGCGTCGTGACGCCGCACGCGTCGCGAACGGCATAAATGGGATTGCCGATGCCCGTCTCGGTATCGCGAAAATGTCTGCCGCAACCGGCGCAGAGATGCCGGCGGTGCGGATGGACGCTGAACCAATCACGGTCCAGATGCGCATAGCCGCAATACGAACAGGTGACATGCTTCATCCCGTAGCCGAATACCGAGGAGACCATGTAATAAATGGCGTCAAGTTCGGAGACGAGAATCCCTTCCTCCGGCAGACGATCACCGAAGATTCGCACGGCCCGATATGTCTGATCCATCTCCTTAACCCCGCCGACCGTCGTGCGCGCGTGGACGTGAATGCCCCGGTCCATCGGCTGCGTCGTCGTGTCGTACACCGGCGGAACCGCGCCCCAGAGAGCGATCCCGCCTTCATACTTGTCGATATCGAGCGCAAGCGTCTCCGCCGCGCTGATCGGCGGAATATGCGCGGTGCGACACTGGCTGGCGGGCCTGCCATACTTTGCCGTCGCGTCGGCCTTGTGCCGAAGGCACCAATACCGCGTGCCGCCATCCCTGCGCTTCCCCACGGAGACGATATCGCACAGAGTCGATTGCGCGTCCGACGCACGCTCGGATGGGTTTCTTGCGGGAAACAGGGCCGCCTGGCGATGCGAAGGCCTGCCGGCGCGGGCCTTTCGACCGCGGACAGAATTTGACTTGGTCATACGCACCTCTGCCTGGAAACGCTCAGGCAATTGGACTGCTATTCACTCGACTAATTCACAGACCCCTTAAGCGTCTCCAGCCATTCGCGCAGCTGAAGAACCTGCTTCTCGGTCAGCTGCGTGCCGAAACGGCCGACAATGGCAAAGGGCGACTTGCCGCCCTTGTGCAGGATGTCGCGGAGCGCCTCCAGTGTCTGCCGTCGCCCCTCGGCGATTTCCTCCGGCGTCGCGAGCGCGATGAGATTCGTGCCGATGACGTAATTCTTGATACGCGCGTCGAACGAACTATGATCGTCCAGCTCGTGTTGCCGGCCGTCGGCCCTCACGATGATGTTTCCCGTGAGCTGCCCGTCTTCGCGCTTGCGCAGCCGATGCTCGGGAAACTGGCGATAGGCCTCGACCGCAGTTATCTTGGATTCGATTTCGAACCCGGCCATCACGAACTGGTTGTGGTCCGGAACCCTGCCCGAAATGACGAAGATGTGGTCACCCTTTTCCAGTTTCCGCCGTACATCCGGCCGGCAGGCGCCCAGCGTGGGACACGGGCCCAGATACGGGTCCTTCACGTGCTTGCCCAATTCAGGATCGTAACCGGCGCGCGTTATGAAGATCTTTCCAATCATGTCTTCACCTCTACTCTGCAAATTTCCAGTCAAGTTTCTGTTTCAGAGCATTGCCCTGATGGCGTTTCAGAATTCCGTCATATTGCAACCGGCCCACGACGATCCCCGGCCCGACGCCGATGGCTTCCGCGAAATCGTGTATGGAGTCGTTGGTGAAAACGCCCGCCCGCATGAAATCCGCGAGCGCGCGCGGGGGGATCAGCGTATCGGCCGAGAAGCGGCTCGCCTCCTCCTCGTACCGATGCATTTCGGGATCGACAACATGATCGGACAGATCCTCCGCCGCATTGTCGAGCACGAAAGAACGCTTGTTCCTGTGAAGCAGGATGTGTCCGATTTCATGAAAGAACGTGAACCAGAGCTGATCGTCCGTCTTGTACCGAAGCGTCAATCCGATGAGAGCCGTCTTTTCCGTCAGCCAGCGCGCGCATCCGCTGATGCCGGTGTTATGAAGTTCAGGCACCCAGACCACGGCCACACCGGCGCGCGCGCAAATCGCCTGCACCGGGTCCATAATCTCGTCGGCGCGTATCCGGCTGTACCGTCTCATCTCGTCGAGCGATGACATGAGGCGCTTTTCGTCGAAATCCGCAACCTCCAAACCTCTGGCAACCAGTTCGGTCTCGCGGACCCAGGCGGCCATGGCCCCTTCCTGCGCCCTGAGCGTGCGGGTCTGCCGGTATGAAACGGCCGAGGCTTTCCAAACGGAACTCCAGCTGTCCGGCGAAGACACGCCGAAAAAGTTCAGGAGAACGTCGGCGTCAGAGTGTCCCTCCGGCAGCGAGAATTTGAGTTTCTGCATCTCCTTCAGCGGAAAATTCCGGACCCAGTCGCCCCAATCGAGGGACTTGGCGACTTCCCGGCGGCGCGCCTCGGCCTCATCAAAATTGCGCTGCAGGTTGAGCCACAGATGCGCCGGCCGCTGAAAGGCTTTCTCAAAAACGAGCGCCGTCTGAGGCGTGATCGGCGCTTTTCCGCTGCATATCTCACTGATCGTCTTGGGCGCCAGTCCCGTGCGCCGCGCGAGATCGCGCTGCGACCACCCGAAGAAGTCGAGATACTCAAGCACCGTCTCGCCCGGATGGGGAACAGCGTTCGGCTCAAAACGAGTTTGTTGAGCGCTATTCATGTGTGTCCTCAATCCCCAGGATGTGAATCGCCGTGATGGATTTCCATCGCAGCCGTTCGTCGGAGCGATCCGGCATCGCCTTCGCCTCATACGCTTCGAACAGCAGGCGATAGGGCTGTTTCAGATCGACCGAAAATGTGCCCGAGCGATCGCCTTTGAGTTCGTGGCATCGCTCAGGTCCCGATTTGGGAGGCCAAAAATCAGCGAGCGAATCAGCGGCCCGAAGGGCAGCCACTCTCAACGTGATCTTTCTCGCTGTGTCTGCCCCGTACTGTCGCCGGCACGCGGCTTCCTCGGTGATTGCGGCGCGCAGGTCGTTGTCGCTGACGTATATATCCATGCGTTCCCCATCGGGTAACTCGTGCTCCTCGCCATAAAGTTACCTATAGGGTAACGAAATATGGATTATTATGTCAATAGGGAAATCGGGCGGCAGGCACTGAAAGACTTGATGAAAAACGGCATGTCCGGAACGGCGCCAATCAGCTCGTTCCCGGCGCGGGCAGCGATGAAGATTTCCGTCTTTGCGCCTTCGGCAGCGGCACCTCTTCAATCACTTCGATGACTTGCGGGTAATCGGCCTTGTCGTTCATCCTCACCCGGAAACCCCGCTGTCTGTGCATCTGCGATCCGATTTCGGGCGTGCAGTAAGCGAAGTGCTTAGAGAGATATAGATTCGTGTTCTCATCAAAGATTTCAAAAACAAATCGGTTCTCCCCTCCGCGGCCGACAGTCCTGGAGCCGACGATGCGGATGACCAGCACCTGGCCGGCGGCCGGAAACATCGAAGCACTCCCCTTGATCTTCGCCCGTCCGATCTTGCCGACGACGAGCCCCCGGTCAATCCGCGGATGGCTCTTGGCAGCGGCTTTTGCCAGCTTGTCGACCCGCTGCAGGAGCGACGTGGATTTGTTCCTCACCTTGCAAATATCAATACGAACGCCGGCTTTCGACCTCGATGACAGAAACTCTTTCCACAATTCCCAGTTCGCAACCGGGCGTCCGGCACTGTTACGCCATTTCGCTTTCTGCCAGTACTGAGCGGAAACCTGACCGTCGACGACATATTGTGAATCGCTGAAAATCTGCACGCGTCCGTAACGCTGGCCGATCCTTTCCTCCTTCACCCAGTCCATAGTGGCGATGCAGGCCGCGAGTTCCATGCGATTGATGGTGCTTTCCTCGAATCCCTGAAACACGACCTCCCGCTCGGCCTGGTCGTCGGGATAAACGACGACGCCGGCATATCCCGATTTCCTCTTCTCGTTCGGGAAGCACGAACCATCGACGAAGATCTGGACGGCGTGAGGGTCGGCTACCATCCCGTTAATTGTAGGACCGCAGTCACTTATACTTTTAACTATGTGCGGCCGCGTTTCGTATTAGTACTTTCCAGAAAGTGAAAACTCGTTCCAACTCAATCGGTGAAGCTGACTTCCTTCACGGGCCGGGATATTTGTGCTTGAGACGCCACGAATCAGGCTGCCACTCCCTGTGGGGATATGAAACCGGCCGACCACGAACGTTGAAAATCTGCCATCGCACATCCGCCGGCGCGCGCCGCCGCGAGCGGTAGAGATGATGCCAATGCCATAACAATTGTGCGCTAGTCTTTTGGCTTCGCTATCAGATTAAAGCTGATGTCTGAGCAAGTGCATAACAGCATTTTCGGCGACTGCTTCGGTAGGACGGATAGCCAGCTATCGCATATCGGGCACCTGAAGCATTCGAGCAATTCCTTGAAGGCTGCTACGACAGGCACGAAATCGTTCTTCCCAAAGTCTGCCCACGCATTGTAGTGAAGAGCCTTATTCACCGCCCACTGTTCCGCACGCATCGCCGCGTCGCAAGTTGAAAGAAACTGTTTCTTTTCATTGGCGATCTTTTGGGCTTCCGTCTTTCCCCACGATTCCGCAGATTTCGCCGCATCACCCCATAGGGCCTTCATGCGCTTTAGAACGCTCGATAACATGTCGTCGAGTTCGTAAGACCCATCCGAACGAAATTGCGGGCGCGCGCCCAACTGATCCGCCAGCACCCGCATCACAAATTCGAGGTGACGCCGCAGCGCAGCAGCAGCCGAATCGACATTTCCTTTGGCTAAAGCTGCATCAATATCCTTCCAGATTCCGTCGTTGGATTGAACCAGTGGTCCGGTGTCGATTGTCCAACTGAAAAAGATGACTGACGTTTTGCCCGTTACGAGTCCGGCAGACTTCATCTGTTCGGCCCACATCCGATCATGGGTCGTGACAATGAATTGCGTATCCGCAAATTCACTCTTGAGCAATTTGCAGAATTCATAGCGATGTCCTGTGTCCACAGACATCACTACATCGTCGAGAAGCGAGAGCGTGAAACGTTTGTCGAACAACCGCCGCATTAAGGCGAGGTAGAGGCATACGCCCATTCCGTCCTGATGACCCTCGCTGTGATATGCAGCCGGTGGAAACAGGCCCCGGTCGTAGAAATTAACGTCGAGCGTGACGCTGGCCGCACTGGGGGTCAATTTCGCCGTGAATCCACTTTCGTCAGACCCATTCAGCTCCCGATAGAACGTACTGAAATCTTTTTGCACTACGTCATATAGCGCGTTAAGTTCTTCCTCAAGAACAGCGACATAAATGGCGTGGGCTGCCCTAGCGGTAGCTTTGCCTTTCGCAACAGTGTCGTTGTGCCGAAGAGCCTTCTGGAAATCGCCCAGCCTGAGTTGCGCTGTTGTCAGGAAGGTCTGTGCAGCGAGCGTCGCGGTCTGGTCTGGACCCGCTTTTATCTTCTCATCCAGAGCGGTCACGGAAGCCGCAACCGTATCTGGTACTTGTAACCAACCGTCGCGCAATCGACTCTTCAACTTCCGCACCTTCTCTGCATTGCCCAGATCGATATTCAGCAGGTCAAGAGCGCCCTTCCACGTTGTCAGCGTACCCGATAATTCTTTTTCGCCGACTGTTTCCGCCAGTTTCGCGACCGGCTGGATTAGAGCGGAGAATTGCACCAGCTTTCCTGCCAGCAGGGCGCCGTTCTTCAGTAGTGCGTCCTGGATTTGTTTTGCCTGCTCGGATTTCGCAAGCTTGGCCTTGATATGCGTCCTCAGATGTTCGACATCTGGCCACGGCGCATCGCAAAGCGGACATTCCGCTTTCTCTACAAAACTAAGCCCCTGCTCGATGAAACTTCGTTGCCGAAACGCTCCCAACAGTTCCGGCTCATTTTCTAACCGTGCCAGGTCTTGAAGGATTGCATCAACATGGGTTTTGCCGAGCGAAGCCGCGATGTTGATTGCTTCGGACAAGGCCTTCACATCCCGTAGCCCTGATTCCTTGTTGAACTCTGTGCTTCCTGCTCCAGCCGATAAGCCTTCGGCCAGGTTCGTATCCTTGACAAAATCAGTTATCAACGTAAGGCCAAGTATCTTGCGTTGTTTGTTAGCAACCTCCAGAATGGCGTCGGTTTTCACAGCAGGGATCTGAAGATGTAGTTGCAATGCACTGCGCGCACTCTTCACCTGATTTGCAGCTACGTTGTGCTGGCGGATCAATTGATTTTCCGCCGCCTGTAGTACGCGCCGCGTTTCTCCGATGCGCTCCAATTTGAGGAGGGCTTGAATTTCATCCGACCGTTTCGCTGGCTCTACCAGAATGAAGCGGAGAATCTCTCTTCGCGATAGTGTAATTTCAGGATGTTCGCCAACTTCATCGAGCGCTGCCCGTATATCTGGATCGTCGGGATTAACCTTATATTTCTTTGGCGACGAAACCATCCGGGTGATCGTGGCAGATTTGTTCAGGTCCGTAAGAAACACTTTTAGCTCCACGAAAGCCGCATCTGGAAATTTCACTTTGTCCACATGCGGCCCGTGCAGAGCGACGGAAAGACCCTTCGTGCCCCTCCCCATCAAACGGCCCATTTGTCCGGTCAGGCCAAACTCAATAGCATCGATTATCCCGCTCTTGCCCGAGCCATTAGGGCCATGAATCGCAAGCGTTTTCTTGCCAAAATCAAGATCGAGTTTACGGATGCCCCTGACTTCCTCGATGTGGATGCTTTCTAGCTTTATCATTTGACTTCGTTTTCGTCGCCGCCTGTGAAGGCCGTAACCAGCTCCTGCACCTTCAGCTTCTTGCCGGATGTAATCAGGACGCGAAGACGTTCGACTTTCTTGGGTTCTATCTCTTTGGATTGGGCCAATCTCGTTAGGAATTCTTCGCCGATCTTTTGATACAGCGTCGTCATATAGACGAAAAGGTAAGCTATTTTGGTCGTTAAAACCAGTGGAAGATAGGGAAGGCAACTTACCGACGCTTAAGTTTCAGATACTGCTCTTTGCTAAGATCGAGCCAAATTCCACCACGCCCATTGGCGATGTCACGCTGGATGCGCTCCCGCTCTTCATTTGTCATATTTGGCATGCCGCGTTCCGCCATTTGCAAACTTTTGTTGATTGCGGATCGTAAGCTTCTTCGGCAGAGAGGTTTTGAGGTCGGCTTCGAGGAATTGGCAATACCAACCCTCATAAAGCATGAAGTGCATGTAAACGCTATCGCGAGGGAAAGTTCTGTTAAACAGTTGGCACAGAGTCGCTCGCCACGGGAAAGAGGTAATTGTCGGCCACAGCTACAGCAAATCTTACCGGCCAGCCGCATCCGGGTCGTCGATGCCCGCTCCCCGCCCATGCAGGGAATTCGCCTTATGTTCGCCACCACGGAAAACGAATACCAAACGGAAGATGCGGAAATAGAATTCCGCACGAAGTTATGTCAGAACCACAAATCTCTTAAGTCCCGCAATCTCGGCGAGTTGATGGAGAAGTACAGGTGAGGGAGCCATACCATTGCCTCCGGCCGACTCAGGATGATGGCGGCATGTTTAACGCAGTTCGAGAATTCTGCCTGGAGCTCCGGGTCGGTCGCCACATCGGTAAAACGCAGCCTGAACTCCCGCATCGTTGCAATATACTTTGCCGGCTTGTCAGGAAAGATTACGCACAATAATTTGCCGGTAATGGTTTCAGATTGAGGGGTGTCTTGATGGTAAGGCCGCCGCAGCGA